>CEAB01040469.1_pt1 | contig 110394 bp, 119 predicted proteins | sample 557651 | NCBI WGS metagenome assembly CEAB01 (sample SAMEA3182046, study PRJEB8094) | gut metagenome | biome: human; feature: gut; material: Stool; isolation source: human stools | place: Canada | collected 2011-11-15 | reverse complement strand
CAACTTCTTCGAGCAGGACAGCCGTTCCGTACAGATCGACTTTCAGAATCGTTTCGATGGAAGCCTGACTCGGTGATACGCCCGCCGTATTGACGAGCATTGAAATTTCACCATGTTTCCGTGCAACCGCAATCAAGTTCAAAATGGACTCCCTTGAAGAGAGATTCATTTCGACGGGTACTGCATCAAATCCCGCCTCATTCAATATACGGCAAACAGCCTCGGAACTCTCCGGGTTCAGGTTTCCGACAACGATCTTTTTCCCATATCCCATACGGCGGGCTATCGCCATTCCTATCTGACCGGCACCGGTCAATATCATTACTTCTTTCTTCATATTTACTTTTTCTTTATTCTTTGATAACGTGATTTTTTATCTCATTGCCGGTTTATTCTTCATTTTGTTCCAGCACACGGGCCATCCGCTCCAACCCTTCAACAAGCAGTGTTCGGGGGCAAGCAATATTCAGACGGATAAATCCCTCGCCGCCGGGCCCGTACATCGTACCTGAATTGATCATCAATTTTTGTTCCTCTTGCAGGCGCAAGGTCATAGCATCCGAACCGATACCGAGTGCTCGGCAGTCTATCCATACTAAGTAAGTTCCTTCGAGTGGTAACACGGGATATTGCGGTAACCGCTGCTCAAAAAAGTGGCAGAGATATTCGTAATTCCTACGCAAGTATTTGCGCAAAGCATCGAGCCACTCTCCACCCTCGTTATAAGAGGCGATTGTAGCGATTACGCCGAACGGGTTGACATCGCACACTTCATTGATGTTGATGGCGCGGTCAATACGACGACGTACATCATCATCGGCCGCAATGATATTGGCAATTTGCAGTCCGGCAAGATTGAATGCCTTACTCGGTGAAACGCAAGTCACGGAATTTTGTTGGAAGCGTTTAGACAGGGAAGCAAAAGGAGTATAGTCATACCCCTCATAGGTCAGTTCGCAATGAATTTCATCTGCCACAACAAACACTCCGTTGCGCAAACAGATGTCTCCGATATGCCGCAGCTCTTCCGGCGTCCAGACCCGTCCGACCGGATTGTGAGGATTACATAGTAATAGGATTTTCGCCTTCGGATCAGCCACCTTTGCTTCGAGGTCGTCGAAGTCGATTGAGTAGCGACCATCTCGGTAAATGAGGTTATTGGCCGACAGTTCGCATCCGTCGTTGCGAATCGACGAATAGAAGCAGTTGTATGCCGGAGTCTGGACGATTACCTTGTCGCCCGGTACGGTCAGGGCTTTGATAATGGCCGACAGAGCCGGTACGACACCGCTTGTATAGATAATCCACCGGGGATCTATCCGCCAACGATGACGGTTCTCGAACCACCGGACGACTGCATCGTAATAGGTTTCGGGTACTTTGGTATAACCGAAAATGCCGTGTGCAACCCGCCTTTGCAAGGCTTCTACAATGGTCGGTGCAGTACGGAAATCCATATCCGCCACCCACATGGGCAGCACATTTTCCTCCTCAGGAGTGTCCCATTTGTAAGAGTTCGTCCCGCGACGCGGGATAATCGTATCGAAATCGTATTTCATAACTTATCTATTTATTCGTAATTTATAAATCCAGTTACTGCCCCAAAGTCTCGCGAGGAAGATTACTCCCCGGAAACAAAGCTCGATGCACATGGCAAGCCACACGCCGCGTAGTCCCATCGTGGGAGCAAGCCATGCCGCCAGTGTCAGTCGCACGCCCCAAATGCTGCCGAAGTTCATCAGACTGGGTACGAATGTATTACCCACACCTACGAATACACCGTAGGCAACGATAGATGCCGCAAACATCGGCTCTGCAAAGGCTTCTATCCGCAGAATCTCGATTCCCAACGTGCGGATTTCCTCCACGGGAGTCATCACTCCGATGATTTGCGGAGCCGCCACATATATCAACGCTCCCATAACACCCATAATCAGCATTCCCGACCAGACGGTAATATTGGCAAAACGACGGAGCAACCGGATACGGTTCGCTCCAAGGCTCTGACCGACCAACGTCGTGGCAGCCTCCGAGATGCCGTAGCCGGGCATATAGCAAAGGCTTTCGGCAATAATGGCGAACGAGTTGGCAGCAATGGCAACGATGCCGAGCGGTGCGACAACCACCGTCGTTGCGATCTGCGCTCCACAAATGGCCATGTGTTCGAATCCCATCGGTAACGAAATACGGAAAGACTTACGCAATGTCTCCCGTTTGGGTAGAAAACTTCCCCGTTCTCCGACGAACTTCAGCATGGGCGAGCGGCGGCATAGATACCACATCATTCCTCCGGCGGTAACGAGTTCGGCCAATACCGTTCCCAATATAGCACCTTTCACACCCAGACCTGCACCGGGAGCGGTAAATACTACTCCGAACCACTCCACATGCCTCGTCGGAAAGATCAGGAAGAAGTTGAACACGACATCCAGCAAGCACATCATTATATTCAGCATGGCGGGCACGCGCATATTCCCACTGCAACGCAACATGCCTCCTGCAAGAAAGTTCAACTGCAAGGCAGGCAGGAATAGTGCGAATATTCTGAAGTAGAGGGACGAATCGTTCCATATCGCCTCGTCTCCACCCAACCAGAGAGGAAGCATACCGCTGATACAAATACCGCCAACAGCCAACAGCGAACTGAAAACAAGCGTGGCAGTAACTGCTTGACGGAGTATCTTTTTGGCTTCCACGAAATCCCCGGCTCCGATACGATGTGCCACCTGCACGGAAAATCCCGTCGCAGCGGCTGCACACACCCCCCAGAACAGCCAAGTTGTGGTCGAGACCAATCCGATGGAAGCAGCGGCATTCGCACCGAGGCTGCCCACCATCGAGGCATCGATGTACTGCATGGCGATAGAAGATATCTGAGCCATAATGGCCGGGACGCTGAGGTATGCAGTCAGGCGTAACTGCTGCCCCAGCGTCATTTGTTTCCCTTCGCGGATAAGCGATAACAGATAATCAGTCTTTCCCTTTCCTATTCCCATTAAATTATTCGCAAGTACGTCAATCGGTAAAACAAGTTTTCTCATCCCAGAGTCTCAGCTTGCAATCGGCGGGAGCCTTGATATTCTCGTCAAGGATAATCTCTCCGTAGCTCTCGGCGGTGATACAACCTGTTCGCGGATTCTTTACTCCGCCTATCGCACCTTTGATGGTGGCCTGCACCGAACTGTACTCGAAAGCCCGGTCACAGTCGGGGCCGAACGTGCAAGTCTCCAACACGAGGTCGTGGGCATAGCAGAGCGGCTGTTCGCCGGTAATGTGACAGTTCACCAACCGGAGATTGTGCGAATGCCAGCCCAAGTATTCGCCGTTGAGTTCCGAATCGTAGATCGTCACGTTCTCCACCTCCCAGAAAGCATCTTTCGTGGTGATTTTGGCATTATGAATCTCCACATCTTTCACGTACTGGAAAACGTATTTACTGTCACTTTCCAATCCGTCGATGCGGATATTGCTGCTGAACATGAAGGGATAAGTGCCGCCATGCAGTTTCAGATTTTTGATATTCAGATTCCGGCAACGCCAAAACACTTCATCGGCATCGTTTATCTCCACGTTCTCGATTTCGATGTCGTGCATCTCGCGGAACATCTTGGGCGCATCAATGCGTGTATTCGTCATTTTCAGATGGTCGGAGTACCATAGCGCCGAACGTCCTCCGACATCGAAGAAACAACGGTCGATAACGAAACCATGCACATGCCAGAAAGGATAATTCCCCTCGAACCGGCAATCAACGGCTTCGATGTTGCTGCACTCCTTGATGGCCGACTCTCCGGCACGGATGATTACATTTTCCAAACGTAAGTCATGTGATTCGAACAAAGGTCTTTCACCTCCGAATTCTGCATTTGATATTACTTTCATACTTTCCTTATTTTTAATTATTATTCATATTCGACTTATAACAGCGCAAAAGTACGAAGCGCCCTTTATGACCACTTTGCTTCAAGGCTCAATTTGCTTTGTTATAAAGTTTATCTAACAGAGGATGGTTCATGTTATAGTACTATAGATTTAATGAATTGGGCGGGAACACCAGCTGCTACCGTATTTGCTTCCAAATCTCTTGTTACAACCGCTCCGGCCCCGATGACGACATTGTCGCCGATGGTTACGCCTTGCAGAATCGTTGCATTGGAACCTATCCATACGTTCTTACCCAACACGATGGGTGCAGGATAGGTCGTATGACGTTCTTCCGGAGCCAAACCGTGATTGAGTGTGGCAAAGACCACGTTATGTCCTATCTGGCATCCGTCACCAATTATCACTCCGCCATGATCCTGAAAATGACAGCAGGCATTGATGAACACCCCTTCGCCGACGGTGATATTTTTACCGAAATCGGCATAGAACGGTGGAAATACCCGGAGCGATTCCGGTACCTCGTAACCGAATAGCTCGGAAAGTAATCCGCGTACTTCGTCCTGTGTGTGGTATGCTGTATTCAGCCGGAAAGTAATGCGCCGGGCTTCGTTGCTCATATCGTCCATAAAGCGGTGTATCTCCTCTGTATCGAGTGCCCTACAAGTCTTGACATATTCTTTGAATGCATCTGTTGTCATGCGTCTTATCTCCTTTCAATCTTCACGGGTATATCTCCGGCTATACTTAATACTTCGATACCGTTCCCGTCGATACGACCGATTTTAATCAGGGCGTTACTATGAGACCAACTCTTACAGAAAATAGCTACATTGCCCCACGGTGCATAGATTGTTATATCTCCGGGTGTGGGGGCACAGCCTCGTGTGACGCCTTCGGTTGTCAGAGCCGGATCAGGATAGAAAATCTTCTCCGTCATGTTGTTATAATCGTTCAGTGTTATTTCAAGAGGCAGGCGAGAGAGGAAATCCCGTGCGGCGGCATTGTCTTCCATCGTAGCGGTAACGGTACGGTCGCCGACAGTAATATTTACGTTCAAAGAAGATACATCGGGAGTTTCTGGTTCTCCATCCTCTTTTTCTCCCGGTTGTTCGGGAGTTTCCGGTTGTCCGGGTCTAAACGGTTCGTCATCACCTCCGCCACAGGCCGCCATCGACAGGACGGTCAGCAGTAACAAAGGAATCAATAATAACTTTTTCATATTCATTTTTTATTGGGATTTACAATGATTGTTTCTGCCGGAATGCGTTGCATTGAATTTTCCCACTCTTTCATCTCCACATCTTCGACGGATACAGATACGAATTTGGCATCGACTCCGAGGGTTTCAATCAATGTGTTGCACAAATTTTCGGCTAATTTTTGTTTTGTTTCCCGATCTCTGCCGGGTAACATCGTTACTGCAATGTGTGGCATAGTCTTTTGTTTTTATTTATTTTTTATCCGATGCAAAAATAGACGGTCTCCGCCACACGCTTGGTAGATAAATCCTCGGTATTTATACCCAAATTACTGATTATGCTTTTTTAGCAGGTAGAATTATCCCCGACAAATGAAAACTCCCATAATCGTTTGAATTACGGGAGTATAAAAGAGATTTTAAGTATATCTGTCATGCCGGGCACTCGATATCATAGAGCCGTTGCACCTCTTCCGGAGCGTGTAGGTCGAGAATCGTATTGTATCCCGTATTCATGGAAGCGATTGCGGTCATATCCTCCGGTGTCAGCATGAAATCCTCGATGTTGAAATTCTCTTCCATCCGCTGGCGATGTACCGATTTGGGAATGGCGACAATTCCGTGCTGCAAGTGCCAGCGTAGTACGACCTGTGCTGCCGATTTATTGTATTTGCGACCGATGCCGATCAGAATATCGTCCGTGAACAATCCGTTCCGTCCTTCGGCCAAAGGTCCCCATGCCTCCGCTTGTACACCGAGTTCCTGCATAATTCGTATCGCTTCGGTTTGCGGAGTATAAGGATGCGCCTCTATTTGATTTACCGCCGGAATAACTCTGGTATTATGGCATAAATCCAACAATCTGTCCGGTTCGAAATTGCACACTCCGATAGCCCGTACACGTCCTTGAGCATAGAGTTCTTCCATAGCCCGCCATGCGCCGTAATAATCACCGAAAGGCATGTGGATGAGATAGAGATCGAGGTAATCCAGCCCCAAACGGGTGAGCGAAGCCTCGAATGCCTGCAATGTCTGTTCGTAACCCATTTCCGAAATCCATGCTTTGGTCGTGATGAACAGTTCTTCACGCGGAATGCCGCTTTTCCGAATAGCCGTACCGACCGCCCGTTCGTTGCCATAGACCGAAGCGGTGTCGATGAGTCGGTAGCCTACGGCAAGCGCATCGGTAACAACTTTTTCGCACTCGGTGGCATCGGGTATCTGAAAGACACCAAAGCCTTGTACCGGCATCTTTACTCTGTTATTCAATTCTTTGAAATCCATATCCTAATATCCTTATAATCAGTTTTTCAAAATATTCAATCATGATTGTAGATACACTCCGAATCCATTCCAATAACCTGAATAAGAAACATTATCTATTGCATGAAGTTATTGAGTTTGTTGGCCGGATTGAGCGGCTTCTGGTCGGACAATACCAACGACTTGACCATATGCAGTGTCCCTTGCTTGTACTTCTGAAAATGTTCCGAAGCGATATGCTTCTCGTAAGCCTCGCGGCTTGCATAGGTTTCGAGAATCGTTACCTTGCAGGGGTTCTCCTTTTCGCCGACCGCATACATCGTCAGCACACCCGGTTCGGTGCGCAGGGAGATTTCGCCCACTTCAGTTGCGTATTTCATATACTCGTCAAGATACTGCGGGTAAACCTCTATTTTCGACAACCGCACGATGCCATCAGCGCTCATCGGCTCTTTAGCGCACATACCCGGCTGCTTATCCAGATTCAGACATTTGCCAATGATCTCTCCTGTCGCAAGATAGGAGTAGGTAGGGAACTCGAACAAGACGGGTTTCAGTTTCGTATAGTCGAGTTTGCTGTCGCTGTCGAGCACGTCGGAAGCGGCGTATGTATTGACTATCGCGCAAATGAAGTTGTCGAAACCCTCGGTTTCATAAATATCCACCACCTCGCACTCCATCGTGAGCGGCGATGCGTCGATGACGGGCGTACCGTATTCGCCAGTGTGGTAGGCGAAGACTTCCGACTTATCGACCATCGCACCGCTTACGCTTCCTACATAATCGGCCTTCGGCAACATCTCACGGCTCACGAGATTGACGGAAAGCCGTTTCGATTGCTTGATACCTTGGTTGGTGTAGTGGCTTTTGCTCATGCTGACCAGTATCCGGTCATGGTCGATAACGCCCGTGTGTCCCACCACGAGCCAGTTTACTTTCCCTTCGACCTCTGCCCCGACTACCGTCATCGGCTTGGGATAGAGTGCCAACAGGTTTCCGAGATTTTTCTTGTTCGTTTCCATAATATCGGGTTGAGCGGTGTTCTCCTTCACGACCGTACTGCACGACGACATGACAAGCAGCGACAGAACACCCAAAATCGTTTTTACCATAATTGATTTCCTTATTTATCTATTTGACTTTCGGTGAACGGGTCGGCACGATGCCCCATCAGGTCTATTTTCGTATACTCGCGGTCGAACTCCTCCATTTCCCAAGCCGAGAGACGTACAGTTCCCGCACCGAGCAAATCATCCAAATGTGCCGGGGTGGTTGTTCCGGGTATAGGAGCGATCCACGATTTGCGCGACAACATCCACACGAGGGCGAACTGCGCCGGAGTAACCCTTTTCCGTTCCGCCCATTTTCGCACCAAAGCCACGAGCGGCATATTGTGCTTCAGGGCTTCGGGCGTGAACTGCGGCAAGTTCCAGCGGCGGTCGCCCTCGTAGAAACGGCTGTTCTCGTCGATTACACCCGTGAGGAACGCACGTCCCAGCGGACAATAAGGCACGAAGCCGATACCGAACTCTTCCAACATCGGGAAGATTTTGGTTTCCGGCTCCCGCCACCAGATGGCATACTCGCTCTGTACAGCCGAAAGCGGGCAGACGGTGTGCGCCCGGCGGATGGAACGCGCACTCGCTTCCGATAGTCCCCAATGCAGCACTTTCCCCTCCTGCATCAAATCCTTAACTGTCCCGGCCACATCCTCCATCGGCACTTTCGGATCGACACGGTGCTGATACAGCAGGTCAATATGGTCGGTGCGCAGGCGTTTCAGCGAACCTTCCACTGCCCGGCGGATATGGTCGGGACGACTGTTGATGGCGGTCGGTTGCTTCTCCTCGACGCCGAAGCCGAATTTCGTCCCGATTTTCACTTTGTCGCGAAACGGTGCGAGTGCCTCGCCGACCCACTCTTCGCTGGTGTAAGGGCCATAGACCTCCGCCGTATCGAAGAAAGTGACGCCTTTGTCGTATGCCCGGCGAATCAGAGCGATCATATCCTTTTTGTCGTACTTCCCGCCGTAATAACCCACCATCGGCAGGCAGCCCAGACCGATGGCCGATACATCCAATCCTCCGAGTTTACGATACTCCATTGTGTCGCCCATATTCGGTGTATTTTCATCAGACTGATTTCCCGTCAAAGAGAACGAAGGAGTTTTGGCAAACACACGGGAAACACCAGTCGTAGCTCCGGCTGCGAGTAGTGCAAAACTCGATGCCGTCCTTAAGAAATTTCTGCGATCCATAATCTTCTATTTTTTCATTGTTCATTTTCTGATTGCAAATTTACCACGATTGAATAAGCCGGCTTGTATACGATTTACGGATATTTATACCCGAATCCTCGATTCTGCAATAGGACCGTATGTAATTCACAATCTCCGCTTTCCGCTTGTCAACGGTGATACGCATACAGACGGGAGCCTCCCCGTTTTTCAGCAGCGTCTGTCGCTTGATGTAAAACAACACACTCAGTGTACTACGTCTTTTTTCAACTCCCATACTTCTTGTATTTTTAGTGGTACAAAGTTAAATCGTATTGTTCCAAATCAGACTATGCAAAATATTGAGAATCAGCGAAAACAAAACTAAATCGTTGGACTTTTTTCTTCCCCGAAAAATCCAACGGATAAGCCAGTGCCAACTGCGTTATTCCGCTGCTTTTAGGTGTGGTGTTGGGCAAAAAGAAAAGTCCTAAAGTATAATACTTTAGGACTTTTCTTTTATTTTGCTTCATAAGAAAGCGGTGCGTACGGGACTAACGGAATCTTTAATTGAAGCTGATATTCAGTTTGTTATAAAAGTATTCCAAGAAAAGCACCCGGTTCTGCACCTAAATAGCTTCTATGTTTTTCTGATAGGAATATACCTTGTTCCAACGGAGTAAAGATAGTGATTTTATATTAAACTATCAAGCGAAAAAACATATTATTATAAGAGCCTATTTAAAAATTGGGGACACCACCAAAATTTGCATCATCTTGCAACACTTGTTTTCATAGTCTTTGCACACAATATTCCAATCGTCCCAATTATCCCGGAGAGCATTATATATGATATGCTTTCCGTATGCTTGACATTATTTTTTTCAATTCTCGAATGCAAACATAACAGCGCATTATTCAAAGAAACTATTGTTATCAACCTTAATTTCAGCGGATTCAATGTAAATATTTCCGTTTTGATTTTTGTAATTAACAACAAATTCAGATGTAAATGGAAAGTCCATTTGAGTTTCATACCCATCTCCCCGACGCATGTCGCCATCTGATCCATATTGCAAACGTACGTTTACACCCCCATCAGCCTGTATAGTTATAGTTTCGTTGTTTTTATCAACTTCTTTTTGGCTTGTCACAGTATAACTTAATATTTCATGATGTGTTGCCAGCATATCAATTTCATTATACGTTTCCATATAAAATTTATTAATCATATCTTTATCAACCGCATTATATACAGCATTCATTATCTTATTTTTGGCTTCGGAAATCGTCTTAAAAAACTTTGCAGTACTTTCCAAAATGTTTAAAGTCAATTCTAAAATTTTATCTTCATCGACATTGAAAGTTTCAGGATTCACGTGTGTATATTTGCTTAAGTCATCTATACTTTTCCTAAGATCCTTGCTGACATGAGTAAAATCAAATTGTAATGTGCCTCTAGCGAAAGTTTCATCTAAATATCCCAGAATTGCATATCTAATTCTCTGTTCACGTGTGATTGCCTTGGGTCTTTGGGAATCGTTGGGGATAAACCAAGGAGCGTTAAGAACGTCTTTATCTGGGGCTAATCGAGATAAAAAGTGTCGGGTTAATTCACGTGCAGCATAAGCAAAGTTGTTAAGACGAAGTTTGTTCCCCTTCTCATGCAGATTCACAAATACAGCATCAAACAGTTCTTTCTCAAAGTCAGTCTTAAGGTAGGATGCTATATTTTGTTGGAGACAATCTATACCATTCATAACGTTGATGCATTTCTGCCCTTTAAGGTTAGCACGTTTGCCACATTTGCGGAAAGAAAAACACCGCTTGATTCTCTTTACAATTTCATCTATCATATTTATGTAACCCAACCCCATTTTAGTACATATTTGTTTATTAAGTTCTTACAAAGGTACAATATTTATCCAATACTTCATCTAAGTCAATCAATAAAAATATTTCCACCTTGTTGATGTATTCAATTCATATAGAATTGAATATAATATTTATAATAAACGCAGTACTTAATTTTACGGTTGATAATCTGCAGAATTGTTTTATACTTGCACTTGGATACCTTTACGCAACCCTGCGCATAACAAAGAAGTTAACGGTGGAGCAATAGGAGGAGATTACTCTTGCGCTATTTCTGAAAAGTAATGATATACAGCTACTTGGAAAAATATTACATTTCCTAGTGGCACCACAAAAGAAAGAGCTAAAAAGCTCGCTATTCTTGAAATCCCCTGAAATTTAGCAATTTCAGGGGATCTTTTATTCCCAAAAAGACAGCAAAACTTGCAGATTTAGGAATTTAGAAATTTCCCATTCAGTGTTTTTTTTGAGGAGTTTAAAAAAGACACTAAATCTAAGATATTTTGCTTATTATCAGTTGTTTACGAAATTATTCAAGTAGGTTTGCAAAAGTAGTCTTTTGCAAACCTACTTGAATGTATTGGAAAAGAGACCGGACGAAAAAAGAAAAAACTTCAGATGCCGGTATTGGGGCATCTGAAGTTTTTTCTGACCACCCGCCAAATCGGTGTTTTTTTGAAGAAAATTCGGTGGTTTGTCACATCAGACCTATAAAAAACACCGGAAATCATCTCTCCTAACCCTTTCAGGTTAACAGAATAAACTATGTTCAACAACTTAAAAGAAACGAGTATGAAACAAGGAACTATGAACATTCTGTTCTTCATTTTGAAGACAAAATTACTGAAAAACGGTGAAGCCCCCATTCTGATGCGCATAACCATTGACGGACACTACGAGAAGGTCAGGATACAGCGAAGTGTGCTACCCAAACAATGGAATTCCGCCAAAGGATGCAGCAAGGGAAAGGGTAGAACCGCCAAAGAGCTGAACGCCTACATCGCAGCACTCAGTACCCTGACTTTGCGGGAACACAAAGAACTGATACTCGACCTTACACTGATTACGCCCAAACTTCTTCTGAAATGGGTATTCGGGAAAGACACGGATATGAGAAGCCGACTGAGAACCATGTGGGAAGAAATCGGAGAGATGGAAAAAGTTGTAAATATAGACTATGCACCCGTCACCATCAACAGATACATCAACGTGACGAAGAAACTGGAAAAAGCCATATCCGTTATGAGAAAGAGGGCATCACGTTCTACGAGTTGAATTCCGATTTCATCGCGGCATTCGACCTGTATTTGAATACTGAAACCAACCTTTACTGAAATACGATTGTCCGGTACATGAAATGTCTCAAAAACGTATCACAAACATGGCACTGGCTAAAGAATGGATGCGTAAAGATCCCTTCTACGGATACAAGATGGTACAGGATGAGACTGATCCCGTATTCCTGACCTACCCGGAACTACAAAGCGTCATGGAGAAAGAGTTCACCATTCCCCGGTTGACGCTGGTACGTGACATCTTTGTATTCTCATGTTTCATAAATGTTAAACTAAATAAAATGCGGCTGTAAATCAAAAAGTTATCATTAAACAAAAAGAAAATAGGTAATGGTTTAGAAACCACAGAACTTCACTATTCTGCTTGTTTTCAATAAATCAATCAGATAGTGTAAAAATAATGTCTCGATTTTATTTATACAAATAAAATGCACTTTTTTATCTGCGCAAAATAGCGTGAATCAACCAACAAATATCTGTAACATTGATTGATAGTATTAAGTAGCCAAAAGTGTTCTTAATTTCAATATGGTACTCTCTGAACCAAAATCTGGAGAAGCACCAAAGAGTCCTTTCAGATAACTTCTCTCAAGTTCTTTGTCAAAACGCAAGTTAAACCTTTCGTCTAGGCGATTTAGTGAACTTACACCTTCTTTATTTTTTTCTATCAGCCATATTTCATCCCTACGAAGTAAGTCTTGATCCATTAATGTACTTTCATGGGTCGTAAAAATGAGTTGCGTAGAAATAGTATTGGAGTATTTAAAGAATAATTCTATCAATTTTCTCATCAATGCCGGATGAAGACTACGTTCCATTTCATCAATCACAAAAACTTTTTCTCCTTGGATTAAATCTAATATAAGAGGAATGTAATCAAATATACGCTGTGTGCCGTCACTTTCGTCGCCGAGTGAAAAATATTCTTTTTCCTCCTTATCAATTACATTATGAATGGTTTGAAGTTTTTTCGCTTTAACCGTACCGTCCGTAAATGTTATAAGGTATAGATTGTTTTCAAATTTAAGAGAACCGAATGCTTCTGCATTACTAGATTTGGATAAGTCTGTTTTAATGAATTGTTTCATTTCTTGGGTTATGCCCAACTTGTCAAACTCAATATCAATAAGTTCAATAGCTTGGATGCCTGTGTCAAAATATCGCAACAACTCGCCAAAACCTTCTTTCAACTGTTCGTCATTAACCGCCTTCAACATTCCTCCTTGTTTATATGGAGTGTCAGGAAAAAGAACTTTTAAGGTTTCTGCAAACCACTTTATCACTTCCCATAAATCTTCAATGTTGGAAACATTATCTCGGAGATTGCGACTAATAATCTCATGAAGAAATAATTGGTGTTGAGGTGTAGCTTTGGCAAAGAAAAGCAGGAACTGTCTTTCTTCCTCTTTTGGGTTTAATTTGATTAGATATGATATATTGAAAGGTTCTTTTGCCGTAATATCTCTATCAAAAATTATATATTCAGTTTTTCTAGTTATCCGCTTTAGCCATTCTCTTGAAATCCTTTCTGCGTTATAGCTAAACCCATACTCATATTTTTTATTATTACATAATATTTGATAAGTGATGGTCGTATCTTTATTCTTGCACTCAGAACTTAAACGAAAAGGATGATACTCTATGAGTGTTTCTGCTCGTGTACCTAAAAGCACAAGTCGTTTTCCAAGTTCTAATGCCTCCACAAAATTGCTTTTCCCTCCAGCATTGGGACCAAACAATGCAGCTGATTTTAAAATCCACTGCCCTTTTACGGGTTCTACTTTATGCATCTTGTTCCTTGATCCTTTGCCAGGTTGCAGTTTGAAGACTTCTCTGTCTTTGAAAGAAAGGAAATTCTCTATAGTAAATTGTTGTAACATATATGCCGTATATTAAACGGTGACACCACACCATGAATTATTAACTGGATACAAAGTTAGCGACTTTTTCTCATTTAAGGAAGAAATTTCAAATAAATATTTTATATATGGCATTTAAAATGTGATATTTTCTCATCTTGTATTACTTTTATTTGGAGCAATAAAAAGTATGCCGTATATTTGCAGCAAAATTTTAATACGGAGGATTAATATGAGTATTGATAAGAACAAACATTTGAGAGAAGTGTTAGACACTCACAAGATGTGCCACGTCCAGGATTTCGTGAATAAAGTTAAAAACCGTAGAGAAGAGATTAAGGCTAAGATGTACAGCCACTACGGTAACGATAAATACCCATCGTTTGGCTCTGGTAGTTTTGCTAAGCATACCGCCACCAATGTGAAGTTCGACCTTGATTTGGTGGAGCCGTTCAAGCATGATGCTTTCGGAACATTACAGGAAATGTTTGACAGTGTACACGATTTCCTTGCAGAGGAGTATAAGAATACTGGTGTGACTATTCGCAAGCAAAAGGTTTCAATTGGCGTAAGCTTCCCTATTGAGGAGGGGAATGAGAAGCCGGTTGAGCTTGATGTGGTACCTGGCAGGGAATTAAGCGATGATGACTATCTTGATTCGCACGATTTGAACCTATGTTTTAATGAAGACCATTGGGGATTCAAGAAGGGAACAAGCCAGAAAACGAACATCCAGAAACAGATTTCGCATATCGAAGGTAAATCAAGTGAGCGCCAGATTATCCGTCTGCTTAAAATATGGAAAAAGCAGAAATGCAAGAAGTACAAGTCGTTTGTTATTGAATTGGCCGTAATAAGAGCCCTTGACGGCTATGATGGTGATAATGGTCTTTGGCCAAGGTTAAAATACACGATGGAGTATCTACGTGACCACATTGCAGAAAACAGTTTCCATCTTTATGACCCAGGTAACACTAACAACGATGTCATAGCAGCTATGCAGGACTACGATAAACAATCGTTTAAATCGGATATGGAGAGTATGCTCAACAACATAGACAGCAATTCTGATTTCTATTTACCCTATTACTTCAAGGTAAACGAGAAGTATAGTGGATATAAAGAGAAAGATACGGGTAACACTTACCCGACAAGTACAAAACGATTCGGATAGTAAAGATTATGATGACGGCAGATAAAATAAAGGAACTGATAGGTGCTCTTTACGGAGTTAGCCTTGTTGATGATTTTACCATCAACGAGGCTGGCTCGTTGAAAGGCCGTATTGCAGTGGCTACAGGACAAAACAATGCTGATTTGGAATGGGATGTAGAGATCAGTCCTACCTATCCGTTTAAAACAATGGGCAGAGAATCTATCTATTTTCAAAATAAGAATCTGCTGGACTATCCGCACATTATGCAAGGCGGTAATCTATGCATGCATTCTGCGGAATATGATAATACTGAGAGGCAGTTTGTGAACGATTTGAAACAGTTGAAAGAATGGGTCAAGAAATATTATGTAAGAGGAGAGAAGGATTTACACTATGAACATCTGGTGGTAAACCATTATCTGATTCGTGAGCAATATTATACTTTTTGCTTCGCAGAGGCTCAAGAAGATTTTGCTGAAGGAGACTTTGGGGTAGTACACTATGCAGTGTTGTCAACAGGTCGAAAAAATGACAGCCCTGTCAGCAACTATGTGGCACAAAAGTTTGTGTCATATGCACAGTTGAAAAAGAAGGAGTTGCTCTGCAATATTAGTAAGCCCTACCAAAAATTAAGTTCATTTGAGGGTGTATATTGCCTGCTGAATAATATACCGTCGGAACATGCCAAATTTATTGTTGAAGATTACGATTCTATCAAAGGGCTATTCTCTCAGAGTCAGAAAAATTATATCTATAGTTTTGTGGTATCGTATAGAGGAAAATATGATTTCTTCCCGCTGTTCTGTGGATATAGAATTCCCGGAGGTGGTGTTCATTGGCAGGTAATGATGGTTTTCATGGATGATTTACCGATAGAACCCGTGCGGGTGGGTACTGGTAAAAATAGGCTTTGGTTTACTGATTTTAAACAGGGGCTAATTCAATGGGCAGAAACCGTGGATATTTCATATAAGTATTTCTTCGGGCGTGGAGCCATGCCCAAAGAACTAGCTAACAAGAAAATACTGATTATGGGTGTCGGAGCTATAGGTAGTATTGTGGCTGAGACTCTAACAAGATGTGGCGCGAAAAAACTGACTCTCTGTGATATAGACAATAAAGAACCAGGTAATGTTTGTCGGTCTGCCTATCCTTTTCATACTGGCATAACCGAGAAAACCTTGGATATGGAGAACTTACTGACGCAGATTTCGCCTCATGTTGAATGTGTCAGTTTAAAGCCTATCATCGACTTGGTGGTAAAAACATACTCGGCAGGATATGAAGACAAAAGTGCTCTTGCAAAGTTATTTAACGAGTTTGATGTAATATTTGATTGTACTACAGATAATCAGTTGATGCGGATTATGGATTCTATGGGGACAAAAGCTCGGTTGGTTAATCTCTCAATCACTAATCACGCACAAGATTTGATATGCGCCTTCTCACCTAATGTGACAGAGACCGTTTTGTTGATATATGGCTTACTTAAGCGCAACACAGAAGCTGACATGTATAACCCTACGGGGTGTTGGAATCCTACCTTTAAGGCTTCGTATAACGATATAGAATGCAAGGTGCAAGCTGCAATGAAGCATATAATCAGAATGTTGAGTAGGCTGGAGCCTTTAAGTAATTTTTATATAACAGAAGACGATTTGAATTTAAAGATAAACAAATTATGAAGTATTATCTGGCGAGTGATGATTTGTATATAGAGATACAGGCTTCTGTGTTCAACCAAATACAGTTGCAGGCTGAAGGAGAGTATCCCAATGAGAACGGAGGGATGCTCGCAGGACGATATTCCGCAGACAGGCATACGGTGTATATAGAAAAGGTTGTAGTGCCTGTGGAGAAATTGACTGGCAGGACAACGTTTAAGCGTAACGCCAAGGGGTTGGAAAAAGTATGGGAACAATTAGCCAAGGATGGGTTGCGATATGTGGGCGAATGGCATAGCCATCCAAATGGTTCCACACAATATAGCAGTACGGACTTGGCAGCTATGGTAGATATTGAGAAGGAAGTGACCATTGCTAATCCGTTACTACTGATAGTTGGTGTGAGAAGCTACGGGCTTAGCACCCATTCCTTTTATTGCTATAATAATAACAAATTATTGAAATACAAGAAGATGATAGATTTGAAAGAGTTATTTAATGGTTTGCAGGAACAGATGCAGACCAGCCTGAATGTAAATAGGAAGTATATCGGACATTCAAGTAGTAAGGGTGATGCTACGGAGCAACATTGGATAAACTTTCTACGCACATACCTTCCTGACAGGTATAAGGTGGATAAGGCTATTGTGATAGATTCAACAGGCAATGTTAGCGAACAGATGGATGTAGTCATTTATGATGCGATTTACACCCCCTTCATATTCAAGCAGGATGGTTTTATGTATATACCGGCAGAAAGCGTGTATGCTGTGTTTGAGGTAAAACAGGATGTGGAAGGACATATAGAATATGCAGCCAAGAAAGTTGAGAGCGTGCGTAAACTGAAAAGAACAAGTATTAGTATGGTCGCCTCAGGAAAAACTACGCCTGCCCGTCCATTAACAAAGATAATAGGCGGTATTTTGACTACAACGAGTTCGTATAAGGGGAACGATACAATAATAAAACAGTTAGAGGGACTGAAAGGCTTACAGACGTTGGATTTGGGATGCCTCTGTGATGCGGGTAGTTTTTATGTTGATTATAAAGAAACTGAACCTGAAGATATAGACCCAATCAAGGATAATTGTAAATATATAGAACAAGTGTATGAGAGTCGCAAAATAAACGAGATTGAGTTTAGCGACAAAGCGGTGTCTCTCTTCACATTCTTCCTTCAGCTTGTGAGCTATTTAAAATCTGTTGGTACTGTCGCCGCAATAGATATCAATGCGTATCTGGAGGCTATTAATGCAAAAATTGACGAAGATATTTAAAGTAAAGGTTATAGATATCGTGAATTTCTACAATAATTATAACTTGCTTTAGAAATTAGATAGATATAAAGGGTAGAAAATTCTCACAATAATTCTACCCTCAATTATTATATTGGTGTACCCGTCACCATCAACAGATACATCAACGTAACGAAGAAACTGGAAAAAGCTATACCCGCTTTTTATGAGAAAGAAGACATCACGTTCTACGAGTTGAATTCCGATTTTATCGTGGCATTCGGCCTGTACTTGAAAACGGAGGCCAACCTTTGCCGAAATACGATTGTCCGATACATGAAATGTCTCAAATGTATCACAATCATGGCACTGGCTAAAAAATAAATGCGTAAAGCCACCTTCTACGGATACAAGATGGCATAGGATGAGACTGATCCCGTATTCCTGACCTATCCGGAACTGAAAAGCGTCATGGAGAAAGAATTCACCATCCCCCGCCTGGCACTGGTGCGCGACATTTTTGTCTTCGCATCCTTCACCGGGCTGGCCTTTGCCGATGTATCCACACTTACAAAAGACAACCTTGTGCAGGACAACAACGGAGAATGGTGGATCAGAAAGGGGCGTGTAAAGCTGGAGCGCAGACACCGGGCATCCTCCGTCAGCAATATCCCCCTGCTGCCGGTTCCGCTGGCCATTCTAAAAAAATACGAAGACCATCCCGTATGCCGGAAAAAAAAACTCTGCCTGCCGGTCATCTGCAACCAACGGATGAACAGTTACCTGAAAGAAATCGCCGACCTGTGCAATATTAAAAAGAATTTGACAACACACACAGCACGCCACACGTTCGCCACCACCATTACGCTGGCCAACAGGGTACCCCTGCAGGACGTGTCGGCCATGCTGGGACATGCCTCGACAAGAATGACGCAGCACTATGCACGGGTATTGAATCCAAGCTTGAAAGAAGCCATGGATAATGTTAGGAACGCACTTGCGCAATAGTTCCGACTTACCGCCACATGAAGCTATCCTGTTCCCAACGGGGTAGCTCTTCTTTTATCAGAAAAATAGTATTTCCACTTCTTACCTGCAAAGATAGTCTTTTGCCTTTGATAGCGCAAGGCAGCCCTTCGGGCCGGTTGGACGAAAAAAAATCATCCTCGCTTCGCTCCGGTATTTTTTTTCGCCAAGCCTTGCGCAATCATGGCAAAAGACAAGCCAGAGCATGTAAGAAATAGAAATACCGGTTCCAAACCGGTCATGTTTAACGAAAAAAACAAGCATATGACTGAAATGAAACCAAACAAGGTCGGAGAAGAACAAGTAACCGGCCTGACAGGAAGAGACGTACAAGCGGTGGACACCCGGCCACTGACAGTCAAAAACGCGCACCGTGCCGCCATGATACGCAAAAAAGGGAGTACAGATACTCCTGTTCCCTTCCACTTCAGGAAAAAGCACCATGGCATGGCAAACTTCGTGCATTTTTTAGGTTCCCCCGAAGAAGGGAAAGAGCTGCGACCGGCAGAGTTCAAGGATTGGGAAGTAACGGAGTTCAAGCACCCCGGCTATCTGGAAGACTTGTGGGAGCAGGCCTGCGATGCCTACAGATGGAGCTCTTTCGATCCGGACATCCGGGGGGAGTCGGACATCATGATTTACGAAAAGGAACTTCACGATGACCTGAAGAAAATGCCCGAAGAAAAACACGAAGGATACATCACCGCCTATAAACAAAGGTTTGCCGCACAACTTGCCGCCCTCTCCCGGTGTGCCAACTCCATGGTTACCGGACGGGCCGGATTCGATGTATACAGACAGGAGAAGGCCGACCGGGCTTATCAGAACAGATACGAAGAACTGCGGAACTGGCGCAGCAAGGTATTGAAAGCGGTGGAACGCACGAAGGAAGAAAACCGGCCCGAGGAAGAAAAACAGGAACAGGCCTGGCTTTCCCTGAAACGGGACATCGAGAGCAGTGCGAATACCATCCATGAGCTCGACACGGGCAAATGTAAAGGCTACAACCGTGCCCTGTTCGTCAGCAGCATCCTCAACAAGGTCAGTACCTATGCCGGTCACGGCGAGGTGGAGATCGTACAGAGAGCAGTGGATTTCATTTCCGAATACAACGCAAAGGTAAAGAAACCCATCATCACCGCACGGAACAAGTTCTTCAGCCTGCCGGAAACGGCACGGAAGGTAAGGGAGAAACTGGCCATTATCAAGGAGCAGGAAAACAGGGAGCTTCCCTTTGAAGGGGGACTGCTGGTCTGGAACTACGGGGAAGACCGACTGCAAATTCTTTTCGACAGGATTCCGGAAGACGCCAAGCGGAAAGAGCTTAAATCCTCCGGTTTCCGATGGTCCCCAAAAAACAAGACATGGCAGCGCCAACTGACCCCGAATGCCCTATCAGCAGCCAAAAGAGTGTTGAACCTTCAAAATATCTGATTCATGGAAAGCAAGGACTTGAAATTTGTCATCGACCCGCGCTGTTTCGACGGCTGTTGTGTCACATCCATGTCCGACGGAGTGCATAACGACTATGGAGACAATGAAACGCTGGAAGAACTGAGAACAAGAGAAAACAATCCTTTCCTGATTACTGTTTCGGGCAATACCATCCGCAAGATGACACGCATCCATGAGCGGGGACTTTGCGCGCCTTTCAGGGAAATTACCGAAGATGAATATTACGACAAGCTGGACATCCTGCCCCCTGTCCGGCACACAAGGCATTTCTTTTTCATAGGTGAGCCTTACAGCGGCAATATCTATCCGTTCTGTTTCAATATGGGTGGACGCTGCTTTACAGGGTTGCGTTCCGTCAGGACACCACGGAAGGAACTGGAACGGCAAATGGCCGTCCATTATGCCGACATCACCTTCCGGCCTGCCATCCGGAAGGAAAAGAGTTCCGTCATATATTCCGGGGAAACAGAAATTCTCATCACTCCCTATCTGTTCATTAACCGGAGCGGTGAGGAACGGTTCATCTGCAACGTCTGCTCCAATCCGAAAGACAAACGGAACACGGAGCTTGCAAGAAAATACATGGCCGGTATTCTGCGCAGTCTGCGAAAACATCATTTCCTCTATTTTTCCGATTATGATGAAAAAGATGATATGGATCTTTTTCTGGACAGGGTGAAAAAGAAAAAATACACCCTGCTGGCCCAAGGGACGTTCTTCCAATATCCGACCAACCGGGAATCTGTTTCTTTTACCGGATACGTCAAGGAAACGGGAGAAAAATTCTTCTACCGGATTTATGACAAAGACCTGTTCCTCCATTTAATGTGCAGGCTGAGGAGCGTTAAAAGAGAAACGGAATGACAAAATGGCGACAATCGGAAAACGGTTGTCGCCATTTTTCGCTATTGCATAAGATAATGATACATAATCTCATGAAACATACAGATTTTTTCGCCCGGATACGGGCTCTCAAAGCGGCGGAATACAAAGAACTTCAAGCCGCAGTGGAATTACACGGTGGAATGTATGAATGGGACCTCCGCAACACGGAGCATCCCATCATCGCTGTAAACCCGGACGGTATTATGCCGTCTCCGGTTGATGTGAGAATATACAGGGTATATATCCGGGAAGGTGCGCTTAAACTTTGCGGAGTCGAAAAGGAATGTCGGGAAGAGGTAAGATTCCAACCGGACGAGGCTTTTGCCGGACATCTTTCCATCATTATAGACTATCTTCCCCCGGTAAACGGGGACAGACAGAGACTGAAATCCATACAGTACGGAAACCATTAAAAACACAATGCCATGCTATACTATAAATTAAACGGTTACGAAGATTTCAAGCAGCGTTTCGGGCTTGAAGGCAGGAGCAACGGTACAACTGTCAGGAAAAACAAAATCCTGCTCGGTCATTTGAAAAGCCCCCTCCTGCTCAGTTACTGCGTAAAACAGAACGACTATTCGCTCCTGCACGTGGACGACATGGCCGACTTGCAGAAAAAGATAGTCGAGGCGGTCAGAAAATCAGGCACGGAGGATGCCGCGCTTCCTCACAAGGTCGAACTCATCGGCGAGGTTTACCGGTCCGCCAAGTACAGGACGGACGAATCCAAAGGGGTCTGTGAGGACCTGGACAAAGGTTCCGTCCGATATGTCAATGTGGAAAGGGACCGGGTGTTCAAGATGAAGTCCGGAAAGTTCATGAGGGAGCTTATCCTCGAAACCCGGATAGGGAAACTGTTTTCCCCGAGTGTGCTGAACTGGCTCTCAGGCGACGTGTTCACCCAGCAGTGGTATACTTATACCTACGGGCACACTCCGGAGGTGTTCGAACTGCATGTGGACGACGATTTCAGGAGAATTTACAGCAGCAGCGAATGCAGGGGCGACTTCGGTTCATGCATGACGGACAGAGACAGGGAGACATTCTACCGGGATGCGGTAAAGGCCAAGGCCGCCTATATCACGGATGAGCAGGGATACGTACTGGCAAGGGCGGTATTGTTCACCGATGTCACGGACCAGGACGGAAAAAAATGGCGGCTGCTGGAAAGGCAGTATTCCTCCGGCGGCAGCGATGTCCTCAAACGGCTGCTCGTTGACAGGCTGCTCCGGGACAGACATATCGACGGCTATAAAATCATAGGCGCGTCATGCCATGAGGCGCACGCGTTTGTGGGAGCCGACGGAAGTTCGCTTTCCAGCCGGGAATTTGAGATTGACTGCGAACTGGGAGAAGAGGACACGCTCTCCTACCAGGACTCCTTCAAATGGTACCATTACAGCCGGAACAAGGCATACAATTATCCCCATGCGAAGTATACCTACGAGCTCGACACTACGGACCTCAACCTCTACGGGGATCAAGATGACGATGAGGATGACGGTGAATGGGATGAATACCACCAGTACCACTGTACGGAAACCACGCTCTGCCACCTGCACGGCAGGGAGATTGAAGTGGACTCCGGCAATCTGGACGATTTCATCTATATAGGCCTGTTGGACGAATACCACCATGAGGATGACTGCACACGTTGCGACGAATGCCAGAAGTTTGTCCTTGACAACGATGCGCGACATTCGGACATAACCGGACAATACTATTGCTGCGAAGCATGCATGGAGAAAGCCGAGGATGAGTTCAAACGCAAGAACTGGCATTATTCGGAATATGACGGCAGATGGTACGAGGACCTCACGGACATAACCCATATCCATGTATGGAACGCGGAGCAGAACGATTATGAGGAAAAATCCGTCTCCACGGCTACACTGCACGGCCTGTTGAGGGACGAAGAAGCATGGGAGTTTGACAATGAGTCCTTCAACAGGATAAATCCGGCCACCAATCTCCCATACGGTTACAAACTAAAAAAAGAGACCCGGCATGAATACGCAACTGTTGAAACGGCTGTATAGCATCTACAGCCCGAGCGGAAAGGAGCAGGGAATGATGAATTTCCTTTCCGCCTATATAAGGACACTACCCGGTAATATATCCCTTACGCAGGACCGGTACGGAAACCTCTATGCGGTAAAGGGGGAGAGCGACACCTACCCCTGCCTGATAAGCCATACCGACCAGGTGGCGCACTGCAATCATTCAAAGGATTTCAGGGCCGTCGAGACACGGTACATCATTTTCGGCCTTTCACCCGGGAAAAAACGGTTTGAGAACCTGGGAGCGGACGACAAGAACGGTATATTCATCTGTCTGGAATGCCTGAAGAAATACGATGTCCTCAAGGTAGTGTTCTTCAGGGAGGAAGAGACCGGATGCAGGGGCAGTTCACAGGCGTACATGCCCTTTTTCGACGACGTGCGATTCGTTATCCAGCCGGACCGGAAAGGGCACTCCGACCTGATTACAAGCATAGGCTGCTCGGAACTCTGCTCGGAAGAGTTCCTTGAGGCGGCGGAGCCGGAGAAATGGGGATATACCGAACAGGCCGGCATGATGACCGATGTGCTGGCATTGAAAGAGAACAACCTCCGTGTCAGTTGCATCAACCTGAGTTGCGGCTATTACAACCCCCATTCGGACCAGGAGATAACCGTCAAGAAAGACCTGCAAAAATGCCTGCTGTTCGTGGAGCATGTTATAGAGGTGTGTACGGATGTATATCCCCATACATGGACGGCAGGCTATATATGCAGCCGCTATGAGGACGAGGATGACATCCACGACATTCTTGCCGGTGACCCGACCCTGACGGCACAGGACCTCCATGACATGTATTCCACCAACTTTCCGCATCTCGGTCTGAAAGACTATGAAAGGATATGCGAGGATCACAGGCTGCTCTGGCCGGGATATGAGGAAACCGGACATTATGAAAACCTTCCATGACGCGCAGGCCTTCACCACACCATCCGGCAAGCGGACTTCAAAAAGCAAATGAGGTCCGCTTTTTCATTTCTTGCCGTAAAAGTAGCCGTTTGCCGGGCTGATTGCGCAAGGCGGCCCTTCGGGCTGGTTGGCAGGGAAAAAATCATCCTCGCTTCGCTCCGGTATTTTTTCCCGCCAAGCCTTGCCGCAATCACCGGCAAACAGGCTGTGGGGACAGCAAGAAATAAAAATGCCTACCGAGGTAGGCCGATGTCTAATCACTAAAAGATAAAAGCGTATGGTTACATTGGATTATGAACTCATGTTGTCCGTCTCCCTGTGGCAGTACAACCACCGCCCGGACGAGGGGCTCACTCTCGAACTGTTCCAACGGACTTTCGGACCGGTCTATGGACAACACTATTACGAGAAATGGACCGGCTATTTCAACCGCAACCTATGGGACATGATCGCCTATTTCAGGGGAGAGGGGGAAAACGGCCAGAAATTCTGCGACATGATGGCCGTGCAGGTGGAACTCTACACCAAAAGCAGGAGGAAATATGGAACACGGTAAGTTTTATACGGCAGAAGCCCTCAGGGGACTCAATGCAGCCTATGATGCCGAATACGGGATAACCTCCCTGGAAACGGACAAGGTGAACGGAATCATCCGGTGCATGGACGACACGCGAAAACTCTCCCTGGTACCGCAGGAGGGAGACCTGCTCGAATATTTTCCGCAAAACGGTGACTACTTCCCGCAGGCGCATATCGAAACGGCAGGAGAAGGGCGGGCTGCGGTCTGCCTTTCTTCCCGCACACCGTTCTGCCATATGGAAAGCGGACGGGTACATTACAACACCGGTGGCGGTCCCTGGACGCAGGTTCCCCTTTCCGGCATGATACCGGCGGGCACCGTCACGAAACGTTTCCAGACCTGGGGACGCCACGGCCGGTGCCGCCATGGGGAGCTCCATTTCCACACGCCCGTGCGCTCATGGTCTTTCCGCGAGCCGAATCCCCTGTACGAAGGCTATACCATGAAAGAGTGGACAAAATACCTGATAGAGAAGGTTCCCGACCCGGAGAAAAGGAACGAGTTCCTCTACCGGTACGGCGGCATCACCCTCTATTCCGAAAGGGAGCTTGAAGAACTGGCCGCCCTGCTGCATGGCAAAATATTCGATGGTCTGCACAGGCGTTCGCTGGTTCTTTGGGGCTACCGCATGGAACGCATATTCCTTCCCGCACCGGAATGGAACGCGGCAGGGGGAGAGATACACCTCTCCTTTCTCGGAGGCATGCCCGCGAAAATACAGGCCGACCACGCAAGGCACAGGCTCACAATCTGCATAAAAAAGTCTAACCCATAAAATTTCAAGCAAATGGCAACATACGATATACCCCTTGAAATCAGTCCGCTGAAAAAGCTGATCAGTGATTTTTCCCTCTCATGCGGATACGACCCCATGACCGTGTTTACCGATTTCCTGACGTACGTCATACATGGTTTCTCTCCCGGGGCTCCGCCTCTGAAAAACTGGAAGTACAAACGGCGGCAGAACATGGCGTTCATGGAGATGACCGCCGAATGGGTACGCCTCATGCAATCGCGGCTGAAAGACGACGAAAGCTGGTACGACCCTTTCGGTGACCTCTATATGGCCCTCTCTTCCCGGACGGGACAGAGGATGCAGGGACAGTTCTTCACACCGCCCCCCATCTGTGAGCTGATGGCCGCATGCGGCGGCAACGGAGAAAAGGTCCGGGGAAAACGAATGAACGACCCTACCTGCGGGAGCGGAAGGCTGCTGCTGGCTTTCCATGTCCGGAATCTCGGAAATTACTTGATAGGGGAAGACCTCAACCATACCTGCTGCCTGATGACCGTATGCAACATGCTCATACACGGATGTGTCGGTGAGGTCATCCACCACGACAGTCTTAACCCCGACCACTTCCTCTGCGGCTGGTACGTGAACATTTCACTGACGCGGACCGGCATCCCCTCCATACGGCGAATGAGCGAGGCCGACTACCGGACAAGCCGCCACCTTCCCGTCAGCGGGGTATTGGAACGGAAGAAGATACTCGACGACAACCGAAGACGGCGTCCGGCAGCATCCCCCCTCAACTTATTGCAACCTAATATTAACCCATAAAAATCAAGAAACATGAAACTGAATGTAAGTAACGAACTGAAATCCCGCCTGACCCATGCGGCAGCCAACGGGAGTGTGATCGCGGCGGACATCCTCGCGGAAACAAAGCGCAACGCCGACGTCTCGGAAATCATCCGTGGAGGTTACAACTTCTTCTCGACCAAGCGGAAACGTACGGGATGTACGCTCTATCAGAAAATCCGCATTGTCTTCACCACATGCAACAAAGACCTGGCCAACAAGAACTTCCCCGACCGCAACAACCCGCAGGCCCCCTGGTTTCCCGAGAACCGGACGGACATCGAACCTTCCACGTTCGTCGGGCTCTTCAGGAACCTGCCGGAATACTCCGAAGCGGAACTTTCGTACTTCAGCAGCGCAATCTGTGTGGACAGCAAGGTTACGGTACGGCTGCACGAGGGTATGCAGGACTTCTTCGAAGCATACAGCGAGGAGAATTACACCACGGTGACGGACACCACCGAGTCAAGCCTTCACAACTCCTGCATGCGTTATGAAAACAGGGTCCGCAACGCCGCCGATTTCTATGCCAATTTTGCCGGTGCCAGTATTTTGGTCGCGAGGGATGAAAGCAACAATGTGCTTGCGCGGGCCGTGGTGTGGAAAAACGTCCGCACCCTCCCGGGTAGCGGCACCTTCGACGGCTTTTCACTGATGGACCGCGTCTATTTCTCCCATGCGTTTGTGCTGGAGATGATGCGTAAGCAGGCGGCCACGCTCGGCATCACATTCCGCAGGCAGCATAACGACTACTCCCATACCAGAGATTTCGTGGCGCTGAACAGCCTGCCTGAAGAAGGAATAGAGGAAGGAAAATCCTACACACTGAGTCTGGCGGTGGAAGTTCCGGCATGTAAATGGCACAAGAGGGGCGCACCGTATATGGACACTTTCTACTGCATCTGCATGAAAGACGGAAAAATGGAGCTGCGCAATCTGGAAGCCGGGAAAGTGGTCGCCACCTGCCGGAGTACGGAAGGTGTTGCCACGCCGGTCGGGAAGGTATGCCCCGGATGCGGCTACGTGCATACCACAACCGAAAGCGCGTTCTGTCCCTCCTGCCGGCAGCGGATTTACAGCTGTACCATCTTCGGCCAGGTGATGACGGGAAACACCGTAGAGTACCAGGGCAAGACCTATCCGTCCCTATTGTTCAAGAAGAAGAGGCCGATACCTTCCATGAGACTGTACCTGCAAGTCAACAAACTTTACAACGAATGATATGGAACGGCTGATGGCACTCTACAATACGGCTTCTCCCTCAGGCAGGGAGAAGTCCATGATACGCCTTCTCAAGGCGGAACTGACGGGAATGGGCATCACGCATTACCAGGACAGGAAAGGAAACCTCTATGCCGTAAAAGGCAGGGCAAGGACCTATCCGTGTGTCGTGGCGCACATGGACGAGGTACACCGCAGAAGCGGCGGAGACTATGCCGCGCACATGGTGGACGGGCACTTCGTAGTCGGCTACGACCGGAAGAGGAAAAAGATGGCAGGCATCGGTGCGGACGACAAGAACGGCATCTGGATATGCCTGAAATGCCTGGAAGATTTCAAGGTCATGAAATGCGCGTTCTTCGTGCAGGAAGAAACCGGATGCATCGGCAGCGGAGCAGCCGACATGGGCTTCTTCGCGGACTGCCGGTTTGTGCTCCAATGCGACCGCAAGGGCGACAGCGACCTGGTCACCCGGATTTCCGGCATGGACTTATGCTCGGAAGAGTTTATCGAACGTATCAATCCGGAAAAATATGGCTATCAGGTAGCGGATGGCATGCACACGGATGTATATGCGCTGAAAAGAAGGGGGCTTGGTATCTCCTGCGTCAACATATCCTGCGGATATTATGAACCGCATACCGACCATGAATACACCGTGCTCAAGGACCTGGCAAAATGCTACCGGCTTGTACGCCATATCGTCTGCTGCCACAAGGAAGTCAGCCGGCACACCCCTTCCCCCGTGAGGAGGTCCATGCCCGGATATTACGAGTTGTTCGGTGAAAGGGGATACGACGAGGAGCTTTTCATGCGCTATCGAAAAAAATACGTACAACCCATGCATACTGGCCATACACGTTTAGAAAAAAGGAAAGGGAATTCCGGAGGATTCCATGACAAGCCGGAGGATATACAGCCCTGACAGGGCGAGGGGGAGATCGCATAACCGTGTCTCCCCATTATTTTAGGGAATTCATTTGACCGGTTAGGATAAAAGCGCTATCTTCCAGTCATAAAGCATCAGGATTTATTAAGATTTACAAACAATCAGTATATGGGAACAAACGAGAACTGGCCTGAAATCGTAGATTCGCTCCAGCCATACCTTAAAGGAGCTCCGGCAAAGGAAAAGTTTCTGAAAGAAACGGAGAACAGCCTGAAAATTCTCGGATGGAGAAAGACCAACGGGACGATGGTGTCACACTCTCCGGCGGACGGCAATCCCGGCGGACCGGACCTCCTCCTCTTAAAGCAGGAAGAAACCACCGGGTTACAGGCTTTCCCCGTCATGACGGAGCCTCCCACATTCATGAACCATACCGCAGGCTTGTATGTAGGGGAAAACATCCGGCTTTATTACAATGCTCCCGGCAGAGAAAACACCCCGGTATGCGTGCTGACAGCGGAAATCAGGGAAGACGACGCCAACGGTCCGCTTCTCTGCGACCTGCTGTCCTTTAAAGCATTCAACCTGAAAAGTATGGAGAATTTCTGTTTGCGACGCTACAATCTGATGCGTACCGGCGGCAGCTTCCGCCAGTGGACGGAGGATTTCCTTTCCGGAGATACCGGAGTGGAGAACCTCGCCGGTCTGCTCATGGAAAAGTTCATGGCCGAAGGCTTTGAGGAATCCCTTGTCCGCGAGGAGCTGGACAGACTGGACCTCAGGGTACGTTATGAAAAGGGACATGCCGCAATCACTCTCCGGAATCCGGCATGAAACGGCTTCCGGAGGCAGCCCCGTAATCAATGCGCCCCTTTCTCTACGGTCCCTGTCACAGGTCCCTGCCCAGAACGAGTGACAACGCGTACATATACCGGTTATAAGCCTTCAGCTTACTGAAATCCGGTGCAATTCCCATATATGGGTCCGTACGGGTACTGTAAAAGAACACGTCCGTAAAATCCCCGTACCGTTCCACACGCTCGCCGTTCAGCGGTATCCGCTCCACCTCAAACCCCTCCAGCGGAAGCGAATCAACCTCCCCCGGTTTCTCATTTCCCAAAATGTTCATCCGGCGATTGAACAGCACATATCCTTTTCTTTTAAAATCCACACGCATACCGTACGGACGCCCTACAAGAAAGGCCGTCGCCGCTTTCTTCATATAATCTTCCATAAGACAGGCCGCGATATAAAATTAACCCGTGCAAGATTACTTCATTTATCCGTAAATCCAATAGCTTGCGACACCGGGTTACGGTTCACCAGATATTCGTTCAGGTCCTTGCATTCCCCGTAGAGCGGTGTCCCGTCACGCACACGGGACCCGAATTTCCGGACAAGTTCCTCCATGGCCCTTTTTCCGGCTGCGTCGTTGTCCAGGAAACCATATATAAGCCCGTATCCGTCCAGCACTCCCGACGCTTTGGCGGTATTGGCCACGGAATTCAGCACGATACAGTCTGCCTGTCCGTCACCGGGCAGACAGAAACCGCGTTCTGTCCGCAGCATAAGAAAAGAGAGGTAGTCCATAAACCCTTCAAACAGGCAGCAGACCGCCGCTTTCTTTTCCCCGCCGCGGATTACCGAGATGGATTTGGGTGATATGCAGCCCTTGAAATAGCGGCTGCGCAGTTCAAAACCGCCGGCGATGTTCGGAAAGCCGACGGCATAATACCGTTTGCCCCGGCACTCGTAACGGACTTCCAGGCATTCCTTCCGGGCGGTTTCCCCACCGATGCCCCGTTCCCGCAAATAGGCAAGCAGGGCGGGGGAAGTGAGCGGAAGCGTTGCCAAATGCCGGAAAGCGGGCTCTTCCCGATACCGGCTGCCGGCAATAGCGGACGGTTGCCGCACATGGGGAATCCTCCCCTCTATCTGCCGCAAAAGGTAGGCCACGTCCGATGACGCGTACAGTTCCGCCGCCAGCGCAAGGATGTTGCCCCCTTTTCCGAGTCCGAAGTCATACCAGCAGTTAAGCCCCGTGTTCACCTTGAACGAGGCTTCCCTCTCCTCCCTTAGCGGCGACCTGTACCACAGGTTCACCCCCTGCCGTCTTACCGGGGCGTGCCCCAGGGTGTGCAGGTAATCCTCGATTCTGATCTGTTTGGCTGTAAGAATATCCATGATGTACAAATACGTTTAGACAGATTCCCGTTACAGAAAATCCCCCGGAAGACCGGAGGATTCCCATTCCTTTGTCGCCGTCCCGTGCCGTCAGGGCACAAACAGCAGTTCAAATTCCGTTTCCCTTCTTCTTTGAATCGAGGGCACCGGCTTTCCCTTATAGCACCGGTAAGCCGTGAACTCCCTATAGATGTCCCGGTCACCAGCTTCCAGTTTCCTTATCAGCGTGCTTTTGGGCATCTTTCCATGCCCGAGCAGCCTGTACGGACCGACCTGGTAGGCAAGGCAGCCTATCAGTAATGAGTCTTTCCCCAGATGGCGGAACAGGGCGCACATTCCGGCAAGGTCAGCCCTCAGCAGGCTGTCCGCCTGCGCTTCCGTAATATCCGCCGTCAGTTTTTCCCCTTCCCTCAAACGGTGTCCGAATCCTATGTACGGATAATGGCGGGCCGAATGCCAACCCTCGAACCGCTTGATGATGCATACGGCCCTGTCAAACGGTGCAAGATGGCGGATGCCATCAGGCATTTCCGCGCGGAGCATGGCGCACACGCACACAAGCCCCAGCAAAAGTGTCAGCCTTCTCACCATTCCACACTTACGTTCAATACACAGCAGGTCAGGCCGTCCTCATAACTCCACTCACGGCTTTCCACCACCATCACGCACTCTTCCAGGAACCGGGCCACGCTCATCCGCTCCGTCTCCGCGTTCCGCTCGAAACAATGGAAAGCGGGGACCGTTTCCAGCATCTCCCGGGAACGGGCGCAGGCAAGACAGCCGGCATCGACACGGATGCGGTCCCCTTTACGGGGAACAGCGCCTGCACGCTCCGACAGCTTGATATAGGATGGCAGACCGGGAATACACAGATACAACAGAATGCTCATCCCGCATCCCCCTCTCCGCCGGTACTACTGTCGTCATCCGCATTGAAATCAAAGCTGAGCCGTTGCAGGCTTCCCCAATTGTTCTCAAAGTACAGGTCGATGGTCTGCGCCTCGTCCGCGCTTTCCGACGTATAGTACAGCCGGAATCTCTTTTCTCCCAGCAGGTAGCGGTCGTTGGGTTTCAGAACCGTGCCGTCCTCCATTTCAAGGCGGCCTTTTCCATCGGGCTGGAAGTAGCGCAGTGTATAGACCGTACCGGAGAAATCCCCCTCGGGGATAATCTCCAGACGGATTTCCACTGTGCTTCCGGCGGCAATTTCGTCCGCCACCGGCATGGCCTCTACCGTAAAGGGGTATTCCTGCTGAATAGCCAGGTCACTGTCACAGGAGGCAAGGCAGAAGGCAGCAACCATGCAGCAGCCCGCCACCACAAAATCAAGTATCTTTCTCATAAATGTATGAATCGGGAATGGTTAGAAAATATAGTTGAGCAAAATTCCGTATTGGGTATGGAAATGTCCGGCCGCGCCGCCCCAGAGGACCCGTTCACGCAGCCGCAGTCCGAGGGAGAGGCGGTCTGTCAGGCAGACTTCCGCCTCCAGCGTCACGGCGCCGCCGTAGATGAACGACCCGTGTCTCTTCAGCCCGGCACCGTCGTCGAGCAGCCGTTTTCCCCCGTTCACGCTCTCATATCCCATCAGGCCGGAAAGGCCGATGTTCAGGAGCACGACTTTCCCCGGACACGAGAAGAAGTTGCGGTAATACCCCGCTTCCCCCGTATATTGCACGACAGGGATTCCCGTGTTCCGGTAAGGGTGGTTGCGCCGCATGACCTCCCCGCCGTACACCCATTTGTGACCGCCTTTGGCGTAGGTGAACACGGCCAGGGAGAAGGCATACCCCGCATCCGCCCGGTTTTCCGGAGAATAGAACCCGTCCGCCATCTCCGCCGTCAGCTGCACGCCCCTCATGCCCATGAGGTGGCGCTGGGCCTCCGCCCGCCCCGTGACAAGGGCGAGCAGGGCTATGGTAAGGTAAATCACCCGGTGTCTCATCGCACTTTCAGCTCATTGACGGTTTCCGCACGCACCAGGTCCCCGTTCTCCAGTTCGAAGGCCTGGTGTCGCCCTCCCTGTTTCTCGAACATCTCCACCACCAGCTTCTTGTCGTCGGGAATGGTGAATTTCGGCAGGGCGAACACCGTGCATGCCGATTTCCTGCCGTCCACCCGGGTCACATAATTGAAGGCGCGCAGCGGATAGACCACCTGCTCCTGCATGGCGGTACGCTTCACCACCTTCTTGTCCGCAATCTTGAATGTCACGAAATCCACGTCAAAGGGCACGTTCGACAAGTTCCTCACTTCCGTATGGAAATAGAGCAGGTCGCTGTGCGTGTACAGCCCCTTCAGCAGGAACTGCACCCCGAAACGCTTGCAGCCGACATGGCGGATGCGGCGCTTGTCCCTCTGGTGTACCGATTTCATGATCAGGCGCACAAGCCGGGGCGACTCGTTGTCAAGCTCCGTCAGGTAAATCTCCATCGCGTTGTTCGGGCGGTTCACCGTCTCCCCGTCATGGATGAAGTCGCACATCTCCACATTCAGCAGCAGCGGCTCGTCGGCGTACTTTACATTGAAGCTGTAAAAGTTCCCGTCTTCCGTTATCACGCTCATGTTCGTCTCCTGCCTGAAATGCTTCGTGGCGGCCTTCACGCGGATCACGTTCTCCGCACCGTCGGCCTTGCCCGCAAGCAGGTCGGTGGAGCCCAGGTCCACATACTTCACCGGTGCGGGAAAGATGACGTGGACAGTCTTGTCATACGTTATCTCCAGCCCGTGAGGCGGAATCATCTGGCTGAACCCTATCTTGCGGCTCAGTCCCTCAAAACAGTCCCCGCCGCTCTGCTGTGCCTGCGAGGTTGCCATGCCCAGAAGGGCGGCAAACAAAATCAGAATCTTCTTCATACTGGTTTCTCATTTAGGGTGAATAATCTTTTTTCTTTCATTGTCCGGGTGAGTGGAGCAGCAGCCGGTGCCCGGCTTTCAGGGTGATTTTCACGGTGCGCATCCTTTTGGTGACATACTGCGACACTCCCTGTATCACACCTTTTCCCAGGTCCGAGGCGATCTGCGCCCCGGCATCCGTAGAGATGTTGATGCTGCTGTTCATCGAGCCGCCCATGTTGGCCGCTATCTCGCGTGCCGCGTCATATTCCATCGAGTTCGGGACGGGGATGCCCTGCAGGCCGTCGCTGTCGTACACTTCCAGTTCCACCGGAAGCAACGTTCCCTTGTATTCCACGGAAGTCACCAGAATGTCCAGCCGTTCCCCCTGGATGCGTGTGCCGCCCGTAACCACCGTCCCCTTGGGGATGAACCGGTCATCCACCACCATCGGCTCCAGCAGGCGGATGCGCAGCGCCTGCCCGTCCGAAACGGTTTGTGTGCCGTGTATGCAGGCCTCGATGGTGTTCCTCTCCGAGGTGAGCGTCTTCCCCACCGGGGTATGGAAGCCCGTATTCCGTTCACCGGCAGGCTCCCCCTCGCCGAACGGACGGGAAAGGGAGGACACCGCCTGCGGCTGCATCCGTCTTACCGGCCTGGCCGCCTTGCGTTCCCTTTCGTCCCCGGCGGGCCGGACATGCTCTGGCTGTCCGCTCCCGTAGCGTGCCGCCAGCTCATACGATTTTTCCATCAGCGCCATCTTTTCCTCCACCGTGTTCCCTGCCGCCGGCTCCGGTATGGACCGGTGCCTCTCCAGTTCCTCTATACGCCTTTTCAGTTCCTCCTTCTCCGGGTCGTATGTACCGGAAACGTAAAGGTTCTCCAGTGTCCGGTTGATGTGGCGGTAGGCATCCACCGAGGAGCGTGGAGCACTCTGCGGCGCGTCCGTGTCTCCCGACAGGTTTACCGGTCCGGCAGGCGTTTCCGGCAGACATACCGTGTCCCGCTTCCCACGGTCGAACAGCGAGGCCATCTCATGGAATGTCCCCCGCCGCTGTTTCTCTTTCCGCATAAGCTCCTCTTCCTCGTAGGCGTCCACCTTGCTCTTCCGCATCTTCCGGTTTTCAGGTGACGGTATGTCCGTGTTGAAGCCCTGTACGGTCTCTTCCCGTTCTTTCCGGGACGGCGAATAAATCAGCCAGATGCAGCCGGCAAAAAGCAGGGCGAAAAGCGGATAGACGACCAGCCTGGCGCGTTTGCGCTTCTCTTCCTCCGTCAGCGGCTTCCTTTCCCCCTTGATGGGGATTCTTAGCAGCTCCCTTGTTCGTTCAATGATTTTTCCGATGTACGTTTTCATAAAATTGGGTTGAATGTCCATTTCTCTTTTTCTTGTATCAGTTCCGGTGCCCGGATGCGTCCTGGCTCCAACCGGCTGCCCCCGCCCCTTTCGGAACGGCGCAGCGGACTGCCGATGGCATGGATGCAGCCCGCCAGCAGAAGCAGGAACAGAAGTGCCAGAAGGCATATCCGCTGCCTCTCCGTCAGCAGCCGGCAGAACAGCCGTATCCGGCAGTCCGCCCGTTTCCATATTCTTTTCCTTCCCTTCATCTCTCCACGCTCCTGATATCCTTGTTTTCCAGTATCACCAGATGCTCGATGATGAACCCGTTCGGGTTATCGTCCGAGCGTGAGGCGTTCTGCAGCTCGCAGGAAGTCACCAGCGAGCGTTCCGTCACGTTGCTCTGGCGTACGATCAGCTGCCGGGCATAAGTCACCGCCTTGTAGGGATAGCCGGAGAAGTCGCACACCACGCTGTCCACGTGCACCACCTGGTTGATGTTACCCGACACCAGACGGTTGTAATAGCCTTTCTCGGCAAAGTCCACATAGTAGTGGTAGGCGCTTTTGTCGGCCAGTTGCAGCGCGCGGTTGATGCTGTGCTCGATGGCGTCCTTCTGCGGGGAAAGCCCGAAGAAGAGTTCGTGGAAACGCCTCACGTGTTCCCTCGCTTCCGCCGGCCTGTTCTGAGAGAGGTCCTGCGAGAGGGCGAGCATGAGCGATTTCCCTCCGTCAAGCACGTAGATTTTCTCACGCTGCCGTTCGGCAAAGCGGTAGGAGCTCCACAGGGCATAGCCCGTGACGAGCGTGCAGCAGCACACGAAGGCGGCAAGCATCATGCGGATGCGCCTGAAACTGCTTTCGATGTTCGTTAATGACTTGAATTCCATAGGTATTTCCTCGTTTATTTCTTTTTGAAGCGGTTACGGATGGCTTTCCCGATTCGGCCGCCCACGTTTCCTGCGGCGGCTCCGGCCATTCCCGCGGCAAAGCCGCCCGCACGTATGCCCTGGCGGTTCAGGTTGCGCATATAGTTGCCCGCACCCCCGGCCTGGACAATCCAGCCCGCCACGGTGGGAATCGTGAAGTATCCGAAAATCGCGATGATCATGAATATCAGATACACGCTGTCCGACGTGTCCAGCGAATAGTCCGGATTGGTCTGGAGCTCCAGGATGTCCTTCTGGAGCATCAGCACCTGCATCTTGGCGAGCATGCAGCTGAACAGGTCGCTCACCGGAAGCCACAGGTAAACGGAGATGTAACGCATGAACCACTGGCTGAGCGTGGAGTGGAAGCCGTCCCACACGCTGAAGGCGAAAGCCACCGGCCCCAGTATCGAGAGTACGATCAGGAAGAAGGTGCGCACCGTGTCTATCAGCAGCGAGGCGGCGGCGAAGAGCAGTTCCAGCAGGTAGCGGATACCGTCCCGGAACAGTTTCTCCGTCTGGTAGGCGGCCCACTCCGCATACATCCCTATCTTGGCGGCGGTGTCGGCGGGTCCCCAGCCCAGCTCGTCTATCTGGCGGTCAAACTCCTCGTCGCTTACAAGGTAGGCGGTCTCCGGATTACTCATCTTTATCTCGTATTCCAGACGGTCCTTCTGCTCACGGTATTTCTCCATGTCCAGCGTCTGTCCCTCCAGCATCCTGTGCGTGCCCTGCACCACGAGGCCGAGCACGCTGTTCATCGTGCCCAGCACCAGCGTGGGGAAAAGCAGGATGCAGATGCCCAGGGCGAAGGGCCGCAGCAGCGGGTACACGTCAACCGGCTCGGCACGGGCAAGAGACTGCCACACGCGCACCGCCACATAGAACAGGGCCCCCAGGCCCGCGATGCCCTTGCCCACGTCCATCATATCCTCACAGAGGGGAAGCATCTCGTCGTACAGGGTCTCCAGAATGGTATGGAGGTTTGAAAAGTCAACACTCAGAAGCATCATGGCCTACCAGTATTTGGATGTTTCACTGCCGTAGAGTTTCAATACGCGGTCCGCGTCGTTCTTCTTGCGGGCGCGCAGATAGCTCACGGCAATGTGCTTGTTCGTATAGTAGTTCACAAGGTTGCGGTAACGCCTCATCTCCCGATGGCATCCGTCCACCACGTCCATCCGGTCCTTGTCCGACATGGAGAGCGTGCTCACGTTGATGACCTGTTTCAGGTCCTGCAACACGCCGTTGCTCTCCTTCAGCAGCCGGGTATAACCGAAGGCGATGGCGTCCAGTTCCCTGGCCGAGAAGTTACCGTCGCCCATCATTTTCCGGAAGTTCGTGATGTAGATGTCCGACACCTCACCCACCATCAGGATGGTCTCCTGCACCTTGCGGGCGTCACGCACGAGGTTGTTCACGCTGCGCAGCGCGTCATAGTAGCGCTTGGCCTGTTCATAAATCTTCACCGTCTCGGCAAAGTTCTCCGCCGTGCTGACCGCCGTTTTCGAGGTGTGGGCGATATTGTCCGACATGTTGATGATGCTCTGGGCAAGGTTGCCCGGGTCGGTCACCACCCATTGCGCGCTTGCCTGTCCGCAATAAAACAGGCAGCTGAAAAAAATACATAAAGTTCCCGTTTTCATCTTTACGTTCGTTTTTTGGGTTCGTTGAAATAGTCTGTCTGGTTCCCGTATTGCAGCCATCCGGCCCTGTATTCCCTTGAGAACACGTCCATTTTCACACAGTCCGGATAAAGGAGCCCGATCATCTCATAGCAGAAGTCCGGCTTGCGGCTGTGCTGGCGGCCGCGCTCGGCAAAGACCGTGGTGAACTTTCCCCGCCATTCGCGGGCGATGGCCGGCAGCTTCGGCTTGTAGTACCAGACAAGGTACTCATGGGAATAGCGGACGGTAAAGGCCGGAGCCACACCGTTCCCCTTGTCCCATATCATGCGGCAGTGCAGCCTGTAGCCGCGTTCACGCATTTCCCGCTCGCTTTCCGGCAGACAGGCGTCAATGGTCCACAGGAACACGCAGTGTCCGTCTTCCGCAAGAGGGAATATCTCCCTGTCAAGAAGGGAGAAGATGGCCGGAACGCTCATCGTGGGATAGTCAAGGGCGCGTCCCTGCCGCTTGCGCACTTTACGGAGACCGCCTTTTTTCCGGTTCCAGGGCGGGTCGATTACAAACACCCTGACCCTATCCATTCCTGTCCGTTTTGGCCCGTACATAATCGCCGTTCGGGGAGAAGGTCAGCACGTCCGTCGCCTCGTTGTAGTACACGTCGATGCGGTAGCCCGTGTTGATGAACAGGTTGCCGCCTTCCTCTACCAGCAGGTAGGTCCGCGGCTTCAGCCGGCGGGTCTTGCCGCTGCGGGCGAACACCGTCACCTTGCAGGCATCGCCTTCCTTGTATATCAGTACGTCGGGCTTGCCCTCCACGCTCGTCCATGCCCCGCACAGCTTGCAGGGGTCTGTTCTCCTGTCCGTATCCGTGCAGCCTTGCAGCAGCAGCGATGCCGCGCCCAGAAGGCAGACGGCCAGTCTCAATAATGGTCTGTTTCCCATAACTTTTCTCTTTTCAGGGGTTGATACTTGTTTTCCGTTTCTCTCTTCTTTCCGCAGCAAGCCGCCTGACTGCCCGTTCCAGGTTGCCGCCAAGCTCTTCCGCAAGCCGCTGCACCTGCATCTTCTCGGTCTCTTCCGTCGTGAACACCAGGTACTCCTCCTCGCTCACCTCCGTAGCATACACCGCAGAATGCGTGCCGCCCAGCCCGATCCATACCTCCCGGTAAGGGGCTCCCGGACGGTTAGCCTGATTGATGGAGAGTATCTGGCTTTTCTCCTTCTCCGTCAGCCCCAGAAGGGTCTGGATATGGTCGAACTTGTTCATGTATTTTCTTTGGTCGAGTAGAATTTTGCAGTCCGAGTTGTTGATGATGGCCTCTTTCACCACCGGTGACGAGACGATGTCGTCCACCTCCTGCGTCACCACTATCGCCTCGCCGAAATACTTGCGGACGGTCTTGAACAGATACAGCACATAGGCGCTCATGTTGGCGGACATCAGCGCCTTCCAGCACTCCTCTATCAGCATGACCTTGCGGATGCCTTTCAGCCTGCGCATCTTGGCGATGAAGGTCTCCATGATGATCAGCGTCACCACCGGCAACAGCACCTTGTTCGAGGAGATGTTGTCCAGCTCGAACACGATGAAGCGCCTGCCCGTCAGGTCCAGCCCCTTGTCCGAGTTCAGCAGGAAGTCGTAGTCCCCTCCCTTGTAGAAAGGTTCCAGCACGTTCAGGAAACCGTCGATGTCGAAGTCTTTCTCGCGCACCTTCTTCTCCTCCATCATCCGGCGGTAGTCGTCGCGCACGAACTCGTAGAAGCCGTTGAAGTCCGGACGGGGCGTCCCGTCTTCCGTTATCCGTCGGACATAGGCGTTCACCGCACCCGACAGCGCCACCTCTTCCGAACGTTTCGGGGCTTCGTCCTCCCGTTTCCAAAGGGTCAGTATCAGCGTCTTGATGCTTTCCCGCTTTTCCACGTCGAACTGCCCGGAATCGGTATAGAACGGGTTGAAGGCAATCGGGTTGTCCTCCTCGTAGGTGATGTAAATCCCGTCCTCGCCGTCTGTCCGGTCATTGATCAGGCGGCACAGCCCCTGGTAGCTGTTGCCCGTATCCACCAGCAGCACGTGCGCCCCCTGTTCGTAATAGTTCCTGACCAGATGGTTCGTGAAGAAGGACTTGCCGCTTCCCGAAGGGCCGAGGATAAACTTGTTGCGGTTGGTGATGATGCCGCGTCTCATCGGCTCGTCACTGATGTCCACATGCACGGGGATGCCGTTCCGCCGGTCTGCCAGCCGGATGCCGAACGGGCTGGGCGAGCTGCGGTAGTTCGTCTCCTCCGTGAACAGGCAGACGGCCTGCTCCAGAAAGGTGTGGAAGCTCTCCTCGGCGGGAAAGTCTCCCGCATTGCCCGGGATGCCCGCCCAGTACAGCACCGGGGCGTCCACCGTGTTGTGGCGGGGCGTGCATTCCATCATGGCCAGCTGGCTGCCCGTGTCGTTCCTCACCCGGCGCAGTTCCTCCGCGTCCTCGCCCCAGGCAAGCACGTTGCAGTGGCAGCGCACCGGAAGCAGCCCTTGCGTATGGGCCTCGTCCAGATACATTTCCACCCACTCCCGGTTGACGGCGTTGCTCCGGCTGTACCGGGAGAGGGAGAGCAGGTTGCGCGAGGCCTTTTCCATATCCAGCAGAATCTCCCTCGCATCGTCTATGAAAATGTACTGCGAATAGATGTGGTTGCAGGAAAGGAGCAGTCCCACGGGAGCGGCAAACGAGAGGCGGCAGTCGCTCCGGTCGGTGGACATCCGTTCGTAGCGCATGTCGGTCTCCACCTTGCCGGGCAGGTCGTCAGCGGCGGACAGGGTATGCAGGCAGAGCCGCTTGTCACCGATGCGCATCCCGCCGGGTTCGAGGTAGAGGTCTTCCAGTACCGTGGCGCCCTCGTCCGTCGAAAGCGAGAAGTACTTCTCCACCAGCCCCGGACATTCCAGGCTGCCGGTAATCTCTCCGGTGTCCATGCGGCGCAGGGACATCAGGCCGGAATCGTTCATTATCCGCTCGAACTGTTCCACGGCTTCCAGAAAACGGGACGCCGTCTCCTTGTCCGTAATCTCCCTGGGCAGGATATGCCCCCGGCAGAGCGTGCTGAAGTCACTCCGGCGCCGGCTGCGCTCGCGGGTGGTCTTCGTCAGGTAGAGGTAGCAGCTGTGGTTCAGGTACGGACGTTCGTTGAAGTGCCGCTCGTAGCTTCCGGCAAGGAAACTCTGCCCGTCACCGCCGAAGTCGGGGCGGTAGGTCTCCTTCATGAACCAGTCCTGCTTGCACACCACCGAATAGTCGGGCAGTACGCGGACGGCTTTCACCCAGGCAGAGTGGATGGCTTCGTACTCGCTGCCCGTCACCGTATAGATTTCCGGCAGCAGCACCTCGAAGGCCACGGTCAGGTCGGCGTCCTTGCTCACGATGCAGCCGTGTTCCACTGCCAGAAGCGGGAACTTCCGTTCCAGCGTCTCGGCTTTCAATACATTTCTCATGGTTTTCTTCTTTTGGTAAGTAATCGGAACAGTCGCCTGCGGTGGATCAGGTAACGGGGGTGGCGCTTCTCCGCCAGGCGTTTCATCAGCCCGTGCTCGCCGTACTTCGCGTTCAGCCGGAAGACCAGCCCGGACAGCAGGAGTCCGGCTGCCAGTCCGAAGGGAATGCACACCCCCTGGCTGACACCGGCAAGGTAAAGCACGATGACTGCCAGCAGTACGGCGGCAAGACCGCCCGCAAGGATGAACAGGTACATCGTGGTCAGCCCCTTGAACTCCACCCCCTTTCCCGCACCTTTGTTAATCGGATATTCCATCGCCTTAGAGGAAGAAGGAACGGAGAATGGTTGCGGCTACAATCAGGAAGATACAGGCGAAGAACCACGAGGCCGCCGTTTTCGACGTATCCGGGTCGCCGCTGCTGAACTTGCCGTAGGTCTTGATGCCGCCCACCAGACCGAGCACGGCGCCGATGGCGTAACACAACTTGGTGGCGGGGTCGAAATACGAGGTCATGAGGCTCGTCGCCTCGTTGATGCCCGCAAGCCCCTGGCCTTGTGCAAAAACACTGGTGGCGGCAAGTGCGCACATCATCGAAAAAAGGATTCTTTTCTTCATCGTCGAATCGTTTAGGTGAGACATAAATTGAATTCGACTGCAAATATATAGGGGATAAGCAGCTGTGATACAAGTGTTTCATTAGACAGCATCAGATGTCATCAGATGTCATTTTGGCAGTTTAATATAGGCGAAAAATTTGGCACGTTTTTAGTAATATAAATTACAACTCATTTTGATTAATATAATAAATCAGATAATACAAATTAGAAATGTTCAAGGTTAAGCTTCGAAATATTAAAGGAATAGCAGAGATGGACTTCCCTTTTCCTGAACGAAAAGGAGTTTATGTTCTTACAGGTGCAAACGGAAGCGGTAAAACATCACTACTTATAGCTCTGTGCAGGCTTGGAGATAAAATGGCATTTACTCATTTCCGAGTAAATGTTAATAAGCCCGGTGGACTTCAGATAGATGCCTATAATAATTCTTCAATTACTTATTGTACAGGTACGGAAGAAGTAAAATATCAAAGGAAAGGCATCAGATGGGTACCTAACCCACGTAGTAGAAGTAATTTAATTGCTCTATTTCCTTTTACTAATACCTTATTTGTATCCACTGCTGGAATACGCTTCTTTTCTCAAGACTCTTTAAATGTAAAGCGACCAACATTTAACACTGTCAATCCCAACATAATTAATGCCATGAATCATATTTTGGGAACAGAGAAATTTAACAACTTAAAGTTCATAACAGTTAAAAATAAAAGAGGAAGACAGCAACAATTACATCGTAGTAATAAATTATATGTAATAAAAGATCCTAGTAACAATTACTATTCAGAACAAAATTTCAGCTTAGGGGAAAAATTACTCTTAAATACACTTGATTTATTAGAGAATATTGCTCCTAAAACTTTATTACTTATTGATGAAGTAGAATTGGCATTACATCCTATTGCTCAGATTAAATTTTATGATTTCCTAAAACAACAAGCGGATGAAAAAAATCTAGCTGTTGTTATATCTACACATTCTAGTTCTCTCATTAAACATGCAGATAATAGACTATTTCTGGAAAAAGATTGCAACGGAATAGTTTCTGTTCAAGAAAACTGTTATCCATCCTACATTTTGAGAAGTGTAGCCGCTATTGAAGATCGGCGTCCTGATTTTATATTTCTTGTCGAAGATAATATGGCATTCGAATATCTACAATTAATAATGCAAAAATTTATTAATGATATTCATAGCTTCTTAGATTACAAAATAATTCCAGCCGGTACTTATGACCAAGTTATCAGAACAACTCAGTCATTTCCTGCATTAAGTTTTGAAAAAAGAAAAGTTCAGGCTTTTTTAGACAAAGATGCCGAAGATGCTTATAATGAATTAGAGGCAAAAGGAAACAACAGAACCGAAGCTGAAAATAAGAAATTTGATTTATTTAAGAATAATCATAAAAATATTTCTTATTTAAGTATAACTCCAGAATTAGGCGTCTGGCAATGGTTAGAAAATAATCCTGAAATCTTTAAAACTTTTTTTGACCAATCTTTCGGAGTTCAAAGTTTTGATATGAGGAATATTATTGAACAAACAAAAACAGAAGAAGAAGCTAACAAAAGTGGAAATTTGCGTCATTGGGCAAAAGGATGTTTTAAGAATTTTGTAGAAAAAGTCAATAATGAAAATCCAACAATAAATAATGATAATATAATTAGATGCATGTTAAAATGTTATGTTGAAAACAATTACGACCTTAAATCTCTTAAAAGCAAACTTTGTCCCATTTTACATCGATAAGAAACGACAAAAGAGCCTGTTCTTCTTACTTTCGGGTATTCGAGTACGTCCACATCACCAGCATCAGTCAAAGATGCTTCAAAAGTAATGGAAAACAAGAGAACCACCAACTATAAAAGTGAATAAAGCCCGCCACCGTCCCCGGTGCGCAGGCTTTTATTTATTTTTCAAATCAGCGTCCTCCAGTCAATCCCCTTCTTTTGCCGATTCCTTTCCTTATTTAACGGCCGTCCATCCCCGTCCAAATACTTCTCCAGCAGCCCGTTGACCGCTTCCTCATTTCCCACCTGGGCAACAAACAGTTCAAACAGGTCCGTATTCCGGATGGCGAACAGCGTCCGGGCGGCAGTGGAAGCCTTTCCCTCGTCCTTGTCCGCCCCATCCACCTTCATCAGTACATCCCCTACAAGGCTGAGTGCATCCAATGTGACCGCCTGCGTCACCGCATCCGTCTTAGGAGCCAGCCGTTCCAGTTCTTCCTGTTCCTCCTCCAACATCCGCATCTCTTCAAGTGAAAGCGAACACTCCACCTCACCGGCGGGAACTTCTTCCTCTTCACCGAGATAGCCCGCCTCCGTTTCCAACGGATACGACATGAAGGGAGCCGCAGTCTTACCTGCATTCTCATCCAGATAGACAAAACGGGTACTGCCCATCACGTCCGTTTCATCGGCAGAAATGGCGGGAACCGCCTTCGGTCCTTCCTTTTTCACGGGAGTGTAGAGCAAGTCGCACCACTCCCGTATCCGGGCTTTCTGTCCCCAGACCTTATATAACAGGTAAGATATGCAGCCCAGACGCACCGACAGATAAATCATTTCTTCCATTCCTGCAACCTTTTTTCCACTTCCTTCCTATACATTTCATTCATCACATCCCGATACTTTTCCAGGTGATCGGCCAGTACGTTATTTACAAACATGGGCACGGAGAATCCCGGGGCAATGACCGGAAGTATCCCGGCAAGCTCCTCATACAGGGAACTGTGAATATAAGTCTGTTTTCTCTTTCCCGTTATTCTACGGTCCAAAAATGTTTCCGCATATACACTCTTTTCTTCCATCTTTTTCAATAAATCCTTGTTTTCCATATCCATACTTTCTAACTGGTTTAAAAAACGTTCTTCCTGAAAGCCGAAAAGGCTTCCGGCAAAGTCGTGCCACAGGCCGCTATCCCTTCAATGACGGCTTCCCAATCCGGCGCATTCCTATCCTCGTCAAACCGCCAACCGGTAGCCTCCGATACTGGTATATCGGATTGCGTTTCCGACACGGATTCCTCCGGACCATGTCCGGTATTCTTTTCTCCCGAACGGCCCTTTCCTTGTCTCAGCCTGTATCCCATATACAGCAGCCAGGTTACAGCCGACAGAATCAGGCAAACAAACCATTGTTCCATAATCAACGTGAGTTTAAGGTTCCCTGACGGACCATTTCGTCCAGTTCCTCTTCATACTGTGCCAGATGATGGTCGAGCACATTGTCCAGAAAGGCGGGTACCGTCATCCCTTCGCTCAGCAAGGGTAATATCCGGGCAAGCCTGCGGTACGTCTCATAACATATATAGGTCTGTTTGCGGTGCACGGAATTCTTGCGGCTGAGGAAATGCTCCCGGTACTCCTTCAGCCGCTCTTCCGGCGCAGGAGCAGACTTTTTCAATCTGCCGCTATTTTTCTGTACGGCAGCGGAAGCTCCCTCTCCGGTAACCGGAGCATTTCTCGGTGTACCCTCGGCATCCGTCTCGTGGGCCATAATCTCCTTCAGCCGCTCCTCGTTTACATTGAAAACTTCTCTTTTCACCATAATCCTCAGGATTCCGAATGAATGATGCTTTCAATTTCATCGGCCAGCCTGTCCAGACTGCTGCCTTTCAACAACTTTTCCGAAGGCGGGAAATAGGTGCTACGGAACAGCAGGCGGTTGCCTGAAACAGCCTCCTTGTTGTAACGCTCCATGTCGGGCACCACCGTACCAAGTGTCCGTAAACCTATCTTCTCGAAAATCCCGTTGTAATGTCGGTAGATTTCCCTGGACACACGCCCGTCAATCTTGTTCCAGAACAGCCGGATCTCCTTCAACGGCGCTTTCGGGTATTGCCGGATGAAATCCTGAAGAGTGCCTACAAAGGAAAGGCTGCTCTGCATAACCATCCGGTCCTGGACAACAGGAGTAAAGACATAGTCCATGTTGATGATGGCTTCCAGAATCCCCGGTGAGTTCACTGTTCCGGGCAGGTCAAAGAACACTATCTCTGAAGATTCTTCCAGCTTGCCGGCCGTTTCCAGCACCTTGCCGGGACCGGAAGTCAGGACAGGGTAGGCTTTCTTACCGGTTCTTTCGAACTGCTCACAGAGCAGCCGCTGGAGGTGTTCGCTCTTTTCCACGTTCTGCGTGTCACGGGTACGCAAAGCCTGGATGCTGAACTGTGGATAGTCACAGTCCACGACCGCCACCTGTCTGCCTTTGACATAGTGGAAATAACTGGCAAGAAGCACCGTCAGTGTGGACTTGCCGACTCCGCCCTTCTGGTTGCTCAGGGCGATAAAGACACATCGTTTTCTCATACGCTTTTCAAATGAGGGGTTTATAATCGGTTTATTATCTCGTTGTTTTTCCTTGTCGTCAGCTTGCAAGGGTAGTGGAACAAGGTGCGGGAATAATAGCACACCCTTATCCGACCACCCCGCCCGATGGTTGCAGCAATGGCAGATTGTCTTGTAGCCTGAAAACAATCCGCTGTTTCTGGAATAGGACAATAACATCGGAACCGGTCAACAGAATGACAGGCCATGCCTGTATTCCACCGCTACCCTGACGCCACCCGGCCCGATGGTAACGACCTTTTTCTCCGTCATCACATCATTCCGTCCTTCTCCTGACACATTGACACACTATTTCTTTAACACAAAAACATAATGATATGTCATACCGCTAAAAGCGGAGCATCGCAATACCCTGACAGGCGGACATATCCTTACGCGATGCCCAAAAGTAGAACAATTATCCGGCTCCGCAGCCATCTTCAATCCCGGCTGGCATCACATGGCATCAGCCGTCATTACAAGTCACACAATCTACTGTTTCACAGCCGTTTCAAGCACACTATTTTTGCATCGTCGGAATAGCACAGGACAATCGGCGCACATCATCGGACTACAGCACGCCGTGAACGTCGCGCAGCAATCCGAATTCATGAGGATTCTCTGCTCAAACGAGCAGAGCAAGTTGTGTTTCAGTCCGACAAAAAGTCTTTTGTCCGACCGAAACTGGCTTGCCCTCCCTCACGGTCGGGGGAATTTCTCCAAAGTCGGAATTCCGGCAGAAAAAACAGGAAACGAAAACTTCAAAGGAAATGAGACAAGACACGGGAAAAAGAACGGGAAGAAAGCCCAAGAGTGATCCGGCGGATTACAAGTACAGTTTCCGTCTGAACGCCGAGGAAAACAGCCGTTTTGAAAGACTGCTGGCGGAATCCGAGGCCAAAGACCGCACGCTCTTTATCAAGAAAGCCCTTTTCGGGGGCACCCTCAGGGTAGTGAAAATCGACAAGGCGACAATGGACTATTACGTCCGGCTCACGGAATTCCATCGCCAGTTCCAGGCTGTCGGCAACAACTACAATCAGGTGGTACGGGCCGTCAAGAACAATTTCGGGGAAAAACGGGCGATGGCATTGCTCTACAAGCTGGAGAAATCCAATCTGGAACTGATGCTCGTCTGCAAGAAGGTCATGGCACTCACCGAGGAATACGCGCGGAAATGGTTGCAAAGATAAGTCACGGGGCAAGTCTGTACGGCGCACTCGCCTACAATTACAGGAAGGTAATGGAAGGCACAGCGGAAATCCTTTCGGGAAACCGTATGATTACCGACCGGCTGGGACAGCCGAGCGAGGACATGCGCCTTACGCTCCTCTCTTTCGAGAACTACCTGCTGGCAAACCGCAATACCGAAAAACCGGTCCTGCATATCGCTCTCAGTCCGGCGCCGGAAGACCGTCTGACCGACACGCAGTTGGAGGAGCTGGCGGCAAGGTACATGGAAAGGATGGGATATGGGAGCCAGCCTTACATTGTCTATAGACACGGTGACACGCACAATACGCACATCCATATCGTAAGTGTATGCGTGGACGGGAACGGCCGGAAAATCAGCGACTCCTACGAGCACCGCCGATCCATGACCGCCTGCCGTGAACTGGAAACGGACTTCGGGCTCAGAAACGGGGCGGACATGGAAGAACGTAACCTGAGAGCGAAATTGAAAAAGGTGGATGTTTCTGTAGGTGACGTACGCCACCAGATCGGCAACACGCTCAAGGCCGTGTTGGAAAGTTACCGCTTCCAGACCTTCGGAGAATACAGCGCGTTGCTTTCCACGCTCAACATCGAGGCCAAACAGGTAAAAGGCGAGTACAAGGGAAAGCCCTATACGGGTATCGTCTATTCGGGCACCGATGACAAGGGCAGGGTGGTCAGCCCGCCTTTCAAAAGTTCCCGCTTTGGTAAACGCTTCGGAGGTGAATGGCTGGAAAAAAGGATGCTCGCGCATACGAAAGATTTCAAGGACGGCAAATGGGCACCGGCCATCCGGCGACAGGTGGCAGAGGCCATGCGCCTCGTGCGTTCACGGGACGAACTGGTAAGGATGCTGGAAAAAGACCGTATCGGAGTGGTATTCCGCGAAAATGAAGCGGAACGTATCTACGGGGTAACATTCATCGACCATAACCGGCGCGAGGCGTTCAACGGCTCACGCATGGGCAAGGAATTTTCAGCCAATGTATTCAACGAACTTTTCCGCTGGTGGGACGGCATACCCGATAAGGAACTCCGGGAACATACAAGCGGAGAACTCTGGCAGAGTTATCGGCACAAGGTGGAAAACGGCAGTGCGCTGGAACAGGCCGCCGGTATTCTTTCCATGGAAACTAACCCAGCCGTCGATTACGAGGAAGAGGCGTTCCGCCGCCGCATGAAACGGAAAAAGAAACCTGCAAAACGCAAGTCGCGTGGTATCTGAAAATTACAAATTTAACCCGGAATGCCTGTCCGCTTCCGTTCGGACCGGAATTCCACAAAAAAATATTTCTATGCAACAGGAAGACGATTTGAGGGCGCTTGCCAAAATCATGGAGTTTGGCCGTGCCGTAAGCATATTCATTCTGGTGGTACACGTCTATGTGTATTGTTATCCGAGCGTGGTAGCCTGGCACTTGAATCTGGAGGTCATAGACCGCATACTGCTGAATTTCGACCGGACAACGGGCATATTCGGCTGCATACTCTGGACCAAGCTGCTGGCGGTACTGCTGCTTGCCATCTCCTGCATGGGGACAATCGGTGTCAAGGGGGAAAAAATCACCTGGTCCAAGATATGGGCATTCCTGACCGGTGGAGCCGTCCTTTTCTTTCTCAACTGGTGGTTGCTCAATCTGCCGTTTCCGCACGAGGCGGTCACATCTCTTTATATCATGACGCTGGCAGCCGGTTATCTCTGCCTGCTCATGGCAGGACTGTGGATAAGCCGCCTGTATAAACACAACCTCATGGAGGACGTGTTCAACGAGGAAAACGAATCCTTCATGCAGGAAACACGGCTCATTGAAAACGAATATTCCGTGAACCTGCCCACCCGTTTCCAGTACGGGGGAAAGTTCAACGACGGATGGGTCAATGTGGTTAACCCTTTCCGGGCAACTATCGTCCTTGGCACGCCCGGTTCAGGAAAGTCCTATGCTGTCGTAAACAACTATATCCGACAGATGATTTCCAAAGGATTCAGTGTTTATATATACGACTACAAATTCGATGACCTCTCTACGATTGCCTATAATACGCTGCTCCGCAACACGGACAAGTACAGGGTCAAGCCGAAATTCTATGTCATCAATTTCGACGACCCGCACCGTTCGCACCGCTGCAATCCCATCAACCCGGAGTTCATGACGGACATTTCCGATGCCTACGAAGCGAGTTACACCATTATGTTAAATTTAAATAAGACCTGGATCGAAAAACAGGGGGACTTCTTTGTCGAATCCCCGATTATCCTGCTGGCGGCCATCATCTGGTATCTTAAAATTTTCAAGGACGGCATCTATTGTACCTTTCCCCATGCGGTGGAACTGCTGAACAAGCCGTATTCGGATTTGTTTATGATTCTGACCTCTTATCCGGAACTGGAAAACTACCTTTCTCCCTTTATGGATGCATGGAAAGGTGGGGCGCAAGACCAGTTGATGGGGCAGATAGCTTCGGCAAAAATCCCCCTTACCCGTATGATTTCGCCACAACTCTACTGGGTAATGACCGGTAACGACTTTTCACTGGACATCAACAATCCGGAAGAACCGAAAATCCTGTGCGTGGGTAACAACCCCGATCGCCAGAACATCTATTCCGCAGCGCTCGGACTATACAACTCGCGTATCGTGAAGCTCATCAACAAGAAGGGACAGCTCAAAAGCACGGTCATCATCGACGAGCTGCCCACGATTTATTTTCGCGGACTCGACAACCTGATCGCCACGGCCCGGAGCAACAAGGTGGCGGTGTGTCTCGGCTTTCAGGATTTCTCCCAGCTCAACCGTGACTACGGTGAAAAAGAGTCCAAGGTCATCCAGAACACGGTGGGCAACGTGTTCAGCGGGCAGGTAGTGGGTGAGACTGCCAAGACGCTTTCCGAGCGCTTCGGCAAGATACTCCAGAAACGCCAGTCCGTTTCCATCAACCGGCAGGACGTTTCCACCTCCATCAACACGCAGCTCGACGCGCTCATTCCGGCTTCCAAGATTTCCAACCTTTCACAAGGTACGTTCGTCGGTTCCGTTTCGGATAATTTCGGGGAGAAGATAGACCAGAAGATTTTCCATGCCGAAATCGTCGTGGACCATGCCAAAGTCAGCGCGGAGGAGAAAGCCTACAAGAGGATACCGGTCATCAATGATTTCAAGGACGAAAGCGGCAACGACATCATGCTCCAGCAGATACAACGCAACTACGACCAAATCAAGGCGGACGCGCAGGTTATCATCAACGAGGAGATGGAACGTATCAAAAGCGACCCCGAACTTTGCGAACGGCTGGGACTGAAGACAAAGGACGAAAAAGCAGACGAAGAGGATAAAGAAAATTAATCCGGAACAAGACCGGTTATTCCGAAATAATTCCTACTTTTGAAAACTGAAATAGAACATAACAGTGGAGAGCAGGACACTTTCCGCCGGTTATATACATAAGTCGCAAGACGTCTCAGGTAGGAATCTGGTCAATTCCCGAATTGTAGAGGCTTTTGCGTGGTGCTTATGCTATACCTTATAGCATGGGCCCATGCGGATTTCTACAATGGGCTTGACCAGAGCCTCTACCTGAAATTGCATGGGCTTCATGCTTTTTCATTTTAAAAGAGGTATGGCTAAAATTCAAATTCTTCTGGCTCTCACATTTGACGGTTTTCTTCCCCGCAGTCATGAAACGCTTATGCGGTGGGTAGAGGGGAATACCCGGCACGGTTTTCCCCTTTGGCAGGCGAAGGCTTCGTTTAGCATCTATCCCCATTACGGTCTGATAGACCTGTTGGATGTAGCGGACAAACATGACGGGGAGTGTATTTATTTGGCTGAGATACGTGACAAGGACAGTGCGGAATACGCCGGCGGGCTGTTGCGTTACAACCTTGTGGATGAAATCGTGCTTTATTTGCTGCCTCTCTCATACGGCAAGGGAGTATCCCTCGCGGAAGGTTTTCAGCCCGGCCGGTGGAAGCTCCATGCCTACAAAAGTTTTTCCAACGGCATTTGCCGCCTGGTATATCGGAGAAAAGGATAAGCCGGTTACTTCAGTCCGTACTTATCCATCTTTTTATACAGGGTAGGCCGGCTGATTCCCAATGCTTCTGCCACGCGGCTGAGATTCCGGCTGTAATCCTCCAATGCCTTGACAATCCGTCTTTTCTCATCGTTTTCATCCGACAGTCTTGTTCTTCTATCATCTCCGGTGTCACAGACAGAAGCATCAAGCCCCAAATCCTTTGGGCTCAGCAGCGGTGATTCTGCAAGCAATACGGCACGCCTCACCCGATTACCGAGTTCCCGAACATTGCCCGGCCAGGTGTAGGCAAGCATGGAAATCTTGGCTCCTTCGGTAAAGCCGTCGGTTTCCAGCCTCATTTCTTCGGAATACTGTCTGCGGAAAAAATCGGCCAGAGGCAGAATATCCTCCGGACATTCGGCAAGCGAGGGCTGCCGTACCTCAAACTCGGCAAGGCGGTGGTACAGGTCTTCCCGGAAACGTCCTTCACGTATGGCGCGTTCCAAGTCTTCGTTGGTGGCGGACACAATCCGCACATCGGCCTCCTGTTCCTTGCGGCTGCCTACGGGAGCATATACCTTTTCCTGCAATACACGGAGCAGCAAGGCCTGCATCCCAAGGGGCATGTTCCCCACCTCGTCCAGAAAAAGCGTACCACCCCGTGCCGCTCCGAAATACCCTTCACTGTCCTTGTCCGCTCCGGTAAACGCCCCCTTTACATGACCGAAAAATTCCGATACGGCCAATTCCTTCGGCACGCAGCCGCAATTGACGGCCACAAACGGTCCGTCCTTACGTCTGCCGCACCGGTGGATGGTGCGGGCTACGGACTCTTTGCCGCTGCCGTTCGGACCGAGAATCATCACGGCACAATCCGAGAGAGCCGCACGCCGGGCAATCCGTTCGGTCTCCCGTGAGGCCTCGCTGCAACGTTCCAGCAGTTTTTTGTCCCGTGTCACGGCAACCGGCGGTTTCAACAGTCCGCGCAGCAGTTCCAGCAGCTGTTCCTCATACACGGGTTTGGGCAGGTAGTCCTTCGCGCCCAGTTTGACGGCACGTACGGCATCGGCTATCGAAGCGTATTCGGTCATCACCACGAAAGGAATGAACTGCTTCTGCCGCACGCTCCATTCCAGCAGACTGATGCCGTCGCCTTCGGGCAGGCGCACATCGGTCAGCACCAGTGCCGTTTCATGCTTCTTTATCTTTCCGCGTGCCGAAGGCTCGTCCGCGGCTGTCATCACCTCGTAACCGGCTTTCAACAGCCATCTCTCAAGTATGTCGCAAAGGATCAGGTTATCCTCTACCACCAGTATTTTCTTTTTCATCTTCATTTCTGTTTCGTTCCAATTCACTTCGGGATTCGTCAATCAGTAGCTGTATCCACGCCATAATCCGATGGGTATGTTCCCTGACCGCTTCATCGCCGGTTGTCCTGTCATGCAGGACTTTCCGGTAATCCGTTAGTACAGCCTCGGCCCCCAGAAGTTCCCACACCGGCAGCATCCGGTGTACGATATTTCGCATGGCTTCACGGTCCGTGTCGTCCAACGCATGTTCCAGTGCCGAAAGTTCCGACTCCGACTCCCTTACCAAGAGGTCGAACATGTGCAGGCGGTCATCCGTGTTTTCCATCAGCCGGTCATAGTAGAAACACGGTTCTCCGGTAGCAGGCTCCGGAGTGACGGAGGAAATGAACGCCATCAGTCCCTTCATAGAGAAGGGCTTGTGGATGCAGCCGCAAAAACCGGATTTCGCATATACGCCCGAATCACCATCGCTCCGTGCCGTCATGACCGCTACCGGAATGGTACGGGAATTGCCGATATCCGATCCCCGCAGCAGCTTCAGCAGGCCGAAACCGTCGGTTACGGGCATCTGGATGTCGGTCAACATCAGGTCATAGACCGAACGGCGGAGAGCGGACACCACTTCCTTCACGTTTGTGCAGGTGGTACACTCCACCCCGTTACGGCCGAGCATGTCCTCGGCTATCTTCAGCAGGATGCGGTCATCATCCACAACCAGCACCCGTTTGGGAAGAATGGCCGGAAACTGTGACGGGAGTTCGTCCGTTTCGGTTTCCTCTTCTGTTTCGGGAAGGGGAAAGACAAGCCGGAAGGTGCTTCCTTTGCCCGGACGGCTTTCCACATCGAGCGTCCCGTCAAGCACCTTGACAAGGCCTTTCGTTATGAACAGCCCCAGTCCGAAACCTTCCGAATTGACCTCCTGTGCCGCACGCTCGAACGGACGGAACACGCGTTTCAAAGTCTCTTTATCCATGCCGATGCCGGTATCGCCGATTTCCACATGTAATTTCCCGCCGGCATATCTGGTATGGAAACGGACCGTGCCTGCCGGAGTGAACTTGATGGCATTGGTCAACAGGTTATCCAGCACCTGTTCCAGTTTGTCCGCGTCGCCTTTGACCATAACGTCGGTAACCTCATGTCCCTGTTCGAACAGCAAAGCCTTGTCGCACGCCTTACGGGCATATTCCTCTGAGATGTTACGCAGCAGGTTGCCCAGTTGGAAAGGGACCTCGTTCCGCGTGTCCCGCGCTTCGTTGATTTTATACACGTCCATCAGGTTGTTCACCAGATGCAGGATATGGCGGCAGGAGTGGCGTATGTTTTCCAGATAGGCTTCCCGTTTTTTCTTCTCGCGGGTGTCCGAAGCCAGTTCCGCGCAGTTGTTGATGTTGCCCAACGGGCCGCGTATGTCATGCGACACGGTCAAGATAATCTGTTTGCGCATCTCCAGCAGGTCTTCATTTTCACGGTTGATGCGCTGTAAGCGGGCTTTGCCTTTTCTCTCCTTTCCGATGTCGTAGCGTATAATCAGAAAAGATACGAGCAATAGGACGGAAGCGGAACCGATGACAATGGCAAACAGCCGGTATGAATGTTCCTGCGCTTCTACGATTTTTTCCTCCCGGCTTTTGAACGAGGCCTGTGCCTGGCCGTCAAGGTAAGTAATGAACGCGTACAGCTTCCTGTTCAGTTCCTTGTTCTGTCGTCGCAGGCTGTCGGCGTATGTGTCTATCTGCCGGTTCTGCTCCCGTTGTAGGGCAACCAGTGTGTCGTTCAAGGATTGCAGGGATTTGGACGGGACAGGGATTTGGACGGTTGTCTTGCCACCGAACCAGCCGGCTATGCCTTTCTTCTTGCGAGTCACGGTACGGGTCTGCCCGGTTTGTCGGACAATGACAGGTAGACGGGCAGCCAGCAGACTGTCCACCTCTTCCTTACGGCGGATTGCCTGCATAATACATAGCAGATGCGACTCCTTGTCTCTCAGCAGGATACGGAGGGTATCTATATGGGCAGGATGAACGAAAGGCGAACAGACGGATTTCATCCCGCATAGCAAACTGTCCGTACGGGTCCGTTTCTCATGATATACCCGATAGTCGGACTCTTCCCATGTGATGACAGACTCACCTCGTGTTGCCAAGTCTGTAATATATCGGTGCGCTGTATGTATCGCACTGCGTACACCTCGTATCTCAAGGCTTTCCGCCTCTATCTTTTTGATTAATCGACGCTCATGCAGTAGTATAGAGGCCATGCTTCCGATGACCGCCACCGATATGAAGTAACCCAAAAGTATCTTATACTGAATAGTCATACCTTTCTTGCCATAAATTATCTAGTAGTATATTCGGCTGACAGGACAATACTTCCTTAGACTCTGCTTGTATAGTCTGACCACCTGCATCGATTCTCAACAGACCTTCTCTGTATATGACCAGCCGAAACGTGGCGAACCTCACTGCATGGTTACTGCCAAACCAGATATCTATTCTCGCTGTCACAATAAAGCTGTCATCTGTATAGTCTATCTCGCTGTTTCCGTTCCTTGAAATTTTCGTTCTGATTGTTCTATTAACTTCTTTTGCCATGATTGTTTCATATTTTAATTATTTCTTAGTGGTGAAATAAGAGCATAAAATATTATCTATGACCATACACTGGATGTGGAAATATTCTAAATTTTCATAATCTCATTCCAATATTGTTTCACCCAAGAGGGAAAAATCTGTCAGTTGAACATGGATATTGTTTATTTCTTTTCTAAACCTGTCTGTTCTTTTGTTGTCTGTTTCTAAAACTTCTATCATTCGCCATTCATGGAACCAAGTATAAGCGATACATCCGATTAACAATATAATCAGCAAATAACCGGAAGTAAGTATTTTCTGTATATATTTCATATGATTTTTGACGTTGTTATGATTTTCTTTCTATTAGCAATAATATCTATATTGTGTTAATATTATGGCTTATCTTTTAGAATATACTATTGTAACAGTATGCTACAGTCGTGAGCACAGTTCAATTAATATGGTCAATATCAGGTATGAACACAATTTGATTGATACACTTAATATTATACATTTTGTCCTTTCCATAATACAAAAAATAGAATTATATTTTTTTAATACAACAACCCCACATTATCTATCCAAAGTGTATTTCCTGGTGAACCAATAAAAGCTCCGCCATGACTTGAAGAAAACTGGAGTATTATATGGGTTGGTATTTCATTTGGCTTACCCCATCCAAGCTCTTCTACTCTTACATTTTCCCCCCGACTGTTTCTTGCATACATATTAGAGTTTAATCCCATAATTGTTTCATCGTATGACGGATGTTTGGATATGTCACCATAGAGAATTTTATAGGTCGCTCCATTTACCCAGGATGGAGTCGTTTTATCATATTTTATGACGACTGTTCCTATTCGGGTTGCTTTAATTTTTCCATCCGAATTTTCGGCTCTTTTTTGGAGAATCAATACCATCATAGCACAGTCTTGTCCGGTTATCTGACTTTTTTTACTGAATCCGGTCAGCCGTATTCGGTTTTCATTTTCAATAATCTTTGTCTTGTAGTCATATCTGATGGCTTTAGGGCATAGAGTAAAAGGCACTCCCCAATTAAGGTTACGTTCCGCTCCTTTTGTCCCCGTTATCGGTTCTTCCATATCTCCAAGAAAAATGGAGCCGGAAGCGAGTACTGTTATGTTGACAATCCCAAGTACCTTTACGCTTTCAATTCGGGTCTCCAATCTCGCACAAAATCCATTTCCTCTTTTTTCTTTGAAAACAGAAGTATTTGTCTTTGTGATGCCAGCTACTTTAGCCATAACATTTGATGTACCCCACGGAGAATTGCCCATATTGGAATATGTAATATTCCCATCAATGATTGTATCTGGTCCTATCTCATAAAGGGTCTTGCAGTTACCTCCAATAATCTTCGATTCATTGATATGCCGTGTTACCCAATGGTCCATATCTCCGAATTTGACAGGTGAAAAATCCTGAGGGTATATCGCAAAGGGGAAGACAATGGATAATAGCAGAAATATAATTCTTGGTTTCATCTGAACAGGGCTTTATTTATAGATTACATTATGTTGACTGAATGCCTTGATGTCTTCTTTATTTGTCATAATTTCATTGATTGCTATACCTTCGTTATGATCATTGAGATACTTTCTATTTGCATTATATAGCTTGGTACTGGTTACAGAATATTTTTCATTACCAAGCGGGGTGTGGACTCCTCCGAGAAAAAGCATTGTATGAAATGCACAGACAGAGCTTTCTATTGATTTATTACAGTTTTTCAATAACACATCATACATATCAGCATTATGGTTTCTAAACGATTCTGATACCCACACAATGAATGGTACGTGAAGTTGAAAGTATGAAGGTTGTGGTGAAGCATGAAGGAATAACCTGCGTTCATCATCAAATATATCCTCACCGTGATCTGATACATAAAGCATGCTGGACAAAGTTTTTGAACTTTCCAATGTGTTTATCAGTGAACTTAAAAACTTATCTGTACAAATAATGGTATTATCGTATGCATTCATCAGGTACTTTTTATTCTCATATTTGGCTTCGCACGGGTTATCAGGAAGATATATCCCTTTACTTTTTTCATATCTTTCATTGTAATTATAGTGCGAACCGTATGAGTGTAAGACGATAAACAGTTTATTATGATTTGCCTTGATTGCCGCTTGTACATACTTTAATAAATCAATATCATAATACTCGATTTTCGGATTCTTCTCTTTCAAAAACACACATGTGTCAGCTTCCATTCCAAAAGAATCAATGAGCGAGTGATTCGGACGTTGATTGGAAATAAACATGGTATGGAATCCGGCTTCTTTAAATGCCGTAATAATGCTTTTTTGTCGATAGATGGACTCATAGTTGTCGGCATTTGCGGCCGATAACAACATGGGTACGCTTTTATGAGTGGTATTTGATTGTGTCAAGACATCGGAGAATGCAATTAAACCTTTTGTACCTGCAAGATTAGGCGTTGTATTCCGTGTATAGCCATAAATACCCCAATTACACGCCCTTGCAGTCTCACCAATCACCATAATATGAATTTCGGCTGTACCGGCACGTCCCGTTGAGGCAGAGAAGGTGAAATTCCGGCAAGACTTTTCGTAGTGGTTGGACAGATACGTCCGGTTTATGGCTAAGCGGATATTGTTGAATACATTTAGAGGATATATGTCATTAAGGATGTTATACTTATTGTGCTTGCAGCCTGCAAAGACCATTAAGATAATGCTAATTATCACTCCGCATAGTGACAGTTGTTGTTGGCGTTTGATGAAGCAGCTCGTCAACTGGTGTTTTTTGACTAATGCCACTGTACCCCATATAAGGAATGGTACATAAATTACAAATACCGCAATTACGGCAGGTATAATATTGGTTAGCACCTCGCCGGCTTCCGTCACATTTGTTGTCAACAAATTAAGGAACATATCAACGGATATGATTGATTGCCCAAAAATGTAAAGCAGTACAAGCTGAAAAGCTGCCAGAAATACCAATGGAAACATAATCCATATCATCTTGCCCGTTTTTCGGCTTAATGACATGGCACACCAATATAACATAACCGGAAAAATGATGTTGCAGACACGCCAAATGGCAGGCATTTGCTCAGTCACAGAAAGCATGATGTTAGGAAGTGTCAATGCGATAATAAATGACACATATATCATTCTAACATCAGCGATATTCAAATTAGTTTTATTAAAAAGCTTCATTAATATTGAAAATAAATCCTTTTTGTCCATTTTTGCCAAATCCGTAATCCAGACGGACATTGACATCTTTCTTAAATTCCCAACGATATCCTATTCCGAAATTCGGAAGTATTCTGTCCATGTGTATCGAGCTGAACCTGCTAAATACGGTTCCCGCTCCAGCCCATAATGCAATGCCATTTCGTCGCCACACATGTTGCCGTAATTCAATTTGAGTGTCCAATTTATGTTTATCCCGATAGCGACCTTCATAATACCCTCGCATAGAGTATGAATTGCCTAATGTCGCCATCATGGACCAGGGAGTTTCTCCCAAATTGAATATACCTCTCGCTTCATAAGCGAGGACACCGCCTTTCCATACTTTGTTGTATCCGCAAAACCGTATATCAGTAGTGTGGAATGCTTGTTTATTTCCTATAAATTTGGGACGAAAACTTTGTGAAACATTCACATAATAGCCTTTGGTTGGACAAGTCAACACATCCCTTGAATCATAAACCAATGAAAAGCCGGCTCCAAAACTTGATGTCCTTGGGGGCATACCATCTAACAATATCGGGTTTTCAACCTTCTTGACACTTACAAAATCATAAGCCAGCATTGGTCCCATATATAAACTCTTTGAGAGTTTTACGAGAAATGAGCCTTTTATCTGCGCCTGCCACCTTTTCATTTTGGTACAGTTGCTTCCATCATTTCCCATATCATACCCGATTCCCCAATAGCCTGAAGGGAATGAGAAAAAATACAATGTATAATCAAGCCTGTATTTATCATTTGGGAAAAGGTGATTGCCCCGTATGCCTAAAAGATAAAAACCAACAGTTGTAACATCGCCAAAAAGGGATACATTCGAAAACGGCATAATTGTATCGCTCATATTTGTGCGATATAATCCCGCTGCTACAAGTCCTAACCCAAGTTTGGTATCCGTGCTGTAATGCGGCCCACCAATAATGCTGAAATCGAATTTTTTATAAGTCTTTGGCTTATTCGAATCGTCAAAATATGATAGAACCTTTTGAAATATGTTTTTCTGTTTTTTGCCGACTGAGTCAGAAAGACTTTCTTCTGATTTTACCATGTACAAACTATTGTCAACCTTGCCGGTCTCTTGGGAATAGACCGGTAGGTTAAGGAATAGACATAAAAATGCAATCAAGCATTTTCGTGCTGACATTATATTTATTTTTAATTGTTGCATTGCCATATTGTTCAGTCTGTACAGCATATCAAAAGCGTTATGATGTAATCTACTAACTTCAGTGTCGTTTTTCATTCAAGCAATCCGGCTGCATGCAGATAGTCTGTTTCATAGATTTTATATTGCGTTTTTGCCTCTATGATATTGGAACGTGCCGAATGCCACTGCGACTGAGCCTCAAGCAGGTCGGTAAGTGTACACATTCCGACTTCATAACGGTCTGTCATAACCCGCAATGCTTCTGCAGCCTCACGTTCTCCTGATTCGGCTGTAGCTATCAATGATTCTGAAGAGTGCAAGTTGCTATAAGCATTTTTTAATTCTATTGACATCAAGCGATTGTTCTTTTTCAAATCAAGGCGGGCATTTTCAACAGCAAGCTTTTGTCTCTTTACCTTCTTATGACCTTCTCCCCAGTTCCAGATAGGAACGGATAATGACAACATCAGTGAAAATGAATCATCATTATATCTTTTTGAAAAAGGCATCATATTACCGGTTCCATCATCAGCAACCCCTTTCATTTTCAGATTGCCAAAGTATGCGTAACCGGCAGATAAGGCCAGAGTGGGTAGATAATCGGCACGTATCTGTTTTATCTGTTCCTGCGAAATATCTATCTGTTTTTGCAACAGCCGGTATTCTGGGCGATTGGCAATCAAATCTTGTCCGAAAGGGTAATTTGCAGACCGCTCTATAGTAATCGTTGTATCGGTTGGAACAATTTGTGTTGAAAAATCTACACCTATGATATTACAAAGATTCATACGGCACATTTCTAAACCACTGTTCACTTTTTCAAGCTGGTAGTTGAAATCGCTCCGTTTGGCTTCCACGCGCAGCAGGTCGCCGGAAGTTGCCATTTCCACATCTACGGAATTTTTTACCTGAATGTAAATGGAATTGATGTATTCGAGCATAGACTCCAGCATCCGCTGTTTCTCTATTACTGCAATATAAGTCCAATAAGCATTGTCTGCATCGGCAATGACATTGGAACGAGTGACTTTCTGTTGTTCATGCGATGCCTCCACACCCAGTTTTGCGAGTTTTATTCCGGATACGATTTTACCTCCGGTATAAATCGGCTGGGTGAGATTTAATCCGGCAGTCCATGTTCCTTTCATGGATAGGGTCATGCCCTCAAAATCCATGTCCGGCAGCATAGACATGCCCATTGCAGAACCACTGAGCTGCGGTAAAAGTGAGTTTCGGGCAACCTTACGATCGAGTTCTGTTTGTAAAATATTGTTGGAGGATATTTTTATATCTTCACTGTGAGTCAGAGCCATCTGCCGACACTCTTTCTGAGAAAGCACAAGAGGTTGGGCCTGGCAAGTAAAAGCCAACAGTAGCGTGGCTATGATAATATGTATTTTCATTTTCTGTCTAATTTTACATCTTTTACCAATATTACATAAAGTAACGGGAGGAGCAATAATGTCACAAGTGTACCGACAAACAGTCCGCCCATAATTGTGATTGCCAATGAACTATACATCGGATCTGGAATCAGCGGTATCATACCGACAATGGTAGTGAACGAGGCAAGGAATACCGGACGCACACGCGACACGGTGGCTTCGATTGCAGCCTGCCGCACAGTGTAACCATTCTCTCGTATAAGGCGGTCGGCTTCATCCACCAGCACGATGGTGTTTTTTGTCATCATGCCCATTAATCCCATCAATCCGATTATAGCCATGAATGTCAGAGGCGTGGAAGTAAGAAAGAGAGATGGGGCAACTCCCACAAGCAGGAACGGGATACACAAGAGAATGATTATCACTTTGTTCCATTTTCCAAATAGGAGCAATAATACTCCGAGCATGATCATCATTATCAACGGCATGTATTTCATCATGTTATCCATTGAATCATTCTGAAGTTCTTGTTCTCCGAGCCATTTCATCTGGTAGCCCTGTGGCAAAGGGATAGCATTGATTTCATCCCTTATATCGCTGAGGACAATATCAGGTGTAGCCCGGTCATTCTCAGGATCGGGGTCACACTCGACTTCTATTGTTCTCATTCCATTGAGACGATAGATGGCATTTTCCTCTGACTTTACGGCATTTCCCCGTGTTACGGCTCCAACTGTTGATGTCTGTCCGGTCATGCTCCATACAGGTATTTCTTTCGGATTTGTAATTCGTGTGCCATCGGCATTTCGAATCTGAAGATTGATTGTCAGACGCTTGTCATTGTCTGCCATGACACCACATGCCATACCATCGCCGGCTGCCTGTATGGCATTCGCAATATCACTTCTTTGGATACCGGAGCGTACTCCATCCGATGTTTCATATTCAAATGCAAGTGATGATGTTCGCGGTTGCCAGTTGTCATGAATGGAATATTGATCTATATTTTTGGATTTGCGCATGATACTTTTAGCCTCATCCGCAAGACGGCGGAGCACTACCGGATCAGGTCCGGTAAATCCTACTTCCACGGTGTGCGATGTCGAAATGGAGAAATTGTATTTTCTGACACGGGCATAGGCATCAGGATAATTTTGCCGTATGTATTTTCTCACGGTGGGAACCACTTTCAATACATCGTCATAATCCTTGCAATCAATGATAAGTTCTCCGTAAAAATCACCACCGGGATTCATCGGACGTACAAGGCAATATCGTGACGGTGCGCCACCCATTGAAACAGCCACACGCTCTATAAGTTCATTCTTTTGTAATGAATCGGATATTGCAAGTAAATCATCGCGTACCTTCTCCGGACTGCTTTGAGGTGGTAAAGTGTATTCTACTACAAACTGTTTATAGTCGAAATCCGGGAAAAAGAGGTTCTTCACAAACCCAAGACAACACACACCGCCAATCAGCGCGGCAATAAAAGCGGACATGGAAATAATGCGGTGTGATGTTATCCAAATCACCGCATTGCGTACCAGTCGATAAAACACTCCGTTATAGAGCATTTTGTTTTCTTCTAACTCATTGTTCGCATTAATTCCTACAACATTTTCTTCCTTAAAAAACAGTTTGGTAAAAAACGGTACTTGTATGAGAGCGAAAATCCAGCTTACCAATAGGCTAACCGCTAAGACAAGGAAAAGGTCACGTGCATATTCACCCGTAGAATCCGGTGAGAGGAATACAGATATGAAAGTGGAAGCAGCTATTATTGTAGCACCCAGTAATGGCATTGCTGTCAGTTTTCCTGTCCGGTAGAGGTAGTTTGATTCGGGTAGCCTACGCTTCCGGTCTTTCAAAATGCCATCCATTACCACGATACTATTGTCAACAAGCATACCCATCGCAATGATGAAAGCTCCTAAAGAAATACGCTGTAATGTCGTACCCATTTGCATCAGCAAGGGAAAAGACGCTGCGATAGTTAAGACCAACCCTGTCCCTATAATTACACCGCCACGCCATCCCATAGAGAATACCAACAGCAGGATAACAATGAGTACCGACTCTACAAGGTTCAGAAGAAAGGAATTGATAGCCTCGTTCACCTTATCAGGTTGGAAAAAGATTTTTTCAGTTGTAATACCTGCTGGTATGTTTTCAAATACTTCCGCGAGTTTTTGGTCAGCGGCTTTACCTACATCGGGCACAACCACATCTTCTTCCATTGCCATGCAGATTGCAAGAGCCGGTTTACCATTGACAAAGAATCCGTTGCGTTGTGGAGAGGCATAATTCCGCTCGACTTTCGCCACATCGGAAAGTTTGACACGGCTGCCATCAATGGTTGGGAGATATATGTTTTTAATATCTTCCACCGTACACACCATCGTGTCAATCCTGACAGCCAGTTTGGACGATCCGGCATTCACTTTACCGGCATCAACTGGATTGCATACATCTTGCAATGCCATCATTATCTGGGTTGGAAGAAGTCCGTTCGCAGCAATTTTACTCTTGTCAAGTACTATATTTACAGTTTCTTCCCGGTCTCCATAAATGCTTACGCGCTTGATTCCTTTTACTCCAAGAAGTTCCCGGCGTATCAGCTTGGCATAATCATATAGCTCCGAAGATGTATATCCGTCACCTTGCAACGAATAAAAGATGCCGAAAATATCCATTTGGTCATCAAGCACAAGCGATGCGACACAGCCCGGAGGTAATGACTGTTGAAGGTCATTGACACGTCTGCGCAGTATGTCGAAATGTTGCTCGATTTCATCCATCAATACAGTTTCCTCAAACTCAACGGTGAATGTCGCCTGCCCCTGCTGGCAGTCGGTCATTACTTTCCGTACATCAGGAAGTGTGCGCAATGATTCTTCTACTTGTTGCGCAACTTGCAATTCCATTTCATGCACCGAGGCTCCGGGACGAGCCACCATAACCACAGCCTGTTTGACTGGTACAACCGGGTCTTCCAGTTTTGGCATCCCTATGAAGCTCAGAAGTCCCGCAATGAGTATTGCCGCCATAAACGACCACATCAATGTAGGTCGTTCCACAAGATATTTGATGATTTTCATTATAAAAGTCCTCCGGGATTGGTTGATGATTTTTGTTGAAGCACTCTCACTTTTTCTCCGTTATGGAGTATGCTTACACCAGCCTTGACTATTGTCTCAGAACCTTCAAGACCCCGGAGCACATTGACACGTCCGTCAATCACTGTTCCAATTTCTATCGGTTGCCGGGTGACGGTCGAGTCTCCTCTCAATATCCATACATTGGGTTGTGAACCATCATAGATAATGGCGCTTTCGGGGATAGTCATTTCTGGTAAGCAGTTATTATTTCCTGACGCTGTAAATCGAACCTCCACATTTATTCCGGATGCTTCTTTCAGTACCTCGTCAAAAGGAAGAGCCAACAACATTGTATATTGTTGTGTGCTTCCGGCTTTCGGTATGATATTGAGCCTTGTCAACGAATATTCCTTACCGTTAAAGATCGCTATAAAATCAGTCAGAAAATTACGTTGCTGATAAATATTATAAGGGAGTCCTACTTCAACTTCCATTCTCTCTACATCAATAAGTGTTACCACGGAAGTTCCGGTATTCACAAATTCTCCGTCATGTGTATCAATATGTTGCACATATCCGCTGATAGGAGAATAGAGATTTGTATATTGAAGTTGATTCTTCTTAGCCTGCAAGTCAGCTGTAATTTGATCCAATCCGGCTACGGCTTTTTCATATTCATTTTTAGACACGGAATTGCGCTCATAAAGGGTCTTGATACGTGAAACCTCATTTTTCATCTGAGTATATTGCGCTTGAGAAGCGTCTAACGCAACTCTATAATCCGCAGCATCAAGGGTGGCGATTAGTTGCCCCTTTTTTACATAATCCCCCTCTCTGACATTTAAATGGGTAATTTGTCCGGCTGTCTTAAAAGACACCTGCACTGTCTGCCCCTCCTTTATTACACCCGGCAAAGAAATTTTGCCTCCGTTTTTTACTCCTGAATTTTCAGGATGTGCCACCATCACTGTGTGCATGGCTGTTCTGTCTGTGGAGTGCTGACATGAGCAAAACCCGATTAACACAGACAACACGAGATAACCTATTTTTCTCATAAATGAAGTTTTTATAAATTTTCTGGCTGCAAAATTCCTAAAAAAGGAGCAATAAGTACCGTCCCTTAGGAATGCACGATTGTTCTAAAGGATAAATAATCTTTGAAATAAAAATATTATGACTAAATTTGCACTCAAAAATTGTTCCATATGAAAAACCAAGATACGATACTTTCCAATTTTGACAACATATCCAGAATCTATGGTGCATACCATATCGGGGAAGAATTTATAATGATTGATAATCTCGACGACGAGTTAGTGCCTGAAGATATAGATAGTGTTTTTGTCAAATATCCGATAAGAATTACATGTAATACGGTTTACTTTTGCGTGCAAGGTACATTGACCGTCAAAATCAATCTCCATGAATATCAGATAAGCTCAAATGAGACACTTACCATACTGCCCGGTTCAATCATGGAAGTAGTTGATTCATCCTTTGACGTCCGTATTGCTGTCATCTCTTTTTCAAATGATTACTTTTCGCCGATAGAACATACCGAAACATCCATGAATATCAGTCAGATAGTTTCTGTAAACCCCAAAATTTCTCTTACGGAACCATTGATGCGTGAGTGCATAGATATTTATTTGAAAATGAAAGAAAAACTCAAGCAAAAAGACAATCCGTTCCGTAAGTTTGCGCTAAAGGCTTACTCATATGTGTTATGTGCCATTTCATTCGAGCAACTTGTTACAAAACCGATAGAGAAGATAAGTAATACTGACCGTCCCATGAGCCTTTATGACCAGTTCATTAAGTTGGTACAACAAAATTTTCGGCAACATCGTACTATACAATATTATGCCGAAATGCTGAACATTACTCCTAAATATTTTTCGGTGCTCATCAAGAAAGTGAGCGGTAAGACCGCCGGTGAGTGGATTGACGAATATGTATTACTTGAAGCAAGAGCTCTGCTTAAAAGCCGACAATATACGGTACAACAAGTCAGTGATATGCTCTCATTTCCCAACCAAAGTTTTTTCGCCAAGTACTTCAAAGCGCATACCGGACTTACGCCAACCCAGTATCAAACTTCAACAGACTAAGAATATTTATTATTAACTATCTTAATACGAACCATTAATAAAAAACTAACATAAGTAGGAATAAATAAACTGCACCTTCAAATGTTATCTATAACCTTGAAGGTACAGTTCAGATTCACTTTTTCTTATCTATCCGATATTCAATCTGTATCTTGATATGCATGGTTTATTCCGGCACATATTTTATCAAATATACGGTTTCTCTACTACGAGCCTGCATTCGGACAATCGTATGGTTCCCACGTTCCACATGCTTTCCTCCACATCCAGCTTGCTTCTGAACTAGAACATTTTTCCGTTTACTGTGAAGCAGTGCATCACGGGATTAATCCATTATTTGTCAGCGCATTGAACTTAATATATCACAATATTTTTAATATACTTCTACCCATGCTTTACTTTTTGTTTGCAAAATTAAATTATGAACTGAAAAGCAACAGTTTGCATATGCGAAAATAAAAACAGAATTGATAATAAAAAAGGACTCACACTAACGTGACAACAAATAGGGCCTTACTTTTTCTGTAACAACTCCTTTTTGCATAATTTCCATCATCAACGGATTGCTATCCATAGCATCTCGTGCTATTAACACTTTATATTCACCTTCTTCTACTTGCCAACAATTCTCTTTTTCATTGAAAGAGGCCAATGATTCATAAGGGATAACCAATGTTACCGTCTCTTTTTCGGACGGATTCAGCTTGCGAGTTTTGGTAAATGCTTTTAATTCACGAACAGGTTTGTCCATGTCCTTGCCAGGAGCAGATACATACACTTGCACAACCTCCTTGCCGGCTACATCCCCCGTATTCTGTACACTAACAGTCACCTTTATGTCTCCATTACTTTCCTTAATCACACACGGCTTGTCATAACTGAAAGAAGTATAGCTCAATCCATAACCAAAAGGGAACGAAACTGGAATATTCTCAGTAGTATAGTAACGGTAGCCTACATAGATACCCTCGTTATAAGTTGTCACGTCAAAATTTTTGCGATTTCCTGTGGTACGTTCATCCATAAAGCCAACTAGTGTTTTTACCCAATCCTCTTTGCTGACCAACTCAGGTGTCGGGAAGTCATCTTTAGAAGGTACATCATTATAGTTGACGGGCCATGACATAGGCAAACGCCCCGATGGAGTTTCCTTTCCTGTCAGTAAGTCAGCTACAGAATTTCCACCTTCCTGTCCAGGGAGCCACGCTACGAGCACTGCATCAGGGTATTCTATCCAACTGTTAGTTTCTACCACACCACAAACATTCAAGATAACAGTCACTTTCTTTCCTTTTTTGTGGAAAGCTTCACTCACTTTCTTAATCAATTCCTTTTCAGGCTCAACTAAATTATAATTATCTTCAATCTTTCGATCCATAAATTCACCCGATGTCTTTCCTATGGTAATAACAGCAGCATCATTATTCTCAGCGATTGTATTCAAATCCAAACTGTCAAGTTCCATTTCAGGAATCAAATCCTTAGGTAGAAAAGCCATACGATTCCGTTTGTTATATTTCTTGTCCATTACTTTCATATAAGCCTCATACACCTTTTGCACTTCACTATCTATAGAAAAGCCCGCATTTTTCAGTCCTTCAATCAATGAAACCACATAAGCATGATTCACATCACCTGAGCCAGTTCCACCTGCAATGAAATCGTATGATGTACGTCCAAATACAGCAAGGTCTTTTACCTCAGCCTTCAAAGGTAAACTAGCATCTCGATTTTTCAATAATACCATGCCTTCTACAGCCGCATTGCGAGTCAGAATGGCATGTGTTCTCAAATCGGGGTTATTGTCTGCCGTTAACCCTTTAAAACTTCTTGTTTTCACGACACATTCTAGTACGTTTTTCACATTGCGATCAATGATTTCCATAGGTAACTTACCGTTACTTATCGACGCCTTTATCTCTTCCACCTGCGAGGCTTTTCCGGGCATTAACAAGTCGTTGCCTGCTATCATCTGGTTGGTGGCGTATTGCCCTCCATACCAATCTGTCACAACCACTCCTTTAAATCCCCATTCCTTGCGCAGAATATCAGTCAGCAGATCTTTACTTTCACTCGCATAAACCCCATTTATTCTGTTATAAGCCGTCATGACTGTCCACGGTTGACTTTCCTTAACTGCTATCTCAAACGGTTTTAGATAGATTTCTCTAAAAGTACGCAACCCTCCTCTCACATCATTATTAGTACGATTGGTTTCTTGGTTGTTCAGTGCCAAATGTTTTAGTGAAGTACCAATACCCTGACTCTGAATACCATTGATTTCTGCAGTAGCCATCTTGCCCGATAAAAGGGGATCTTCACTATAGTATTCAAAGTTACGCCCATTCAACGGGTTTCGATGGATGTTTGCTGCAGGAGCTAATAAAATATCTATTCCATAATGCTTAGCTTCGTTTCCCATTGCTATACCAACAGACTTCACTAACTCTGTATTCCATGTAGCACTCATGGCCAATTCTACGGGGAAATGTGTACAATAAAATGTCTTATCAATAGATTTACGCGTAGGAGCAATACGCACTCCAGCAGGTCCATCACCCATGACAACATAAGGCACACCCAATCGACGAATACCATTAAGCTGTCCCGCAGCACCAGGTACCAACGTCGAGGAATTACCTACTGCCGCTGTTGCATCGGTGTCAACATTTCCTTGTGAGCCTACTAACAGATTCAATTTTTCCTCCAATGTCATATCCTTAATGATAACATCAATATTGGTGCTATCTAACTTCAAATCTTGGGCTTTCATACAAGTAACCATAATTGTAAAAGTCAATAATAATAACAATTTATGCATGATACTATAATTATACGTTGTTTTAAATACATTATATTCATTTTCGATATCTCAAATTCATTGCCACCTTCTTACAAGTGTTGTCTCATGAAATTATTAATCAAGATACACGCTGGTGACAATACTGTCCCATGGTTAAATCCTTCCAATTGGTAAAATTCCGATTTCTGTCCCAGTGCTTTAAGCAAGGCATAGAGATGGGCATTCTCTTCATAGCGAGCTATCATCTCCAAATTTTTATCTCCAGTGATAAGTATCATAGGGGAAGCATCTTTCCTCACGTTGTTTGAAGGGGCATATTTATCTATGATAGGTAGACCGGAAGGTTGACCACGTTCCTTTCGGATAGTATAGTGCGTGGTCGTCTGTCCACTAATAGGAAAAGCGCCAGCCAACCAGTTTGCATCGATACCCCATTTTGCTAGGTATCTTTTATCCAAATTCAACATTAAGCACAGATATCCCCCTGCTGAATGTCCGGCAATATATATCTTCTTTTTACTACCACCATATCTTTCAATGTTCTCAAATACCCAAGCAACAGCTTCTGCTGCATCCTCTATATAAGCAGGAGCATTAACTTTTGGGCTAAGGCGATAGTTTGCCGCAACAACGGCATATCCTTGTTTTATCAATTCGTCAGGAAATGACTTTCTTCCCGAGACCAATCCTCCACCATGAAACCATACAAGAGTGGCAAAGTCTTTAGTGTCTGTAGGATACAGAATATCCAACTTGCATCTTTCTAATTTTAGGCTGTCAACCTCTCCAGTATGTACATAGGAGAGGTTCTTTTCTTTTCGATAGTCATCGTCTATCAAAATACTGCTTTGACCATGGCACACTAAGGCAAAGCAAACAGTCATCATAAATAACAGCATCTTTTTAATCATATATTTATCATTTTTGAAGGTTCTCTACTATAAATTCATTTCGTCCCGATATCAATGCCTTCTCTTCTCCTTGAAAGACGAATATGCCATTCAATCTTTCGGGTAGATGAATGCAAACTTTCCATTTCTTACCATTCAATTGATAGGATACTTTTATAAAATTCCCCTTATAAGGTATTTCTCCCTCTACCTTAGTCAAATGCCCCAAGTGAGGTTCTATGCGGACACTGCGGAATCCAGGTGCTGCGGAATCAATACCCAGCAGAGAGCGATATAGTTCAATATTCGGACTTGCTCCCCAAGCATGACAATCTGATCGAGCTTTCTCTACATTTGAATTTTCCGCCCAAGTTGTAAGTCCCAACCTTAAATTTTCTTTCCAGATATCAAGATTATTCAAGTATTCATCTGCGTGTCCAGCCTTACGCATCGCTAACATTTGATAATATTTAAAATAAATAGAGGTTTCAGCCATGTCAGATGAAGGTTTCGCCAACTTGCCGTAAAGAGAATACGCCTCATTTCCTTTGACCAACGAACAAAGAATAGCTAGAATATTGGCATGTTGGGAATAGGACTTATGCTGACTGTCATCAGCATACATTTCTTTTTCCACATCCCAATACTTTAGTTGAATAGTTCCGCTTAATAATTCCGCTTTCTGCCGATATATCTTACTTAATGCTTCATATCCGGCATCAGCCTCTAACTTTGTTGCATACTGATAAGCCATTAGCAATTGTAAATCCAAGATAGAGGAACAAGCATCCTTCCCTATGGGGGGAGTACCAAATTTCCATCCACGCTTTCTGCCATCAGGCCAGTCCGTGAAGTTCCATTGTGACGGGTTGCTATAGGAACCATCAGGTAGCTGATACCGTTCAAAATAGGACAATACCGAACGGACACCAGGTAAATGCTTCCTCACAAAATCTATGTCATCACGATACAAATGGAAATCGTAGAGCATGCCTATCCACGCCAAGGAGAAAGGAGGAATGAAGAGATTGACACTACTGGGATAACGGCATTGAGTCAACCCTTCAGAAATGCGCGAATAGTCCAAGTAGTCAATGGCCTTACGTGCCAAACGATCATCATCTGCATTATAATAAGATATCATACACTGAATGCGTGTATCTCCTGCGTATTGAAGTTGTTCGTAATAGGGACAATCAAAGTAAGTCTCAACAGCACATAAGCGTGCCGTACGCCAACCCACGACAAGCAGTGAGTCAATTAAAGTGTCATCTGCCACAAGCTTAGATTTTAGTTGGAAAGGATAACCTACCGTTTCACTATAAATATCATGTAACACAAGTGGTTGTTGTGCAGTGCGTATCTTTACTTCTATGTATCGGAATGTCCGCCAATCCAAAGGTGAGAACATTTGCCGTTCCAGCCCATTACACACAATACTGTCTTGTTTACCAATAAAGACCTTGCCATTCACAATATTACGATTGTTTTTAACACTATTGTTAGGTTCATACAATGCTTCAGCATATTTGATGCTGACCTCCGCATCTTTTCCTTTACTATAGAGCAGATGGGGATAAGCATTGGTCAAAAATGTCTGATCCAGCCAAAAAGTAACAACACTATTAGCAGGCACTTCGATATCTGTTGCTTTGCAGAGAAATGATTTCGGAAATTTAATTCCTTCAACCTTACGAACTTCCTTGAAACGGATAAATTCTTTCTCCATTTGTGGAATACTACTTTGCACCAGTCCCCAAGCCCAATCATTGGAAGGAACCGCGGTATAAACCCCAGCAGGCACACCAAATGCTATGAATCGAGCGTTCTTCCATTGGTTTTCCGGTACTTGTTTTCCAATCCATGGAAATGATTCTATTCGTTGATCTATCAGTTCACCGGGAGTGAGCGCATAATAACCGATTAAATGGGTGTCAAGCGGTTTACGTCCTTTAATTTCTCGTACTTTCCAAGTATCGTCTGTATTAAAATCAGACTCTTTTTTTGTATTTCCTTGTAGAAGAAAAGCTGTCTGTACTGTAAACTGGTTAACTGCCATATATGAACCATTATTCCATACCACAGCCTCCAGTACATTTTCTCCTATCTTAAGGTAAGAAGCAATATCAAATGTCTCATAATTCCAATGATTAATATCGCCCAAAGAGGGGCCTTCACCTATCAATCTACCATTTACAAAGAGACGGAAGCGGTTGTCAGCTGAAACATGAACAACATACCGAGCAGGCACTTGGTCCAGTTTAGCAGACTTTTTAAACAGATATGTACCATAAGCATGTTTGGCCTCCTCTGTCACACCTATCCATCCTGCTTTCCAAGTTTTAGTCAGCAGATTGGTATCGGGCGCGGTTTGAGCCAAAGCATAGTGCCCAATCAAACAAGACACAATAATAAAAATATAGTATTTCATAAGGCATTTATTTTCTTTTATAAATTGTAACTGGGCCAACCAAGCCTTGCGCTTGCAATCCACATTCCTTCAACCTCTTAAACATACGGTCTTTATCTATTCCTCGTTTAACAAATTCATTGAATTTAGTAGGTGTCACTTCAATCTCCAGTTTATTAATTCCTTTTTTTAAATACGGAGTCACATCCATGATAAAAGGCATAAAAATGCAAGTACCTAAAGATCGTCCATTAAGAGTAAGAGAAGCCACATGATAAACTTTGCCTAAGTCTATCAGATAATGTGTGCCTTTCTCAATAGAATTCATGGCAAAGGTTGTGGTATATCGTCCTTTAGAACCAAGATATTTCAATTGATCAATGTTGCGCCAATCCGTCAAAACAACTTGTTCCAAAGTAATCGTATCAACCTTGACATCCCATTTATCAAGAACTTTAACAAGTTCCCCTCGTTTAATATCAGGAACAACTTTTGGGTGTTCAACTTCAGCTTTACGCGTCAAGTAAAGGAAGTAGGCGGTATATGGTTCAAATAACCTGCTGACACAATGCTCCTTGTCTATCTTAGCCTCGTAAATATTACCACTCTTTGCATCAAGCCAATAAGCGTAATTATAATCATCACCAATAGAAATTTTCACCTCATTCCAGTTTTCATCAGCATTCCACATCATTTCTACCACATTACCTTCCTCTAGTTCTCGGCGAATTTGTCGCATGTAAATATGTTTACCTTTATAACGCAAAGGAGTGTGAATCTGGGCTGCCCATTCTTCAATGCTTTCCTCTTTGGCTAGATTAGTAACATGCTTTCCCTTTGATGCATTCAGTATCATGTCTGCGGTCTTTTTGTCGTTTTCTGCATAATCTTTAAATGAAGGTTGCATTTGCGGCAACCCACCTATTAGCAGCAAGTTGGCTCCTTCCTTTGAAATACTCTGTAATACCTCAGCACTTTTTATCTGAATATAAGGCACTTCATGTATGATGAGTGCTTGATATTTATTACCCCGTATATCAATCTGCTTTTTATTATCTAATTGGATGGTCTGAATTGAAGCATCATTGACCCAGTCCCACGTAATACCACGTTCGTTAAGAGCATTAATAAGTGGCCATATCTTGCTGAACCATTTCTTTATTTCTTCACTCTCGTAGCTGTTTGTCGCATTATCTTTATCCAGAGCCGGTTCTATCTTAGGTAAATAGCCATTACTAAAAAATTCCTTAGGATTCTTAGCACTTTCATCATAATGCAAAAATGGGAAATAAATCAGTACATCAGCTTGTGGACGACCACTTCTCAACACATATTGTGAACGTTGCACATAAAGGTTAATATCTTTCATATTTCCCCAAAAGGGATTTTCTTCGTTCAAGTCACTGGAAAAATTTATGCCGAGAGCTGAATTGAAGAAGGGGTACCATCCTTCTTTAGGATATCCTTCGGGATAATACTTGTAAGGGCTTCCATGCCAAATTATATGATTCACACCCGCTGAAAGTAGCTTGTCAACCGTCAATTTTAGTTTATGAGGAGTTGTCAAAAAAGCACGTCGGATAAATACGCCGCTTTCACTTGAAATAAGTGGACGGTTGTAAAGATGCGCCCCAGAAGAAATAATCTTGAATCCCGTTTCAGTTCCTTTACCAAACATCATGGTTTCCACCTCCGGAATAGACGCTTCACCTGCCATAGCAATCATATCCATGTTCAGTCCATAAGTCTGTGTACGGTGTATCATTCCTCTTTTTTCCAGCCATTTACGTGAAGTTTGCATGAAATGTGTACAGAGTAAATCACTTAATGTCAAGTCGTAATCATAACGAATACGCCAATCCTCACTTCCATAACGAAACTTAGGACGATGTTCAGGATGTGCCATACGTTCATACATATTATTATATCCATACCAAATGTTTACAGGAAGATAAGGGGTTATGTCATAACCTCTTTTTTCTACAAACATATGTACGAAATCATCGGCAAAATGACGGTCAGCACGAAATTCATAGCTATCATTGAACACGGCCCTTAAAGGATTCCCGTAAAAACGATCTAACCCCGTGCGGTTACCAAAAAAATATTCATAATTTTTCTTGACGACAGTCGAATCAAAGTGATTAATAGCATAGCCTGCATTGCGCGATGCCATCAACATAGGGGATTCCATATCTGGCAACGACCAAACAGCGACTGCTTTCCATCCCTTCTCTTTTACCACATAACTGAAAGTAGTATCGTTTACAGTGGTCGTGATATTTTTTACGCTATTGGGTTCCACCGTGAAAATACCTTCACCGTCATAATTTCCCCTCATAGCCAGTAATGTCACAAGTTTTCTAGAGGGACCATCTCCACGCATAGGCTTGGGTATTACGATAGGTTTTGAAAATGAGAAAGGTATATCTGTCATACCATATTGAATAGTCTTGTTGTTTTCATGTTCAGAAATATGCGCCCCTCCTGACGGCCATCCGCTTCCATTTGTCATATCCACAGTGATACCTTGCCGGATAGCTTCTTGGCACATGGCGGTTAAATTTGCATAATAGTTCGGTGTATCGTAACTCATGATGCGCTCAGCTCGTCCCTTCCCCTTGGTAGGCATCACGAGAGCTATTGGTTGCACCTCTACGCCACCAAAATGATTTTCAGCGAAGAGCTTAATTTCGCGTTTCAACTCAAGAGAGTCCACATCATTCCCTGGCCACCACCAACGCGTATAAGGGGCATAATACAATGAAGGGGAGCGAAAAGAATCCACATGAAAGATTGTAGGTTTCAGCCAGTAATTATCTCCTTCTTGCGCAAATAAGTTCAACCCGAATCCTAATGATAAGAGAATTAACGAATAAAATGTTTTCATATCAAGAAATGAGGCTTTTAATAAAATCCGTATAATTGATTGAGTAAGAAAAGTGAAAGTGCCTAAACACACAATCAGAAAAGGCACTTTCTCTAAATGCAAATAATCTATTTCTTTTCTTCAATAATGCGTTTTCCCGTAATGTCAAACATATCATTCATACTTCCAGTCAAACCATCATCTCCAGATTTTTCAAAATATACAGGAATGTCATAACCATCAGCAAAATAATTAACACTTAATTCACCATCTTCTATCACAACCTTCGTGAGCTTAGTCGCATTAGATCCATCAAGATCACCAAGCGTACCTTCATATTTACCATCAGCCTTTTTAGAGATGACCAGCAACATTTCAGTATCACCTGAAGGTAAACCTTCAACTAGAAGTTTCCACTTACCGATGTAATAATTTTCCGGCGTAACATCTTGTCCCATCATCATTGTTGCAAAAGATGCAAACATTACAATCATTAATACTAATCTTTTCATAAAATGTAAAATTTGAATAATTAATTTATTAAATATGCATATTTTTAAAATTTAAAACTTGCAGAAAGTTCCACGCAACGCGGACGAATATTTCCGGCTACAAAACCACGGCCTATCATAGCCTTCTCGTCCATAATTTGGTCTCCACCTACCAATGCACCGCTTACCCCAGTTTGGTTAAGGACATTGTTCACCTGCAATTTCAAATCCACGTAGCGATTCAACTTATAATCCATACCGCAAAATGTCTCCCACCAACCATTATAAGAAATTGTATTGGGCTTGTTTCCATATTGTTTACCGAAGTAACGTGCACTAGCCCAAACACGTAAATTACGATTAAAGAAGTAATAGCTTGGGTCTATTTCTATCAATATTTTAGATAATGCAGGAATATTCATGTTGTTATAACCAAATACCTTTGGTGCTCCACCTTCTGTGGAAGCTGGTACACTGTATGAGTAATTTTTATATTTAGGATCTTGAATCGTGAATAAAAAGTGTAGATTAAAATTTCCAAACGTGGACATAAGATCTGTTGTCCACCCCAAAGTTTTAATATCATACAAGATTGGATAAATCGAGCGTTGAGAACCAGAAGCATCATAGTAATCTTCGGAAGCCACGATATCATTTTTGGTAATATAAGTAACTTTGGACACAAGATTTAGGTACTGTCCTATGTTCCAGTACACGCCACCACCCAAATTAAGCACAGACTCGTAATGTTCCTGCGGTTGGTCATTACGCGAAGTAGTGATGGCTGACCCATTCTCGTCTTTCTCAGCATAATCCCAAAAATTCTTCATATAGCGGTTGTAGGTTGCTTCAGCAACAAAACCAAAATGCCGAGTGACTTTGGCCATCCAATTCGTAGTCCACACATAGTTGAAACCGTTAAAGTTATGGGTCACACAGTTTGCCTTATGTACATTGTGAGTCGTATTCGTGTAAGGATAATGTGTATCTTTATCATTTTCTGTTTCAATACGTGCACCAATACCACCACTCAGCCAATTAGTTAATTCGAAGTCATCTGAAAAATAAATAGCAAAACGACTATACCGCGTTTTGGAATATGACCCATTTCCATTGATATTGGGTCCCAAAGAAACAGAACCTCCCCCCATTTCAGAAGGCAAGTTGACATGAGCCTCAAGTAACTGTGGATTGGGTTCTACCGATTGTAAATATGTACCACGATTGGTCTTGACGGGTGCATTGTAATACATATAAGTGCTACCCAAACGAAGATTATGACTATTGTATTTCTTAACAATCTCTGCCTTAGCAAGGAATTGATTGATTCTTACTTGTGGATAATACTGAGCGGATACCATCTGCACCGGACCTTCATACCGTTTACCATTCGAATTATAATAAGAAATATAACCTCCTTGCCCAAAACGGTCCAAACCAGAGTTTTGAATCGCACTATTCGCATCATCATAAATTGATAAACTGACAGGATATTGCATGGTAAGAGCAACTTTGGAAGTCATATACATGGCATCGAATGTCAGCTTCATTTTATTCTTAAAACGATGTTCAGCATTGAAATACATGGCATGAGAAATATTAGCTGTTACAGAATCGGCTTCTAGATTAGCGAAGTAAGTATTACCTGTTTCCCAATCGGTATAAGGAAAAAGCCCAGTACCTACAATATAAGAATCCTTGCCTGGTTTGAAATTGCCGTAAGGTTCTGTCTTACCATTACCTCTGTATATGTAAGGTGCATAGCCTCCGGTCACAGGCTTACTTTTAGCATACTTGTAAAGTAAACTAAACTTTCCATTCTGGTATTTCTTAAAAATGCCTCCTTTAAATATCTCGGTACGATCAGAGTAAGTGGAAAACTGGTAGTTCTTGATGGAACCGCGGTTGTAAGTTTCGTGAGCTGACAGTGATATACCCCAACCATTTTTACCGATGGGCGACGTGAGGTTCGCATCATAGTTTAAATTACCCTCACTTGAAGTACGAAAATTGGCAAAAATACGCATTTTACGTCCCGGCTCACGATCATACGAATTAACGACATTTCCAACCTTCCCAAACGTCAATGCACCTTCTGCAAATGACATCACCCCCATACGTCCAAAGCTGCTGTCATAACGCCACACAGTAGTAGGTATTTGGGTCCAAAACGTATAAACTACAGGGATTCCATTTTCATTAATCAAAATGTCACCCGAAAAAGGAAGACCAATGTTGAGTGTACGCGGGGTGGAGGAGTCTCCTGCATTCAACATCACATTCCGATTCTTCACCTCTTTGTTACTAGGTGTAGCAATCAGAGTAGTATCACTCTTTACTTCTTGTCCTTGCGCTGATAAAGACAAGCTCATGGCAGCAATAATCAAAGTTAAAACTTCTTTGTTTTTCATCATCTTATGATTTAATTTGTGATTTTTATCGATTGCAAAGTTAGAGATGCACATATCGTATTTTACCCCTATGTAGAATGCGAAAGTAGAAATTAAGTAGATTCCAAATATTTATAACTATCTATATTCAAGCAAATTGCAAGCGATATGAACGAATAAGAGAGTAGATATAATGAGACATATCATTAGATTGAATTTTATAGGAAGTAGAAAAAAAGACTTTATATTATCTGCTTTTATATGCAATGTCTTTATTACCCGTTGTGAATGCATAAAGGTTCTTATTTTACCTCTTAGGCACATTAACTCATTCATAACATTGCAGATATCATTACTATTAACTATATTTGTAGATATTGTATAAAGATTGAAATAACAGATGAAGAAAGTTATAGTTAGTATAAAATACATTTTAATATTATTCCTTATAATAAAATGGGGTACAGGTTATGCCAGTAATATTGAAGAAGAATTGTCTTTATTAGATAAGGATATTGAGAATTCTACGTATTATATAGAACAAAAAGAAAAACGCATCAATGAACTGAAAAACGATTTGCGTAAAGCATCACAAAATATAGAACGGTATGTCATCAGCAAAAAGATATATGAAGAATATCAGAAATTCAATCTAGATTCCACTTTGGTTTACGCTTACTACAATTATGAATTAGCTGCAAAAGAGCAACGTATCGAATTACAACAGGAATCTGAACTAAACATCATCCAAACTTATTTGAGGAGTGGGCAGGATGGTGTTGCAAAAGAAATGTTGAACAAATTCGTACCCTTTGACGAAATACATGAAAATGTACGTCCTTTTTATGCCAAGATTTTAATATGGCAGGCCTTTCAAACTTTTCTGCATTTAAAAAATACACCATTAGCTGTCCAATACAAGGAAGAACTCCAAAAAGTTTGGCAGAAATATAATGCATATTTGGACAAATCTTCCACAGATATACTCCTAGCAAATTACCTCATATATGAAGAAAACGACAAGGACAAAAGCAGCAAATTAAAACAACTTTTAAATAAATTACCGGAAGAAGAATGCGACAGGCCTCTTTGGGAATATTTATTAGGAATCGAATTGATGAATAATAACAATATTAATGAGGGAATATATTATATTATAGAAGCCGCCAGGCATGACATAAAATTAGCTTCTAGAGAGGCAAGTGCCATGCTTGCTGTGATAGATTATGTAAGCCAGCAGCCAGCTATGATAGAGCGGGCTTTCAATTATGCTCTGTTTTGTAATGAGTACATTCACGCTTATAAAGACACAAGCAGGAGTATAGAGCTGTTAAAAATACAATCTGTCATTCAAAAAGGTTACCAAAGGAGCCTCAAAGAGCACGTATATTTCATGTGGGGAGCATTGTTTGTAGTCACGGTTCTGTGTACCATAATATTTGTCCTTTTTTTGAATATCCGGAAAAAAGGAAAGAGAGAAAAACATAATTATGAGAAAATAGACGTGATGAACCACCAACTGCAAGAGATTAATGACAGACTTCAGCGGCAAATAAAACAAGGAAAAGAAATGGAAGGAGAAATCACGCAGCGCAATATTCTACTTCAACAAGAAATTCAAAAGAGAGAAAGCTATACCGTAGATATATTTTATTTGTGCTCGGACTACATATATGAACTAACATCTTTTCGAAAGAAAATAAACGCAATGCTTAAAAACGGAATGTACAATGAAGCCAAAAAGATTTCTTCCAATTCTATTCTAAATGACGAAGAACTGGAAAAATTGCATAGACAATTTGATAAGATATTCATTTCCACTCATCCTGACTTCATAAAGCGCTTCAATAAACTTCTTCAAGATAAAGAACAGATTGTTGTGAAGAATGAAAGTTGTCTCACTCCTGAATTAAGAATCTATGCTTTGACGTGTCTAGGTATTACAGATGGAGTTAAAATAGCTAACTTCCTGCACTATTCCCCTCAAACTATATACAATTATCGCCATAAAACCCGCCGTGCCGCACGAATTCCAGAGGAACAGTTCGAACAAGCAGTTAAGAATTTATATGCAAATTAAACCTACTCCATTAGCCTTTAATATAATTAAAATATTTAACCAAGATTAATCTACACTGAAAAACGGATTTATACAACTTACCTAAAACAAATAAAATAAAAAGAGGATACAGAAAAAGTTTCTTCGATGTAATATGAGGGTGAAATGTTCGCATCTGTATCCGAGAACTTCAAATATTAAATTTTCAGAGAATAAAAGCTCCTCCAAAAGACTTTTTTTAGTGTCCTCCTATAAAAGCTTAGTACTCTTTTTGCTTCTTACAAGATAAGGATAAATATGTTTATCCCTTCCATCAAAGATAAATCATCGCGTCTCGGCCAGCCGCGTTTCCGCCAATTTTCAAATGAATTTTCCGTACGGCTTCGCCGGGGAAAATTCATTTGAAAAAAAACGCGTCGCCCGGTGCGCAATGATTTGTGAGAAAGATTACAGGGACAAAACAGCGACCGACGCGACGCATAGCAATCAGACGACAAGCCCTCTCTTTATGGCGCTGACTCATCCGGACATTCCCCGTATCCGGTTCCACACACCATCAACTGCCGGAACCGATAGTCCCCGAAATGCCTGACAGGGGACTTCAACTCCCTCTGCTCTGCATAGAGCCGTGGCTTGCGCTGTGTTTTCTCCTATTTTCTTTTTCCTTATTATGTTTTCTCCCTTGTCCCCCCTGCGGACCAGAACTTTTTCCGCTTTTGTCTCCTTATTTCAGGGCCTTCGGTCTATGTTCACTGGACATCTCATGCCACCTTGCGACACGTAATGTCATCCATTTGTAAATCAGATTATTATTCAGATTTACATTCTACTTTTGAAGCGGAAAACCAATTTATCAACCGCTAAAAGCAACAGCCATGGCACAAGAAAAGGACAAGAAAAAGCCGAAACGGACACCCCGTTCCAAAAACGCCGTCGCAGAAGAGAAGCCTTATGTGGAGCAGTTCAGCGAACTGCTGATGGTCCACAACAAGAACGACCCGAAGGCCAGCCTCGGAGTGGTAAGCCGGGTGGACGGAAAGGGAAACTTCAAGACAGTCCCTCCCGACGGGAAGAACGAGAACTCGTTCCTGAAATTCGACAAAAATTCGAGCATTCTCGAAAACTTCATCAAGAATTTCTGGAGCCAGCTCAAGGAGCCGACACACTTCCGCCTTCTGCGCATGACCTACAACGACTACAAACGGAACAGGCAGGCAATCAAGGACCTGGCGGAAGGCAAACAGACGGACGCAGTGAAGGAGTTCCTCAAGCACTACGAAATCCGCCCGAAAAAACAAGAGGAACAACAAAGTACCAACGAAAAAGAAAACGCAAGTATGGCAAAAAAGAAACAACAGGAAGAACCGCAGCAACAGCAACCGCAGCAACAGCCCGAACAGCACACGCAGGTGGAACAAGCGGCACAGGGCATGGAAGGACAACCTACTGGCGAACAACAGGCACCCGTCTATCGCTACAACGAGAACATGATCGACTGGGAGGCGCTGGGCAAGGTCGGCGTATCCAAGGAGATGCTTGAGCAGTCGGGAGCACTCGACAGCATGCTCAAGGGCTACAAGACCAACAAGACCATCCCCCTGACACTCAACATCGACGGGGTGATGACCGCTAAGCTCGACGCACGCCTCTCTTTCATCTCCACAGACGGGCAGGTCATCCTGGGCGTACACGGCATCCGCAAGGAGCCGGAACTGAGCCGTCCTTATTTCGGACACAATTTCACCGAAGAGGAAAAGAAGAACCTGCGCGAAAGCGGCAACCTGGGGCATCCCGTGGACCTCAACCTCAGGGGTGGCACCTATGAGAAGTGCCTCGTGTCCATCGACCGTAACACCAACGAACTGGTGGCGGTGCGGCAGGAAAATGTGCTCATCCCGAACAGCATCAAGGGCGTGACGCTTGACCCCGACGAGATTGCGAAACTGAAGAACGGCGAGCCGGTCTTTGTGGACGGCATGACCTCCGCCAAGGGCAAGGAGTTCAGCGCCACGCTCCAGTACAGCGCAGAGCGCAGGGGCATCGAGTTCATCTTCCCCAAAGACCAGGGCTTCAACCAGCAGACGCTGGGCGGTGTGCAGTTGTCACCCAACCAGCTCAAGATGCTCAGTGAGGGGCACACCATCCTCGTGGAGGACATGAAGCGTACCAACGGCGAGCTGTTTTCGGCATTCGTCACGCTCGACAGCGTGACCGGAAAGCCCAACTACACGCGCAGCAATCCCGAAACCGGAGAAATCTACATCCCCAAGGAAATCAGCCAGACACCGCTGACACCGGAAGACCGCGAAACGCTCCGCAAAGGCGGCACGGTCTTCCTCGAAAACATGGTCAACCGGCAGGGACAGGAGTTCTCCTCGTTCGTGCGCCTGAACATGACGACGGGGTATCCGCAGTATTCCCGCACACCAGACGGCTTCAACGAACAGCAGGCACCCAGGATTCCGGCGGAGGTTTACGGACACGTGTTCACCGCACAGGAGAAGGCGAACCTTCAGGACGGCAAGGCCATCCTGGTTTCCGGACTGAAAGGGCGCGGGGGCAAGGAGTTCTCCACCTATATGAAGGTCAGTCCGAACACGGGGGCACTCAACTTCTTCCAGGAGAACCCGGACAAGCCCCGCAACACCCAGCGTCAGGCGGCACAGGCCGACAATGCCCAAACACAGCAGCAGGAACAGAAAAAGGGGGCGAAACAGGCGGTATGACCCGGAAGAAAAGATATTCGAATCATGAACAGCTAAAGAGAAGAAAGATTATGGAACAGAAGACAGATTATGTATTCAAGGAAGAACAGATTGACTGGAAAGCCCTGGCAAAGGTGGGCATCGGAAAGGAACAGCTGGCACAGGACGGCAACCTCGACCTGCTCCTGCAAGGCAGGGAGACCGACATCCTGCCCGTCCGGCTGAAGACAGCCGTCATCGACCTCGCCACTGACGCCACGCTCCGCATCGTGGAGAATCCCGCAGGTATTCCGGTAGTGGAAATCAACGGCATCAGCAGCGGGGACAAATAAGAAACATGTATAACCCGTTTCCCCATACCGGCACCGTCCGGACGGGGAAACCTTAAAACAAGAAACGAATCATGATAGCTATAGTGACTGATAGACCGAATGTAGGAAAAGAGATTGCAAGAATCGTGGGAGCGCACAAGTTCGAAAAGGGATACATGACCGGAAATGGATACATGGTCACATGGACTTTTGGCAACATGCTCTCGCTGGCCATGCCGAAGGACTACGGCAACGCGAAACTGGAACGGAAGGACTTCCCGCTGGTACCCGGTGACTTTCGCTTGATGGTCAAGCACGTCAGGACGGACGACGGATGGGTTCCCGACATCAACGCCGTGATGCAGCTCAGGACGGTGGAGAAGGTACTTGCCGGATGCAGTACCATCATTGCCGCCACGGAAGCCTCACGCGAGGGGGAGATGACCTTCCGTTACCTCTACGGGTACCTGGGATGCAAACAGCCGGTACTCCGCCTCTGGATTTCATCCCTCACGGACGAGGCGGTACGCAAGGGAATGGCGAACCTGCTGCCCGCCGGGATGTTCGACCGCATGTTCCAGGCTTCCGACAGCCGCAACAAGGCGGACTGGCTGCTGGGAATGAATGCAAGTTATGCGCTCTGCAAGGCAACCGGGCTGGGCAACCACTCGCTGGGCAGGGTGCAGACCCCCGTGCTGGCTGCCGTCAGCAGCCGCTACCGCGAACGCGAGAACCACATCGGAACCGACAGTTGGCCGGTATATATCAGTATGCACAAGGGCGGTACGTTGCTGAAGATGCGCTGTACCGACGAGTTTTCCGACCGCGGCACGGCACAGATGTTCTACAACGACTGCAAGCATGCGCAGCAGGCACGCGTCACGGCGGTACGCCGGCAGCTGGTGGAAGTCTGCCCTCCGGCTCTGTACAACCTGGCCGAACTCCAGAAGGATGCTTCATGCCTTTACGGGTTCACGGCGGGACAGACGGGCGACATTGCCCAGAGCCTCTACGAGAAAAAGCTGGTTTCCTATCCCCGGACCACCGGACGCCACATCTCCCGTGACGTGTACGACACGCTGCCTGCCGTCATGGAGAAGGTGCTGGCATGGAGGGACCTCCGTCCTTACATGCATCCCATGTGTCCGGACACCTCCCGCCTGCCCGGACATATAGCCGGAGACGACAGCCTCACGGAGCATCCGGCCATCACGGTCACGGGGGTACGTCCCGAAGGGCTGGGAAGGCAGGAGATGCAGGTGTACACGCTCATTGTCGGGCGGATGCTGGAAACCTTCATGCCGCCCTGCCTGGTGGAATGCACCACGGTGGAGGCCGTATGTGCGGCGCGCACGTTCCGCATGCAGGCCTGCCGCATACTCGACAAGGGATGGAACGCCGTATTCGGACGGGAGAATGCCGTCCTGCCGCAGGGATTCACGATGCTGGAACTGCCCGCCCTGTCAGTCGGCGACACGTTGCCCGTATCCGCCTGCAACCTGGTGCGGAAAAAGGACCTGCCGGCAAACCCGTTCACCGATGCGGAACTGATCGGCTACATGGAAGCGGCGGGACTGGGTACGCCCGCCACCCGTGCGGGCATCATCCAAACGCTGATCGACCGCAAATACATCCGCTATTCGGGACGCTACCTCATCCCAACTCGGAAAGGGCTCTACATTTACGAGACGGTCAGAGGAATGGGAATTGCAAACGCAGCGCTGACTTCGGGCTGGGAGGCCCGGCTGGCGCGCATGGAGAGGGGCGAACTCACGCCGGAAGTCTTTCTCAAAGAAGTGGCTGACCTCACCGGAGAGGTTACGGACGAGATTTTCCGTACCTGTAAGCCGGAGGAATGACCCCAAACAGGAGAATATACGCACAGAAAGGATGCAGACCGGAAGGTTCGCATCCTTTTTTTATCTCCTGACAAACCGGGAACAACTCCGGCTCCGACGATAAAGATGATGTTTTTCCATTTTTACAAGGCAAAGGTCTTGGATTGCATTTTTTGTGCAAGGCGGCCCTTTGGGCCCGGTTGGCAGGAAAAAAATCATCCTCGCTGCGCTCCGGTATTTTTTTCCGCCAAGCCTTGCCACAAAAAACGGCCAATCCAAGGGGATGGAGCCTGTAAAATCGGGAAAAACCATCCCGATGGGATTATTCATCTAAAAAAATAAAAATATGAGACTACGAACCATCACCCGCACCGTCAGACTGGCGGCGGAAGGATTCCTGCTCACAGGAGTCATCCTGCTTTGCTGTAAAGGCATCGTCCCGATCTGCACAATCGTATTCCTGCTTATGACGGGAGAAATCACAGGCAAGCTGTTCCGCATTGTCGGAAAACCGTTCAAACTATTGGTTGTCATGCTTTTACTGGCAACATTTTTATAACCCCTTAAAATAAAGACCGAATATGGAAACAAGAATCCGCAACACATCCGCTCCGGCAATGCCGGCATTATGGCCCTCCACCGGACAAGGCACAACGGACAAGAAAGACCGTCCCGACCATACGGACAGACCGAAAACCGTCAGCTGGTATCTGCAACCGCTGACAGACATATCCTCGCGTCCCGACAGGGCTGAAGTCCTGCGACGCTATTTTTCAGAAACAGTTGTATAACCTATAAAATATCAGAATTATGTTTTTTCAGACCATTTATCCGATGCTTGCCGCAGGTGCGGACCTGAGCATCAACATCAAGCGAGTGAACGACAGGCTGAGTGTGGCGGTCATGCCACGGCACAACGGTGTAAAGGACGAGGCGCAGCAGCATCTCGTGCCGCTAATCCTCAACGGGACGGCCATCGAGCTGGACGCGGAATTCCTGCAGGCCATCATGATGCCCGTCAGCCGGACAATGGGTGTCCTGGCCAACCTTGAAACATTCGAGCGGCAGGCGGCAAAGGTGTCTTCAGAAAGCAGGCCGGCGAAGACGGCACAGGAAAAAGAATCAAAAGAAGCCCGGGAAAAGCGGGAAAAAATGGAGAGGCTGTTGAAAAAGACCGACGAGGCGGTAGCCGGCCGAAAATATTCCGAAGCCCTGATCTGGCTGAAACAGGCAAGGGTGCTGGCTCCGGCAGACAGGCAGAAGGAAATCGACGACCGTACCCTGGAGGTGCGGAAAATGGCCGATGCGGGAAGCCTGTTCGCCGTACAGCCCCAACCAATCCCCGCAGCACAGCCGCAGCCGATACCACAACCGGCCCGGTCCGCGTCATCCCCTGCTCCAGTCCATGGAGGACGGCAACCGGCTTCCGCGCCTCAACCGCAGGACGGACAGATGCGGATGTTCCCACCGCAGCAGCCGGTACAGCCGGAATACGGGCAGCCTGCCCAATATGCCGCACCACAACCCGCATATCCGCCACAGATGCAGGGCGCACAGCCCTACTTCCCACCGGTGCAGGCACAGCATGCCACGGGACGCGAGTACCAAACCCCGCCACAGGACACGCCGGAAGCATACAGCTTCGACAAGGACGACGAGAGCGACAGGGAACTGCTCCGCAACGACCCCTATGCGGAATACATCGACTTCCCGGAAGAATACCGGGTGAGGGACGAGGCGCAGATGGAACTCGTATGCTGCTGACCTGACAGACCAAAATATGTTTAACCTATAAGACAATATCAATATGGCACTTGAAATCAAAGGACTCAAAAGAGTATTCAAACTGAAAAAAGGGAACAATATGCTTAGACTGGACGACCCGAATCCCGACATCTCCCCGCTCGAAGTGATGGACTTCTATTCGATGACCTATCCCGAACTGACCACCGCCACGCTGGACGGACCGGTCATCGAGGACGACTGCACGGTCTATGAGTTCAAAACTACTGTCGGAACAAAAGGATAGAGGAACATGAAAGTAAGAAAGAACGCAAAAAAGGAAAAGACATGCAGACAATTGTCAGAACAACAGGTACGGGAACTGGCCCGCTGTATCATCAGCGAGGCGGAATCGGCCACCGACATCAGCCGGGGCGTAAGGCAGAGGAAAAAAAGGCTACTCCCACCGCCCGCAAGCGTAATGATTTTCTGACGGGAAGATTTCTTCCCGTCGCTTCCGACTATTATACGGAATGTCCGGAAAAAGGCACGGACACCAATGTGACCACACGGGAAGCCTTCGACTACCTGTACCGTTCGGCAGCCAACTATGCCGCCCTGCTGGGAGTCGGCCTGCCGTTTCCAAAGCGCAGGAGGTCGCCACATCCGCGGCAGGACATTGTCCGCCTCTACGAGGTTATGGATAATCTCCTTTCCGAGTGCGTCAATCTGGAACTGGTACAAGGCAGGCTCACGTTCTGCCTCTACCGTTTCCACAAATGGCCGGACTACGAACTGTTGTGGCTCCCGCTGGAGTTTACCGGACGGCTCAGCACACCGGTCAGGCGCGTTGTGCTGGAGTTCATCCGCCGGTTTGCCCGGCATCACAGGATGGGGGACCTGACCGACACGTACTATTACGAGATGGCGGAAAGCTACATGGAAAGCTGTCTTGACGATCCGGACGAATATACCCCGGCAGACAGGCTGCGGATTACCCGGCTCATGACATCCTACAGGAAAGGAAATATCTCCCGGCTCTTCAAACGGATGAGGGGAAGGGCGTTCTGTACGGGACTGGAAAGGAAACTGGAAACCTGCCGCCCTGAATCGGAAAGAGAAAGACAACTGCTGGAACTGGTACGGGAGGGCATGGCGCTCATGGGCAAGGAAGTCCCCTGCATCATGGACTACCAGTACGACTGGCTCAGCGAGAGGGAACCGGATTTCATGCCCGCCCTGCTGGAATCCCAGATTGCACTGGCCTATTCCATGGATGACGAAATCACCCAGGACATGATGGGCACCTTCAGTACCGACATGCAGGAAGCCTACAACCTCACACCGGTCTCCATCATGCTCCTCACCCCGGAGACGGACCATATCTTCAGCATGGATGATTTCCCGGAACGGTTTGCCGGCTGGTTCAACCGTTTCGTCTTTCATGTTACAAATGAAATCTGACGGCAACAGCCGGAAGGCAAGCCGTGTATAATAACCTAATATCGACAGAAAATGAATCAATTGACAAAGGAATTGCAGGAGATACTGCTACCCCGGGCGGTACTGGTGGCCTATACATACGAAAGCAGTCCCTATGGCGGCAGGCAGAAATTCCATCTGGAACTCCGCCCTGTGGACGGCGGTGGAAAGATGGGAGCGGCCGTACCCGTTTCCCATGAGTTCATGAACACGCTCGTGGAGAACTGTTCCGTGGAAACGGACAGCATCCCCCACGGACAGCTTCCACCCACGATGCTCTGGTGCGACACCCGCAGGGGTCATGAGAAATACGTCTGGTACAATCCGCCGGGAAGACGGCGCATGTATTTCAAGGAGAGCCTGCACATCGAGGACGGGGAGTTCAACCTGCCGGGAATCATCTATGTGGTGGAAAAGGACAGACTGAATGTCCATGCCTTCAAAGGGGAACGGCCCGAAGCCGGCGACAGGCTCTACAAGGCACCGTATTTCAACACCAACGCCACAAGCGGAGGGGTCTGTCTGGGAAACGCCTCACTGCAAGCCCCGCAGAACCCCACGTTCAACCAGTGGCTGGAATATTGGGAGAAACGCTTCTGGATGAGCGAGTTCTCCCATCTGGGCGCAGGTGGGAACCCCACCAGAAACAACCTCGTCCTCGTCACGGAAAAGGCCCGCAACGCCCCCTTCGACGAAAGCGAACTCAAACTCTCAGGAAAACAACTCAAAGACTTGCTGACATGAAAAAGATACATTACACCGACAGTTACCTGCTTTCTCCGTATCATCCCGTGACTGTACATGTCATCGGAGCGGGAGGCACCGGCTCGCAGGTGGCAACCAACCTGGCACGCATGGACATGGCGCTGCGCGCTCTCGGACATCCGGGACTGCACGTCACCGTTTTCGACCCCGACACCGTTTCCGAAGCGAATATCGGGCGGCAGCTGTTCTCAGCCTCCGAAATCGGGCTGAACAAGGCGGTGGTGCTGGTCACACGCATCAACCGTTTCTTCGGCGACACATGGACGGCGGAAAGCCGCCGCTATCCGGTACGCAAGGCAGGAAAGGACAACAAGGGGTGCTGGGCAAACATTATCATCACCTGCACGGACAACATCCGTTCCCGCCTTGACCTGTGGCGCCTGTTGAAAAACAGCCGGAACGTCACTGCAACCGACCAGAAAACACCATTCTACTGGATGGATTTCGGCAATGCGCAGTTCACCGGGCAGGTACTCGTCGGAACCATACGCGACAAGATAACCCAGCCGTCCTCCAAGGAGTTCATCGCCATGCCCAAAATGAACGTCATCACCGAGGAGGTAAGCTATTCCACGCTCCGCGATACCGACTCCGGTCCGAGCTGCTCACTCGCGGAAGCCCTGCACAAACAGGACCTGTTCGTCAACTCCATGCTCGCGCAGGCAGGCTGTGAAATTCTATGGAAAATGATACGCGAGGGAAGGACTCTTTACCGGGGAGCCTACCTGAACATGGAAACCCTCCGGCTCACACCCATACCTGTATGACCGCAGGCCAAAAGTGTCAGTTCACGGATGAATGTTATGGAAAAACAATTGTTTGTTGCCCATAAATACAGACAGAGCCGTATCAGGTACCTGTTTACGGTCATGATACGGCTCTCTTTCATATATACTGTTCAAGTTCTTACGAAACTACTTGAGGACAGGCAACCGATGCAGCAAACGCGGCCCGGCATACTGTATCCATAGTTTCACGAACTATACAATTCAAGTCTTCTCTTTTCCTTTCTGCTTGAGGAATTCGCGTATCTCGGAGGCAAGGTACAGGTTCTTCCCGTTCTCGTTCATGCAATAATACCGGATGACTCCCTTCTCGCGATAACGGGCCAGTGTCCGTTGCGATACGCCCAGCAGTTCCGCCAGGTCCACATTATCCATAAACTTGTCCCCGTCCAGACATTCCTTCAGACGGTTCATGTGATCCAGTTTCTTTTCCACACGGGCAAAACCTTCCACCATGGTGCTAATTAATCTTTCCAATATTTCATTTTCTATGTATGGCATAATCTCTTCATTTTTTTAGTGAATAACTCATACCCCTTTGTGCGCACAGGAAGAGTATATGCCTTATTACAATGAAAAAACAATGCCAGCGAAAATCCTTATCAGGATATAATGTGCAAAATCACTTGTAAATCAGCGGAATATTAATAAAACATTTTAAAACTCGCTCTCCAAAAGTGTAAACCGGAAGTGTAAATCCGATGTAAACTGTTTACAGCAAATTTACACCTTTCATTTACACTTCCGGTTATGCCTCGCCACACTTCAAAGCTGAATTCCGACTTTCGTCACCGTTTTCCGCCCGCCCATGCAGCCAGTCTTCTTTTCCATGCCACCCACCGGATTCCGGACGATGAAGGCATCTGAAAGGTCCGCGCAAGAAAAACCGCACCGGCCACTTCCGCACCGCATCTTTCCAGATTCCGGGCATAATCGAACAGGCTATCGCCTGTGGTCAATAAATCATCACAGATAACCACCCTTTTTCCGCGCAGCTCCGTGGACATCACATAATTATTTGTATCCACTGCCGAGCGCCGAGAGGCCGTATGCTTGCTTTCCCGGTCTTCCGTGATGCGTATCAGATACAGTCCCGACCGGGCATATCCCTCATTTTCCAGAAAAGCGGCAATTCCGCCAAACCGTTTGTAGTAGCGTCGCGCCGTACTGCATGGCATGAATACGGCCGTCACGCCGCCTTCCGGAAAAAGCATCCGGAACATCCGGGCAAAATATTCCCTACAATCCTCTTCGCCATCCTTGAACGCATATACATCCTGCACGAAATCCGCCTGTTCCGTCCGCAGCCAGTCCTCATAGCGTTGTGCAAAATAGTAATCCGCGAATATGCAGGGAATCTTTCCGAACAGGAACGGTCGTATCGGGCGTGCCTTGTCAAACAGTTCCTGGCTGTTCAGCGCATACAGCAGCCGTGCGGAACGGCTGCCTGCCATGACGGCGCGTCCCGCCAGTTCTTCCCGGTCCTCTTCCCGGTCACTGGCCAGCGCATATCGGAACAGCCTCTCCAAAACCGTTCTTCTCCATTTGCAGGCGTACAACCAAAGTCCTACGATGGCGAACAATCCTGCCCATTCCATAATCCATTTCCAAACCATAATAAAGCATGTTGATGGAAACATGCAGGCAATGACGGGCACAGTATGGCTCCATACCGTTCCTTTCCTGCCGTTTCCGGTGAGCAATGGTGGAAAGTTCAAAAACAATCCGCAGCCAAGATAATGATTTTAGATTCTATAGCCGGCAAAAAAGACATCTTTTTCATTCCACACTCGTTTTCATTATTCTTCACAGACATCTGACGCAATATGATGCCATCTGTGCCGAATCCTTTGGAAATAAGGCATTACTTTATTTATTTTTGCCGTAAACTAAAGGAAAGCTTATGGAAATCGTGAACATTGAAGCCGTTATATTCAGAAGAATGAGTGCGGCATTGGAAAAGCTAGTCAGCAAGTTGCAGAGTGAGAACAGAACAGATAGAAGTCATGGGTTGGAAGAATGGCTGGACTATCAGGATGTCTGCCAAATACTGGACATATCTCCCTCCAAACTGCTCATCTTACGCAAGAATGGAGCCATTGCCTATAGCAGGATTGACCGCAAAATCTTCTACAAATGGGAAGATATCCGGAAATTCATAGAACGAGAATTACAGAAACAAGAAGCGGCATGATTATGGAACACACACCGCTCAACGATGAGAGCCCCGAGATCATTCGTTATTTCCATCATCTGGAATACCTCGCCGCCCTATGGGAGAAAGACAAGGAGAAATACCGTCCCGTCCTCAACGGGGAGCGTTACCTCACGGAAGCCGAACTTTCCGGACTGCTCAAGGTTACACAACGTACCTTGATAGAACACCGGACCAATGGAAAACTACCCTTCTACAAATTCGGAGGCAGGATATTATATAAGGAGAGCGACATCATACGGATTCTGGAACAGAACCGGATGGAAGCCTTCAAAAGTAAAATCTGACAACGATGGATGGCAAGTAGCCACTTGCCGGAAAGCGCCACTATTTTGTTTCATCCCACCCCAAAAAGAAACAGCTTATGGAAATCGTGAACATTGAGGCAGAAACATTCAGGGAAATGTTATCTGCATGGAATTCGCTTAAGAGCAAACTGGAAGAGCTTCAGGATGTCTGCTTAAAAAAAGCATCAGACGAATGGCTCGAATGTCGGGAAGTCTGCGGGATACTTGGCATATCCTCCCGCACCCTGCAATATATGAGAAGCAACGGCACGCTTACCTTTACCCGGATAGACGGAAAAGTTCTTTACCGCAAGCAGGATATCGTGTCATTATTGAAAATCGCACAAAAGAAAAAATAAACTATGGGAAAGATTATTACCCGGACAAATAAGGAAGTCCTCCGTTTCTTTGATGAGATGGAAAAGATGTCGGCGCTTGCTGATGCCGTAAAGTCAAATCATTCCCCTTCGTTGAACGGGGAACGCTACATTACGGACACAGAGCTCGCAAGCCTACTCAAGCTGACCAAACGTACCTTGCTGGAGTACAGAAACAATGGAAAGATTCCCTATTATCAAATCGGTGGGAAAATACTCTATCGCGAGAGTGATATTGAAAAACTGCTTTCTGAAAACCGTAGGGAAGCATTTTAATGCCATTCAAGACCTGTTTGAATATTGTCCAAACGATATGATTACAGAAAAGAGGTATCAAAATACTGAGGTACAACTCATTCTGCCATGCCAAGAGAGGTCGAGGCATCTCATCTCCTTTGTACATATACGAGATGAGGCTCTTCGACCCCGTTTCTTAGGGTGACAAAATGATGAGTATTTTCTATTTTTGCCACCCTTTTTGTTTCTATTGGAAAATCAATTTTGCCACTCCCTGCATATCTTCCATAATATTATGGTCCAGAGCCCGTGCATAATGCTGGGTCATGCGCGTAGAGGAATGTCCCAACATCTTCGACACATTTTGCAAAGCGACGTTGTTCGCCAGTGTAACAGTCGTTCCAAAAGTATGCCGGGCCACATGCACGGTCAACCGCTTGTTAATCCGACACAGCGTGGCTATCTCCTTCAAATACTCATTCATCTTCTGATTTGACGGAACTGGCAGACACGGGCCATCCGGATTATCGGGATTCCATCCCTTGTACTTGTCAAGAACGGCAACAGCGGGAGCCAGTAACGGCACATTGCTCGTGCAGGTCTCCTTGGCCGCAGTGATTTTTACTCTGGATTTATGTATCCACAGCTGGCCCTTGTTGTCACGGCACAAATGTGCAGGAAGCAAGGTACTTACATCAATATACGACATGCCGGTCAGGCAACAGAAAAGAAAGAAATCCTTCACCTGTTCCAGTCGTGTTGTGGAAAAATCTTTCGATATAATCCGCTGTAGCTCTTCCAATGTTAAAAAAGTCGGACAGGTTTCTTCTTTGCGGAACAGCCTCTTACGCTTTCCGGCAAGAGGATCAAAAGTCAGCCATCCGTTGTCCTTGGCTATTCCGATTATTTTCCTGAAGCAGCTCATATACTTGGTCAACGTATTCTGGGATAGTTTCCTCACTATCCTCAGATGCATCTCGAAAGCATCTATAAATTCACCGTTCAGTTCATTGAAAGAGATATCCTCTTTTTTATAAAACTCATTGATAACGGTCTTCAAGGAGTCATAACAGTTCCCATAACGTGAAAGGGTGGACTTCTGATATTCCTTACCGATTAATGCCGTCCAGTCCTCCATATACTTCTTCATCGTACCCAGCACAGTACGCCGTTCATCCTTTGAAAATAATTTTACTAAAAGATGCTTGGGGGTTATCAAAGCCTCCCGACATACCAGTTCTTTATGAATCTGATACAGGCGAATGGTTAATGACTCAATGTAACTGTTCAGTTCCACCGATGTCCGGTCCTTTCCCTTACTGTACCCCTTGGTATTATTCCATAATTTGATTGGAACAGAACGTTGGATTCGGATTTCATCCTGTCGTCCACTAACTGTCACACGAAGAAAAATAGGTGCCTCACCGTTTTTCTTTAGTCTGCTCTTACGTATAAAGAACAGAACTTTCATTGATTCCTGTTTCATACCACTTTTTTAACGTTGTAAAATTAGAAAATGAGGAACAGGCAAATCCTACACAAAAACATGATAATCAATGAAGTATTATGCATTTTAGGTGCTTTTTCACTTGACCCTAAAAAAGGACCCTGAATTTGCACCTCACATACTTCATAGAAACGCTACATTTTGCTTCGCTATAAGCAATAAAAAAGCTCCAATTCTGTTGAGAATCAGAGCTTTTCCTAATTTTGCTTTCTTTGAAAGCGGTGCGTACGGGACTAACACATTTTGCTATTATACTGATAATCAATAAAATACTTATTAAAAATATATTAATGGTATCATATTTATATCATCTCCGCTTATTTTCTTCTATAATTTTATGCAGTGCTTCTATCTGCATCATCGCACCTTCATAAGCTGCTTTGTAGTTGACATTCGCATCAATATCCGTCTCAATCATATTCCCTTTGCCAGTACAAAGCCACTTCACATTCAATTCCGGGAACTTATCCACAATACGAGCTATTATATCAGTTCCAATAGCCCCCTTCCCGTTCCTTATGGAATTATAAATGTATCTATTTGATAATTCACAATAAGCCTCAAACGAGTTCTCACCTTTGACAACTCCCTTATCACGTGCATACCTTGCAAATTTTCGTAATCTGTCAATAGCCCTTTCTTCCATATCAAATAATCTTTTGACTTATTATGCGTAATGCTTGCCACATCCCCCTTATTTCTCTTCTCTCGACATCTAACTGGCCATGCTTGGGGTTATCAGCCTTTAAAGTCAGCACATTATCCAAGAAAAGACTGTTTTTCAATATCCGCTTGACTGAAAGTGTTTTCCCATACACAATACTCACAACTCCTGACGCGCTTTCCCACAAACCTTCTTCTATTTTGCGAGCAAGAATTTTAGCTCCGTCCGGTATAGTTGGCTCCATGCTGTCACCACGTACTTGAAAGACCATATAAGAATCATCAAGCACTTCACCTTCTTCCGGCATGACACCATAAGAATCAATTTCATAAGCTGTGTTATATAAGCTTTCGACAAATGAAGCCGCAGCATCTATCGGAACATATTTTACTTTTACAAGAATATCTTGAAGATAAGGAGCTACTTTACTAATCGTAGAGTCTGATTGCATTCTCGCATTTTTCAGAGCATCCCTAATATCCTTCTCCGAAGGTTCTATCTGTCCTGATGGAGTCTTTGCAAACAAACCTTCTCCAGTATATAGCCATGCTCTGCTCACATCATACTTCTCACAAAAAGCATCAATTGTTTTTTTACTTGGTAACTGAATCCCTTTTTTTATACTGGTAAGAGTTGATTCACTGGATATAATATTGTCTTTCTTCAATTTATACCCACTCAAACCACAATATGAAATTGCTTGCAAAAACCTTTTTGAGAGATCACTCAATTTTTTATCGTCAACTTCTTGCATACTTCATAAATTAAGTAGTATATTTGCATCCGTAATAGTAGCAGTATTACCACATAAATTGATTAAACATCCTATTTGGAGTTTATATATAGAAATCCGTAAATAGCTGCTACCTATTTGCGGATTTTCTTTTTCTCCACATTGTGTAATCGGCGGTAGGCCGCATAGCGGAGAGACAGAGGGTTACACTCTTACAACTCAATACTGCGAAAGGCGTGCGATATTGAGAGGCAAACGAAACCGGGATGCCTGCACAGCTACAAGTAAGCGAAAAATCCGGGAAGTCGGGTAACTTGTTAATGCCCGGCCAGCTAAGAACGGCGTACTTATACGAACGAGACATTTCTTATGCTGCATATAGCAAAAACGGGAAACCGTCTAAGGGCTAACTATGCAGCAATCCAGCACCTTACCGAATGAGATCGTCTTTTACTTCTTCAATTATTACAATAACAATAGAACGACATTACTTTTTTTCAAAAAGCTTTCTTTTTACGCGAGCCTTACCTATATAACATTTTATAAACCAACAACTTGCATCAAAACATGTTTTATAACATACAAAATACTACAAATTTTATGAAGTATTTTATTGTACTTCTGAAAACATGAAGTATATTTGCAACGTCAAACAAACAAAGAGTGTAAGCTTGAACAATAAGAAAGCTGGCGACTTCAAAAGCCACTTACTACATATCTCATTGGCAAATGTAGTTGTTAGCTTTCTTTTATGCAAATTTTTTGTGGAAAATTTAAGTATAAAATAGAAAATAATATGAAAGTAACAAAGAAAGATATTCTAAGCATTAAAGCTGGTTCTTCCAAAGTAATGCAGCTGGATTCTTACAAGGATTGCGTCAATGCAAGAAGCTACGCCTATCAATTAGCTTTTACTGATCCCCGTGAAGACGTTGAAAGATATTCAATATCCATCGACAAAGATAAAAATCAGATAACCATCGAAGCGATAAAGAAATGAACCGTTCAGATGCCAAAATGATTGCAGAAGAACTGCACAAGTTTATTCGCAATGATGTGAGAAAGGTTGTAACTGAAATGGCGACTGCTGAAACCGAAGAGTATTTGAATGCCAAACAAGCTGCTGTATTTCTCGGATGGAAGTTGCAAACCTTATACAATCGAATACATGATATTCCTCACACCAAAAATGGCAAGAGTCTCATTTTTACCAAATCAGCTTTGATAAAATTCATGGAAAGAAAATAATCCCGGACGGATTTGGCCGTCTTTCCGGGAACTAACAAAACGTTCTTTGACATATTGTATAGTCTGAACAAATAAAGACTTAAAACAAGGTTTACTGCTTATCTAAAGGGCGAAATAGACCGACAAAGTAGCCAAAGCGGATTAGTGAAAAGAGTGTGAATACGGACTGCCAATAAGAAGATGCAGCACACGAATCACTAAGTTATCAAAAACAACTTATATTATGACAAAGTAAACGTAGGGCGTTTATAAATACATTCTTAACTGAATAGATACTTTAAATGATATATATACCCGTGCTTCGCAAGAAGCGGTCACCGCTAAAAAGCTACGGCCAACAATCCATCGGAACGCGGACGGGAACACATTTTAAATGCTAAAAGTATGAAAGGAATTACAGAAATGACCGAGCAAGAGATTCTTGCGTTAACGGAGGAAGATGTACAGAAAATGATTAAACTTCGCATGATGGAGGAAGGTATCAAAATCATGGATAAACCCAAAATTCCCGAATTATTTGAAATTGAGCCTGCTGATATTCAGTACTTCTCTATTCCGCTTTTGGATGGTTTTGCGTTTACTGACATTAATGAAGCGACTAAGGTTGCTGAAATTCTGAAAAGCGCGAAGTCATTGCGAAAGGTTGATTACGATTGGAATAAACTTGGGAGTGATTACAAGTTCCTTAAAAAGAGTGAGAGATACAAGTTTAATGGGAACTCTGATTTTGACATCATTTCAGGATGGGCTTATTCGGATGAACTATATGCTAAGATTTCAAACTTTGCCGCACAGAACAAGGTTATGAAAGAACAAGCAGCAAAAGACCAAAAGGAATATGACGAAAAGATGCAAGAAGCGTCCGGCATCATCTCGGAGATAAGCGGATGGGTTAAGGAGGTCAAAGTTAAGTATGAGCGATTGAATAGGCTTACTTACAAATTCGCTACTGACTATTATCCCCTTTCCGATCACAACGAGGATATGGCAATGAAATTTATGGCTAAAGCCTATTCTTTTACAGATGAAGAAAAAGAATACATATTACAGAATTACAAAGAATTACTATCCACAAGTGATGAATAAGTTTTTTAGTTAGTTATTGGCTCCTTGCTTGCGAAAGTAGGGAGTTTTTTGTAAAACTCTAAATTCATTATATGAGTAATATAGAAGATACAATTTACGATCTGCCAAATGAAGAATACCACCGTGGAGAAAGATTCAAAGATTTCCTAAGTAGTACGCAGATTAAAGATTATATGGTGTCCCCAAAGTTTGCCCGATACAAGGCGTTGCACCCGGAATTATTTGAGATAAGTATTGAAGCCTCTGAAAAAGGTTCACTGTACCATGATGCAATGGAAAGCCTTGTTAATACTGGAAAACTTGACAAGTGGCGAAATAACCTTCTTGTATTTGAGCCGCCTATAAATCCTAAAACCGGCTGTCCGTATGGACGAGATACCCAAAAATATCAGATTGCACTAATAGAGGCCAAAGAGTCAAATCCGGGTAAAACGTTGACAAGCACAACCGATATACAATTGGTTGAAACAATGGTTTATGAGCTTCTTAATAATTGCCGGGACACCTCCAAACAGATCAGGCAGATATTAAAATGGGGAAAAGCCGAAGTCAGCCATTTCGTTGAATACGAAGGATGCAAGTTCAAATATCGCCCTGATGTGGAAACGGCCAAAAAAATTGTTGACTGGAAAACATTGGCGGTTGATGATCTTCATGAAGAAACAGTTAACCGGACTATTGCCAAATTTCATTATGGTATTTCGGCAGCTTTCTATCAGTTTTTTGAACATGAACGTACTGGAGTATGGAAGGAGTTCTACTGGGTTATGCAACAAAAGACAGCTCCCTATGACGCAGTATTTGTCAGTGCAGCTAACTGGGCTTTCCATTTGGAAGACGGAATTGTGAAAATGGGGGCAAGCGCATTGGCATTCAAGAAATTGTTAGACCAGCATGTTTACTGTACACAAAACAATGATTTTGACGGTGCACAGATATTTATTCAGCCGGGATTCAAAGGACGAAGAATAATGGTGCCGGACACACCTGCATTTGAAAAGAACAAGATGTTTAACTTTTATAATAATCAAGAACAATGAGTAAAACAGAGAATCAATCCCCCCAACAAGGGAACTTGGGAATGGAACAACACAATGCTCCTTCACCAACAAAAACAGAACCGGTCTCCCCAACACCTTCCACACCACAACCGCCCGTTCCTTCTGCCCCACCAGCCTTTCCAGTACAACTGAAAGGATTGGAAAGCTGTTTTATCTCCCCTAAAAAGGCATTTATAGCAGCTGGTGGCACAGAACAGCAATTTGCCCGTGAAGTCAATTTCGCTATGCAGGCAATGTTGAATAATCCTTATTTGATTGACTGTGCCCGGCAATATCCCGATCATCTTGTCGAAGCAATCAAAAACGTTTCTCTTACCGGTCTGACGCTCAATCCTGAACTAAGATTGGGGTATCTTGTACCGTACAAAGGCAAAGTGAAGTTCCAAGCTTCATACATGGGGAAAGTTGATATTTTGATCCGCACTGGTGTTGTAAAGGATATTTATTCTGATTTGGTTTATGCTAATGACGAGTTCTGTATGACAAAAGGTACCGGCGGCACTATCATCCACAAACCTAATGTATTCGGAGAACGTGGTGATCTTCTTGGAGGCTACTATTTCGCTGTCTTGACTTCCGGTGTTGTAAAATTCGATGCAATGCCCAAAGCCCGTATTGAAGAAATAAAAAGTCGTAGTGAGGCTGTCAAGAAAGGCAAGCAATCTCCGTGGGACACAGACTTTGAAGAAATGGCTCGAAAAACAATCGTGAACTGGGCTTTCAAATTCCTGCCCAAAACCGGCATTTCAGATTCCATGATTAAAGTTCTTGAAACAGAGAGCCAGTTGGATGATGAAATGTTTGAAGACTGGAAAAAGGCACAAGGTCAGAAACCGGACGATTTTGAGGAAGACGATACTCCATACGCAGAAGAAGTCAAGTAATGGATTCATGTGAAAAAATTAGTAACAGTATCACAGCGGCTAAAGAACTGATCGAAAATGAAACACGTTCTTTGGCTGCTTTACATAAAGCAAAACAGCTTGAAAAAGAGCTTCATAAATCCGGCAAGTTGTTTCGTATTCCTACAATGAACGGAATTATAGAAACAACCTGCCCGGAAAAATACATAGAATACAATAACCAGTTTAAAATCAAATTAAAATGAGAACAGTAACAGTTGAAGTGCCCGAAGGACACATGGTAAAAATCGTGAAAGAAGAAAGTATGCAACCTACTCAAAAAGTTACGGGGGGGGTAAATTTGAATTTGAGGGTGAGACATTCATCCCCGGTGACGTAATTATCAATCCGAATCGCGGAGGGGGCAGCATGATGATTCTCTCTGAAATTAGAGAAGAAAGGCCACTCTCTTTTTTACCGGCAATTAAAGTACCTTTCGGCCTTGTCGCCTATGTTCCTTCCAATGATGAAGGTGACAGAGTTTTTGTAAGACTCACACCCGAAGCTGGTATCGGAGGCATGAAGGGATTCCGTAAAGCTACGGAAGAGGAAAAGGCAAAGATGCTTGCCGCCATGAAGGAAGAAAAACATTACTCCTTCAATTTTGAGAAGTTACAGCCTGAATATATCCCGACTGTCGGCGATGTTGTTATTGTATGGGATGATAATAGCAAAGAAAATGCGGTAGTCGGTGTTATGAATGAAATGGATAAAACAGTCAGGCCATACAAGATAAATGATGGTACTTGGTATGGGAACTGCGACAAGTTCGTTTCAGAAGAACAATATAAAAATTTGATTGATGGGAAAGAGTAAATCTAAATCGGGGGGGGCGAGAAATTACACTCCCCTTCTCACAGCTCGCCCAAAGGGAATGAGCTACCAAGAATATCGTGAACGCAGAGCCTATCAGAACGCATGGTTGAAAGAGCGACTGAAAGGCTTTATTTGTTATGTATCGTCTGAACTGGTTGTATATGACAAAATAACGGGATTACCCCGATTATTCAATCATCGTACAGATGATATACACAAAGCAAACATAAGGACTAACCCACAGCCATTTGTCGGTTCTGCCCGATATGGCTTAAAACCTTTATGATATGGATAAAGAACTATTTAAAGATAAGAATCCATTGCTTCGCAGACAAATGTTGGAAGACAATTGCGCAGCAGTTGAAAGAATTACCTATACTTCTCCTTTCAGCGAGGAAGAAATGGGTGAACGGAAAACGGAGTTGGCAAATATTGACCTTGACATGGCCGCACTGGAAGAAGAAAAGAAAGCTTTCATGCAAGCATACAAGGACAAACTGAAACCTAAAAAGGAACGTAAAAAAACGTTGCTTACCGATATAAAACGTGGTTATGAGGAAATTACGGATGAATGCTTTAAGTTTATGGATCGTAGCACCCGTACCACCGGATATTACAATGGTAATGGCGATTTGGTTAAAGAACGTCCGATGGAGGCACAAGAGATGCAAAAAACGGTCTTCGAGGACATTGAATCTACTGGTACGGAGGGATAAGCCATGAGAAAAGAAGAACTTATCAAGCAAGTAGCCGAATCAACCGGTATTGCTATTTGCGAAGTCCGAACAGTTATAGAAGCAGCATTGAAGGAAACCGTGGATGCAGTAGCTAATGGAAGAACTCTTTATATCAGAGGTTTTGGTACACTGTCACCCAAACACTATAAACGAAAAGTTGCTCGTAACATACACAAAAACGAGACTATTGTCATAGCGGAGCATTATACTCCACACTTCAAACCAGCCAAATCATTTAAAAACAGAACTAAAAATTTGTAGAACAACATGGAAAACGAAAAGATGCAAGTGAACTTTGCTCCGGGTGTGACCGAAGCAACCCTTAGAGTTATTGAACTTCACGAAGAAAATGAGTTACCGGTACTGGAGCCTGATAAGGTAGAATTAGCCGGAACAATTGGAAGTGTTCATGAATTTCTCTTGAAAAGAATCTCTGAAAAAGAGCAGATCAATCAGAAACGTTGCTATATTCTTGTTGATCGGGAGAAAATGACACTTAAACTTGTCACCAATGAAACTGACAGTAGGAATAAAGCTACTGTAAGAGGTGAGTTGAAATACTATCCCAAGTTTCTTGAATTTGGTATTAACACAAGCAAGACATGGGAACCGGTGCAGCTTTCAAAGTTCTTCAAAATGAATCGTGCCTTCTTCAAGGATGCACAATACAACATGGAACTGGTAACAGTCTTGAAGAACTTCAAAGCCAGCATTGACTCAAAAGTGGAAAACTCCCGACAAGACAACGGTAGTCGCACTGACAATTACAGCCAAGTTGTCAACTCCAATCTTCCGGCCTCATTCAATCTTATTGTCCCGATTTTCAAAGGTCGCCCTGCAGAAGAGATTGAAGTGGAAATCATTGCAGATGTGGACGGGCGTAATATTCGATTGTCCCTTTGCTCCCCTGGTGCAGAAGTGATAGTGGAAGAGGAACGCAACAAGGCCATTGACGAGCAATTATTGTTGATCCGTAAATTGGCACCGGATATTGCCATTATCGAACAATAACAATGAAGACTGTAAAGAAATACTGGAAGCCGGTACTTGTCGTATCGGCTTTCTTCATTGGCAACCGCGTATTCAATCACATAAATGCGTGGTTGGGAATTTCAATAATTATGCTGACAGTAGCATTTATAGTTTATAATATCATTAAAAAAGTAGAAAATGAAAAGAAAGATTGATTTTTTGATTGTGGCACTATTTGCCGTTGTTTTGTTTGCTTCATGCGAAAGAGTTGCTCCCAATTATGCCGGTGTCCTTATGGAGAACTACGGCAAACAAGGGAAAGAAGATTTTAAAATCGTTGCCGGTAAGGTATCTACATGGGAATTAGGCACAGAGCTTTTTCAAGTTCCGCTATTCGATCAGCGTGGAGAATTTTCTGATCCAGTCACACTAAAAGCAGCCGACAATACAGAGTTTACAGCCCGGCCAACTTACTCTTATAAAGTAATGAAAAACAGGGCTATTGATATTGTATTTGATAACAAGCATATTGATAAGGCTGACACCCCATCGGGAAAAGATGGCTTTATGCAATCATTAGAAGATAATATTTTGGAGCCACGTATATATGATCTTATCAAAGAAGAAAGTCGCAAACATAAAACAGACAGTCTGATGGCTGACGGTGGTTCATTGGTATTTGAAAAGAGACTGGAACAGATCGTTGATAAAGAATTTGAGAAACGGGGATTGCAGTTATTGACCTTCTCCGCACAATTGGAATTTTCAAGAGCTGTCCGCGATAAAATAGATAGCCGTAACGAGGTAAACACTAATATTTCGGTACTTGATCAGAAGATTGAAGAACAAAAGAAGCAAAACGAACTGGAGCAACTAAAAACAGAACAAGCTTTAATTGCGTCCCGTGGACTCACCCGTGAGATTTTATATAAACAATTTATAGACAAGTGGGACGGGAAGACACCTCTATATGGCATTGCTCCTGAATTTTTAAAAATGACAAAATAATATGCTGACATTTCAACAAAGAAGAGATACGATATTGTCTCAATTTGCACAAGCAAAAGCCGATTTGGAAACACTTAATAGTGATATTGATGCAGAAATCGAAAAGAATAAATCTGTTATTTCTACACTAACTTCTAAAAATACAGAATTGGCCTCTTTAAAAAGTAATAATGAAGGCTCAATCAAGACTTTTGCTAAATTCCTAAAATAATAATTATCAACCCGATTAATAATCAGCTTCTCCCGGTGTGGCTTGACCGCCTATCCGGGAACTATCATGCCTCACCTTTTTTCTTCTCTTTGCAAGTCGAGTCGAGTACGCTGCATACGCTCCACGGCGGTAGATACTACAAAGAGTCTTTTTGTTCATGTAAAATGCCTCTATTGTAGAGGCAAACGGATAAGTGGCGAAATCGGAAGACGCTTAGTTTCTGTGGTAAAAATGCACGAATAGCATCACGAGTCAGGTAATATGCTATTAATACTTGACATACGTACAAACGGAAGCAGAAACGAAAATCCTGATTGCAACAGTTCCCGGTTCGAGTCCGGGCTTATCCACATAAATCAATCATTATGAAAGTTGAAATCCCCGACTATTTCCTAAAATCCTTTATCCGACATTTTGAAAGGATAACCGAGAATTGTAAAGCTTCACCTTCTGACATCAAGACCAGTGAAGCACTAAGGCTTGGAAAGAAAGATGTAATTAAGCTCAAAAGATTTATAAACAAAAAAGTATAATTTATGAAACGAAGGATCATAGGTATAGATGTTGGCAAAAACGGTGGAATTGTAGTGTACGACACCGAGAATAACAAATTATTGGAGTGTATCAAAATGCCACCAACTCCCAAAGACTTATTAGATTTTCTCTCCATATACAAAGAAAATAGCGTTTGTTATTTGGAACGAGTGAATGGCATGACCGGACAAAGTGCTTCTGCCTCTTTTGTTTTTGGAGAAGGTTACGGACAGCTGACTATGGGATTGATAGCTTGTGGGATTCCGACAGTAACAGTATCTCCACAAACTTGGCAAAAAACTATAGGATTACGAAATACAGACAAATTGGGTAAGACAGAATGGAAAAACATCTTAAAGAAGAAAGCCCAACAGCTGTTCCCGTATGCAAAAGTTACATTGGCAACTTCGGATGCCTTACTAATATGTGAATATGGTAGAATTAAAGAAAAGGAATAATGGAAAAATTAAAAAAATGTAGCAAATGTGGCCGGGAACTTCCGGTCAGTGAGTTTTGGAAAAATGCTTCAACCGAAGATGGATTGCAGACATATTGTAAAGAGTGCGGTAATGTTTATGCCAGAAACCGTAAGAAAACTCCGGGGGGGGGGGAATTTGAAGAAAATATATTCCAATCCTGAATTGGCAAAATTTTCTCCACGGGAACTTATCGCAGAATTGAAAGCACGTGGATATACCGGAGAATTGAAATACACCCAAACAATATCATTATAAATGGAAAAGTTACGTCTATTGGTTACAACCAAATGTCCGAACAAATGTCCTATGTGTTGCAACAACTCATGGGATTTTTCAAAATTACCAGTTGTTGAGCACTTTAATTACAAAGAGATCATGATAACTGGTGGAGAACCACTTTTGTTTCCTGAAAAACTGGCAAATTTGGCTGAAAGTATCAAAACCGTTCAAAAATTGGCCTATGGTAATAAAGGAAAATTATTTCTATATACGGCACTGGCTGATATGCTCCCCAATTATATCAGATACTTCGATGGAGTTGTTTACACTCCACATTCTGTTAATGATGTTCATAGTTTATTGGAGGCCAATAATTTTTTGTTGGATTACAAAGATGAACTTATGGAAAGTAAATCTCTTCGGCTCAATCTTTTTCCTGATATTAAAAAGCATATTCCTGACAACACAGACCTTTCGTTATGGAAAGTAAAAGATATGCAATGGATCAAAGATTGCCCGGTTCCGGCTGATGAAGAGTTCAAAAGAGTAGCTGAATTATGGGAGGTGGAATGATGAAAGATGTAATTACCCCCCCCCATACACAACATCTCTATCCTTATCGCTGGTCTTTAGAAGATGCTGTTTTTACTAAAGATAAAGGAAAGGTATTTTCTTGTTTTGCATGTGGCGGTGGCTCTACTATGGGTTACAAAATAGCAGGTTACGATGTTATTGGCTGTAATGAGATTGATCCACGAATGATGAAATGCTATGAAACAAACCATCATCCCCAGTATAGTTATTTGGAAGATATTCGTGATTTAGTGAAAAGGAATAATCTTCCCGAAGAACTGTACCATTTAGATATATTGGACGGATCACCACCTTGCAGTACATTTAGCATGTCGGGATTACGTGAAGATGCGTGGGGTAAAGAAAAGAAATTCAAAGAAGGTCAAAAGACACAAGTTTTAGACACGCTCTTTTTTGATTTTATTGCACTTGCCAAACGCTTAAAACCTAAAGTCGTTATTGCTGAAAATGTGAAAGGACTTCTTTTAGGGAATGCGATTGATTATGTCAGACGTATATACAAAGACTTTGAGGAAGCTGGTTATTATTGTCAGCATTTTCTTCTTGATGCTTCTAAAATGGGAGTACCTCAAAAAAGAGAACGTGTATTCTTTATATGTATCAGGCATGATTTGGGAGTCCATTTCCTAAAAGTTTCAGACCTCTTCAATGTTGAGCCATACATCGACATGGAATTTAATGAATCGGAAATATATTATGGGGAATATGCGGATTACAAGGGAAAGCCTATTGGTGTAAAAATGAGAAAGTTATTTGAGCAGAGAGTGGCAGGAGATATTGCTTTGGCAGAGGCCTATAAGAAACAAACTGGAAAACGAGGCTTTTTTAATCAACAATATCTATATGAGAACAAAGTAAGCTACACCCTAACAACTCATGCAGACTCAATTATTCCTTTTAAGCAGCCTATATATTTATCACGGTCAGAAGTATGTAATATATCCACATTTCCACAAGATTATCATTTCCTCAACCAATCCCCACATTATATCTGTGGAATGAGTGTACCACCCGTTATGATGGCGCACGTAGCCTCACGAATATGGAAATATTGGTTATCTAAATTATAAATCAAATGAAATCAGAAGAATTAGCAACCCAGTGGTGTCGGGATCATCCTGATGCAACATTGGAACAAGCATTCATGGCCGGATTAGGCCATAAGATGAATATGAATAAGGATTCTCTTTCTGCAAGGAAAGACAAATTCAGAAGTGAAGTCCTCATGTATAGAGGGAAATATCCTGATGATATGTTGAAGGACTTTTTCGAGTATTGGACTGAATGCGGAGGACGGAAAATGCGCTTTGAGAAGGAACGTACATTTGAAGTTTCCAAACGTTTAGTCAGATGGTCTAATAATGATTTTAACAAGTATGGGAAACAACTTAATTCAAGTCAACAGCAATCTCCCGGCAACCGAAAAGAAAGCGTTGAAAGACTTGCTGACCTTGCAAGCGGAGTATTACAAGGGATTGCACGTAAGTTCGATTAAAGAAGCTGTTCTCAACACTCCTAACCTACCACTCTCCGTTATAAGAAAAGAAATCACATTGGCTGGCGCAAGAGCCATACTGGTAATTGCGATTAACGAGCTTGTGTCTTTTTTCAATGTTGGAAAAACGATGAATGATGTTCAAGTGGCACTTACCGCTGATCTAATAATAGACAGATTCTATTATCTCAAATTGGAGGAAATCAAATTGTGTTTCCGTAATGCTATGGCTTCCGGTAAGATTTACGATAGACTGGACGGTAATATCATTCTCGGCTGGTTAAATGAATACGATGCACAGCGTGATGAAATTGTTTCTTCTCTTTCAATTAATGAAGCCCATGAACAAAATAATAACAGCACTGGAATGTTCTACGGAGAATATATCAAACATCTAACTGAAAGATCGGAAAATGGAGATGAAGAGGCCAAAGAATTATTGGAATCCCATCAATCATTCATACAAAGGATGAAATCAAATGATAAAGAAGCCGCTTTCAAAAAATGGAAAGAAGAATATTATGGAAGAACTAAGAGACAAACTACTTGACTGGGCGAAACAATTTGAAACACCTGATTTTATAAAAGATGATCCTATATTTTTTCCACATAAGTACAATGATAAAAAGGACATAGAAATCAGTGCCTTTCTTACTTCATGGATAGCTTTCGGGAATCGCAAACTGATAATGCAGCAAGCAGAAATTTTGGATAATCTAATGGGTAATTCTCCTTATGCCTTCATTATGAACAAAGTATGGGAACAATACAAAGAAAATACAAATACCTTCTACCGTATGTTCACCTACCATGACTTCTTCTGCATTTGCCAGCGGTTGTACAACATATATCAGGAATGGGATGATTTGGAAGTATTTTATGAGGGTTACAACAATGTTATCCGTGAAATACAAACAGATTTTGGTGGCGTAAAAGGTATTCCAAAATTGGAGCGTGATTCTCCATGCAAGCGTATTTGTCTGTTTCTACGGTGGGTAGTACGAAAATCGCCGGTGGATTTAGGTATTTGGAATATTATTCACCCGACAGAATTATACATACCATTGGATGCACATGTTGCAAAAATGGCACACCAGCTTGGGATAACAACACGCAAAACAGAGGACTGGAAAATGGTTCAACAAGTAACCAATTACATGAAAACAATTTTCCCGGATGATCCGTGCCGGGGAGATTTTGCATTATTCGGATATAGTATTAACAATAAATAATTTACATTATGTCAGAACTTAAAATCACACAAGAAAAGGTAACAGCCGCTTTTAGTGAAGCAAACGACTGTCCTAAAGCAATTAGTATTCTAACAGCCCTATTCGGAAAGCAAAAGCCGGATTATACAGATTATCACAATATTAAAACCTACGAAGATGCTTGTGAAGCAATAGGTGTAAAACCTATTGTTCGCCTACTTGTTGAGGATGAAGACGGACACAAAGAAGAAGTGGCTGATATTGCACACCTCGCCTACATCAAACTATGCACAATTGCTCGTGCATTGAACAACGATCCTGATTTTCCACGATTTACTAAAGATGAATACCGTTATACGCCGTGGTTTTATCTTTATAATCAGAAAGAAATTGATGAAATGGACGAAGAGGATCGTAATCAGCTGGTTCTTTGGGGCGGTACTGCGAATCGCGGTGCGAGTTGCGGCCTCGCTTATGCGTGCTCGCATTCCGCTTGGTCGTACTCGGATGCGCCTTTCGGCTCTCGCCTTGCTGTAAAATCAAGTGAAATCGCAATTTACTTTGGAGAACAATTCAAAGAATTGTGGAAAGACTTTCTGATTGGAAAAAAGTAATCACACTGGGGAGGCCGCATCAAAGCGGCCTTTTCCATACCTTTTAAATCTATGACTCCAAAAGAATTTTTCGACAAAGTGGTGGAAATGCGCCGTTGCCAAAAAGAATATTTCAAAAATAAGAGACAGATAGATTTACGAATAAGTAAACAAATTGAGCGTGAAGTAGATGAAGAAATTGAACGTGTTCAAAAAATCCTTCACGACAAACAGAATCCGCAACTCTTTTAGACTATGGTTAATATGAAAATCCTTGACCTGCCATTAAAAGCAAAATGGTATGAAATGATCGAATCCGGAAATAAGAAAGAAGAATACAGAGAGATCAAGAAATACTGGATCGGAAGATTAGCAAAATGTGGAGGTCGCAATTCCTATGAAAAGACTGGTTTCTATTGTAAGAAAGCTATTTGTTTTTCTTGTATTACACGTGGAAACGGCTTTCACCCCAAAGAATACACTCATGTTTGCTTCCGTTTTGGCTACACCAAACGGACAATGCTTTTTGAACTTGAATCTATAACCATCGGAGTTGGTAACACCAATTGGGGAGCACCGGATAACGAATGTGTATTTATACTTAAACTGGGAAAATGTATCAAAAAAAATGAAAGTAAGGACTCAACAGAATTTCAACCGAAAAACTCGTGAAACAGTATTCGGTATCAGCATCATGCCTGACGGTGGCAGAAGATATTGTAAATACCCAATAGGCCACCAAGAATACAAAGACTATACCCAAGCACACCAAGCTATGAAAGATGTACAAAAGATATTGGATAATGGAGGCCGATTAGTGTATTCTCCCAAAGGTAGTGCCGGGATTAATAAAAATGAATATGTAAAAATTGAAATGACATAAAAATGAAAATATTAGTAAGTTTTTCAGGTGGTAAGGATTCACAAGCATGTTTGATCCAAGCCTTCAAACAATATGGGGGGGGGGAATTTAATCGCTGTGTTTTGTGACACCGGCTGGGAACACCCTGACACATATAAACATGTGAATGATGTTTGTCTGCAAATGGGAGTAAGACTTATAACTCTCAAATCAAAATACGATTTTGTGTCTTTGGCAGTTCACAAGAAAAGATTTCCTTCCACGAATGCACGGTTTTGTACCAGTGAACTAAAAATGAAGCCAATGATTGATTATGTACTTTCTTTGAAAGAAAGCTGCATTATTATACAAGGTATCAGAGCCGGAGAAAGTACAGCACGTGCGGCAATGGAAGAGGAATGTATGTACTTCAAATCGTATTTTCAACCTAATAAGAAAGGAAGAACTGAAAACTACCGAAGTAAAGATGTCAAAGAATGGTGTTCCCAATTTGACGCTTCTGTTCTAAGACCGATCTTCAAATGGAGTGCACAGCAAGTTATAGATTGCATACTGGATGCAGGGCAGAAACCGAATCCATTGTATTATCGTGGATTCTCACGTGTTGGATGTTTCCCGTGTATCATGTGTCGGCATAAAGAAATTGAACTTATAGCCAAAAACCGAACAGAAATGAAGAAGATACTAATAATCTGCGTACTTTTCGCTCTGATAGCGGGATGCGCATCACCAAGAAATTCAGATGGTTGAGTGTTATGAGCTGATGCCGGAAAACAGAGAATTTCTTCACACCCTTAACAACGTAATATTGCTTGATGAAGACTTTACCAAAGACAGTGTAGGTAGTTACACTAAGATTATTGCAAATCCTCCGTTTTCCGGTAATCAGGATATAGAGCATGTCAGGCTTATGTATGATCGGTTGGAAGAAGGCGGCACACTTGCAGCAATAACCAGCCAACACTGGAAATTCGCTTCGGAAAAGAGATGTATTGATTTCCGCAACTGGCTGAAAGAAGTACATGGAGAAGTGTTTGAAATCAGCGCAGGCGAGTTTAAAGAGAGTGGCACTTCTATTAGTACAATGGCGGTAGTTATAAAAAAATAATTCAAAA
>CEAB01027557.1_pt1 | contig 112231 bp, 114 predicted proteins | sample 557651 | NCBI WGS metagenome assembly CEAB01 (sample SAMEA3182046, study PRJEB8094) | gut metagenome | biome: human; feature: gut; material: Stool; isolation source: human stools | place: Canada | collected 2011-11-15 | reverse complement strand
CCTGTACCTATCCGCAGAGCGGCGTGGGCGAGGCCTGCGGCGGAAAATATGCTTCCTGCCAATGTCCGGGGTCGTACAAATCCTGTGAATGCGGCGGTGCTGCCGGAGCTACATCCTGTACAGTCAACGGGCAGACGACTTATTCCGACTGTAAATCCTGCTGTAATTCCAGTTCATCCAACTGGTGCTGGGTTCACAGTACCTGTCACGGTGACTGCTGCTCCGACGGGACGATAGACAGTTGCGACGAACGCTGCGGCGGATCCGGATGTTCCTCTTCCGGCGGCGGAAACAATAATAATACATCATACGACATATGGTATGCTTGCGATGATGGAAGACATATATATGACTACACCAGCACCAATATGTCTCAATGCGTTGCTGAATATCACAATTATATGTATTATTCAGCCTGTAACGGATACGGCTACAAATACGATATAGGATGCAATTAAATTCACTCAAAACAAAAAAACGGTCGGAAATTTCCGGCCGTTAAAAAATCACAATCGTAATGAAAAATCATGAAGCAGGCTTTTCAAAGCGTCATTTCGCTCTCCCTCGGTTTCCAAACGCTCTCTCAGCCGCTGACATAAGAGTTCCGCATCTTTGGCATAATAAAAAAAGCTGAGTTTAAACTGGTCATGCGCAAAACCGCTAAACCAAAAAATAAAATTTTTAACCTCTTCTGTTCCGGCATGAAAGCAGATAAAATCAACCATATGCCCGGAAAGCAAAACTGTACTTGCTTCCTGCCAGATATTCAGGCAAAAATCTTTTTTCGAAGACAACAGATTTCTCAGCAAACACAAAAATTTTAATTCGTTGCCAATCAGCAGATTATCCTCAGGCACGTCAAGATTAACCGCCAAAACCTGAAACAAAGTCACAAAATCGCCATGCCCGTCAAATTCACAACCGGCATCGCCGCTTTTCGGAAATTTCTCGTTCCATCTCTTCCTGAGAAAATTTCGACGTTCCCGGCTGCGTTCAGCCATAGCTGAAAAACGAGAACTGTCAACCTTGTTTTTTGCCAATTCCCCAGCCATTTCCCGCAAGATTTCCCCTTCCCGGAAAAAACAACGCAGACACGAATAAACATCCGCCATTGATGAAAAAGACGTTTCATCAATCCGCCATAACGACAAACGTTGTTCCATCAAATAAAGAAGCTGAGAAACCTTATCAAGATAAACGCCGCTGAACCGATGGTCGGTCATGGCTTCTGCTTCAAGCACCCGCAACATTTTCATGTCACGATTAAAATCAAACAGATTTTGTAATTCATTTTCCATAATGATATGCTTAATTAATAATTTTAATAAAAATAAATTCAATACGCTGTTCTTAGCCCAAATCCCGGCAAAATTCAACAAAAAAGCGCCGGATATTATCCGGCGCTTTCGTTTTCAGCTTTCACTGCAATAAGCATCATAAAGCCGTTGATGTTCCAGAATGCGTAATCTAACCAAACCTGCATCTTTTAACTCAGATAACCGAACAGAAATCGCCTCCCTGACATCAGGATACATCTCTTGCCATTGCGGCATCCATTTCAAAAAAATCTGATAATCCGTCGAAAAAGCCAAACTGTCACCAAAATATTCAAGCTTAACAACCATTAAGGCAGCAAAACAACGATGTAAATCATCATCAAAAGAATAACTTTCCAAAATCTTTGCCGCTTCTTTGCTCGTCAGCACACATTCTTCATCCATCCGGTAAAATTTCTGCCTGGCTGCCAGCATAAATGCAAAAAGTTCCTTACCCATAAACAAAATAAGTTCAGGATTATCGCACATAAAAGGCCAAAAATCTTGAAGTTCGTCACCTCTCCCATCTTCCGTCAGCATATCCTGCCAAAAATTTTTAAGATACATCTTAAGCTGAAATTTCTGATAATCAGCTATTTCCTGCCACGTTGCCGCTCGTCCGGAAGACACATCTCCGCGGATTCCCAAACGCAAAACCGCATCATGATAAGCCCCTTCTTTAACCGCCGGCAAAAGAACATCAAAAGACAACATTCTTGAACACAAATCATAAACTTCAGAAAACTGTTTAAAAGTCAACGTAGCCATAATAATTTATTTTTAATGAAACATAATAATTTATCTTCACCCCCTCCTTATCATTTTCCGTTCATATTGTCAAAGAAAAAAGCGCCTGACATAAAATCAGACGCTTTTTATCAGATAAACTGCTTACCTGTCTTTAGGCGCACTTCTTAGAAGAACATCCGCCATGACAAGCGCCGTCTACAGCCTTCTTTTGGCCTTTGTGCTTAACAGCGGCCTGAGCGGCAGCCAAACGGGCAACCGGAACACGATACGGAGAGCAGGAAACATAATCTAAACCGACTTCGTCAAAGAACTCGATAGATTTAGGATCACCACCATGCTCACCGCAAACGCCGAGATGCAAATCCGGATTAGTTGCACGGCCTTCAACAGCTGCGCGGCGAACCAGTTTGCCAACACCGTCAACGTCGATGGAAGCAAACGGATCGGCAACATAGATACCTTTAGCGCGGTATTCATCAAGAATAGCGCCGGTATCATCACGGCTCATACCCAAAGTTGTCTGGGTCAGGTCGTTTGTACCAAAACCGAAAAATGCGGCAGATTCTGCAATTTCTTCAGCCATCAGGGCTGCGCGCGGCAATTCAATCATGGTACCGACCAGGTAGTCAATCTTCTTGCCTTTTTCAGCAAAGACTTTCTCAGCTGTAGAATCAATAACAGCCTTGACAATGTCCAGCTCCTTCTTGGAACCGATCAAAGGAACTTCAATTTCCGGCGTAACTTTAACACCGGCTTCCTGGCATTCCAAAGCGGCTTCCAAAATAGCACGGGTCTGCATTTCGGCAATTTCAGGATAGGTAACGGCCAAACGGCAGCCACGGTGACCAAGCATCGGGTTAGCTTCGTGCAAAGCATTGGCGCGATTCTTAACCTGTTCCAAAGTCATACCCATCTTGTTAGCCAGTTCCTGCATTTCGGCTTCAGTGTGCGGCAGGAATTCGTGCAAAGGCGGATCAAGCAAACGAACCGTTACCGGCAGACCGTCCATAATTTTGAACAGGTCTTTGAAATCCTGCTTCTGGTAAGGCAGCAAACGAGCCAAAGCCTTACGGCGGCCTTCTTCGTTCTCAGACAAAATCATGGCGCGCATATCAGGAATTCTGTCAGCATCAAAGAACATATGTTCTGTACGAGCCAAACCGATACCTTCGGCACCAAAATCGCGAGCTGTCTGAGCGTCTTTCGGTGTTTCGGCGTTAGCGCGAACACTCATGGTGCGGATTTCGTCAACCCAGCTCATCAGCTTACCGAAGTTACCGCTGTTTGTATCAGCTTTAACTGTCGGAATCTTGCCTTCGATAATCTGGCCTTTAGCACCATCCAGAGATACCCAGTCACCTTCGTTAATAACAACGCCGGACTTGGTTGTCATTGTCTTTTTGGCATAATCAATTGTAATGTCGGTAGAACCGGAAACACACGGTGTACCCATACCGCGGGCTACAACAGCCGCGTGAGAAGTCATACCGCCGCGGGCTGTAATAACGCCCTGAGAAGCGTGCATACCGCCGATATCTTCCGGAGAAGTTTCGTTACGGATAAGAATAACTTTTTCGCCTTTGGCAGCCCAAGCTTCAGCGTCTTCGGCATTGAAAACGGCACGACCGACGGCAGCCCCCGGAGAAGCCGGCAAACCGGTAGCGATAACTTTCTTTTCAGCTTTCGGGTCAAGCATCGGGTGCAACAGCTGATCCAACTGGTCAGCACCAACGCGCATGATAGCTTCTTCTTTGTTCAACAGGCCTTCTTCAACCATTTCAACAGCCATACGAACGGCAGCAGCAGCAGTACGTTTACCGTTACGGCACTGCAGCATCCACAATTTACCGTGTTCAATGGTGAATTCCATATCCTGCATATCTTTGTAGTGTTTTTCCAGGTTGTTGCGAACATCAACCAATTCCTGATACAGGTGCGGCCATTTTTCTTCCAGAGAAGTACCGTCATTTTTAGAAGCCATCGGCTGCGGTGTACGGATACCGGCCACAACGTCTTCACCCTGAGCATTAATCAGATATTCGCCGTAGTACACGTTTTCACCTGTAGCCGGGTCGCGGGAGAAGCATACGCCGGTAGCGCAATCATCGCCGGCATTACCGAATACCATGGTCTGTACGTTAACGGCTGTACCCCAGTCACCCGGAATATTGTTCAGCTTGCGGTAAGTAATGGCGCGGGCAGCCATCCAGGAACCGAATACGGCACCGATACCGGCCCACAGCTGTTCCCAAGGATCCTGCGGAACGACTTTTCCAAGTCTTTTACCGATTTCTTTATATTCGTTAACCAGTTCTTTCAAATCTTCAGCTGTCAAATCAGTGTCAGACTTGTAACCTTTGGCTTTCTTCATGGCTTCCAGAGCGCCTTCATATTCATCAAGATCGGCACCAAGAACAACGTCAGAGAACATTTGCAGGAAACGACGGTAAGAGTCGTAAGCAAATCTTTCGGAACCGGAAGCTTTTGCCAAAGCCTTAACTGTTTCATCGTTCAAACCGAGGTTCAAAACGGTATCCATCATACCCGGCATAGAAACGCGGGCGCCGGAACGGACTGAGAAGAGCAACGGGTTGTTGGCATCGGCAAATTTCTTGCCCATAATACCTTCAACATGAGCAACGGCAGCCTTAACCTGGTCTTTCAAGTCAGCCGGATAAGTCTTGTCGTTATTGTAATAATATGTACAAACTTCAGTTGTAACCGTAAATCCCGGAGGAACAGGCAGGCCAACCACGTTCATTTCAGCGAGGTTAGCGCCTTTACCGCCGAGCAGATTGCGCATGCTGGCATCGCCTTCGGCTTTGCCGTTACCAAATGTATAAACCCATTTACTCATGGTCAATTCAGCTCCTATTAGCTAATAAAGTTAAAACAAGGCTGCAAGCCAGGTGCAAGCACAAGTGATTCGCAGCCGCTTAGTTATCAAACTGCCGCAAATTTATAACAGCTTGCAAGATTCTTCAAGAAAAATTTCATTTTCAAGGATTTATTCACAATCCCGCCGCAAATTTTCCCGCCAAAAACCGATTCGCCGGCAAATTTGCAAATATAAGAACGGCAAGCGCCGTTTTTGTCCCATACCGATTCGTTTTCCGCGCTGCCAACAAGATTTTGTCAGATTCAATTTGGCGCCGTTTGTTGCAATTTTATTAAAACTTAATATTTTACACGGATTTATGTTGTTTTAAATTATAAAACATGCTACTCTATTATAGACAAAATACAATTATGTCATTGTATTACATTTTTTATTATTAGGAAACCAATAGAGTTTAACAGGACATAAATCTTCGTTTGCTCTGCTGATGTTTTCCTTCAAGATATACGCTCTGCGGCATACGTGCTTTCGCCAGGGCTTTAAAATTTATCCGCGCTTTCCCTTTGGGAAAGTTTAATCATATATACCAAAAAAAATTTTTAATAACTTAAATAATTTTTTATATGAAACAAATTTTGAACACTGTCGGCAGCTGCGCATCTGCGGCAGTTAAGAGCATCATCATGCTCCTTTGCGTATTTGTATTGGGAACATCAGTATTAACCTCTTGCGGCACGGAAGTAGACACCATTACCGAAGAGTGCCCGAACGGAGATTGCCCTGACCCGAAACCTGATCCGAAACCGGATCCTGACCCGGACGTTAAAGCTGAAAGCGTAACCAAAATCGGCTGCGAATTCGGCAAAAACTACTGGAGTGCGGAAAATGCCGTCCTGACCCGTTCAACAGCCTATCAGCTGGCAAACAGGGACGGAGGCGTTTTCGGCAAGATAAACATCACCTACCGCGCTAAGACCACTTTTAGCGATAACTCGGTAAAAGAATCCCAGCATCCGTATAGTGTCAACCACTCTATCGCCGGATTCGGATACCTTGGCACCCGCTACGTTGTCAAAGACGCCGTCAAGATGTTTGAACAGGACCCGGAAATTACCCGCAGCGGAGATATCACATTCTTAAGCTGGGGAAACGGCAAAGCGAAAATAGCCTTTCGCACCTTCACTTCAAAATCTGTAAATTCAATCACCATTAACGGCTTTGAAAAAACAGACCTTTGCAGTGCGGAAAGCGAATACAGCTATGACCGTACGGAAGTCATCAATCAGGGTGACAGCTTGGATTGGACCAAATATGCAGTCCGCATTTACGGAACCGCCATCGCCTCTGACGGCGAAGACCTGGCCCAAAACTTTTATATTGAAATGGCTTACAGGGAATCAAAAGGTTCATCTCCCGATCCGGGACCTGACCCCATTGACCCCGAAGCCGTAAAATATGACGTCATCAACAAGATTGTTAACAAAGACGGTGTTACCGGCGACCTTATCGTCATTTACAGTGACGGAAGTCAAAAAAATCTTGGTAAAGTCAATATCCCTTTGCGTACGTCGACGTTCACTAACCCTGACCAGACAGTAAAGGTAGCAAGCTTTGCTTATGAAAAGCAAAACCCAAGCTATACCAAGAACATGAAAACCGGCAACGTTCGCTCAGACTACCAACTGGGTTGTCAGATTCAAATCACGGAAATGAAAAACACCATCACCATGAAAACCGACAAAGCTGTCGCAACCATGGGCGGTCTTTTTGAATATCCGGTTTTGATTGACCCGCTTGGCGTAGAACACTATTGGGACATTGAAGGTTGGTCAATCAGCCAAACCGGCATCACCGACGACGGCGGCAACGGCAACATAATGAAACTGACTTATGCAGCCAACGCATCTTACTACGGAACCAACAAGGCTCTGCAGTCGATTGTTTATCTTGTGAAAGAAAACACGCCCGGCCCCAATCCCGACCCGGATGAAAAAATCCAGATTAATGCCTACCCAAAAGACGCCCATATTGAAGGCAGCTTCATCAAATGGACTTTGGTTCGCGTCTTTTTCTATAACGGAAAAGAAACAACCGAAGAAAAAGCCATGAGCATCCGCCATATGTGCAGCCTGACCACGGAAAGCAGAAAGACGACGTTTGACCGCACTTATGCGACCACAACGCCGAATATGGATTTATTGTCATCAGAACCTTTCCAGGATGGAAATTACTACGGTACTTTCGTACAGTATGAATCTTTGTTCTCATACCCCGACTTTACCAACACAATCAAATCCGAGGGAAGAACTGTTGTCAATTATAACGACAACGGCTTCAAGATGACCGTCTGGAATGAAGGATTACTGGTTGAAAAAACCGGTGTCGATAAGAGTACCAATAACGTTTCCACCAATCCCAACCAGAAAGTCTTCATCGACCACATCAACTACCACCTGACAAACGGCGGTACTGAAGCGGCCACGGGAAGACAGGAGGTTGCGTATACGGAAAACAACGTTACCCCGGGACCTGACCCGACACAGCAAACCGGTGCTTATGCCAAGGATGCTCATATTGACGGCTCATTAATCAAATGGACTCTCGTTCGTACATATTCCAATGCCGACGACGAAGAAATTCCGATGAGTGTGCGTCACCTGGGCAACCTGACGACTGAAAGCCGCAAAACCACGGAAAAGCGCAATTACAGCATCACCACGCCGAAGATGAACCTTGTTTCGAGCGAATCTTTCAAAGAGAACAATTATTTTGGAACCTTCTGCAAATACACATCGTCATTTGCATATCAGGATTTCACCAACGTAATCTCTTCTCAGGGAAGAACCATTGTCAACTACAATGACAACGGCTTTGAAATGGAGGTTTGGAATGAGGCACTGCTTGTTGAAAAAACAGGACAGGAACTCGGCCAGTACGATATTTCGACGGATAAAGACTACAACACTTACCTTGACATCCTCAACTACCATTTAACCAATGGCGGCGCAGAGGTTGCAACAGGCAAGCAGGAAGTGGCCTATACCAAGAAAGCGGACGGCGGCGATGGCGGCGAGGACAAAATAACCCGCACTTTCCAGGAAGACGGTGTTGAGAACGGCAAACTTTACTATTATTACATCGTAACCCATAGTAAAAACCCCGAACTCAACTCTAAAACCCGTCATTCCGTGGATTTAGTCGGCAGCATCTCGGCAAAAGCAGTTTCACCTTGGACAACCAAGGCCGAAAACGCCGGATTCAATCTGACAGGCAACACTGACCAGGTCTATGACAACGCCCGTGATTATACCTTTGCGTCCAACCGAGGCAACAACACGGCAAACACTTCCTTGCAGAAGGATTACACCGTTTCTCACGATGGATACAGCCATACCTTTACCGTTAACGGTAACATCAAGGCTTCTGTCAACAGAACGGCATCTTCCGAAACATCCAACACATACACGTTCAAATCAGACCTGTATGTTAACAGTGTTTTCTTCAAGACAAGCAGCGCAACCGTTGTTGAAACCATTGAAGGCAGCGGCGCGGAAGATAAGGTAACCAAGGTGATTGTCAAAGACAGAGTTGAAAACGGCAAGCTTTACTGGATATACAAGGAAACGCACAGCCAGAAACCGGAACTTGATAAAACCGAAAACGGCAGTGAACCAATTGTATACAACCTGAGTGCAACCGCAGTCAACGACTGGACGGCCAAAGCCGGTGCAACCGGTATCAGCCTGAACGGTTCAACCAACCAGATATATGTCGGCGCGAAAAATTACACTTTCGTATCCAACCGCGGCAACAACATCGCCAATGCTTCCCTGCAGACGTCTTACACCGTAAGCGCTCACGGAATTACCGAAACATTAACAATTTCGGGCAATGTCAGCGGCCAGGTCGGATTAGTAAGTTCTTCTCAAAATTCGAACACTTATCAGTTCACAGCCAAGCTGTTTGCCGATAATGTCGAGCTGGTTTCAAGAAGTGACAACGCCATTGAAACGATTGAGGAGGACAAACCGGAAGACGTAATCACGCGCAGCGTTGAAAAAGTTAAGGTTCAGAACGGACAACTGTACTACAATTATATTGTAAAACACTCTGTCAACACTGACCAAAACTCAACAACCGAACATAGTGTCCCCTTGGAAAAGAGTCTGTCTGCAACCGCTGTCAACGATTGGACCGCGCAGAACAGTCAGTCCGGTTTCAACTTGACCGGCAGCACGTCTCAGTCTTTCGGCAGCAATGGACGTTACACGTTCAGTTCCAACCGCGGTGACAACTACGCCGACGCTTCGTTGCGGACGAGCTATGTTGTAACCCATGACGGCCAGAACTTTACGTTAACCGTCAACGGTACGGTCAGTGGCCAGGTATCGCGCATTGCCAATGCGGCAACCTCAAACACTTACCAGTTCGTGGCAAGATTGTTTGCGGACAATGTCGAAATTGCAACCGCCAGCGACAATTGTGTTGAAACGGTTACTCCGGATCCCAACCCGAACCCTTACGGATTGGTTGAGATTTATTCAACCGTAGCTTTCACAGCCAGCGCCACGCCCAAAGTAACCATGGCTGCCCGTTATGACAATGGTAATTGCATCATCTACATAGACGGACAAGTGGTTTACAAAGGTACGGCACCCAGCGGTACAATTTCTGCCATTCCGACAGGTACAGGCTGGCAGGCAGCGTCCATACTGGATATGGGAGACTACTACCATTATAACGGTGTAAACGGAGGTTATTCTACCGTTACCAAAACTGAAATTACCTACAAAGGATATCCTTCGGGTATTCTGCCGGTAAATGTAACAAAGAATGATGATGGCACTTGGCGTGGTTCTAACAACTATACCAGCGCAACATTTGGCCAATATTGATGATTTATGTTCCTGGGGAGAAATCCCCTCTATTGAAAGAAAGCCGCCGCACGCAATGTGCCGCGGCTTTCTTTGTATCTTCTTTCTATTTTTTCTCTATATTCATCTTTTCCCACCGAACCTTCCATCAAAATTGTCACTCCGAACTCGTTTGTCCCAGGCAAGCTCGTTCGCACCAAAAGTCTCTGTCTGCACTATCGCTTGCCAATTACTGCAAATGTCATCCTGAGCTTGTCTCAGCATCTAAAACTCTCAACCCAAACGTACCCCCGTCACCCCAACAAACGTCATGTTCGGACAAACACAGTGCTTCCTTATGCACGGGACAGCCCACGGCGAGCTTTCCGCAGCAGGCCGCGCCTGTGAAGCTGCCCCAGCTTCCCCGCGGAGGCTCCCCGCCGCTCACCGCGTCGGCATGCGAGTCGGCGTTCCGACTCGCCGCCCCTCCGCCAACAACCGCCCCTCTCCCCACCAAACCTTTTTTGTATAATTTTCTTTGTCAGATTCTGTTAAACGCGCCACAGGACAATCCGCCGCGATTCTCCAGCCCTGCGCTTAACACTTCTCCGGCGTGTCCAAACCCGTCGCATTTTCGTCTAAAAAAGCAATATTCACCGTTAACGCTTAATAAAAAATATTTAAACGATTCATTAACTTTTACGTTTTTTGTTGCCTCACCCCTCATTTTATGATATTCTAAAATTGACAAAATACAATTAGGTCATTCAATTACAATAGTTATTATTAGAAGATTTTGAGTTTTCAAAATTTAAGATCCGAATGGTTTATAATTTGGGAATTCTGGCTTCTGATACACCATATATATTAACTCTGCAGTCCTCGGACTACCGACGGAGTTTCTAGCTTTTTATTTCTACTTGGTAAGACTAACACTCTGCCAGGGCATCATATAAAATTTCAAAGATAATAATAATAAAAAAACATAAATTTTATGAAGACAAACATGAACTCTGTTGCAGGTTACGCAGCTGCAATGGTTAAGAATGCTTTTGCATTCGTATGCGTATTGGTTGTTAGTGTATTGGTATCTGTATCTTTCGTATCTTGCGAAAGTGAAGTTGATACTCTCACCGAAAGCTGCCCCACTTGTGGCAACAACAACGGTGATAACAATAACAAGCCTGAAAACCCGGAAGATCAGGTAAAGAATATCGACCACTACGGTTGTGACTATTCAGATATTACCTGGAGAGAAGAAAATGCAACGATCACCCGCGCCGCTTCTTATGATTTGGCTGCTCGTGACGGTGGTATCTTCGGAACCCAGACTGTTACATATCTTGCTGAGGTAACTTATACCAACGGTGAGGTTAAAACAGAAAAACCGACTTACAAGGTTAACTACAGCGCAGCCGGTTTCGGTTACAAAGGCGTTAAGTTTGTTAAGAACGGAGGCATGGAAGTATTTGCATCTGACCCGCAAATCAAAAAGGATGGCGACATCACTTTCCTGACTTACGGTGAAAGAACAATCGCTTTCCGTACAGTTGCCGAAAATTCTGTTAAATCCGTAACCATCGCTGGCCAGGAAATGACAGATTTGTGCAACGGTAATATTGAGTATTCATATGATCGTACTGAAGTTATCGCTCAAGGTGACTCAGCTGATTTCAACAAATTCGTTGTTCGCGTTCACGGTATCGCCAAGGTATCTGCCGACAACAACAGCGAAAAAGGCTTCTACGTTGAAATGGCTTACCGCGAGGCTAAGTCAGGTCAGGTAGTTCCCCCGACTGAAGATGACAAAGAACCTGTTAAATATGACGTTGTAAACAAGAACGTAACTTCTGACGGCGTTACCGGTGACCTCGAAGTCATCTACAGCGACGGCTCAAGAGAAAATCTTGGTAAAGTTAATATTTCTTTGAACAAGTCTACCTTTGTTAACGAGGAACAGACCATCAAAGTAATTGATTTCTCTTACAACAAACTGGAGCCCAGCTTCGGTAAAAATATTAAAACAGGAAACGTTCGCAACGACGAGCAACTGGGTTGCAAAATCCAGATTACTGAGATGAAGAACACCATCATCATGAAGACTTCTAAGGCAGTCGTAACGATGGGCGGTTTGTTTGAATTCCCGGTACTTATTGACCCGCTGGGTGGCGAACACTCTTGGAATATCGAAGGTTGGAATTTGAATCAAGTCAGCATCACCGATGACGGTGGCAACGGTAACAAAATGGTCATCACTTACACTGCAAGCGCAGATTATGTAGGTGCTTCTGAAAATCTGGCTTCTATCGTAAATCTCGTAAAAGACAATACGGTAGACCCGGGTGATCCTGAACAACCAACAGTACAAACTGGAGCTTATGCCAAAGACGCTCGCATCGAAGGCAGTTATATCAAATGGACTTTGGTCCGCACTTATAACAATACCAATGACAGTGAAACGCCGATGAGCATTCGCCACATGGGCAAACTGACTGTTGAATCTCGCAAGAGCACAACTGACAGAACTTATGCGGCAACTACTCCGTCTATGGATCTGATTTCCTCTGAACCGTTTGAAGACGGCAATTACTATGGAACTTTTGCACAATATACATCTCACTTTGTATATGCAGATTTCACCAATGAAATTGCTTCTCAAGGCCGTACAGTTGTTAATTACAATGATAACGGTTATAAACTGTCAGTATGGAATGAAGGTCTGTTGGTTGAAAAAACCGGTGTTGAAAAAGGAACCAGCAATATCTCTGACGATGCAAACAAAGTTGCTTATCTTGACCTCATCAACTACCACCTGACTAATGGCGGTACCGAAGTAGCTACAGGCAAGCAGGAAGTTGTTTATTCTGAAGATAAAGAAATTGTTGATCCTACTCCGGAAGACGAAATCTCTAAATCAATTGTTAAAAAAGGCATCGTAAACGGTAAGCTTGTTTATACATACACTGAAACTCACAGCCAGAAACCGGAACTGAATGTTACGGAAGAAGGAAGCGTTGATTTAGTTTACATCTTTAACGTAGCTTCCGTTGCAGATTGGACAGCAAAAGCCGGCGAAACTGGATTCTCTCTGACTGGCTCTGCTAATCAGACTTATTCAGGTGCAAAGGATTATATCTTTGCTTCCAACAGAGGCAATAACGTTGCAACTGTTTCCATGCAGACTGCTTACACTGTAAGCGCTCACGGAATCTCTGAAACATTGACTATCACAGGCAATGTGACTGGTGCTGTTGCTTTGGTTAATTCTTCTGAGTCTGCAAACACTTACAGTTTTACTGGCAAGTTGTTCGCTGACAATGTAGAAATCGCTTCTAAATCTGACAATGCAATCGAAACAATTGAGAAAGACGAACCGTCTGAACCGGAACAACCTGAAACTCCGGACTACGGTATTGTTGCTGTTTATTCAACGGTAACTTTCAATACCAGTATGCAACCTCAGGTAACCATGGCTGCAAAATATAATAATGGCAACTGCATTATCTATATCAACAACCAGCAGGTTTACAAAGGCGCAGCTCCGTCTGGCGTTATCTCTGCTATTCCTTCCGGAAACGGTTGGCAGGCAGCATCCATTCAGGAAGTCGACGATTATTACGTTTACAGCGGTATCAACGGTGGCAGTTCTACTGTTACAAAAGTTGACATCACTTATAACAGATATCCGTCAGGCATCCTGAGTGTAAACACCAAGACAAATGAAGATGGTACGGTTACTGCTTCTAACAACTATGCAAGCGTAACATTTGGTGCTTATTAAGAATTTAGAAAAAAACAAGTTATAAATCCGGAAAGCAGGGAAATAAATCGCCCTGTTTTCCACAAATCCTAAAAATATGAAAACTTCAAAATATATCATAATCGCAATCATGGCTGTAATGGCCACAGTATTCAGCTTCTCTGCAAATGCTCAGGAAGCCGGTGATAACGCTTCTCTCGAAGCCCGTTACATGGGTCTCGCTCAGAAGTTAGGTAATACTCCTTTTACCGCACAGGTAAAAGACGGTAAACTCGCTTGTTACAGACTTAAAGGTTGGTATGTCGGAGCTTCCGGCGCTGCCAATTTCAAAAAGTTAAACGACAAAAACGTAGTGAATCCCAACGCAGCCGCCATAATCGGTTACGAATGGAATCACTGGCACACTGAATTCAGAGGCGGCGCTAACCAGTTTGAATATGAAGGGAAAAAGCAAATCGGTCTCCAGACTGATTTAGGTATATATTATGACTTCATGCCCCTCAAAGGCAGAAAAGTCAACATATATGTCGGCGCTTTCGCAGGCTATAACGCTTGCCAGTTCAAATTAGTTAAAGAAGCCTGCACTGATGCGGAAGGAAATTGCATCCCCAAAACAACCACTGAGTACAAAGGAAACTATGTACGCTTTGGTGGTGAGGTAGGTATGAATGTTCGCGTTCATTATACTAATTATATTGGTGTATACGGACGCGCATACACTTATCAATATAAAGCCGGGGGACAAAAATTCAATCCGACAGTAGTTGAAGCTGGTGTGCGATTAACATTTGGTCTTGGCCGCAAGGTTAAGTATTAAATGTATTAAATAAAAAGACATGTCTATTATTATACAACGGGAGGCCCATAATGTCTCCCGTTCTTCATTTTAAATCTCCCCCTAAAAAAATATCAATTGTCATTCCGAGTTTATCTCGGAATCTAAAACTCTCCTCAAGAACATCCTCTCCCAAGCAAAAAACGTCATGTTCCGGCAAGCACAATCTAAGCAGTACACATCATCACACGCAAAACAGCCCACAGCAGACTTCCTGCAACACCCCGTGGGTGTCCCCAGCTTTCTTCAAAAAAAACCGCAGTAAAAATTACTGCGGTTTTCAGCGATATCAAATTTTCAAAATTAGAAGACGTAACGGGCACCTATATAAAACTCATGAGCACGAACCGAAGCGTGTTCAATGTCGCCCATATGCCAGAAACGATAACCGATATCGGCATTGATACGGGTCGTAACCTGCGCGGAAATACCGCCGCCCACAGCCCAGGTAAAGTTCTGTTCGCTGTAAGACTTCGTAACCTTATTGCCGACAATAACGCTGGTTGTCGTCGCATCCAGATTACTGATACCGACACCGGCCATCAAATACGGCGTAAACATTGTATACGGCGACAGGTCAACATAGAAGTTCCACATATAGGAATCAGACTCAAAATCAGCACCGGCACCCATCAGACCTTCATTATCTGTCTTTTCTCGCCAGGTATATTCCAATTCTGTACGCAGGTAACCCCAACGATAACCCAGAGCAATACCGGCAATCATACTGTTGTCGTCCACTTCCAGTCTGTCACCGAAAGTTTCGCTGTTATCACCAATATTGTGGTTAATCACACCACCGCGGACACCGACATAAATACCATCGCAGCCTGCATAAGCAGATGAGGCCATTCCCATGGTCATAACCATTGCAGAAACTGCCGTTAATAATTTTTTGTTCATAAAAACCTCTCCCATCTTAAGTGTTTCCTAGGACTCACCTTTTCATTTTGTCTATTTTTATACAATAAACAAAAAATTTATGCAAGCATTTTTTTCGCTCTTTTTAAATTGTAATAAATTTGTAACAGAAATTTCTTAAAATCAGATTAACAGCACCACCGGTTGGCAGACATAAAAAAATACAGCCGTTTACCCGGCTGTATTTTATGGCAAAACTACCGCTCCGTCAGTTAAACGAGCGTACCAGCGACCCTGCCAACATATACCAGCCGTCAATCAACACAAAGAAAATCAACTTAAACGGCAGCGCCAGCACCGTCGGCGGCAGCATCATCATACCCATGGACATCAAAACGGAAGCAATAACCATATCAATAATCAAAAAAGGGATAAAAATCAAAAAACCGATTTCAAAAGCCCGGCGCAGCTCGCTAATCATAAAAGCGGGCACGGCAACTTTCATCGGAATTTCCTTGACCGATTCCGCAGGCTTGGCCGCTTCGCCCTCAGCAGCAGACAAATCCGTAAACAACAGCAAATCTTTGTCACGGGTATTGCGCACCATAAATTCCTTAAGCGGTTCAGCGGCTTTTTCCAACCCTTCCGTAATCTCGATTTTCTCTTCATACATCGGCTTAATGCCCTCTTCCCAGGACTTTTCGAAAACCGGCGCCATCACAAACATGGTCAGAAACAGCGCCAGCGAAATCAACACCATATTCGGCGGCGTTGCCTGCGTTGCCAAGGCGCTGCGCGTAATTGAAAATACCACCACAATGCGGATAAACGACGTCATCATCACCAAAATGCTCGGCGCCAAAGACAAAATTGTAATCATCAAAATCACGTTAAATATCCGCGCCGTCGCCGATCCTGTCGGCTGGTCCTGCATATTCAGGCTGAGTGTCTGCGCCCAGGCTGCATCCGCCAAAAACACAAGGCTCAAAAGAACCGCTGCCAGGCAAAACATCCGTTTTTTAGTCATTTTTCCCCGCTTCCCCGATAATTTTTCCGTCCGTAGCCAAAGCTCTGTCCAACAAAAGACTGCCGCCGGCGCCGGTCAGGACAAAAAACTCCCTATCGTCTTTTTTCAAAAGGATCAGCATATTTTTTGCATCCAAACGCTTTTTCTCCACAATCCGGATTCGCTCGTCGCTTTGCAAATGCTTAAACAGACGGGAATTATTGCTTTTCAGCTGCAAATACTTCATCAGCCACAAAGTCACCAGCATCAGCCCCAAAACAAAAACCAAAGCCAGCAAGGCCTGTATAATGCTCCAAACTTCCATCGCCATCCTTATCCTGAAAAAACGTATAAATCATACATTTAGTATCATGTTGTAATTTAAATGGCAATATGCTAACCTCAATACATGAACAAAAATGCAAATAACATAGACGAGCGCCAGGCAAAAGGTCTGTCAATCCTTTCGGGAACGCTGCTCCCCTTTGCCAGAAACCTGCTCGGAAAGAAAGGCTTCATTGAGGTTGACATCATCACCAAATGGGCGGACATTGTCGGCAAAGAGCTGGCCGGATACAGTTTTCCGCAAAAAATAAGCTTTAAAAAAGGCTGCAAAAACGACGGCACGCTTTATCTCTGTGTTACAACCGGCGCCTTTGCTCTTGAAATCCAGCACCGAGAAAAATACATTCTTGATAAAATCAACACCTATTTCGGCTACAACGCCGTTTCCGGCATAAAAATCATCCAAAACCAGCAAGCTGCCGCAACAAATCCCGACCTGGTTAACGAATATGAAAAACCTTATGCCTATAAATTAAATAAAGAAGAAGAAAAATATATTGAAAACTTGGCCGAACCTATCGACAACCCCAAATTAAAGGCTATAATCGCCAAATTAGGGAAAAGCGTTTTTAACAAAAACAAAAATAAGAAGTAATTAAGATGAAATTTGAAGATACTATAAAAAAATTAAGTGCCATCGCCGCCGGATTTTTCATTTTCTTTCTGGCCGCTGGAGCTTATCTGAGTTACAAAGGTTTTGCATTCAACAACGGTAGCATCACGCTTGTCAAAAGCGCCAACGCTGCGGAAACGGCAGCCAAATCGATTCCGAGTAATGTCGTCATCCCCGGCGGCCGCTCTCTGGGTTCCGCCAAAGCGCCTGTTGTCGTCTATGAATATTCGTCGCTGGGCTGTTTCCATTGCGCCGACTTTCATCTCAAAACCCTGCCGCAGCTGAAAAAAGAATATATTGACAGCGGCAAGGTACGTGTCGTCTTTTCAAATTTCCCGCTCGACCAGACCTCACTCAAAGCGGCAATGCTGGCCTCCTGTATGCCAAATTCAAAATATCATGACTTCATCAACGTTCTTTTCAAAAAACAGCGCTCCTGGAGCATGTCGTTCAATCCTGAAAAAGCTCTCGCCCGGCTTGCCGCCGCCAACGGCATGAGCGAAAGCGAAGCCTATAAATGCATGGAAGATAAAGAACGCGCGCAGGAAATTGTCGGCCGCCGGCAGGAAGCCATGAAAACCGTTGACATCAAAGGCACGCCGACTTTCGTTATTGCCAACCGCACCTCGCGTGAAGTCATCTTTGGGGCCCTGAGCTATGATGAAATAAAAAAACTGATTGATAAAAAACTCTGAAATTTTAATAAGTCAGTAATAAATTTTGTTTATAGTTGGGGCAATGAACAAGATTCCTGAAGACATAAAGCAGCTTGACGAGAAAATAAGGTCTTTGCAAAAAAAAGAACAGAAAACCCGTCAAAGCGGTCCCAAGAACGAATACGCCCATGCCGCCTCAACCGGCTTCCGCATCGGGGTAGAGCTTGTGTCCGGAGTGATTGTCGGCAGCGGCATCGGCTGGCTGCTTGACTGTTGGTTAAACACTTCTCCGTACCTGCTTGTCGTATTTTTGCTTCTCGGCGGCTGTGCTGGCTTTTTAAATGTTTACAGGTATGCCAAAAATGAAGAAAAAGCACAGGAGTGACCGCCTTGTCAAACCCAATGGAACAATTTACGGTAAAACCCATAATTCCTCTGGAATTTAAGGGCATTGACATATCTTTTACCAACTCGGCTCTCTGCATGGTCATCGCCGTTGTCGCCTCAACCCTGCTGCTCGGGCTGTGTATCCGTAAAAGAAGCATTATCCCCACAGCCGCGCAATCCATTCCTGAATCGTTATACAGTTTCATCAGCAGCCTGATAAAGGAAAATGTCGGCCGCGAAGGAATGAAATATTTTTCATTCATCTTCAGCCTGTTTCTGTTCGTGGCTTTCGGCAACCTCATCGGCCTGTTCCCCTACGCTTTTACTTATACCTCGCATCTGGCGGCAGTCGGCGGCCTGTCGGTCATAGCCCTGCTGTTCAACGTCTGTATCGGTATAAAAAAGAAAAAGCTCGGTTTTCTGCGAACATTTCTGCCGCGCGGCATTCCGCTGGCGCTCGCGCCGCTGATTATTCCGATTGAAATGATTTCTTACCTTTCCAAACCTTTCAGCCTGACTGTCCGTCTTGTCGCCAACATGACTGTCGGCCATATCATGCTGAAAATTATCGCCGGTTTTATTCTGGCTTTGGGCATAGGCGGAATCATCCCCTTTGCATTTGACGCCTGCATTATTGTCTTTGAAATTTTCATCGCTCTGCTGCAAGCGTTCATTTACACGGTTTTAAGCTGCATTTATTTGGGAGATGCCCTGCACGAACACTAAACAAATGCGCTTAAGCAGCTTCTGCTGTCACAAATTATTATAATACTTGTTATTAACTTTTATAAAGGAAATGAAAATGGAACCTATGGCTTATATCGGAGCTGGTATGTGTGCTCTCTCTATGATGGTCGCTGCTTGGGGTGTGTCTCAGGTCTGGACAACGATTATCTCCACGGTAGGACGCAACCCGCAGGTAAAAAAAGATGTCGATATCTATGGCTGGGCAGGCTTTGCCGCTGTTGAAGCTATTGCTCTTTATGCTTTGGTTATCGCATTGGTAATGCTTACCGGCAAATAATCACGGCGAGGCAGATTGCCCGGCGCGCCGCACCGGCTGAACAGACAATCTGCCTCCGTTCACTTCAATCAGGGATTCGACTAATGCCTCAGTTAGATGTCAGTACATACAGTTCGCAGTTATTTTGGCTGGTAATATGTTTTTTCAGCATGTATTTCATCATGGCGAAACTTATCATTCCGCGGATAGCAGACATTATGGAACAACGCCAAAATAAAATTGACGACTACATCAGCCGTGCCGACGAAGTAAAACGCCAGGCGGAAGAATCTCTTGAAAAATATCGCAGCGCCCTGTCCAAGGCAACCGCCGAAGCCGATAAAACGCTGGAAAAAACCCAGTTGGAACTAAGCGAGCTCATCAGCCGCAAGCAAAATGAGCTTGACCAAAAACTCAAGGCCAAAATAGCCGAAAGCGAAGCTGAAATCGAAAACAGTAAAGTTCAGGCACTGAAACAGATACAATCCGTTTCTGAAAATCTTGCCCTTGAGGTCATCCGCAAAATCGGCTTGGACGGCATTACCGGAAAAGACATCAAATCCGCAAGCAAAAAGGTTGAAATAAGATAACATGGCTTTTATCGATTCCACACAACAGGTCGTTTTGAACACGGCAGCCAATGTTGGCAATATCATGAATCCGGGAACCGACGCCCACCACTACGGCAGTTTTTACGAAAACCCCGAATTCTGGGTCGGCTTGGCTTTTGTCTTTGTCGTGCTTGCCCTGGCCAAACCGGTCGGTTCCGTCATTGCAGCAATGATTCGCAAACGCACGGAAGGCATAAAAACCCGCTTGGATGAATCTTCCGCCCTTTTGGATGACGCTCAAAAACTGCTGGCCGATTATGAAAGAAAATATCACAACGCCAAAAAAGAAGCCGCGGAAATTCTCGAAAAATCACAAAAACAGATCGACTACATCAAAACTGAAAACTTAAGCAAATTAGAACAGGAAATGCGCAACAAGGAAAAAGACGCCGAAGAGCGCATCAACTCGTCAAAAGAAAACGCCGATAAGGAATTTACGGCAACCGCTGCCTCGCTGACCATACAAATCGTCCGCCAAACGGTTATGGAAAACCTCACGCCGGCAGCACAGGACAAACTGATTGACAATTCCATAAAAGCCGTCGGCAGCTTAAATTCTTAAAAAAAATCCCGGTTAAATCTCCGGGATTTTTTTCCAGCCTGATAAAAAATCAATTTTTCCAACGTCCGTAAGTTCCCAAAACATGAACGTTCCCTGCAAAAAAATGCAGCTCATCCATAGCGTTTTTAAAACCTTTCTGCGCCGGATGGGCTTCAACTTCAACATAAAACTGCGCAGAAACAAAACGCCCTTCCTCCAGATAACTTTCAAGCTTAATGAGGTTAATACCGTTTGTCGCAAAACCGCCAAGCGCTTTATATAAGGCAGCTGGAATGTTTTTCGCCTTAAAAATAAAAGACGTAATGTAATCATCGCCGTCATATTCGGGAACCATCGGCGTCCGCGCCATAATGATAAAACGCGTCGTATTGTTGGCGGCATTTTCGATATTGGCGGCTGCCACGTCCAAACCGTAAATCTCCCCTGCCAGAGAAGAAGCGATTGCCGCCCGGGACTTGTCATTGTATTCCAAAACAAATTCGCACGACTTCGCCGTATCAATGCGCGCTTCCGCCCGAATGCCGTGTTCCTTTAAGAAAGCCGAACACTGCGCCAGCGCCTGCGGATGCGACATCGCCGTCTTAATATCCTCAAGCTTTGCGCCTTTCACTGTCAACAACTGATGATGAACCGGCAGCAAATACTCGCCGACAATCGACAAACCAGTTTTCGGCAACAGAAAATGCACATCAGTCACCCGCCCGGCATTGGAATTTTCAACCGGAATCATCGCAAAATCCACCGCACCGTTCTGCACCTTATTCATTGCTTCTTCAAACGTATCGCAAGGCACATAATCGCTGTCAGGATAAACATTCTTTGCGGCAATATTGGAATAAGCGCCGGCCACGCCCTGATAGGCAATTTTCAATCTCATCATCTCTCTCCGAAACAAATAAAAAACTCTTGCGAACAGAGCGTTTATATACTATAACAGCCTAAAAATAAAGGATAAACAGCAATGCAAGTGGATATTTTTGACTTTGATTTGGATCGCAGCCTGATTGCCGACAAACCGGCTTCCCCGCGCGATACCTCCCGCCTTCTGGACCTTTCGGAAGAAGGCGTTATAAACGACCGCCATTTTTATGACCTGCCGGATATCCTGCAGGAAGGTGACCTCTTGGTGTTTAACGATACCAAGGTTATTCCCGCGCGTTTATACGGCAGCCGCGGCGAAGCCCTGATTGAAGTCACGCTCTACCACCCGATAGACGGCCTGAGCTGGATGTCCTTTGTCAAAAATGCCAAACGCCTCCGCCCCGGAGATACCATCGCCTTTTATACCGACACCATTGCCCCTGAAGAATCAGGCTTCACTGCAGAAGTCATTGCCAAACACGGCGAAGACGGCGTTGAACTGCGCTTTAACTGCCAGGCGGACGAGTTGGCACACTTGCTTGAAAAATACGGTTCCATGCCGCTGCCGCCCTATATCAAGCGTGATAAACCCAACCAGGGGCTTTGGAATAAATATAACGACAAAGAAGACTATCAGACAATCTACGCCTGCCACGAAGGCGCTGTCGCCGCGCCGACGGCCGGCCTGCACTTTACCGACCGCGTTTTTGCGGCCTTGGAAAAGAAAGGCATTCAAAAGGTTTTTCTGACCCTTCATGTCGGCGCCGGCACGTTTCTTCCGGTAAAAGTCGAAGATACCAAAGACCATAAAATGCACGCCGAATACGGCATCATCACGCCGGAAGCCTGCGCTGTCATCAACCGCGCCAAACAGGAAGGGCGCCGCATAATTTCAGTCGGCACGACATCTCTCCGCCTGCTGGAATCCGCGGCCGACGACACAGGCATACTACACCCGTTTACCGGAGAAACCAATATCTTCATCACGCCCGGTTATAAATTTAAGATCATTGACCTGATGATTACCAACTTCCACCTGCCGCGCTCCACTTTGTTTATGCTGATTTGCGCCGTCGCCGGAACGGAAAGGATGAAAGACGCCTATCGTCACGCCATCGCCGAAAAATATCGTTTTTATTCTTACGGCGACAGCTCCATTTTAAAATGCGTAAATAAAATTTAAACCTTATTCAGTTATAATCCGGCGCAAAGTAAGACGAATAACAGGACAACAATTTTGCACCAGATTTTCCAACAATTGGAAAAATTTTTTCCGCTGCTGAAAAACACCTCCGTCCCGGCGGTCATCTTCGCCGTCGGTCTGCTGGGCTTTTACCTGTATCAGCCCTTGGAAGCAGCGCGCCTCCAGCATCTCCACCAGGGATATTTTGTTGCCAGCCTCCTCAGCCTTTGCATCCTCTTTTACTTCAACCGCAGCAAACCGGTATTTTTCATCCTGATTACCCTAAGTGGCTATATCCTGCTCAATTTTCTGAAAAGAAAATACGGTGAGGAATACATCCTGTCACCGGAATATGTCAACTTAAGCATTTTCCTGCCGTTCAACCTGATAATCCTTTATTACCTGCCGGATCGCCGCCTGCTGACAACCAACAGCCTCTACATCCTGCTGCTTCTTTTTGCAGAATATGCCTTGGGCGAAAAGCTTTCCGCTGACGGCATTTCTGTCGGTTCTTCTCTGGGGTTTGAAACTTACGCCAGCCTGAACAACCTGAGCATCCTTTTGTTCAGCGTTGCCCTCGCCGGCTTTTTCATAACCTGTTCCTGCAGCGGCAGCATCCTCGATAGCGCCTTGTTTTTTGCTGCCGCGGAAATATGCTTAGGGTTTTACTATTCCCCCAGCCCCAGCGCCGTTACCGTCTTTTTCGGCAGCGCCGCCCTGACAGTTTTCATTGCCGTCTGCGAAAACCTTTACAACATGACCTATCACGACCCGCTGACCGGCCTTTACAGCCGCAATTCATTTATGACTCATGCCAAAGATTTCCCTCTAAAATACAGTATCGGCATCATCTTGATTGACGACTATGAACGGTTGGAAAAAGTCTTCGGCGAAAACAGCTTGAAATCACTGATAAAAATGATTTGCAACCGGATAACTTCCGTTGAAAACGAAGCGCAAATATACCGTTACAGCCGGGAAGAATTTGTTGTCCTTTTCAAAGGCGAAGACAAAAACACCGCTTTTGAAAGAATGGAAACAATACGCCGCGCCGTCGCCTCTGCCGAATTCATTCTGCGAGGATATAAAAAGCCAATCAAACTGACCGTTTCCGGCAGCGTTTCGGAAAAAAAGCGCAGCGACGCCAACGCCGTCGAAGTCTTGTCACGTGCCGCCAAAGCCATGCAAAAGGCCTACCGTTTTACGCAGAACATCACCTCAAAAGCCTAATCTTCTTTTGTCCTGCGGCTATAAACGATGACCGCAAGGCCTAGAACAACCAGCGGCAGAGAAAGCATCTGTCCCATTGTCACACCGCCGAAGTAATAGCCCATATGCGCGTCAGGCTGGCGGAACTGCTCCATAAAAATTCTGAAAACCCCATACAGCAGGACAAACATTCCGGAAACAAAACCAGGACTGTTTCTGACTTTTGCCGATGTCCACAGCCAGTTCAAGACAATAAACATGACAATCCCCTCAAAAAAAGCCTCATACAGCTGCGACGGATGCCGCGGCAGAAAACCGCCGTTCGGGAAACGAACGGCCCACGGCACGTCCGTCACCCTCCCCCACAATTCGTCATTGACAAAATTAGCCAACCGCCCCAGAAACAGCCCGATTGGCGCCGGCAAAACCACCAAATCCGTTATCGTCAAAAAACGGCAGTGTATCTTGCGGGAATAAAAATAAACCGCCGCGGCAACACCGATTGCGCCGCCGTGAAAAGACATACCGCCTTTCCAAATGGCAAAAACCTCCAGCCAGTTTTCACGGAGCATTCCTTCGCCGTAAAACAAAACATACCCCAAACGCCCGCCCAGAATAATCCCCAACGTGCAATAAAAAACCAAATCTTCGACATTCTGTACCGTCAACTTCAAATCATACTTCTTGACCAGACGGTTGACCCACCACCAGCCCAGCAGCAGCCCGACTAGATAAGCCATAGAATACCAGCGGATAACCAACGGCCCCAGTTCAAACATAATCGGCGAAATATCCGGATAAGCAAAACCCATATTTATTCCTTTTCTCAAAGCTTGAAAATAAACTTTCCTAATAATAGCTTAATAACCAAAATAATCCACATCTAAAAAAATTTATCCTCCGAGTCGATTTTATCAACATATTGAATATGCGTCATAAAAAATTTAATCCACAACTTTTTGAATCCGCAAAGTGGAAAACTTTGTTTTGTTTATTGTATTAAACGACTCGCTAATGCAATCTCTATTCATGAGCCCCGTAGTCGTTTTTTTAGAAAGTGGAGAAGAACTGTGAACCTGGCAAAGAATTATGCCTTAAATTACAATCCGATAGACACCGTTGAAGACATTTTCGCTTCAAAGTCATACGAATTGGAACGTCGCAACACACATGAAGTTGCCGTTGAAGTCCAGGGAAAATGGAACAACATGCTGCTGTTCTTTTCCTGGGAAGAAAATATGCGCTGCCTCCACCTTTCCTGCCTTATGGACATCAAAAGCACCATAGAAGACCGCACCAAAATCTTCGAACTCATGGCTCTGGCAAATGAAGAGCTTTGGATTGGGCATTTTTCCTACTGGACGGACCAGAATATGCCCGTCTTCAAACACTCAATCATTATCGACGACAGTGACCGAGACATTTTTGAAAGCAAAATCGCGCAGATTATTGACATCGCCATCAAAGAATGCGAACGCATGTACCCCATATTTCATGTTGTTCTCACCAAGGGTATGAACCCGCAGCTGGCACTCTACCCGATGATGATGGAAACAGCCGGACAAGCTTAGCTTTTCTGACAAAAAAGGCGCTAATCCTCTCTGGATTAACACCTTTTTCATTACTCTTTCGCCATTGCGATAAAGTCGACCAGCTCGCCAACCGTTTTCAGGTGATAAACAACATCATCGGGAATGGTAATTTTCTGCTCGCTTTCAATTGTCATCACCACCACAAGCACATCAAGGCTTTCCACCCCCAAATCCGCCAGATTTGAATCCATCCCGATTTCAACATTGTCATCAAACAAAGAAACATGTTCGCGAATAACGCTGCCAACATACGTTAAAATTTCCTTCTTTTCCATAATAGTATATAATTAATGATAAATATTTGTCTATTTTGTATCATACATCCATAGGAAAATCAAGACATAAATCAAATGCGGCTGGATTTCCGCCAGCTCTGTACGTTAGAGTTATGCTCATTCAGCGTCTTGGCAAAATTATGCCCGCCTTTGCCGTCCGCCACAAAGAAAAGATAATCCGTCATCTCCGGATTGGCCGCGGCCATAATTGACGCTGCCCCGGGATTGCAGATCGGCGTCGGCGGCAAACCATGGTTCTGATAGGTATTATACGGGCTGTCCAGTTTCAAATCCTTACGATACAACGGCCGCCCCAAATCGCCCTGCCCCTGCGTCAAAGCATAAATCACCGTCGGATCCGTCTGCAGACGCATTCCCTTCTCCAAACGGTTGACAAAGACAGAGGCAACCACCCGCCGCTCTTCGGGCACAGAAGTTTCCTTCTCGATAATCGAAGCCAAAATCAAAAGTTCTTCCGGGCTGTCAACAGGAATAATGCTGTCCCGGTTTTTCCAGGCTTTCGCCAACACGCGGCTCTGCGCTTTCTGCGCATTGCTGACAACTTCAGCTTTCGTATCACCCAGTTTATAAGTATAAGTTTCCGGCAACATAGACCCTTCTGGAATATCCCGGACATCTTCCCCCACCAGATTGGGAATGGCGTTAATCAGCCTTGCTATCTGCGCAGACGTCAGCCCCTCGGGGATTGTAAAACGATGATAGACAATATCGCCTTTGCGGATTTTCTGCATAACGTCATACATCGAAACATGAGCCGGAAACATATATTCCCCGGCTTTCAGCTCTTTGTCCAGCTGATAAATCCGCGCCGCAATTCTGAACAACAGTGCGTTGCCGATAACGCCGTTCTGCTTTAATACCTCAGCCACACCGCGAGAACCAGCGCCTTTGGGAATAACGACAATAACATCCTGCGACAGCTTCCCGGGATGATAAATTTCATATCGCCCATAAGCCCCGATGCAAACCAATAAAACGGCAAATATCAGAATAACCCACTTTTTCATATCTTTACCTTCAAACGCTGACTTAACCATAAACTTAGAATCAACCACCCCAAGAGTCAACTTGATAAACAAATATCCAACAAATAAAATCTCCCTCCCTATAACATCTAATGACGCACAAAAAGATTGCAACCGCTGAACCGTCATGATATAATCATCATCAAGCGGCAGAGTTTGCCGCTGAGGGCGTCAGAAACCCTTTAATCTTATCAGTCGTTAAGCATTAACGACTCAAAATAAATCTATGCTGATATCTGTCTACAGTGCTAGAGGCGGATGTCGGTGAATAAGGCTCAGCCAAATAAGCCGAGCCGTTTGATAAGATTCGGTTTCTGAACATCCGCCCGCCTTCCTTATGAAGCGGGTTTTTGTTTAACCTTAAAACAAAGGATGTTCAACATGAATATTAATCTTAAATTTTTACTTTTAGGGACAAGTCTGTCTTTAATCCCAAATTTACTCTATGCGCAATGCGCGGTTACCGATTGTCAGCAATTAGGTTACACTTCTCTTCAAAAATGTGATAATGGCTTAAAATGTCCATTCGGCGAATATTGGGCTTGCCCCAAGGTTGAAGAAAAGGCTGTTCTCGGTGAATGCACCGGCTATGCTAAAAACTGCAAAATCGGCGATATCCTCAATAGTGACGGCACTTGTACGAATGATAAAGAAAACAGCAAGACACCTCTCGGCGTCGTCGTTGCCATCAAAGATAACTGCGGCTATGCCATGACCGCCAGCCCAATACGAACAAGTATCAGATGGTCTACGGAATATATCAGTACGGACTCTTTCCAATCATCATACTGGCTAAATGCGATTAAAGATTTTAACGTTAGCGGCAATATGACAAAAATTATTCAGGCGGGTAGTTCCAGTGAATATCCGGCAGCTTATACCGCCTTAAATTATGCACCAAGCGCTGCAATAGCCACAAAAAATAAATGGGCGCTGCCGACAGCCGGTATTCTGAACAGCCTCTACACTAATTTAAGTGCTGTTAACAACGCAATATCAAAACTTAACGGCACTCAACTTATAGATGATAATGAACATATCTGGTCTTCATCTGAATTTAGCAGCGACGATATGTGGGTATTCTGCACGGGAAATGGCAACAACCGAGGCGGCATATACAACAACGGTAAGCACTACAATCTCAGCAACAACGTCGTTCGCCCGGTGCTGACTTTTTAAAAATCATTCATCCCCATTATCCCTACCCCTTAACGGGGAAAACGGTTACGCAATTTCACGCGTAACCAATGGGGATGATACCCCCCCAACCATACATCCGATTGTCACCCTGAACTCGCTTCAGGGGCTAAACCCGTAACAAGAACATACCCCGCCGTCACAAAGAACGTCATTCTCGGACAAGCGCAACGCGACCCGGACATGACAATTGTGAGTCTTAATAGAACAAAAAGCAGCCCCAATCTAAGCAACGCGCCTCCCTAAGCACGGGATAACCAACGGCGAACTTTTCACCGCCTGCCGAGCAGGCTCTCAGCAAAAAATCCCTTTACATTTTCTCTCACCTCCATTACAGTAACAAACGCAGACAGGCGTTCTGTCTGTGGTGCCTCAAAACACCCCATAGATAAAAATTCCACTTTCGAGTGGAGTGTTGGTAATATAAAGAATAACAACGACTGTATCTATGCAGTTTTGAGCTCCACTCTCCTTTGTTTTATTGACATAGGAGAGTTTGTTTCATTCAAACAAAGGAGCTTTAGAAAAATGAACAAAGACAAATTTTACCGTGACTTGGGAAGAAAACTCCATGACTGCCGCTTGCAACGCAATATCAGTTATGATGAAATCCCCGACAAAACCCCTCACGCCACACTGACTATCATGCGTATGGAAGAAGGCAAAGCTTTGAAGAATTTCAGACTGATAAACCTCAAAGCTTATTGCGACAGCTTAAATTTTGACATGGAAATAAACCTTATCCCCAAAGATGAAAACATATAATCAAAAGGCTCGCAAACGCGAGCCTTTCAAACCAATTAGCAATGAGTTTGATCTTTTTCAAACCAATCATCCATGGGTGGGATAAAGGGCTGTGCTGCGCCGTTGTTTTTCGCCGACGTGTACAAAACAGTACTCGAGAAGAAAAACAACAAGCATGACAGCCCTTTAGCACATCCCCCTAAGCGGAATATTTTTTGAAAATCAGAGATGAATTAGTCCCTCCAAATCCGAATGAGTTCGACATAACCGCCCTAATCTCTTTCTTCTTGGCTTTCAATGGAACTAAATCCATATCTTTAATTTCATCAGCGGGATCTTCCAGATTGAGTGTCGGCGGACAGATCTGGTCTTCCAGAGCTTTAATGCTGTAAACAGCCTCTACGGCACCGGCGGCACCCAACAGGTGACCGATAGCCGACTTGGTAGAAGACATGGAAACATGCTTGATGTCATCGCCAAACAAACGCTTGACTGCCATCGCCTCACCGACATCGCCGGCTGGTGTAGACGTACCGTGCGCATTGATGTAGTTGATGTCTTTCAATTCAACGCCATGTTCTTTAGCATGATCGGCCGCCATTTTCATCGCTCGGTAAGCACCGTCGCCGGACGGAGCCGTAATATGATAAGCATCACCGCTCATACCGTAACCGACAACCTCAGCATAGATTTTTGCACCGCGGGCTTTGGCGTGTTCCAGTTCTTCTAAGACCAGCGCACCTGAACCTTCGCCCATAACGAAACCGCTGCGTCCTTTATCCCACGGACGGGAGGCTTTTTCCGGCGTATCATTAAAATCAGAAGTAACCGCTTTCATTCTGGCAAAACCGGACAACCCCAGAACATTAACCGCAGATTCGGCGCCACCGGCCAACATCATATCGGCATCTCCGCAGGCAATGATTCTTGCCGCATCGCCGATAGCGTGCGTTCCGGTTGAACAAGCGGTAACACAGGCGTGATTCGGACCTTTCAAACCAAACTTAATGGACAGATTGCCGGATACCAGATTAATCAGGCAGGAAGGAATAAAGAACGGAGAAATTTTCTTCATGCCGTTTTCATAAAAAGAAATGGCATTCTCATAAATCACGTCCAAACCACCGATGCCGGACCCCATCATAACGCCGAAACGGTCTTTTTCTTCATCGCTGGCCGTTTCAACATCCCAGCCCGCATCAGTCAAAGCATCTGCACCGGCAGCCATGCCGTACATAATGAACTTGTCGTTCTTTTTCTGGTCTTTCGGTGCAAAAACGCTGTCCGGATCAAACTCATGTTCGCCTTTGCCCCAGGGAACCTGTCCGGCAATCGTAACCGGAATATCTTTCAGGTCTACGCCCTCAATCTTGCGAATACCGGACTTGCCTTCCAATATACTCTTCCAGTTGTACTCAACGCCTCTGCCCAAAGGAGAAACAATACCCAAACCGGTAACAACAACTCTTCTCATATATTTACCTCTTATCAAATTTTCAGGGTCGGGCCGTAAATAAGATGTCAACATCAGCCCCGTGATAAAGATAAAACTCGCCTATTCACCTAGAGCGAGTTTCATCAATCAACTTATAGTCATAAAGACTTATGCATTCTTAGAAAGATAATCGATAGCATCTTTAACAGTAAGAATCTTTTCAGCAGCTTCATCAGGAATTTCGCAACCGAATTCTTCTTCGAAAGCCATAACCAATTCTACTGTATCCAAACTATCAGCGCCCAAATCGTCAATGAAACTAGCGTTGTCTGTTACTTTTGATTCTTCTACGCCAAGGTGCTCTGCAACGATTTTCTTAACGCGATTAGCTACATCAGTCATATGATTAACCTCAAAAAAATTAAAACAAATTTTCAGACCGCAACGGCCTGTGAGCAATTTGTTAGCATAAAAACATATAATTTGACAAGCATTATTTTTCACATCGCATCGTTTTTCAATATCCTACATCGTTCAAAAGCGCGGTTTTCCTTGTTTTTACCAACGGCAGAAAAGTGGATAAAATTCTCATCCGCGGTGTTTTTTTTCGTTTTTTCCCTGTTCTTTTCCCGTAAAATTGCGCATTTCTCCAAACTATTGTTGAAAAAAAGCAAAAACTAATCTACTTATAAAGGTATAAAAATACTTTTTCCGGGAGAACACATATGAAAAAAATATTTTACCTGATTTTAATCGTCGTCATAATCTTGGTTATCGGCCGCCTTGTAAACAAATCCCCGTCACCTGCAGTTGAAGCCAATATTGTCGCGGTTGAATCCGTCAATGAAGCCACAGACACAGAAACCGCCGTCGTCACCGAAGATTCCGAAGGCAACATGAGCGTCGACGGCCAGCCGGTTGAAGATATTGAGGAAGAAAACCCCGAAGACACCGCCGGAGAAGAGGAAACCATAATCCAAGAGTAACAATCCGCAAGAATTTGTTATCAAAAGGCCGTAAAATTTACGGCCTTTTCTCTTGCTAAAACTAAAGGAATGACTATATATAAGACAGGTATAAATTTAATGAGGAAAAAATAATGAAAGTAGGAATTATAGGAGCCGGTTCTGTCGGCAGCGCAACCGCCTTTGCCCTGATTATGAGAGGCGTTGCCAGAAAAGTTGTTTTAATTGACGCCAACGAAAAGAAAGCCGAAGCGGAAGCCATGGATCTGGCTCACGCCGCACCGTTTGCTTTTGCCAACAAAGTCAAGGCCGGAACTTATGATGACCTCAAAGGCTGCGAAATCGTCATTGTCACTGCCGGCGCCAACCAGCGCCCGGGCGAAACGCGCATTGACCTCCTCGGTCGCAACGTCAAAATTTTTGAAAGCATCATTCCGCAGATTGCCAAAGCCGCTCCCGACACCACATTGATTATCACCGCCAACCCGGCGGATATCATGACTGAAGTCGCACTCAAGCTCTCCGGCTTCCCCAAGGAAAGAGTCATCGGCTCCGGAACGGTGCTGGACACCGCGCGCTTCCGCACCCTGCTCGGCTACCACCTGGGGATTTCGCCGCAGTCCATTCATGCCAATGTTTTGGGCGAACACGGCGACAGCGAAGTCTTGGTCTGGTCTGCCAGTGATGCAGGAACGGTATCGCTGGACAAAATGGCTGAAGAAATCGGCAAACCATTTACCAAAGAAGTCAAAGACGAAATCGATGATGGTGTTCGCAATGCCGCTTACAAAATCATTGACGGTAAAGGCGCCACATTTTATGGCATCGCCGGCGCTTTGTGCCGCATTTGCCGCGCCATCACCAACAACGAATACGCCATTCTGACCGTATCCTCTCACCAGGACAATGTTGAAGGCGTCAAGGGCGTCTGCCTGTCCCTGCCGACAGTCCTCGGCAAACGCGGCATTCATCAGGTCATCTACCCGACCCTGAACGCCGAAGAAAGCAAAGCTCTTCATGACAGCGCCGTTGTCATGAAGGAATATTCAGACAAGGCTCTGGCCATGATTTCTGAAAAATAAGCCGTTATTTTAACGTTGCAAATCCTCTTCTTTTGCCCTATATTGCCGAAGAAGAGGATTTTTTATACGGGAATTTCAAATGGTCAAAGTCATCACCCTCGGCTGCCGCATCAACAGCTACGAGTCGGAAATATTGAAGGAAAAGCTCCAAAAGCTTGATAATATCATCGTCGTCAACACCTGCGCCGTAACCGGGGAAGCCGAACGCCAGTGCCGACAGACTATTCGTAAACTCCGCAAGGAAAATCCCAATGCCAAAATCATTGTCACCGGCTGCGCCGCCCAAATTGCACCACAGAAATTTGCGGAAATGGAAGAGGTCGACCTCATTCTCGGCAACCGGGAAAAAACTGAAATAGAAAAATACCTGACCGCTGCACCCGCGGAAAAATCCTACGTCGGCAACATTTTTGACTATGATAACTACGATAACTATATCATCACCGGATTCGAAGGACGGCAGCGTGCCTTTGTCCAAATCCAGCAGGGCTGCGACCACCGCTGCACCTACTGCATTGTTCCTTATGCCCGCGGTAACAACCGTTCCGTCGCGGAAGAACATATTTTTGAGCAAATTGCCGAACTGCTGGAACAGGGCTTTCAAGAAATCTGCCTCACCGGAGTCGATGCCTGCTCCTACCGCCCGTCATTCAGCCGCCTCGTCCGGCATATCCTGGAAAAATTTCCGGCTCTTCCGGCGCTGCAATTTGGCTCGCTTGACCCTGCGGCCATTGATGACGACTTTATTGAACTTTTGCAAAAATACCCCAACATTACACCGCATTTTCACTTTTCAATCCAATCCGGCGACAATCTGATTCTGAAGAGAATGAAACGCCGCCACAGCCGTGAAGACGTCATCAGCCTCTGTCACCGGATTCGCAAGGTTCGTCCCGAAGCCACTTTCGGCGCCGACTTTATTTGCGGTTTTCCGACCGAAACCGACGAAGCTTTTCAAAACACGGTAAAACTGGTGCATGAAGCGGGAATTGACAAGCTGCACGTTTTTCCTTATTCGGAACGCCCCGGAACGCCTGCGGCCCTGATGCCGCAGGTTCCGGTGGAAATCCGCCGGGAACGCGCCCGTATTTTACGCGAACAGGGAGAAAATATTGATGGTTAACTTTTTTCAAAAACTCGGCCTCGGCTTAAAAAAAACCTCCGCCAAACTGACCGGCGGCATCTCTGATATTTTCACCAAACAAAAAGTAGATTCGCAAACGCTTAACGATTTACAGGATGTTCTCATCGCCGCGGATATGGGTGTCAAAGCCTCTGCCAAAATAATCGAGACATTTGGAAAACGCCGTCTGAATAAAGACATCAGCGAAGCCGAAATCAGAAGCGAACTTGCCGCGGATATCGAACAAATTCTCACCCCTTGCGAAAAAGGATTTGTCATTGATAACCATAAAAAACCCTGCATTATCCTGATGATTGGCGTTAATGGCGCCGGCAAAACGACCACTATCGGCAAACTGGCCGCAAAACTCAAAAACGCTCAATCGGGACACAAGCCGCAAATTTCCTTTATCGCCGGAGATACTTTCCGCGCAGCCGCGGTTGAACAGCTTTCCGTATGGGGAGAACGCAACGGGATTCGCGTTTTCAAAGGCTCTGACGGTTGTGACGCCGCAGGGCTGTGTTATGACGGCATTCAGGAAGCTCTCCGCCAAAATGACGACATAGTCTTCATCGACACCGCCGGCCGCTTACAAAACAAAACCGGGCTGATGGACGAACTGAAAAAAATCACCCGGGTTATTCAGAAAATTATCCCCGAAGCGCCGCACCAAACCCTGCTCACCATAGACGCGACCACCGGCCAGAATGCTCTGGATCAGGTAAAGACCTTTCGGGAAATATGTCCGGTTGACGGCCTGGTCGTCACCAAACTTGATGGTTCTGCCAAAGGCGGAATCCTGGTAGCCATTGCCGAAGAAAGCCCTCTGCCGGTTTATTTTATCGGCGTTGGCGAAGGCATTGACGACCTCGATTCTTTCTCTGCCCGCGACTATGCCCAAAACCTGCTGAGTTTATAAAATGGCTTATCAAACAATAAACGAATATAAAAAAATAGCAATATCAAGGCTGCTTGATTTAATCTTTCCGTTTTTTCGTATAAACATAATGAACAGCTTCAACTTCAAGGGAAGATCAAGCAAATGCGCCTATCTGTCATTCATCTTTGAAAATATCATTATAATCTCAATTTTTAATGAAATATGCGCGTATTACAACCAATACACACCTTTACACATCTATCTGATTTTACTAATAATCCCAAGCATTTCACTGCAAATCAGAAGACTGCACGATCAAAATCAAAGCGGCTGGTGGCTGGTTGTTCTCACTGCTTTTCTGTTCTTACCAAAATATCTTTTTCTATGGTATCCTATCAATAAAGCCTATGATGTCATTTACATAATCCCTTTTTTCTGTGTCTTCGGCTTCATTCTTTTTTGGTCGTTTCTATCCTCCGAAACCATATACAACAAATATGGATACAGCGGATTACGCACTGAATTAAAAGAAATGAACAGAATAAAAAAAGCATTCCGCCTGAGCCGAATGCTTTCATAAATTTCTACCCTTGCAACAAGGACAAATGGCTCTCGTAAATTTGCAGCCACTTTCGCTCAAACGCCTCGCCAGAAGCCGTAGAATGTTCGCAAAAATTTTGCTTCAGCATATAAACTTCATCTTGCAGCCACTCTTTCAGCCAATAACATTCCTGATATGAAAGCTTAGCCGCCGCTGCCGCAAATTTATCCAGACGTTCTTGGTCATCTTCCGCCACACCTTTCGCCTCAGGCAAATCGGCATCAAGCCTGTGCCAAACGTCCAAACCCTTTCTCAGCCTTGTTTCTTTGTCAAAACCGAAGGCTCTTTTCAAAAACTTTGCTGTAATCATAAACACAAAAATTAAATTAATTTAATCTAAAACAATACTTCTCTCGCAACTCCTGTTCCGAAACATTTTTCACAGAAAAAACTTTCCACAAATCAACCGGCTGCAAGCCATAATAAACAGGCATGCCGATAACACCTTGCTGCAAAAGTTCTTCCCGTTCCTGCCGATGCGGATCAATGGTCTTATCGTAAGATTTATAAAACACGTCATAAACCCCGTCATGCTTGACAACCACAGTCAGCCCATCCTGCCGCGGAACAACAACCTCTTCCACAACCCAAATATCTGAAGCCAAAACATTATACGTGCCATACACTTCAAAGACTTTAAAACGCTTTTCCCGTTCTAGCTTCTGATAACTCTCGGACACAAACTCCAAACTCAGACGGGAGCAATAAGTAAAATACCCGCCGTAACTATCCCAGCTGTTAATAATAAAACTGACATCCTCAAGCGAAAACTCGGCAGCCTTATCCGTCATTCTCCGGTGCATAAGCTTCAAAGAAGAAACATCAAAGAAAAGATGCCTCTTGCAAAACATCTGGTAATCTTGTTTCCAGTCAAGCGATTCTTCCTTTTCCATAATTATAATTTTTTAAAATAATACATATTCGCCCTAACAATAACAACTTATCGCAAAAATTCAAGCAGTTTAAACCTCTTCCTCGTCCACACCCCGAAAAACACTGCTTAACAAAAACATTAAAACAGAATAAAATAAAGCGGACTTATAACAGGAAACACAAGAATGGAAGATTTGTTAAGCAGCCTTGCCGCCCCCGCCGCGACAGAGCAAACGCAAAATGAAGAAAAAGAATATACTGTCAGCGAAATTTCGGCGGAAATCAAACGCTTTGTCGAAACAAAGTTTAACCGCGTCCGCATCAAAGGCGAAATTTTCGGCGCCAAAAGGGCAGATTCAGGACATTACTACCTGTCCTTAAAAGACGAAAACGCCGTTATCGCCGCTGTCTGCTGGCGCGGTGTTGCCGCCGGCTTAAAAATCAAACCCGAAGACGGACTGGAAGTTATTGCCACCGGAAAAATCACCACTTTTGCCGGCAAATCATCATACCAGCTGGTTATTGAACAGATGGAAGTTGCCGGCACCGGCGCCCTGCTCAAACTTTTGGAAGAAAGAAAACAACAATTTGCCGCCGAAGGCCTGTTTGATTCCGCACATAAAAAGAAAATACCCTATCTGCCTCAAACTATAGGCGTCGTCACTTCGGCCAGCGGCGCCGTCATTCGGGACATCATCCACCGTGTCCGCGACCGTTTTCCCGGCCATATCATCCTCTGGCCAACCCCGGTGCAAGGCGAAGGAGCGGCGGAAAAAATAGCAGCGGCTGTAAAAGGTTTTAACAGCCTGCCGGCAAACGGACGGATTCCCCGCCCGGATGTAATTATCGTCGCCCGCGGCGGCGGCAGCCTTGAAGACCTCTGGCCGTTTAATGAAGAAATCGTCATCCGCGCGGTTTATGCTTCAGAAATTCCGGTCATTTCCGCAGTCGGACACGAAACCGACACCATGCTGATTGACTATGTTGCCGATATCCGCGCACCGACGCCGACCGGAGCCGCCGAATTTGCCGTCCCGGTCAAGGCTGAATTGGAATCCCGTCTGTCAATCATTCAGGGGCGCCTGATTAACGCAGCCCACCGCTACCTGAGCGGTTATCAGACCAAACTGGAAGGCTTAAACCGCGGCATTCCGAATTTGGAACAAATTCTGCTGGAAAACCAACAAAAACTGGACGACAGAACCGAAAGACTGAAACTTTCGTTTACCAATTTTCTGGCCAACAAATACAGCCAAATAGAGAAAAATAATCTAAGACCTTATTATATTTTGAATATTTTTGAAAAAAAGCAAGAAAATTTAAAGAATTTATCGCTTAGACTGGACTCAGTGTCTGTGGAGGCTGTATTAAGACGAGGCTTCGCCTGGATAAAGAATAACAAAAGAAAAACGGTTTATTCTGTAACCGAAGCGATACACAGCCCTCATCTTGAAATTTTCTTCGCAGACGGTTCCGTTAAAACCAAACCGATTGTAAAAAAAGATGACTTGCAAGGCGATTTATTTAACTTTTAGCATGATGTTGTTGAGCGCATCCGCTCAGGCAATAGAAGTCTGCGGACAAAGAGCTCAGGGCTCTGTTGTCCTCCTCCATGAGAACGATATCCATGAAGTACGGTTTAACGGCGAAAAAATCCCGGTAAGCGCTGACGGTTATTTCATGTTGGCCTTTGATCGTGATGCCAAATTGAACCACTCCCTTCAAATTCTCCATAACGATGAAGAAGAAAACTATCCGATAGAACGCTACTCTTTCAGTATCTCCCCTGCCCAATGGGATATTCAAAAAATTAACGGTGTGCCGGAAAGAAAGGTAACCCCGAAAGAGGAAGACCGAAATGAAATTCTCAGAGAAAACCAAAGCTTGAGAAAAGCTTTGGAAGAAAACAATTCGCAATCGTCGTTCTGGAAATCCGGTTTCCGAATGCCGTTGGAAAAATACCGTGTCAGCGGACAATTCGGCGGTCAGAGAATTATCAATACAATCCCCAAAAACCCGCACCGCGGCATGGATTTGGCAGCGCCGGAAGGAACCCCTGTCATAGCCCCAGCTGACGGAATTGTTGTCATGACCGGAAAAAACTTTTTCTACAGCGGCAATATGGTTGTCGTTGACCACGGACAGGGACTGCATACGATTTATGCGCACTTGCAAGACATTAACGTCAAAAAAGGACAAACGATAAAACAAGGCGAAAAAATTGCAACCGTCGGCAAAACCGGACGCGTCACCGGACCGCACCTGCATTGGGGGGCCTCTCTGCACGGGACCAGATTCGACCCGCAAAAACTGCTGGATATCAGCAAAAAAAACATGTGTTCAAACTTGTAGTTAGTTGATGAAACATAAAGGAAAAACCAATGGAAAAGAACCCCAAAAATCACTGGACCGGCATCAACTGCTTAATCATTGATGATGACAAATTCTCAAGAGCCTTTATCAAAACGGCCTTATACCAAATCGGCATCAAAAATGTCAAAGAAGCGGCTTCAACCGACGAAGCCATGGAAATTCTGGAAGCCGTTTCCATTGACCTGATTTTTCTCGACCAGATAATGCCGGAAAAAACAGGAATCGAATTTGCCGTTGAGCTGAAACAATCAACCAAACCCGGCCTGAAAAATATCCCGATTATAATGATAACCGTTGACACCAAAGAAAAAACCGTTTTAGATGCCAAAAGTCTGGGAATTGTGGAATACCTGGTCAAACCAATTTCCCCAAACTCCCTGAAAAGCCGCATCTGCGATGCATTGGAATCAAAAAAAATAACCGAGTAATATCATGGACATCAATATTCATATTTTATTACTGTCAATTCTGCAGGGATTAACAGAATTTTTGCCGGTAAGTTCATCCGGACATCTTATCTTGTTTTCAAAATTCACAACTTTTCCCGATCAGGGGCTGACACTTGACATTGCCGTCCACGTCGGTTCCATTATCGCCGTTTCCATCTACTTCGCCAAAACCATTTGGGAAATCATCAAAGGCCTGTGCAAAACCTGGTTTATTCCCAATTTCAAAAATGACGGAAACAAATTATTCTGGCTGATTGTTATTGCGACGATTCCTGCTGTCATTGTCGGACTTTTGCTCAAAGAACACGGCATGGAATGGCTGCGCAACACCAGAATCATCGGCTGGACCATTCTCTGTTTCGGCATTCTGCTGTTCATCGCCGACAAAATCGGTATGACGATTCGCAAAGTAGAGCATCTCGGCATTATTGACGCTGTTTTAATCGGACTGGCCCAATGTCTGGCACTTATCCCCGGAACCAGCCGTTCCGGCATAACCATCACTATGGGGCGCTTTTTAGGCCTGGAACGTCGAGAAGCTGCCAAGTTCTCCATGCTTCTTTCTGTCCCGACGATTTTTGGTGCCGGTGTCTTAGTCGCTTATGAATTATACCAAAGCGGTAACATCGCCGAAATCGCCAACGCTGTAGACGGCGTTCTTTATTCCTTTGTCGCTTCCTTGCTGGCTATTTATATTATGATGTGGTGGCTGAAAAAATCAACCTTTCTTCCTTTCGTCATCTACCGAATTCTCTTAGGCGGATATCTGCTGCTTGAAAGTTATGGATACTTAAATAACACAATACAATAAAAAAAACGCTTGCATTTTATTTTTATTTATTATAAAAGAATAAGCGTTGCTCTGGTGGCGGAACTGGTAGACGCGTAAGTTTCAGGTACTTATGGGAGCTTTCCCGTGGAGGTTCAAGTCCTCTCCAGAGCACCAATAAAAAATCCCCTTCTCGGGGATTTTTTTTATGCCTCAATTCAAATATACGCCAATAACGGAAACAACGCCCAAACACAATGCAATAGTCTTACGCAGAGAAAAACTGTCCGTCTTAAACAAAACCGAAAGAATAAACAGCAAAAAGATACGCATTTGCTCAATCACAACGACAACCGTCGGAGCATCATTAATAAAACTGAATGTTTCAAAAACATAATAGACGGCCTCTAAAATTCCGATAAGCAGACATAAAGAATAAAAATTCTGCCGCAAACCTCTTGCCATTTCCCGCATCGCAGCATCCCGCCCGGAACGAGCCTTCAGAAACTGCCGGCCGAAATAAGGAACGGCAACCAGATAATAGCCAAGATTTATAGCTGTTTCATTAGCTCCTGCTCCATCAGAAAGCTTTACCAGATAAGGTGCCGACACATAAAATAATACCGAAGCAAGAACCCAGAAAAAACCGACCGGCTTTAATTGTTTAAAACATTGCCGCCCATCGGTCAAACAATCCCCGGCAAATAAAAAAACCGAAAAAACAAATAACAAAAACATCGCAGCAAAATAAAACGTCACCTGAATATACCCCAATGCCGCATCAATCATAAATGTCAGAAACAAACTGCTCGATTCGATTAACCCAACCAAGGCCACCGGAATAAATGCCAAAGAACGCACAAAGCAGATATACCCGGCCAAGACCAAAACAGCATGAATAAACACAAACGGCAACGAAACCACGGAAAAAGAAATATGTGTTACCACCCCCCAACACAACTGCAACACAAAAGCCGTAAACGATGTCCAAAGCAAAACCCGGTAATAATCATACCGGCTGACAGCATAATCTAAAACAGCATCGCAAAACGAGTTTGAAACCGTTGCAATAACGGCGGTATACCTGTAATTCATAAACAGCCTTTCTTTTCAGTCACCGTCATTTTACTGCGGAAACGTTAGAATATGTTTAACCGTATAAAATGCCGAATAACAAAAGAAGCGTTAGACATTTTATAAAAATGCAATATACTCCAGCTTATGACTGAAAAAGACTTATCGACATCGCTCCTTGAATGGTATGATAAACACGGCCGCACATTGCCTTGGCGCGTAAAAGGCGGCGCGCATCCTGATCCTTATGTCATTCTGGTTTCTGAATTTATGCTCCAGCAAACCACCGTCAAAACCGTTATTCCTTACTTTCACCGTTTTATGCAGCGTTTTCCGACCGTACAGGAACTCGCCGCGGCGCCACTGGAAGAAGTTTATCTCTATTGGCAGGGGCTGGGTTACTATACCCGGGCTAAGTCATTACATTGTTCGGCGCAAATGATTTCCCGGCGGGGAAGCTTCCCCGATACGCGAGATGAAGTGATGAAACTCAAAGGTATCGGCAGCTATACCGTTGCCAGTTTTCTGTCCTTGGCATTCAACCTGCCGGAAACCGTCATCGACGGCAATGTCATCCGTATCATCTGCCGCCTCTATCACCTCACCGAACCGGTTGATAAAATCATGCCGCAGATTCGCCAAAAGGCAGCAACCCCCCCCAGCCGCACCTCTCCCGCTGATTACGCCTCGGCAATTATGGACTTGGGCGCCGTCATCTGCACCCCTCGAAAACCGCAATGCCTGCTTTGTCCCTGGCAGAATTTTTGCCGTTCAAAAAACTGTCCCAAACTTGAAGAAATCCCCGTGCGCACCAAACCGGAAAAAAAAGAAAAACAGGGCAGCGTCTGCCTCATATACAACAGCAAAGGCGAAATTTTCATCCGTAAAAGAATCGAAAAAGGATTGCTTTCCGGCCTCTATGAATTTCCCTGGAGTGATAACGGTCAAATTTTTGCATCCCTCAACCCTCAAGACAGCGGAAAAAACATTACCCATATATTCACCCATTTTAAACTGCTGTTGCGCATTTATACCTTAACCTTAGAAACGCCGCCGCTTGACGGACAATTCGTCCGGCCGCAGGATTTGGAAAACTATCCCACCTCAACCTTGATGAAAAAGGTATGGAAAAAACACCTTACCGCCCAATAACCCCTGCCAACTTTCTCCTTATGCCGTAATCTCCTTGCGATATTTATAATAATAAACAAACCCGGCCATATCTGCCAACAGCCAGCCGATTGGCACTGACCACCAAATTCCCGTCAGACCGATAGACGGGATTGAAGCCAGCCAATAAGCCAAAACAACGCGAACCCCCAGAGAAATGATAGTCAAAACAACCGATATTTCCGGCTTGCCCAAACCGCGATACAAACCATAAAGCAAAAACAGACAGCCGATTCCCACATAACAGGCACCCTCAATACGCAGATATTCCACACCGATGGCAATCAGCTCCGCATCCTCAGGCTTAACAAAAATCAGCATAAGTTCCCGCGCAAAAACAAAAACCGTAGCTGAAATCACCACACAAAAAACAAAGGAGCTTGTCACCGCCGACTTTATGCCGGCCACGATTCTGTCCTTCTTCCCTGCACCGTAATTCTGCGCAATAAAGGTTGAAAAAGCATTGCCGAAATCCTGTACCGGCATATAAGCAAAAGCGTCGATTTTCACCGCCGCGGCAAAAGCGGCCATCACCGTCACGCCAAAACTGTTAATCAGCCCCTGCACCGCCAGAATACCCAAATTCATAATAGACTGCTGCACACAGGTCAAAAGGGAATATTCAATAATCATCTTAAAAATGCTGCTTTTAAAATAACAATGCCGCTTCTCCAACCGCAACAGCGGCAGACAACGCCAGCAATACCACGCCAACCCCAGAGAAGAAAACAACTGCGCCGCAACCGTCGCCCAGGCGGCGCCTTCAACCCCCAAACCACAACCGAGAATAAACCCAAAATCCAGCGCAATATTAATAACCGTTGCCCCGCCCAAAAACCACAAAGGAACGGCGGAATTCCCCAAAGCCCGAAGCAGTGCCGCCAGATAATTATATATAAAAGTAAAAGACATTCCCCAGAAAATAATCTGCAAATACCTTCGCGTTGGGGCATATATGCTCTCCGGAATCTTCAATAACACCAGAATATCATCAATAAAATACAAGACAGAAATGTTTATAACCAACGAAACCGCCGCGATAAAAACAAAGGAAACATAAACGGAAGATCTCAACGAATTATACTTTTCAGCACCAAACAGAATGGAAAAAACAATTCCGCTTCCCATGCACAAACCCAAAATAACCGAAGTCAGAAACACCATCAGCGTAAAAGAAGACCCGACGGCAGCCAAAGCATCCGCACCGACATATTGGCCGACAATAATCGTATCGGCCACATTATACAGCTGTTGCAGCAGATTTCCGAGAATCAGCGGCGCTGAAAACAACAGCATGGACTTGGTGACATTCCCGTTAATTAAGTTTATTTGCATATACCCCTGCCTGTCCTTTAGTTTTAGACAACTTAAACGCCTGCGGCGCCAATGTCAATCTCAGCCTCCCCAAAAAAAATTATACATACTGTTTTATAACAAATAATCAATAAGTTACAGAAGATTGAACTTGGAATATTCAAAATTATATATTATACTATAGTTGTTATACTAAATGAGAGGAGGCGATATGCTAAACCCTAAACCGACCATGGAGAACCTCAAAGTTCAACATGCTTATCTGGAAGCTGCCATTCATGAAGAAGAACAGCATGTCTGGAAAAACCTGATTAAAATCGAAGAGCTGAAAAAACAAAAGCTCCAAAAGAAAGATACTTTACTGCGTATGGCTCTGCAAAATGAAAAATAACACCGGAGTAATCTTTCTCCCGTAAGCCTCATCAAATTTGGTGAGGCTTACCTATTGCACAAATACAAAAATTACAGTATGATAAAAAAGTGTGTAGGTGTATAGAATTAAGGAAAAAAACATGAACCGGCAATATATATTACTTATTCTGCTTCCTGCCATATTAATCACATCCACTGCTGCTGCCGGCGTTCGCTTTCTGGTTCAGGATGCCGAAACGCAATACAACGATGTTTTCAGCGACACACATGCCGGCCCCAAAACCGATTCCCAGCCATTCCTCAGCAAGTGCGAAGAAGAAGGCTATCGCTACACCGCCTGTTCAAATGGAATGATCTTGCGCGGCCGCTGCCCTTATAACTCCATGTATTACGCCGACTGCTGCCCGGAAGATTATAAATATACGGCAGCCCAATGCCGAGCCATGGGCAAAGAAACCAGCACTTATTCCTGCGCCGGCCTCTATGCCTGTTATTAATATCCCCCCCAACTACCCTGCAACACTACAAAAATCGCACCATTTCTCCCCTTGCAGCAAAGTCATTGCCATAAAAGACAACTGCGGCTGGGCATTAACCATAAAAAAATATCAAAGGATTACGGCATCCATACGACACTCATCAAGCATGGGCTTCACTTGAATATATTAACACCGGTGTTTTTCAAACCACTAACTGGAAAAAAGCAATTAAAGATTATAACGCCAACAGTAACATGGACAAATTAATTCAAGCAGCCAATAAACAAGACAATCCCGCATACGTCTATCCTGCCGCTTGGATTGCATTGAATTCCGAACCAACTGACGCACCTGAAACAAAAGGTAAATGGATATTGCCGACAGCAGGAATGGCTAACAGCTTATATACAAATTTAAACACCGTTAACAGTGCAATATCAAAACTTGGCAGAACACAATTTTAATGGATTATCCAGGGCTTTTTTGGGTATCAACAGAAAAAGATGAACGCCATGCCAGGATGTTTTCCACAACCAACTCACTATGGCAAGGACTAACAAGCAACTTTAAAGGTATCGGAGGCAGTAAAGGCTTTGTCCGTCCGGTTTTACCGTTTTAATCCTCAAAATTAAAAGAAGGGCTGCCCCCAAAAGTTCAGCCCTTCTTTTCAAAAATTCCCAAACCTTACCCAACCATATGCGACAATATCTCATTGGCAAAAGCCCGCAGCTCAACATCTTCCATCAGTGAAAGCTTAAGGTTTGATTTCTCCAGTTCCTTTGCCGTACCGCAGTCAAAACGCACCGCATCGCACAACACGCCATGCAACGGCACGCCGCGTTTGGCCGCCAGCTCCATGGCATCAGTCAGATTAATCTCCCCGTTGCTGCCTTTTCTGACCTCAGGAAGAATATCCATAATGATATTCGGCAGAATATACGGCCCCATACTGGCATAATTGGACGGGACGTCCTCCAAAGCCGGCTTTTCAACCAAACCGTTTGCCTTAACGACGCGACCGCTGCGCACAGCCCCGACCAAAGCGCCGTAACGAACCATCTCCTCGCGGGGAAATTCCATCACATTTTCAACCATGCCGCCGGTTTCTTCATAAACTTCCTCAAGCTGCCGCAAAATACCCGTACCGTGAAAATTAATATAAACATCATCAGGCCACATAACGACAAAATCGCGGTCGCCGACAATCTCCTTAGCCATCAAAATGGCATGCCCGTTACCTTTCGGCTCTGACTGCCGGGCAAAAGAAAACTTCATGCCTTCGGGAATAATGTCGCGGACAACTTTAAGCAAATCAAGCTTGTTATGACTTTTCAAATGGTTTTCCAGCATCTCACAAGGTGAAAAATAGCTCTCAAACAAATCCTTGCCGATTTCATCGCTGTATATGAAGACGACTTCCTTAATGCCTATCTCCCGACAGGCGTCAACCGCATATTGAATAATCGGCTTGCCGTGCAGGGTCAAAAACCCCTTATGAATCACCTTTGTCGCGGGAAGATTACGGGTAGACAACCCCGCAACCGGAAGAATACAGACTTCAGGCTTTCTTATCATGCTAAAAACTCCTCAGTTAAGAATAAAAAATAATGGAGTTATTATAACAGCAAATAACATTCAGACAAGTACATAAACAGTAATCAACACAACTTTTTATTGTTTGGTAACTGTCCCCGTCGCACCTACAATTTCTCCGGAAGCTTTGGTTATAATCCCGGACGCCCGGCTTTCTTTTTCTTTTAGCCGCGGCGCGTTATCCTGGCGGACAACGCCATGTCCGTCATCTTCCTTGCTGAAATCCAAAACTCGGACCTCTTCTTTTTGTATTGCTTCCTCAGCTTTTTGAACGTCTTCAATATCGGGCACCACACGCATGACCTTGCCGCTTCCGGAAACGGAAATCGTACTGGTATTTTCTTCAACTTTGCGTTTTATGGCAGCTTCTTCTTTGCGGCGGCGGTCTTTTTCTTCTTCTGCCGACACCTTTGCCTCGCAAACCTTATAAAGGCTGTCGGCGTTGGCCTGCATGGTTTCAAACTCTGTCTTCGCCCTGTCCGCCTTATCTCTCAGCTCAGCGGCATAAGCGGCCATACGCGGTGTATCGTTGCTGTCCTTAACAACGCCGTAGCTCTTAGTTATATCAAAACGAATGCCTTTCAGCGCCAACAGATTGTTTTCAATGCCGCTCTTAAGCCGGGAAACATCGCAGTCATTTCCTAAAATCAGCTTGCTGCTAATCTTGACCAGCCGCTGCGGATAGCTTTTATACTTCTCGCCGTAATCGCCGTTCAGCGCTTCAGCCCGTTTATAAATGTCCTCAAACATATTGTAATAAAAATCAATCTGTTCGGCGACATCATCATGATAAATAACGTCAATCTCGTCATAAAAGCCGTTAACCTGTCCCTCCACGGCATCGTTCATTTCCCGGACGCTTTGAATCAACGCCTCGTCATATTCCGGAGTCAACCCCAGCGTAAAAACTTTTTCTATCTGCTGGATATTGCCGTCAAGCCGTCCTTGCAGCTGTTCCGACTTATTTTTGGCCTTTTCGCCGCGCAACAGGGAATTCGTTTCAGCCAGACGCTTTCCGACATCTTCCTCTATCTTCTTTTTAAGCCCTCTGGCGCGTTCCTGCTGTGCGTTCATATCGCTTTTCAGAGCATCGCGCCGCGCCTGTTCCTGTGCTTTGCGCTCTGCTTCGAAACGGGCGTTTCTGTCATCATAGCTCTTCACCAGCTCACCGGTATCAACAGACAACTGCGGCGCCGCCAGACTTCCGGCCATCGTAAATGCAAACCCGGGAATATCTTTCAAATTTTCCCAAACGACACTAAACTTACCGTTCATGTTCCAATCGGTCAAACTGCCCTCGTCCGTTGTCAAAACGCTCGCCTGCGGAGAAACAAACACGGCATCGCTCAGCTTATACTGCCCCTTGTTCAAAACCAGGCTTCCGCCAAAGCTTTCAAACTGCATTTCTCCTTTTTGCATATTGTCCTGAACAAATGCCGCCACACCCTCAGACTGGGTGCGTTTTTCCAAATCGGCGGCAATAGCCGGCAGATTCCACCCTTTCACAACCGGCTGGCTGATGGTAAAGCGAAACGTTCCGCTCAAATTATTAAACATATCGTCAAAAGAAACAGCTGAAGTCGTAAAATCAACATCCCCGTCAAGTTTTCCGTAGCGCAGCCCATATTTGCTGCCGGACAGTCTGCCGTCGGAAATGCTCTGCCGCGCCAGTTGCAGCTTTCCTTTCAGATTAGGCTCTGCACCTGCCGCCAGTTGTGCCGAACCGTTCACCATCCCGTTATTGTAAGCCATGCTCAAATCTTTCAGACTGATTAAACCTTCTTTCATAGCCAGCCCAAAAGAAACGTTGGACATTTTTTCATCACGATAAGACAGATTGTCAAAAACAAAACTGCCGCTCAAATCAAACTCGTTAAAAGGCGCATAATTGATTTTGACCTTGCTCAGCTCCGGCTTGGCGATAAACTCGGCGCCAACGGCATCCTTAAAGTTCCCCGGACGGTTTGAAGCGCTGCCGGCATCCTCCGGTAAAAAGCGCTCAATTTCAAACCGGTTGATTTTCATATCCGTCTGAACTTGCGGCCGGCCGCTGCTTCTGTCAAAATCAAAACTCCCCTGAAAACGGTTTGAGCCGATGTTCATCTCCGCCTCTGCCAGTGAAAACTTCTCCCTGCTTCCCGCCAGCTTTGCCTTTAGCTGCAAAAGCCCCAGAGAAAAAGCCCGCGGCTTATAACTGTACCCCAGATTATTGATAAACTTCACAAAATCAGGATTTTTCAGTTCCAAACTGCCGTTCAAAGACGGCATCTCGCCACTGTAATCAACAGCGCCGTCATAAACTACGCTCAAATTTTCAACCTTTGTGGAAGTCCTGACATTGGCTCGGGCAATATTGCCGCTGGCAACGCCCTGTGCCGAAAACTTCTTCACCATTCCCGGCTTAAGCCCTTCTTTCTCCAGCCCCAGCGTATTAATCAACGCGGCAGCATCATTGCTTTCAAGGCTATACCGCAAATTTTGAAAAACCGGACTTTTGCCAAATCCGCCGATTGTTCCCGACAAATGAACTTCGCTGCCCGATACGCTGCCGATATCCAGCTTGCCGATGTTCAACACGCCGTTCACCAAGCTGAATTCGGAACTGACATTTTCAAAAGGCAGCCCGTTATAAATCCCCAGCGTCATGCTCAGAATGATACGCGTATCCAGCCCGTTCAACGCCTCCAGCTGCTTAAACCTGGCCTGAATGCGCTGCAACAGATTTTTGTCGGCGTCAATCTGCGGCAGTTTCTCAATATAATTGTCAAAATTGGCGCTGTCGATATTAAGCACAATCATTGACTTGACCGGATTGCCGAAAATAAACCCGGCCTCGCCTTTTGCCGCGCTGTTGTCCAATGCCAGTTCAAACGGCGAAAGCTGCATATTTTGCAGGTTTCCGAGAATATGCGCCGTCCCTTTGGCTTTCTTATATGTTGAGGGCGCAACCTGTTTGAGTTCATACCCCAGCCACTTGCTTAATTGCGCAAACTCACCCGTTTCAAAACTGACGTCAACATCATAGGTCGGATTGTCGGCGGTGCCGTCAAACTGCCCGTTGCAAGAAAATGTCGTGTCCGCCCAAAGCGCTCCGCTCAGCTCCTGCAAAACCACTTTTTTGCCCACCCAGTCAAAACTAAGCGCAAAATCGCGCAGGGTTTCATTGTTATAATAGGCTTTCAGGGCTTTCACATCCCCAAGCAAATCAAATCCCAAATCCGGAGAATAAGCCGCGCCGGATTTTTTATACCCGTCAACAACCTGCAAAAGCAGCTTCGCCGCCGGTTCCAAATCCCAGTCCGTCATGTTGAATGCCGCTTCGACTTTGCGGCGCTCGGCGCCATCTCCCTGCTGCAGCGGAATCAAAACATTGCCGGCGCCGGAAGTCCGTCCATACTTCACCACCACATTGGAAAAATCGATTCTGTCTTTATCCGTTGCCACTGCCGCCGTTACCGCCAAAGGCTGGTTGAAGGAAGCGTCAACACCGTCAAGCGCTGTCATCTCGTTCAGAAAATCGGCAATCTTGCTCGATTCGAAAATAATGTTTCCGGTAACCGTCCTGTCCCGAAGAAAAACCGAACCGTCAAAACGGACATAAGATTCCAACGACGGATAATTCACCACCAAATTGACCGTCGTCGCAAAATTGTCGGTAAACTGCCCCAGAGAAACGGCAAAACCCTCCGGCTTGTCCCCGCGCATATAGCTGCCTTCAATGCGGTACGGCCCGTAAATATTTTCGGCAATTACTTCCGCGTTCAGATTCTCAAGCCTGGTATCAATACCGTTGCGGGCATCAATCAAATGAACCTTGGCTTTTTCAAGCGTCGCACTGTCAAGGCTGATGGACGTATTCCGCTGTTCTTCAAACGAACGGGGTGCAGCCTCCGTCTGCCAGTTCAGACTTCCGTCATCGGCAATGTCAATAACAATCTCCGGTTCAACGACGGAAAGTCTGCTGACATCCCATTCCTCTCCGAAAACGGCCCCCAAAGACACCTTGGCAATCAGGCTCTTGATTTCGGCCAAAGGCTTTTGGCTGTAATCGCCGCTCTCATTATAAACTTTAACATCCGAAGCCGTCAGATAGGGCGACGGCAGAATAGACATCTCCACCGGTCCCTCAAAAACCACCTTTTTTCCGGTCAGAGCCAAAAGTTGTGCGGAAATTTTATCTTTGTGCCGGTTCCAGTCAATATTTGCAACATATATCCATAAGCCTGCAACCAAGACAACCAGTGTCGAAACAACGATTAATAAAACCTTTTTCACAAACTTTCTCCTGTTTCTTCGGATATTATTAATTATTCTTTGCTAAATATTAATTCTAATTTATACTCTAAAGCATAAAATTTAATTAATACAGAGAAAAAAGAGAGGCAAGTTATGAACACCGCTGAAAAGCTTTTTAATCTGGCGCGGCAGGCACGCGAACACGCCTATGCCCCCTACTCGGCTTTCCGCGTCGGCGCGGCGATTCTGAGCGAAAACAACAACTGCTACAGCGGCTGCAATGTCGAAAACGTTTCCTATCCCTGCGGCACCTGCGCCGAAGCCGGTGCCATTGCCGCCATGATTAACGGCGGCGATTCCCTGATTGCCGAAATTCTCATCATCGCCGACAGCGCTGATATCATTACGCCTTGCGGCGCCTGCCTGCAGCGGATAAAGGAATTCTCCCGCCCCGAAACCAAAATTCGCCTTGCCAATCTTAACGGCATCGCAGCAACTTATACCGTCCGCGAAATGTTGCCCCATGCCTTTAATGCAGAGGAGCTGAAACAATGATAGATAAAATAGCCGCGCAAATCCAAAACCGCCTGAACGGCCGCCAACCGCAGACCGCTGTTATCCTTGGCAGCGGCTTGGGAAAACTCGGCGATGAAATCACCGACGCCGTTACCATTCCCTATGCCGAAATTGAGGGCTTTCCCCGCTCCACCGTTGCCGGACACAAAGGCCGCCTCATTATCGGAACGCTGGCCGGAAAAGAAGTCCTTTGTATGCAGGGACGGATTCACCTGTATGAAGGCCACGCTCCGCAGACAATCAAAACGATTATCGCCGCTTTCCGCCGCCTCGGCATAAAACGGCTGATTGTCACCAACGCCGCCGGTTCTCTGCACCGGGATATGCCCGCCGGCAGCCTGATGCTGATAAAAGACCACATCAATCTTAATCTTCCCAATCCGCTTATCGGACCCAATGACGACAAAGACGGCCCCCGCTTCCCGGACATGAGCAACGCTTACACCGCCGCCATCCGCAGCCGCATCAAAGACATTGCCGCAAAACTGAAAATAAAACTTTTTGAGGGCGTTTACATGATGATGCTCGGCCCCTGTTTTGAAACGCCGGCGGAAATCCGCACGCTGCAAACGCTTGGCGCCGACGCCGTCGGTATGTCGACAGTCCCTGAGGTTATCTGCGCCGTTTACAGCGGTATGGAAGTTCTGGGAATTTCCGTCATTACCAACCTCGGAACCGGCCTGCAAAACACGCCGCAAAGCCATGTTGAAACCATGGAACAGGCAGATAAAGCCGCCGCTTCCCTGACAACGCTGGTCAAAGAATTTATCCGGGAGAACTGAAATGGACAACGTAACCGCCGCCAAAAAATTAATCGGCCTGATGGACCTGACCGCGTTAAACAGCGATGACAACAGCGGTCGCATTGAAAAACTCTGCGGCAAAGCTTTCACGCCTTACGGTAATGTTGCCGCCGTCTGTATCTGGCCGCGTTTTGTCCCGCTGGCAAAAAAACTCTTGCAGCAAAGCGGTGTCAAAACCGCCACGGTCATCAACTTTCCGCAGGGCGGCACCGATACTGCCGAACTGGCCAAAGAACTGAAAATTGCTCTGGACAACGGCGCTGACGAAATCGACGCAGTCCTGCCCTACCGCGCACTGATGAACGGAGAAAGCGCGGCCTGTGAAAAGTTTTTCCGAACCTTAAAAGAAGAATGTCCGGTAGACATCCCGGTCAAAATCATTATTGAAAGCGGTGAACTCATCAAACCGTCCCTTATTTCGGAAGCTTGCAGAATGTGCATTGACAGCAGCGCTGCTTTCATCAAAACCTCAACCGGAAAAACACCCGTTTCCGCCACGCCGGAAGCCGCCAACCTGATTTTGGAAAACATCTCGTCCGGACGCAGAAACATCGGCTTCAAAGCCTCCGGCGGCATAAAAACAACCGAAGACGCCAAAAAATATTTAATCCTGGCCGAAGCCGTCATGGGAGATAAATGGGTTTCCCCGCAAAACTTCCGTATCGGCGCCAGTTCGTTGCTTGACGATTTGCTTCAAACCATTGAGAGAGGATATTAGCATGTTACCGCAGGAAATCATTCGTAAAAAACGCAATAAACACCACCTGAGCAAAGACGAAATTTCTTATTTCGTCGACGGCATCACCACCGGAGAAATCACTGACGGCCAAACCGCCGCCCTGACCATGGCCATTTGCCTGAACGGGTTAAACAAAAACGAAATACTCCACCTTACCAAAGCCATGCGCGATTCCGGAGAAGTCCTCGACTGGTCAGAACTCAAAGGCCCGATTGTCGATAAACACTCTTCCGGCGGCGTCGGCGACAAAGTCAGCCTCATGTTGGCGCCGATGCTGGCAGCCTGCGGCGCTTTCGTGCCGATGATTTCCGGGCGCGGGCTCGGCCATACCGGCGGTACGCTCGACAAATTCGATTCCATTCCGGGATACAATACCGCTCCTGACAACGAGCTCTTCAAAAAAACCGTGCGGGAAGTCGGCTGTGCCATTATCGGACAGACTGGCAATCTCGCCCCTGCCGACAAAAAAATATACGCCATCCGCGACGTTTGCGGCACGGTTGAATCCATACCGTTGATTACCGCCTCGATTCTCTCCAAAAAACTGGCCGCCGGCCTTGACTGCCTGGTCATGGACTTAAAATGCGGCAACGGCGCCTTTATGGAACACCGTAAAGATGCAGTCGCCTTGGCTGAAATGATTGTCAATGTGGCCAATCAGGCAAAAACCAAAACCGTTGCCGTCATAACTGACATGAATCAGGTGTTGGGGCGCAATGTCGGCAACGCTCTGGAAGTCCTTGAGGCCGTCGAATTTCTGAAAGGCAAAAACGTCAATTCCCGTCTTTATGCCGTCACCATGGAACTCTGCGCCGAACTTCTGGTTGTTTCAAAACTGGCAACCAACCTCGGACAGGCGAAAAAACAACTTGAACACGCCTTGGAATCAGGACGCGCCCTGCAAAAATTCCAGGAAATGATAACCGCTCTCGGCGGTCCTGCCGATTTCTGCAAAAAACCGGAAAAATATCTGCCTAAAGCCGCCATTATCCGCCCGGCCTACGCTGAAAAAGAAGGCTATGTCAAATCCATGATCACCCGCAACGTCGGCCTCAGCATCATCGGCCTGAAAGGGGGACGTATCCGCCCCGAACAAAGCCTTGACTACGCGACCGGCTTCAGCGACTTCTGCCAAATTGGCGACTATCTCTCCAAAGACAAGCCCATTGCCATAATCCATGCCCAAAGCGAACAGGATTTCGAGCAGGCCGAAAGAGAACTGCGCCTCTGCATCCGCCTGACAGACAAGCCGCTCAAAAAGCTGCATAACCCGATTATCAAAAAAATCAAATAGAAAGGAAAACGCATGGGAAGAGCCATAATCCTGATGATGGATTCTTTTGGTATCGGCGGAGCCAAAGACGCCGCTGCCTTTAACAATGCGGGAGCAAACACTTTCGGACACATTGCGCAGTTTCACGGCGGCCTGAAAATCCCCTATCTGAACAGCCTCGGCCTGGCTCAGGCAGCGGAAGATGCTTCCGGCGACAAACCACAAATCGGCAGCCAGACACAGGGATTTAAAAAGCTGCAATCCAAATACGGACACATGTCGGAAATCAGCAAAGACAAAGACACCGTTTCCGGCCACTGGGAACTAGCCTGCCTGCCAAACCTCAAAGGCTGGGGGCATTTTCCGCCCGTATTTCCCTCTTTTCCCAAAACGCTGATTGAAGAAATCTGCCGCCGCGGAAACCTTGCCGGCATTCTGGGCAACAAGGCCGCCTCCGGCACGGTCATCATCCAGGAGCTTGGCGAAGAACATATAAAATCCGGCCTGCCGATTTTTTACACCTCCGCTGACAGCAATATCCAAATTGCCGCCCACGAGGAACATTTCGGCCTGGACAGACTTTACGCCCTCTGTGAAATTGCCTATGAACTGGTCAAACCCTACAACATCGGCCGCATTATTGCCCGGCCGTTCATCGGTGAAAAAGCCGGTTCCTTCACGCGCACCGCCCGCCGCCGCGACTTCACCGCCGAACCTTTTGGAGAAACCCTGCTTGACCGCCTGAAAGCTGCCGGAAAAAATGTCATTGCCATCGGCGCGATTAACGACATTTATGCCCACCGCGGCATCACCAAAGGCATCCACGGCAGCGGCCTGCAAGAGCTTTGGGACTTAACCCTGGCGGAAATAAAAACAGCACCGGAAGACAGCCTGATTTTCACCAATTTTGAAGATTTCGATATGCTCTGGGGACACCGCCGCGACATCAACGGCTACGCACAGGGGCTGGAATATTTCGATTCCCGCCTGGCTGAAATTGAAGCCGTTCTCCGCCCTGATGACATTGTTTTCATCACCGCCGACCATGGCAATGATCCCTCTTATAACGGCACGGACCACACTCGGGAACAAGTTCCCGTCCTGATGTTCGGCCTTAACGTCAAACCGGAAAACATCGGCCAGCGGGACACTTACGCCGACCTCGGACAGACAATCGCCGCTTACTTTAACCTCAAACCCTTTGACTATGGAAAGAGTTTCTTGTAATGATCTGGTCAGCCCCAAATCTCCCGCAGAAAAAACATTGCTTTTTCGGTCGTAAAGGTGGTGTTTCCGAAGGTATCTACCAAAGCCTCAATGCCAACTTCAAATCCCGCGACAGCAAAGAAAACATCCGCCGCAACTGCGAAATCATCGCTGCACATTATGACCTGAAATATGACAACATTCTGCGGCTTAACCAAGGCATCAGCAACAAATGCGTTTTTGTAACCCAGGCTTCGCAAAACCAAATTGAAGCGGACGGCGCCGTTACCGCCACCCCCGGCATCATCCTCTGTATCGGCACGGCAGACTGCGCGCCGATTCTCCTCGCCGACTATAAAAACGGCGTCATCGGCGCGGCTCATGCCGGCTGGCGCGGCGCTTTCGCCGGTATTATTGAAAACACCGTCAGTCTGATGTTACAACACGGCGCCGAAATTGCCAACCTTGCCGCTGCCGTCGGCCCTTGTATCCAACAGCCCTCTTGCGAAATGGGAAGCGAAGTGTTGGAGCAATTCTTATCTCAAGACCAAAAGAATCAAAAATATTTCATCCCGGCGCCCCGCCCCGAACACTATCTGTTTGACCTGAGCGCTTATGCCGCTGACAAACTCCGCCGGTTAGGAATACAAAATATTGCCGTTTCAAAGGACGACACTTATGCCGACAGTGAAAATTATTTCAGCTACCGCCGCAACACGCACCTCGGCCTGATTCGCTTTCCCGCTGATTTTCCGGTCGAGTTATCAACTATAACCTTATAATCTGCTTTATTAATTCGGCGGAATACATTATTATCAAGACAATGTTTAATTAATATGGGATTTTTCAATGTTTCCGATAGGAAAACTGACACTGGCTGTTTTGGGATTGCGCTTTTTCGGCGCCGCGGGATTTTTCTGGGGAATGTTCATCGGCCATATGTTCATCGACCGCACCGTCATCCGCAAACTCATCAAACAATACATAAGTTCCATTGACGACAACATCCGCCTTTTTCTGCCCTACCGTTATTATAAATATTACAACCGCCTTGAAAACAATATGTTTGGCGTTATCTGGGGCAGTATCATCGGTTCGCTGACTTTCGGCTTTCAGGGATTCATCATTTTCTTCATCATCGGACACTTTGTCTTTGACATGCCGGACAATCGCTGGTCTTTACTCTTTAAATCCCACTTTGAAACTTTCTGGAACCAGAACTGGTGCAAAATTCTCGGCGCCATCATCGGCTTCACCCTGCACAGCAACCTCCTGGTTTTCATCGGTGTTGTCATCGGTTTCTTCGCCGATTCCATGCGCTTCGGCAACCTCAAAAGAAAATTCAACCTCAAATTTTTGAACAAATTCTGGTCCGACCTGAACCTCATAAAATTTTATCTCCATTCTTCCGACGCCAGACATTTCTCCCTTGTGCAGGCCATGGCCGGACTGGCCGCAAAAATCTCCAAAGCCGACGGAGTTGTCAGCGAAAACGAAATCCGCATTTTCAAAAAAATGTTTGAACTGACCTATGAAGAAAACAGCAAAATCGCTAATATTTTTAACAATGCCAAAAAAACCGCCGACGGTTACGAGCGCTATGCCAAACAGTTAAAACTAATCGCCCGGGACAATCTCGACCTCAAGGAAAACATCATTGATAACCTTTTTAAAATCGCCGCGGCTGACGGAAATATTCACAACGAGCAGCTGGGAATTTTGAAAAACGTTGCCTATATCATCGAACTGTCAGACGGCAATTTTGACGTCATTCATGACCGCTACAAACCGCGCCCGGCATCGTCCTCCCCGCTTCAGGACTATTATGACGTTCTGGGCATTTCTCCCACTGCCGGCAATGACGAAATCAAAGCCCGCTGGAAAGAGCTCATCATCATCTGGCATCCTGACAATGCCCAGGCTCACGGCGGTTCTCCGGCTGAAATTGAAAAATACACCGCCAAAATGGCCGAAATAAACAACGCTTACCAGCATATTATGAAAAGCCGCAAATTATAGGATAAAACCATGCCGGAACAACTTTTGCCCTATTTTGAAGAACGCTGTGCACCAGTCGAGCTTTTGGTTTTTCATTGCAATGCTTTTGACCTTGAACAGTTCTGCCGCTGGATGCACGAATATAAAACCAGCGCCCACTACTTTATTGCCGAAGACGGTGAAATCACCAGCCTCGTTTCAGAGGACAAATGCGCTTACCATGCCGGAAAAGGATTCTGGCGCGGAAAAGCGACCATAAACGCCCGCTCAGTCGGCATAGAACTGCAAAACCAAACTTTAGGACAAACCCCTTATGCGCCGCGGCAAATTTCAGCCCTAATCAACCTCAGTCGGAACATAATTCACCGTTACGGCATTCGTCCCGAAAACATTATCGGACATTCGGATTCGTCACCGGACAGAAAGCCCGACCCGGGAATTTGTTTTCCCTGGCAAGAACTGGCACAACAAGGGCTCGGCATCTGGCCCGATAAAAGACAACAAGAACAGCCAACAACAATAAAAGCACAACTCGCCCGGATTGGCTATCTAACGGAAACAATAGAACAAACCCAAGCATCCGCCTGTGCCTTCTGCCGGCGTTTTGCACCACAGTTTATCACCCCGGATTTTGACATTACGCACCTGCTCAACCATGTCCTGCCGGATAATTTCGATTTTATGCAAAATCCGCAGTTTCTGAAAATGCTCGGCCGTGTCGCCGAAGCCTATCCGCCTCTTACATAAGCCCCAAACGGTCAAGTGCGCCCTGCAGAATATAAGCCGCCGCGCCGGCGTCCAGAACTTTCTTGCGCTTGGCGCGCGACAAATCCGCTTCTTTAATCAAAAAGCTCTCCACCGCGGAAGATGACAGGCGTTCATCCCAAAACAAACAGGGCAGTCCCGTCGCTTCCTGTAATTTTGCCGCAAAAGCACGTACCTCTCCGGCAATATCGCCCTCCTCGCCGTTCATTTGAAGCGGCAGCCCGAAAACCATTGCTCCGACTTCTTTTTCGCGGATAATGTTTTTAATCTCCTGAATATCCGTATCCAGATTAGTCCGTTGCAGAATTTTATACGGCGTCGCCGTCATCCGCAACAAATCAGAAACAGCAATTCCAAGCCTTTTGCTGCCGTAATCAAAACCGATAATCGCCTGATAAGGCTTAAGCTGCGCTTTAAATTCCTGAATATCCACCTGAAAATTCCGCCTTATAAATATTGACAAATAACTGACTGTAAGTTATCAATAAAACCGCTAAATTACAATTATAAACTTCAAATTATTTTGTTATGGAAAAAGAATTAACATTCATGTTACTTGGCGCTGCCTTGTGTTTTACGCTGCTTTTAGTTCTGTTCATAGAAACCTATGTTAAAAGCCACCGTCGTAAACTGATGAAAGAACTGCGAAAAAAGTTCGTTTTAAGACAAGCGTCCAAACTGCGCGAAATTATCAACGGTATGTCTTACATTGAGGTTAAGGAAGAACTGAAAGAACTTTCCTTTGACATTGTCAGTGAAAAAATCAGCCGTTTTCTCTCTCCCAGACCATGCGTTTCTCAATAAACGCATGGTTTTTTATGATATATTAACTATATTCATATATATTTTTAACACTAAAAAAACTTTTTATGCGGAGAAACTTCATGAAATTACGCAGCATCCTGGCATTTTTGCTCATCGCTGTCTTTGCGCTTCCGGCTCGTGCCGAACTGCAGATTGACGTCAACGGCGCCGTGCGCGACCCCTTGCCGCTAGCTTTCCCGGAAATAATCAGCAGTACCCCGTCTGCCGAAGATTACGGTGAACGGATTCGTGAAGTTGTCATCGCCGACCTGGAACGTTCCGGCCTGTTCCGTATCATTCCCGACAACAGCTACATTCAGGAATTGAAATCCATCAACGAACAACCGAACTTTACCGATTGGAAAGCCATTAACGCACACGCTCTGGTACAAAGCGCCATCAGCGAAGTCAATATGCAAAACCTGAAAGTCGAAATGCGCCTCTGGGACGTCTACGCCGAAAACCAGATGAAAGGCCAGTCTTTCACCACCACCAAAGACAACTGGCGCCGCATTGCCCACGTCATTGCCGACGCCATTTATGAGCGCCTGACCGGTGAAAAAGGCTACTTCGACACCCGTATTGTCTACGTTTCCGAAAACGGCCCGGCCACCCGCCGCGTCAAACGCCTGGCAATTATGGATCAGGACGGCGAAAACCATAAATTCCTGACTTCCGGCGCCTCGTTGGTTTTAACCCCGCGTTTCTCGCCCAATCTGCAAAAAATCACTTATATGTCATACTCCGGCACCATTCCGAAGGTATACCTTCTTGATATTGAAACCGGACAACAAAACCTCATCGGCAACTTCCCCGGCATGACCTTTGCGCCGGTCTTTTCCCCGGACAGTCAAAAACTGCTGCTCAGCTATGCCAATGATGGCAAAACCAATATTTATGAAATGGATTTGCGTACCTACAAAGCCAAACGCATTACCAACTCCAACGCCATTGACACCTCGCCGAGCTATTCGCCCGACGGTAAACAGATTGTCTTCAACTCCGACCGCGGCGGCAATCAGCAGCTCTATGTTATGGACGCCGACGGCAGCAACATCCACCGTATCAGCCATGGCTCCGGACGCTACGCCACGCCGGTCTGGTCACCGCGCGGCGACTATATCGCCTTTACCAAAATGGCCAACGGCCAGTTTTACATCGGCGTCATGTATCCTGACGGAACCGGCGAACGCCTGCTCGCCAACGGCTATCTGGTCGAAGCGCCGGTCTGGTCGCCCAATGGCCGCGTGCTGATGTACTTCCGTCAGGAAAGAGGCTCCGCCCGCAAAAATGCGCCGGTCAAACTCTACACCATAGACCTGACCGGTTACAACGAAAGAATGGTCGTCACCCCGGCAGACGCATCCGACCCGGCCTGGTCGCCGCTCCTGCCGTAAACAATCAAAAAGCCTTGGAATCTCCAAGGCTTTTCTCTAATTAAAACTCAATCACTGGCCATACTTGATAGGAGCTACCGCTGTAGCTTTTAATGACAGCTTCAATTACAAAAGCAGAACTACTACAAAAGGCCCAAACATGGCTCCTGGAATTTTCTGACGACGACCAAATATACTTCTTGTAACCTGTTATTTGTTGGCCGCCAAGTTTGGATATGGTGTTGTTTATTGTGTCTATATTAGTGTCTAACTTATAAAGCCCCCCTGCCGATGGTAATACCCATTTCCCCTTTGTTTCTGGAGCGGTACTCGGTGCATAATTTACCGCAGTCCAGGCCGCCGGATAAGCATTGGAATTTCCCTCTTGAATTATCTTTTGCATATTCCCAATAACATCAAAATCTTTCTCTGCTGCCGACATCCCTGCATAATTTGGTAAACCTGAAATATCAATAGAGCTCGTAGACCATGCTACACCTGTCGCAATCGGACTGGCAGTCATGGCATAGCCGCAGTTGTCACTCCCTATGTAAACAACAACAGCAATCGGCGTTTTGCCACTGACTTTATCATTTGAACAAGTTCCATCGCTGTTTAATATCTGCCCAATAGCACAGTTTTTGGCATAACCGGTACATTCGCCGAGAACAGCCTTTTCTTCAACTTCCGGGCAAGCCCAGTATTCGCCGAACGGACATTTCAACCCGCCCGTACATGATTTTAACGATGTATAGCCTAATTGCAGACAATCGGTAACCGCGCATTGTGCCGCAGCATATTGCGGAAACAACCACACAGCTGCCCCGCAGAGTAAAAATTTAAGATTAACATTCATGTCAAATCATCCTTGTTTTTGATTAAAACAAAAAATCCTCCCGCGAAGGAGGACGGATGTTGACAACCGTATAAAAGCAAACGGCTCGACTTATTCGGCAGAGCCTTATTCAGCCGACATCCGTCTCTAGCACTGTAGACAGATATCAGCATATACTTATTTTAAGTCGCCATTATGCATAACGACTGCTTTTATAAAGGGTTGTCACGCCCTCAGCGACAAACTCCGCCGCTTAACTTCAAGATAACACAAGGGAATATGTGAAGCAAGCAAAAAACAAAAGCCGTCAGGCCATACCTGACGGCATTCAAAAAACACAAGCAGCTATAAATCCTTAACCATCTTGGCAAACGTAATACCGTTCTCGGGAAAAATATCGCCTTCCTGATGAAAACCAAGATGTTCATAAAAACCGACAACCGACAGCATTGCGTGCATAATCAAACGATGATAACCGGCTTCTTTCGCGCGCTTTTCAGCATACTTCACCAGTTCCCGCCCGATTCCTTCGCCCTGATATTTTGTATCGACGGCCACCTGCATCATACGGATGTCATCATTGTCAATCGGCGCCAAAATCAACCCGCCGACCAACTTATCGTCAAGCTGCTCAATGCAGCCGATATGCAGATAATTGACTTCCTGCTGACGGTGCATATCCAAAAACTTTAACCCCAGAGGTTCCAACAGCACTTTATAACGCAGTTCAACCAGCGCGTCATAGCGCGATGATCCGAACTGAACATCAACCATTTTCCTCATTTTGTGCCTCCTCCGAATATAATTATATGCTTGTCTTTCATTTAAGCATATTTTTTAGCCTCACACAACACAAATTGTATTGCCTAAAAACATTTTTTACACTATCTATTAACTTAAATAATCACTAATCAAGAAAGATAAAGATGGCTACAGACTTAAGTTTAATCCGTAATTTTGCAATCATCGCCCACATCGACCACGGCAAATCAACCCTCGCCGACCGCATTATCGAATTTTGCGGCGGCCTGCAGCAACGCGAAATGCAGGAACAGGTTCTCGATTCCATGGACATTGAACGCGAACGCGGCATCACCATCAAAGCCCAGACCGTCCGCTTAAATTATAAGGCCAAAGACGGCAAAACCTACCAGCTCAACCTGATTGACACGCCGGGACACGTTGACTTTTCTTATGAAGTATCACGCTCCCTCGCCTCCTGCGAAGGTTCCGTTCTGGTTGTCGACGCCACTCAAGGGGTTGAAGCACAAACGCTGGCCAATGTCTATCTGGCAATTAATAACAATCATGAAATCGTCCCGGTCTTAAACAAAATTGACCTGCCCTCGGCTGATCCGGAACGTGTCAAAAAACAAATAGAAGATGTTATCGGCATAGACGCATCTGAAGCCGTCGAAACATCGGGAAAAACCGGACTCGGCGTTGACAATCTCCTTGAAGCCGTCGTCACCCGCCTGCCAGCGCCTGTCGGCAATGTAGATGCGCCGCTGAAAGCCTTGCTGATTGACAGTTGGTATGACAGCTATCTCGGCGTCATCATTCTGGTTCGGATTCATGACGGCATTATCCGCAAAAAAATGCAAATCCGCATGATGTCCAATAACGCAGTTTATACCATTGATAAGGTCGGTATTTTTACCCCAAAAATGCAGGACGTCGAAGAACTCCGCCCCGGCGAGGTCGGCTTCATTACCGCCAGCATCAAAAGCGTTAGCGACTGTCATGTCGGCGATACCATTACCGACAACAAAAATCCCTGTACTCAGGCGCTTCCCGGCTTCAAGCCCTCAATCCCGGTCGTTTTCTGTTCCATTTTTCCGGTTGACAGCAGTGTCTACGGCTTATTGAAAGACGCCTTGGCCAAGCTTAAGCTGAACGACGCCAGTATTGATTACCAAAACGAAAACTCCGCCGCTCTCGGCCTCGGTTTTCGTTGCGGTTTCCTCGGCTTGCTGCATATGGAAATCATCCAGGAGCGTTTGAGCCGTGAATTTGACCTGGACTTAATCACTACCGCACCGTCCGTTGCTTATAAAATCAACATGACCGACGGCACACAGATAACCCTCCACAATCCTGCCGATATGCCGGAAACAACCAAAATCGCCAGCATTGAGGAGCCCATGGTACGCGCCACAATTCTCGTCCCCGATGAATACCTCGGCAGCGTGCTGAAACTCTGCACCGAACGCCGCGGCGAACAGGAAGATCTGACCTATGCCGGTAGCCGCGCCATGGTTGTCTACAAAATCCCGCTGAATGAAATTGTCTTTGACTTCTACGACCGCCTGAAATCTATCTCCAGCGGTTACGCCAGCTTTGACTACGAGCTTATCGGATATGAAGTGTCTGATTTGGTAAAAGTGCAAATCCTGATTAACGAGGAACCGGTCGACGCCCTCGCTTTCCTCTGCCACCGCGAAGAAGCGGAATCCCGCGGCCGCCAGATTTGCGAACGCTTAAAAGACCTCATCCCGCGGCACCTGTTCAAAATTCCGATTCAGGCGGCTATTGGCGGCAAAGTCGTTGCCCGCGAAACCATCTCTGCCATGCGTAAAGACGTGACTGCAAAATGCTACGGCGGCGACATCACCCGCAAACGCAAACTGTTGGATAAACAAAAGAAAGGCAAACAGCGAATGCGCCAGTTCGGCAAAGTCGAAGTACCGCAATCGGCATTTATTGAAGCCCTCCGCATCGGCGATAATTAACACAAAGGCTCGGATTTTTCCGAGCCTTTGCCAATAAACCATCCAAGAGCTTGATTTTTGAGTATGCTACGCCGTGATTTTTCGACGCGGTGTACAACTGAAGTACATAAGAAGAAAAATCACAAGTATGATACCCAAAAAGCAAGCTCCCCCTAATGAACACTGCGGGGAGTCAAATTATTCTGCTTAGCCACAATAAAAGCATAATCGCGATTGTCGGTCGTCGCCAGCTTGGTGCCGTCCGCGGCATAAATCAGCCACATATCTTTACCGTTTTGATAATCGCTCTTGATAAAGGCAACGTCCCAATCATTCCAGGAAGAGAGTTCTGCTTCAAATTCGGCGGGGATTTCATAACCGAAATCAAAATTCTTTTGCTTGTCCATCGTTATTCTTCTAAATTGATTTTATATATTTCTTAACTTATTTCTATTTTATTAAATAATAGCTAACATCATCGCGCTCCAGGAAATAATTTGCATGTTTTTCAGCCTCAATAAAAAATTCCTTTATACCATAGCCGCTTTTTTCATCATTGCCGCGGTTATCTTCCTGTCCACGTTTTACAATGTCTATTATAATAAGATATTGGAAGAACAGCGCACAACCTTTGCCCGCAACCAGCAATACATCTCCCTGCTTTATGAAAACATCCGCCTGCAAAAAAAGCTTGATGCCGCAGATAAAAACCGCCTCAGCCGCTATACGCAGGAACTGTCAAAAGAAAAAATCCTCGCCTCGGAAATGATAAAAAATTATAATACCCGTAACGAAACCATTAAACAGGGAATAAACATCATTTTCCTGAATTCGTTTCTGCTGGTTTTGTCAATGATTGCCCTAGGCTTCCTCATCCGCAGATTTATTATTATCCCGGTCAATAACTTGTCGGAAACTGTCGCCAAAATCGCCCGGGGAGACCTGTCTTCGCGCGTCCGGCTCAAACAAAACAAACATTTTCTGGATGAAGTCGACAATCTGGCCCTGGCCTTCAACCGTATGGCCGACAACATTCAGGAAAAAATCGCCGAAATAAACAACCAGAAAAACTTTCTCCAGTCATTGATTGACGGTATTCCCGACACATTATATGTCATTGACGAACAAGGCATTATCATCATTGCCAACAAAGAATACCGCCGCCTCACCGGCAGCCGGAAAAACAAAGTCGATGAAAATCTGAACCGGCAAATCAGCAGCATTATGCAAAACAGCGACAAAGCCGCGCAGATTTTCATCACTTATGACAACCGCCTCCTTGCCGTTAACGCCGCGCCCCTGAATATAAAAAACAATCTTGGAAAAAAACAGAAACTGACGGTCAATTCTATTCGCGACTTAAGCAACGACATAAAATTTTCGCATCAGCAAAAATTATCTGCCATGGGCTTCCTGGCAACATCTGTAGCCCATGAACTGAAAAACCACCTCGGTTCCATCCGCATGCTGGTCGAAGCTCTGCTCGACAAATACCACCGGAATAAAGACGATGACAGCGAAGAAAAAAAATACCTAAACCTGATTAACAAACAACTGGTGGAAAGCATTAACGTCCCAGAAAGACTGCTCCGCCTTTCGCGGAAAGCACACCAAAACGAATGCAAAACCCGCTGCAACGACACAATCCGGGAAATCGCCGGTCTGCTGGACTATGAAGCAAAGCGCAACGGCATCACGATAAACACTGCCCTGCCGGCCAAAGATTTATATATCAAAATGCCGGAGATAGACTTCCGCATTATCCTTCTCAACCTGTTGCAAAATGCCTTCAAAGCCATGTCCGACAATGGCAAACTACACATTGACGTCAAAGCTGTCCCCGCCGGAAAAATAACAATCAACGTCACGGATAACGGACACGGCATCAGCGAAGAAAATCTCAAACGCATTTTTGATCCGTTCTTCACAACCGACACGGCAAACCTGCCGGGAAGCGGCAGCGGCCTGGGGCTGGCCATTGTCAAATCCATTATCGACAACTGCGGCGGCAGCATAAAAGCAAACAGCGTCCAGGCCAAAGGAACCCGCTTTAGTATGATTCTTCCCCGCGCTTAAACCTTAATTTTTCATTGCATAAAAAAAAATTATAGTTTATATAGGTAACAACAGTAAATATTTAAGGAAAAATTTATGAGTAAAGAAGAACTTCTTGAACTGACAGGAGAAGTAATTGAAAAACTTCCCAATGCCATGTTCCGCGTCCGCTTGGAAAACGGCGTTGAAATTTTGGCCCATACCGCGGGAAAAATGCGCAAATTCAGAATCAGAGTCATGGTCGGCGATAAGGTCGATATTGAAATGACACCTTATGACCTGACTAAAGGCCGCATTACTTTCCGCCATAAAGACTAAAAAAAACGCTGTAATCATACAGCGTTTTTTTCTTTGCTACATATATTTGACACAGGCAAATCCGCCGACCAGCAAAAGTACAAACAAAATCGACAGCATTCCCAAATTCTTATCAATAAATTCTCGCATCGGCTCGCCGTATTTTTTCAAAAGCCAGGCCACCAAATAAAAGCGAATGCCGCGAGAAATGACCGAAGCAATGCCGAAAACCAGCAAATCCAGATGAACGACACCGCTGGCAATCGTGACAACCTTATAAGGAAACGGCGTTACCCCGGCGCCAAAAACAATCCACGCCCCCCATTCGTGATAATATCCCTGAAATGTTTCAAACTGCTGCATATAACCGTAAAAATTCAGTATCGGCTTGGCAATAACCTCATAACCGAAAACGCCGATGGCATAGCCGAAATAACCGCCGACAACACTTGCTGCCGTAGCCACGCCGGCAATCCGCCACGCTTTCTGCGGCGCCGCCAAAACCATCGGAATTAACATAATATCCGGCGGAATCGGAAAAAAAGAGCTCTCAATAAAAGCTATCGCTGCCAAAAAATACATAGCGTGCTCATTGGACGCCATGGCAATCATCCAATCATAACAAGCCCTGACAAATTTGTGAAAATAACTGCTGACTCTGCGCATCGCCGTAATCATAAAACCTCCTTGTTCTGTCGGATATAAGCCTCTAAAGTATTGTCCAAAAGCATGGCCACGGTCATCGGTCCGACACCGCCCGGAACCGGCGTAATATAACCGGCCGTCCCCAAAACATCATCAAAATCGACATCCCCGGCCAATTTGCCGTTAACCCGGTTAATCCCGACATCAATAACTACCGCTCCCGGTTTAAGCCACTCTTTTTTAACCAGGCGCGCTTTGCCACAGGCAGCAATGACAATGTCGGCACACCGTGTCAGTTCTTCAATATTCTCAGATTTGCTGTGAACAACAGTCACCGTACAGTTGTTATTCAGCAAAAGCGCAGCCAGCGGCCGCCCGACAATATTTGAGCGCCCGATAATCACGGCATATTTGCCGCTCAAATCAGTATAAACCGACTTTAACATACGCAAAATTCCTTTCGGGGTCGCCGCAATAATCGCTTCGGGAGAATTTGTCATCAACAGTCCGGCATTATAGACGCCGAAACCGTCAACGTCTTTCTCGGGAACAATGTGCCGCAAAACCTCTTCCGCATTCAAATGCGCCGGCAGCGGCATCTGAACGATAATCCCGTTCACCTTTTTGGCCGCGTTCAATTCATCAATCAGCGCCGTCAGCTCCTTTTGGGAAATATCTTCCGGCAAATGGTGAATCACACATTCCATGCCGATTTCCTGTGCTGCTCTCTGTTTGTTGCGGTCATAAATCAGGCTGGCTTCATCATTGCCGACCAAAACCACCGCCAAATGCGGTTTGTGTTTCAAAAGAGCCGTTTTCTGCGCCAGTTCTTCCCGAACCCGGCGCGCCATTTCTTTCCCGTCAATAATTTCCGCCGTCAAAATTCACCCCGCCAATTCATTCAACCGAGAAATAATCATATCCGTTTCTCCCGAAACTTCAAGCCTTTTATACCGATCCGTTTCACCGCTGACAATAACAATATCAGACTTAGCTATTTTAAGCCGGCCGGACAGAAGATTCACCAGTTCCTTGTTGGCCTTTCCCTTTTCGGGAACAGATATGACGCTGATTTTCAGATATTCTTCTCCGCCGGCATCGGTAAAAATGCCGTTTACCTTCAAAGCAGCCGCATTGGGAGAAAGCCTGACTCTGACAATGACCTTGCCGTTTTTCTCATCATAAAACATTGCTTTCAACCGGCCAAAAGCTGAGAAATACGCCACAGCAAACGCTGTAAAAACGTCAGTGCCAACAACAAAATAAACGGCGAAAAATCGATTCCCGAAAAAGGCGGCACATAAGCGCGCACCTTGGCATAAACCGGCCGAGTAAGCGATTCGAGCACACGCGTCAAACGCTGCATAAAACCATTGTGCAAATTGACGATACCAAACTGTATCAGCCAGTGTAAAATAACCTCAATAACGATAATATAGAAATAAACCGAAAGCAAAACATGCAAAATATATACAAAAGGTTCTAACAAGAGCCCCATTCTCTTACTCCTACAATAAAAAAACAATTATGCCCGAAGATAATCTTGACTTTCCTTCAGCTTTTTAAGCATCAGATATTTATTCATGTCAAAAGCCCGGGCCCGCGTCTGGCTGTAATCATATTCCGGCTCCTGCCGCAGCGGCGCCCGGCGTCCGGACAACACTGCCAGCTTATGCTCTATCGATTCCCGGGTCTGAGGTTTAGCCTCTTCCTTCTGCATCACATAACGCTCTGCCAGGCTCTCGCGGAAATTATCTTTCCGCTGTGACGCTCGGCTGATACTCTCCAGAACATAGGGCACATTAACATAGGAATTGCTGATAATATTAAGCTGCCGGCGCTCTTCCGGTGAAACCAGCTGTTTCCCGTCCTCAACTTCCCTGCCAACCAAAGATAAGAAATTCAAATAAACCTGTGCTTTGATAATATCACGCGCCACATTGTTCTCCGGGCGGTTTTTCTCATCAACCTTGTCTTTGGTAGAGGTTTCGACCGCACTCCTGATTTCGCGCAGGCGTAACAGTTTCTTGTTTAATTCCTCAAACTTCTTTTTAATCCGCTCGTCTTCCAGATTACAGCGTTTATACAAAGCGATACAAGTCATCAAATCGACTTCGCGCTGCTGAAAATTACTAAGCAAATCATGCTTTTCTTCCAAATCCTGAACCGTAATTTCGCCGTCAGTCATATTTCTGATAACGCTCTGCCCTTCTTCAATCCAGCCAAAATATTCCCCCATCGACGAACTGCCGTATTCGGAAGAACCGGCATTAATCAGCTCAATATTATCGGCCACATACTCATTCAGATAATCTATTCTGATTTCCTCGCCGCCGATTTTGATTTTACTGCTTGTCGGCTGTGTCACCAACCCTGTGACGATTCGTCTGCTGTCTTCGGCATTAATACGCGGATACAGGCGTTCAACCGCTTTTCTGACAATATTTTCCGGCGTATCAAGCCGCGAGCTGTCGTTTCGCAGCGTTTCCATTTTTCGGATTCTGCTTTCTCCGCCGTTGTCTGATAACTCTGCCATTTTACCTCCTGCCGGGAAGTTAACTACACTTCTTCAAAAATCAGCTTGCCGCGTTCCAGCCAAATGATTCGGTCAATCACCCAATTACTGATTTGCTGGATTTTCTCAAGAGAAACCCCCATCGCTTCTCCAACCTTGCCGATAAGCAGGGTTTCTGAATCTGAAAGCTCGTCATCGGCATGAGCCAGCATGCACATTTCCTTAATCAGCATCAAAGCAGCCTGACGGTTGTCAATAAGTTTGACCTTTTCCAGCAGCTCTTCTTCTGACTTTGACGCCCAGATTTCATCAATACGCGAACCGGGGATACCGTAAGTCAGCGCCGCATCCCGAATAAACTCTTTTTCTTCCGCATCAACATGGCCGTCTGCACCTGCCAGTTTTGCAAACGCCGTCAAAAAAGCCAGCTTTTGCTCTTCATTCAGTTGAGAAATAATCTTCATATCCTGCTCCAGCATATTATCTTTCATCTCTTTATTCCGAATTAATTACTTTTTCTGTGCGTATGGTAACAGAAAAAAGCCGCCTTTACCAGAACAATTTTGCCCCGCGTAAAAAAAATTCCCCTCAATGACCGAAATCGCACAAATAACATTTGAAAAGATAAATATTATGCCCTAAAATAATCTGAATAAGACAACTGTAATTATAAGGTAAACTGTGCAATATTATATTAAAACTTTTGGCTGCCAGATGAATGTCTATGATTCGGGACGGATAGCCAACATCTTGCAATCTCTCGGCTATACGGAAGCCTCTTCCGTCAGGGATGCCGATCTCGTTATCTTCAACCCCTGCCACATTCGTGAAAAAGCGGCGGAAAAAGTCTTTTCTGACCTCGGACGCCTCAACCTCGTCAGAGAAGAACGGGCTGCCGAAGGGAAAAGCACTATTATCGGCGTTGTCGGCTGTGTTGTCCAGGCGGAAGACGAGCAAATCTGGAAACGTGCGCCTTTTGTCGACTTTGCTGCCGGCCCGCTGACTTACCATCGTCTGCCGGAAATCATTGCCCAGGTAAAACGCCGCAAAGGAGATTTCGTTATCGACACCGACTTCCCCGTCGAAGCAAAATTTGACTACCTGCCCGAAAACACTTCCGGCGGCGGCTGTTCTTTTCTGGCCATTCAGGAAGGCTGCGACAATTTTTGCACTTACTGCGTTGTCCCTTATACCCGCGGCGCCGAATATTCCCGTCCGGTTGAAGATGTTTTGGAAGAAGCCCGACGCCTCATTGAAACCGGCAGCATTGAAATCAACCTTCTCGGCCAAAACGTCAACTCCTACCACGGCGAAGACAAAAACGGCAAAGAGCGCGGCTTGGATTATCTGCTACGCCGCCTGGCAGAATTTGACGGCCTTAAACGCATCAGATACACCACCTCATACCCCGCAGACATGACCGATGAAATCATTGCCTGCCACCATGACCTGGACAAACTGATGCCCTATCTCCACCTGCCGGTACAGTCGGGTTCTGACAAAATCCTGAAAAGCATGAACCGTCGCCACACTTCGGGTGATTATCTCAGAATTGTCGAAAAATTATATAAAGCCAATCCCAAACTCAGAATGTCATCAGACTTCATCGTCGGTTTTCCGGGGGAAGACGACGCTGACTTTCAGGCAACGCTGGACATTGTCAACCGGGTCAAATACATTCAGGCCTTCTCATTCAAATACAGCCGCCGCCCGGGAACTCCCGCCGCATTAATGCCCGGACAGGTTGAAGAAAAAGTCAAAAAAGAACGTCTCGACATTCTGCAAAATCTGCTTTTCGATTATCAGAACAAATTCAATCAAGAATGCGTCGGACAGATTATGCCGGTTCTGTTCGAAAGTAAGGGCCGCCACAAAGGCCAGCTTATCGGCCGCACCCCGTATATGCAGAACCTGCATGCCGCTATCGGCGATTCTCAACTAAACCGTATTGTCAACGTAAAAGTAACCGCTGCAACAACCAATTCATTAACCGGAACTGCGGAAGGAGTATAATCATGACTGAAGATATTTTTGAACTCTATAACAACCAGCTCGTCCAGCAGCTCATCGGCCCGCAGGACGCCAACCTGAAAATCATCGAACAAATGCTGAATACCGAAATCTCTTCTTTCGGCAACCAAATTAAAATCAAAGGCGATGAAGCCGCCGTCAAACAGGCGCACAACGCTTTGGAAATATTGCACCACAAACTGACAAAAGGCATTGAAATCACGGCTCAGGAAGTCAAAGCAGCCGTTCGTTTGAGCGATGGGCCGGAAAGCAATGACGAAGAAGACAATGCCAACTTGGCAGATATTGTCCTTAAAACAAAAAAACGCCACATTTACCCGCGTTCCGCAACGCAGGCAAAATATATTCAGGAAATGATGAAAAACGAAATGGTCTTCGGCCTCGGGCCTGCCGGTACGGGTAAAACATACCTGGCCGTTGCCTTGGCCGTTTCCATGATGCTTGAAGGTAAAATTGATAAAATCGTCCTTTCCCGCCCTGCGGTCGAAGCCGGAGAAAACCTGGGCTTTTTACCGGGCGACTTAAAAGACAAAGTCGACCCTTATCTCCGCCCGCTCTACGACGCCCTGTATGAAATGCTCCCGGCGGAACAGGTAGACAAGAAACTGGCCATCGGCGAAATCGAAATCGCCCCGCTGGCTTTCATGCGCGGCCGCACCCTGTCTAATGCCTTCGTCATCCTCGATGAAGCGCAAAATACGACGCCGATGCAGATGAAAATGTTTCTGACCCGCCTCGGCGAAAACTCCCGCATGGTCATCAACGGCGACTTAAGCCAGGTTGACCTCCCGCGCGGCGTTGTTTCCGGCCTGAAAGACGCCCTCGACACGTTGGACAAAGTTCCGGGCATAAGCTCAGTCACCTTCAGTGCCTCCGATGTCGTCCGTCACGGACTGGTCGCCAAAATCGTCAAAGCCTATGAAGAAAAAGGAAAAAGGCAGCACGGCTATGATTAAACCGCAGTTATATCTGAGCATTGAGGACGAGGGCTGGAATTCAGCCCTCTCCGATGCCGAAAAAATCTCCGATACGGTTATGGAAACCGTATTTTCTTATGTCAGCCGACACCATGACCTGAGTTTTCTCCCCGCCGACAAAGAAATCATAATCAGCCTCTGTCTGAGCAATGATGAAAACGTGCATCGCCTGAACCGGGAATTTCGCGGTATAGATAAGCCTACCAATGTCCTGTCTTTCGCCAATATTGACGATCCCGACTTCACAGCCGACTGTCAAAATTATGACGAAATCGAACTCGGGGATATCATTATTGCGCTGGAAACCATGAAAAGGGAAGCGGCAGAGAAGGGCATCTCCTTTGCAGACCATTACTGCCACCTGCTGACACACGGCTTTTTACATATTCTGGGTTTTGACCACCAAGAAGATGAAGAAGCTGAATATATGGAAGGTTTCGAAATAAACATTCTTCATGCGCTGAATATTGCCAATCCCTACCAAGAGTAATGCAAATGCTGACATGGTTTGCCAAACATTTCAAAACCGCGGCAGCGCTTGCCGGCGTTTTTTCTGTCTGTGCCCTACCGCCTTACTACTTTTTCCCGGCCTTATTTGCCGGCTTCACCGTTCTGCTTCTTTTGCTCGGACGGGCATCCTCGGCAAAACAGGCCTTTACCGCCGGCTACTGGTTTGGCTTCGGCTTTTTCGCCTGTGGTTTTTCCTGGATTGGCAATGCTCTGCTGATTGACGCCGCTACTTTCGGCTGGCTCTATCCGCTCGCTCTGCTCGGCAGCGGTGCTTTTTTTGGCCTGTTTGCCGCCGTGCCGGCCTGGCTGACATTTTACTTTCCGGGTTTTAAACAAAAATACGCTGTCTTTCCGGCACTCTGGGTTCTGTCTGAATGGATACGGAGCTTTATCCTGACCGGCTTCCCCTGGAATCTTCTCGGTTCCTGCCTGGCATTTCACAGTGCGGGCATCCAGCTGGCTTCCGTTTTCGGAACCTACGGCCTGTCCTGGCTTCTGCTCTTTGTCGTTTCGGCTCCGGCTTTGTGGCTGCAGACTCCCGGACAAACCGAGCGACGCGTTTCTCTGACGATTATGGCTGCGGGAATAGCCGTCATTTACAGTTTCGGCTTTTGGCGTCTCGCCGCAAAAGACGATCCAACACCCTCAGAAACGACAATTCGCATCGTCCAGCCCAGCATTCCCCAAAACATGAAATGGGACCGCAATACGCTTGAAAACAACCTTAACGACTACATTTCCCTGAGCCGGGAACCCGGCCTGGAAAAAACCGACTTTGTCATCTGGGGCGAAACCGCCAGCCCGTTTCCGCTGGACATAGATCTGCCACACCGCCGGGCCGTCACGCAGGCAATCCCCGAAAACGGATATTTGATTACCGGTGCCCTGCGGTACAGTTTTGACCGTTACGGCGAAGCATCACCTCTGAATTCCGTCCTGATAATCGGTAAAAACGGAGAAATTGCCGCAGCTTATGATAAAACACATCTGGTACCGTTTGGGGAATATATTCCACTGCGCCGCTTTCTGCCGGCTTCATTCCGCCCGATTACCAACACCATTGCCAATTTCCATCCTGGAAACGGCCCTGAAACGGTTAACATTCAAAATTATCCCGCCCTCGGCATGGTCATCTGCTATGAAATAATCTTCCCGCACGAAATAAGCGACCGGAAAAACAAACCGCAATGGATAGTCAACGCCACAAACGACGGCTGGTACGGAAACAGCGCCGGCCCTTACCAACACCTGGTAACGGCTCGACTGCGCGCCGTTGAAGAAGGAATCACCGTCATCCGTGCCGCAAATTCAGGAATTAGCGCCATAATCTCCCGCACAGGTAGAGTTATCAACAAGCTGGACCTGAATCAGCGCGGAATTTTAGATGCAAGACTCCCAAAATCGTTAAATTTATATACAATATACGGCGAATTTGGCAACAAAATACCCTTAATATTACTCACATTTAATATATTACTCGTATTTTTTTCATCGCATTACAAACGTTAGTAGATTGATTTTCAAACAATAAAATCTCCAGTTACATTTTTGGTAACGAAATTGAAAAATATTGCAAAATTGTTGTTGACGAACGGGGCATAAAATCATATTTTTAGCTCATGGACTAAATTATAACAAGGAAAGAACTATGAGTGCAGAGACTGTAAAAAGATCTAGCCGCGGAAGAACACCGACAGGACAACCCAATCCTATTGATGTACACGTTGGCAATCGCATCCGCTTGAGAAGGACACTGCTTGGTTTGAGCCAAGAAAAACTGGCCTCTTTATTAGGCTTAACCTTCCAGCAGGTACAAAAATACGAACGCGGCATGAACCGCGTCGGTGCCAGTCGCCTTTGGGATATCGGTAAAGTTCTGGAAGTTCCTGTTGAATTTTTCTATGAAGACATGGATAAAAGTGTCGCCAGCCAAAGTCCGCGCATGTTTAGTCTGCCGGACAGCCAGCCGTTGTGCCTCGAAGAAGAGGGAACAACTTTTGATGTTGACCCGATGAACCGTCAGGAAACCATTGAACTGGTTAAAGCTTATTATAAAATTTCCAACCGCAAAGCGGCTAAACATTTGTTTGATCTGATTGTGGCCATGTCCAAGTCAACAAACAACTATGATAAAAACGACAAAAAAGAAAGCTCCGACGAAGAGTAAGCGGCGCTTGTTGTGCATGGAATAAAAAAAGCTGGCATTTTGCCGGCTTTTTTTTATGATAGAAACAGACAACAAGGAGAGTTAAATGAGTTACCTGTTTACATCGGAATCCGTGTCGGAAGGACATCCGGACAAAGTCTGCGACCAGATTTCCGACGCCGTGCTGGATTTGTTCCTCAGCCGGGACAAAACAGCCAGAGCGGCTGTCGAAACGCTGGCCACCACTAACCGTATCATTTTGGCGGGCGAAACCGCCTGCCGCGAACATATCACGCCGGAAGAGATCGCCGACACCGTCCGCCAAACCGTCAGAAAAATCGGCTATGACCAGAAAAATTTCAGCTGGCAGACTGTCAAAATCGAAAACCTGCTTCACCACCAGTCACCGGACATTGCCGCCGGTGTAGACAGGAACGGCGCAGGAGACCAGGGGCTGATGTTTGGTTATGCCGAACAAAACGAGGAACCCGACACTGAATACATGCCGCTGGCCATCCATTATGCCCACCGCCTGCTGCAAAATCTGGCGGCAGCCCGCCACAACGGTACAATCAGCGGCATTGAGCCTGACGCCAAAAGCCAGGTAACAATCCGCTACAATGACAACGGCAAACCGCTGTACGCAGACTCAATCGTCCTCTCAACCCAACATGCCGAACATCTGTCGCAAGATGAAGTTCACGCCATTGCCAAAGAAATCATAAAAGAAACCCTGCCGGAAAAATTTCTGACACCACAGACAAACATACTGATTAATCCCACCGGACGTTTCGTCATCGGCGGCCCTGACGGAGATACCGGCCTGACCGGCAGAAAAATTATCGTTGATACCTATGGCGGTTATGCCCCGCACGGCGGCGGCGCGTTTTCGGGAAAAGACGCAACCAAAGTTGACCGCTCGGCGGCTTATATGCTGCGCTATCTGGCCAAAAACATTGTTGCTGCCGGTCTGGCCGGAAAATGCCTGCTGCAGATATCCTATGCCATCGGCTACGCCCGACCTTTGTCCCTTTACATCAACTGCTTCGGCAGCGAAAAAACTGATACCGGCAAAATATTAAAATTTCTGCAGGATAATCTTGACTTAAGCCCCACCGGTATAATAAAACATTTAAAGTTGGATAGACCGGTTTACAGCCCGACCGCCGCTTATGGACATTTTGGGCGTCCGGCTGTCGAACCGTATTTTTCCTGGGAAAAACTGGACTTGCAAAAAGAACTGATATCATGCTTTTAGAAAACAATTTCATCTCTGACAAACCAAAATTTTTCGGCCGCCGCAAAGGCCGCGTCATCCGCAAAGCCAAATCTACGCTGCTGGAAACATTTCTGCCGGAAATAAAAATCACTGACCAAACCAAGCTGGATAAAAACACGCTGTTTGGCGTTCCCGTAGAAGAAATCTGCCTTGAAATCGGCTTTGGCAGCGGCGACCATCTCGCCGGACAAGCTTTGAACAACCCGCGCCGCGGCTATATCGGCGCCGAAGTTTTTCAAAACGGCGTCGCCAATCTGCTGACTCTGATAACAGGAATTAAGGAAGGCACCAATCTGCCGGAAAAAATCACGCTGTTGCCGGGCAGAGTTGACAATATCAGAGTTTACGATGATGACATCCGCCTGCTTTTTGCCAGACTGCCGAATGCTTTTCTGGATCGCATCTACCTGTTGTTCCCTGATCCCTGGCCCAAAAAGCGCCACGCCTCCCGCCGCTTTGTAAATCCCGAAAACCTGAAAGAACTGGCGCGTATTTTAAAACCCGGCGGAATATTGCGCATAGCGACCGACCACAAAATTTACAAAGCTTGGACACTGCGCCAAATGCACGACTGCCCGGATTTTGAATGGACCGCTGCCTGCGGCAGCGACTGGAAACGCGAACCGGCCGACTGGGTACAAACCAAATACCAGCGTAAAGCCCTGCGGGAAGGGCGCCGCCCTGTTTTTCTCGATTATAAAAGAAAGTAACCGCCATGTCTGTCACCGATATCAAAAATAAAATCCGTGCTGTCTCGGACTTTCCCAAACCAGGCATCATGTTTCGCGACATAACCACGCTGTTGCAAGACGCGGCGGCTTACCGGGAAACAATCGAGCTTCTTTATCAAAAATTCAAAGACCGGAAAATTGATTACATTGCAGCCATAGAATCCCGCGGCTATCTCTTCGGCGCGCCTCTGGCGTTAAAGCTCGGCGCCGGACTGGCGCTCATCCGCAAACCGGGCAAACTTCCGGCCGAAACCCTGCGTGAAGAATACGCCCTGGAATACGGAAGCGACGCCGTTGAAATCCACAAAGACGCCATAGAACCCGGCAAAAACGTCTTAATCATTGACGACCTTCTGGCAACCGGCGGCACCGCCGCCGCGGCCTGCCGCCTGATACAACGCCTGAACGCACGGATTACGGCGGCAGCCTTTATCATTGAACTCAAAGGGCTGAACGGCAGGGAAATACTTCCGGCCGATACCGAAATATTCAGCCTGATACAATACTGAGGCGGACATGATGTTTCTGACAGACTTAATCGGCAAGGGCGCAACCCGGGAATGTTATGCTCACCCGGAAGAAAAAGAAAAATGTATCAAAGTATACCAAAATCCCAAACTGGCTGAACCTGCTTTCAAAAGAGAACTGGAAATTTACCGTCGTGTATCGCCGATTCTCGGAAACTTCGTCTGCGCCTATGACCCGCAGCTGGTAGACACCAACAAAGGAAAGGGGCTGGTTTCCGAGCTTATCTTGGATGATAACGGCAAAACGTCCCGTCCTCTGGTAACCTACCTTGTCAGCAGCTGGATGAATGAACAAATCATTGCCGAAATCAACGCCTTCACCGCGCTCCTGCTCAAAAACAACCTGTTTTTTTATGATTTTAATTTAATGAACTTCGTAGTCCAAAACAAAAAAGGACATTTCCGTTTGCGCTACATTGATATGAAAAGTTTTGAAAACTACAAATCATGGAGTTTTCTGGGACTGGAAAAAATATCCCCGGCCATAGCCAGACATATCATGATTCGCCGCCTGAAACGGATGTATAAACTGCTGAACCTTCCTTTTCCCCAATAAAAAAAGATCCGCGTTTCACAACGCAGACCTTTCAAACGTAAAGCTATAACTTAAGCGAAGAATTACTGTTTAATCATTTTTTTCACTTCGTCGTACGTATAACACGGTTGCTGCGAACAGACAACCAATGTCAGCGGCGTCGCAAAGATTTCTCTGGCAATGTCCTGAACATCCCGCGCAGACACCAGCCATGTGGCATTAATGCGTTCGGAAACATCATACATTTTTCCCCGTCCCAAGACCTGCCAGGCGGCTTCAATCGAAGCATCCTCCTGCTGGGTCAGTTGAAACAGCTTTTCGCACATTGCCCGGTTACGTGAAGTTTCCATGCGTCTGTCTGAAGCCAAAGATGTCGTCAAACGGTTAATATTGGCACAAACAATGTCAATACATGTATTGACATCTTCCTCGCGAGCCTCAACGGCAACCCGAAGCGTGCGCAAACCATAATAGCCGGCAATCTTTACTTCCGTCGTAACGTCATAATCGGCAAAACTTCTTTCCAGACGTCCGGCCAACATCGACATTAAGACATTTGCTTCAGCCACATTTTGCAGTCCGGAAACATCCCAGCCCAACATAACTTTCTGGAAGCCTTTCTTTGCCGGCAATTTCGCATAACCGCCGGTATAGAACTGATTTTCAACCTTTTGCGCTCTTCCTGCCGGATAATCGCCCAGATACTTTTCTGCCAGCTTGGCAAATTCTTCCGTTTTAACCGAAGGACCTGCCAGACAAACAACCAGATTTTTTCCGGAATAATACGTTTCCATAAAGGATTTCAAATCCGCAGACGTAAGGCTTTTAACCGAATCAATATAAGCATCCGTATCCCAAAGCACTTTGCCTTTCTTAAAAGCGGTGTGCTTGTAAAGAAGCTTCATCTGACGTTGCGGCAGAGGAGCCATATCCTGCGTATGCTGAACAATATCCGCGACGGCAGCATCAATTCTCTGTTGCGACAAATCAGGATTTTTCAACACACCTGCCAAAGCAGTCAGGGCATCTTCCACATTACCGCTGTTGCAGCCGAGAATAAAAGAAGTTATCGTTCCGCCGTAAACAGCGCTCGAATTTTTCAGCTGTGATAAAATTACTTTTTCACAAACTGCGGCAATTCCCAGGCGGGATTCGTTAACATGACCTACTCTGACTGTTGCCGATACTCTGTAACCTTCGCCATTGCTTGGAGCTACTATAACCTTCACTCCGTTAGCCAACGCTAATTCTTGCATAAAATTATAATTTTATAATTAAACATAAAAATATTAAACACGACAAGAGTCGTAATACCTTTTCTAAATTTTGTCAATAATAAATTAATGTACCGTTAAACAAAATTCAGGAAAACCGGACATATCCATTCCATATTCATCCCGTTCTCAACGGCGGACATACCAAAAAACATTAACCCGCAAACCCCACAAACGCGATGGAAAAATTTCTTTTTCCCGCAAAATTGCCAGTCGGAACATCTCCGACAGAACAATGGCGTCAGCGGATATTTCCGCATTCAGCTTCCGTCCCAGCTCCTGTTCCAGACCATTGCCGACATTGCACAACAACAGCTTGTACCTGCTGAGATCTTCCTTCATAAAGTCCTTTTTGTATATATGCAGATTATTCAATTTTCCGGTTCGTTTTTTTACCAGAAAGAACGGCAGTGCGTCCCATTCATAGCCATAAAAACGGTGTTGGGGAAACTTCTTGGCCAAAGGCACCAGTAAACTGCCGCTTCCGCACCCCAAATCAACAACATCAACGCTCTCCTCCTCTCCGGCCAAAACTTCTTCGGCTTTCTGCAGAAGGTCACGCTTCACCCGGCCGAACGAAATAACAAACGGCGGATATTTTCCCCGGCAGCGAACATAACTGATTAATAAATAAAGCTCAAACAGACAGGCTGCTACGGCAAATGTTAATGCAAAATATAAAAACATGATTTTTTACCTTTCCGTTAAAATAAAAAGCAGCCGAAGAATTGACAAATATATCATCGGAATAACCCTTCTGCCTACCTGCGCGAAAGCTCCCCGGCCAAAAAAGCCGGAGATATATTCTTTGGCGGCACCTGTAAAACATGATAAAACAACGATGCTTTTCCCAACCCAGCCGATGATAAAAAGTTTGCCAAGGCTTCAAACTACAAACTCTAATTCTATATATAATATAAAATTACTTTCATAGTAAAAACAAAAAAACAGATTGGCAAGAGTTATTTTAAAGAAAAAGCACAGCTTGAAAAAACTGTGCTCTAAAATACTTTCCGCGTTTATCTTAATCTGGAAGAATTTCATTAATTGCGGCCAGCGCATTCAATGAACGCGGATAGCCGATAAACGGCAGCAAAACCGTAACCGCATCAACCAGGGTTTCTTTTCCGTTACCGACATTGGCATTACCCTGAACATGGCCTCTGACTTGAGCATCTGCTCCGCCCATGGAAATAAGAATACTGAACGTCAGCAGTTCCCGCTGCTTGATATCCAGGCCTTTTCTTGTATAATAATCGCCAAAACAATTGGCCGACAAAAAGTCCTGAATATGTTTCTGCCCTGCCGGCGCCCCGGCGCGCATTCGGTCAATCTGCTCGCCGAAAATTCCTTTCTGAACTGCCAGCCCTTTGTCAAAACGCGTCTGCTGAGAAACCGTTCCCTGAGCTTCCGTCGGCAGTTTAATTCCTCGTTCTGCAAAGAGCTCATTCGTCAACAACAGAAAACCATAAACCTTTGCGCCGCCGGCATAAGGAACGGCATGATACAAAACCTCTTTGATCTCAACTGGCGAAATACCTTTTTCCAACGCCTTTGCCAATGTTTCCTGATACATTCCCGCAGACTGCGTCGCAATATTGGAAGCCAAAATAAGCAAAAGCCGCTCTTTTTCACCTAAACTGTTATGCAATATCGCCTCCGACTGCTGCAAATTATTCCAAATTGCCACAAATTCAGGATCTGTTCTGTTCAAACGCTGCATCCCGTTCTCCTTTCTTTCTGCCGGCATCAAAAGCGCAACCACCGCTGCAATCGCCAACACAACAATAACGCCCAAAATTTTCTTCATTTATTTATATTCCGCATCACTGACCGGTTCCAGCCAGGTTGTCACATTATCAGGAACATTTGTTTCCAAAGAAATATGCGTCATCCAACTGTCCGGCGCCGCTCCGTGCCAGTGTTCGATATTCGGTACAATTCGGACAACGTCGCCTTTGCGCAACACCCGAATATCCTTTCCTTTTTCCTGATAACGCCCTTCCCCGTTCAAAACCAGAAGAATCTGCCCGCCGCTGTGCTTGTGCCAATTTGTCCGTGCCCCTGGCTCAAACGTCACATTGCCTATCGGCGCGTTAAAAACGTCATCCCTGCCATTCAACATTGTCAGATAAGTCTGGCCGGTAAAATATTGTCCGTAAGGATTGGATTCGCCTTGTTCAAAAACCGTATCAATCGGCGCCTTTTTCATTTCTTTTGCCTCCGTAAAAGAGGAATGCAGACACATTCCCATCATTAAAACACAACTGAATATCTTTATCATTTTTCTTCCTTTTCAGGTTTTAAAATTAGAACCGTAATTTCTGACGGTGCCAACAGGCGCATCTGGGGTCCCCACTGCCCGGCCCCCCGCGTTACATAAATTTCGGCGCCGTTTTCCATCCGGTACTTTCCCGCCAGATACTTGTTTTTCAACTTCGCCGGAATATGGAACGGAAAAATCTGTCCGCCGTGCGTATGACCGGAAACTTCCAGATCAAAAAGATTCTCCTTTCCGAAATCAGCCGGTGTGTGGGACATTAACAACCGGAACTGCCCTGCATCCGCCCCGACAAAAGCCCGGGAAACATCCGCGTTCTTGCCGAGCATACCGCCGGCCGTACAATCGGGAATTCCCGCCACAAAAATATCGCCGAGGGACACGCCGTTGTTTTCCAGAAAAACAAAGCCCATACTTTCCATCTCGCGAACCGCTGCCCGGTATCCGGCGTAAAATTCATGGTTACCGGTCACAAAATAAATACCCTCTTTGGCTTTAAGCCCTTTCAGCAAAACGCTTATGTCTGACACCTTGCCGACATCATCGTCAATAATGTCTCCTGCCAGCAAAACAATATCCGGCTGTTGCGCATTCGCCGCGGCAACAATTGCTTCCACCTTTTCCGGGTTGATAACCCGGTGAATATGAATATCGCTGAGCACGACAATTTTCCGCTCATTCTTTATCTTATCCGAAACGACTGTCACCTCTTCAACAGCCGGAACTTTCGTTCCGGCATACAAAGCATAAACACAACAAACCAAAGCCAAAGCAATGTTAAATCCGCCGGCATATTTCGCCCACTTGCCCACCTTTGCGACCCAAGGCGTATAAGACAACACCCACAGAACAAAATCCGTTGCCAGCGTCAAACAAAACAACAGCAGGCAGGCAACAAAAACAAAATACAGAGCATAACGGTAAAATGGATACATCCGGCCTAAAAAAATCTCCGCTTCATAAGAGATAAACAGCGGAATGCACCCTGCCGCCAGAAAAACGCCCCAGAGCAGCCCCCGACGAACATATCCCAGCTCAAAACACCATGTGTAACGGAAAAACAAATAAGACGTTACAAGACATCCCAAAAGAGAAGTAACCAGCGAAAATGCCAGCATCATAGCCTCGGTTTCAGTTGCGTGGTTCATTTTGCCAAACCTACGTCTTCAAGCCAGCCGGAAATACCCAAAGTACGACTGCCGTAACCAACCCACGGATTGTCGCTGACTTTGCAGCCCCGGCACTGCGCCTTCAGATTCTTAACCGTATTCTGCACACCGCCGCCGCCATGCGTAATAAACGGCACAACCGTCTTTCCCGACAAATCGGAACTCTCGATAAAACTGCTGACTGCCGGCGTAATCGTCCCCCACCAGTTTGGAGAACCGATAAAAACGACATCATACTGTGCCATGTTCGCAACTTTGTTTTTCAGCTCGGGACGATAATTTTCGCTGATTTCTTTCTTAGCCTGCTCGGTTTGTTCCTTATACGCCGCCGGATAAGCGGAAACCGTCTGTATCTCGAACAAATCGCCGCCGGTTTTCTCGCGAATGGCTTCCGCCACTTCCCGCGTATTGCCGGATAAAGAATAATAAGCGATTAAAATTTTGGAATTTGCCATAGGTAACTTTTCCTCCCCTGTTGTCTGTGCCGTAGCCGACATACCGAATAAAATGCCGGCTAAAGCAAGTAATAAGCCTAAAAAACCTGTTTTTTTCATATATTTATCCTCCCTGAAATTACAATACTTTCAAAATATCCGCTGCAATCAGTTCCGGCGTCAGATGATAGCGCTGATACAGTTCGTCCAAAGAAACCCTGTCGGTAAATTCCTTCTTGGCGCCGAAAGCCAAAACCTTCATTGCGCTGTCCCCGTAAAATCTGGCGACTTTTTCGCCGAAACCACCGTTCAGCACACCGTCTTCCAAAGAGGCAACAACCTTATGCCCGGCCTTCAGGCTTTCCAACAAAGCCTCGTCCAAACCGGTAATATAGCGCGGGTTAACCACTGTCGCCGTAATACCGTGCTTTTTCAGTTCCGCAGCGGCTTTCTCCGCCAAATCAAAAAAGCTTCCTAAACCGAGAAGAGCCACGTCTTTTCCCGCCTGCGTCACCACAGAAGTGTTCAAATGGTCATACGCCTTGTCAACCATACCTTTGGCATAAGTCACATAAGTCGGCACACGAATAACCACCGGATGCGCCGTCTGCTCGATTCCCCATTCCAGCATTGCCAGATATTCTTCTTTTGTCGTCGGCGCCAGATAAACAATATTCGGAATATTGGAAATCAGCGGAATGTCAAAACACCCCAAATGCGTCACGTCCATACTCGAAATCGCACCGGAAAAGACCAGAATAACCGCCGGATTATTATTAATCGCCAAATCCTGCGACAACTGGTCATATGTCCGCTGTACAAAGGAGCTCCAAACCATATACACCGGCTTGCAGCCGCCTTTGGCCAAAGCCGACGTCATTGCCACAGCATGCTCTTCGGCAATACCGACATCGACATAATTGACACCGAATTTCCGACGTCTTTCGGCATCCAGCCCAAAAGCACCCGGCGTTCCCGCATTAACAACGACAACTTTGTTATCTTCGGACACCTTATTAAGCAAATAATTCGCCGTAATATCGTTATAATTTTCACCATCGCCAAAATTGATGGTTACTTCGCCGCTTTCAATATCAAAAGGCAGATTCCAGTGCCATTTCTCTTTATTCTCCTCGGCAAAAGCATAACCTTTTCCTTTAAGAGTATGAATATGTACCACTGTCGGCCGCGGCGTATCTTTCACCGACGACAAAACCGCTGTCATCTGTTTAATGGAATTACCGTCCGCCACATAGTGATAATCAAATCCCAAAGCCTTAAACATATTGCACTCTGCCTGGCCGTTCGTTTCGCGCAACAGACGCAGATTCGTATACAAACCGCCGTGATTCTCGGCAATCGACATCTCATTGTCATTAACAATAATAATGATATTGCTGCCTAAAACGGCCGCGTTGCTGAAACCTTCCAAAGCCTCGCCGCCGCTCAGGGAACCATCGCCGATAACGGCAATAACATTGTATTTTTCGCCTCTGATATCGCGCGCTTTAGCCAAACCGCAGGCCAAACTGACAGACGTTGACGTATGTCCGATAATAAAATTGTCATGTTCGCTTTCCGCCGGATTCGTATAGCCGGAAATTTCAGCCATTCCCGCCTCGGTCAAAAAACCTCTCTGTCGACCGGTCAAAAGCTTGTGCGGATAACATTGGTGAGAAACATCATAAACAATCTTATCTGTTGGCGAATCAAAAACATAATGCAACGCAATAGTCGCTTCCACAATTCCGAGATTCGGACCGACATGGCCGCCGATTTTACTGTCACGGTTCAAAACAGCGGTACGGATTTCCCCGGCCAAGGCTTCCATTTCCTTTTCATTAAGCAACTTAACATCTTTGGGTGAATTGATTTTTTCCAAATAAGACATTTATTTCTCCTGTTCTTTTATGACATGATTCGAATTTAAGCACATCATAAATTTTAGAGTTAACTCTAAGTCAAGCATTATTTTGCAATTTTAAAAACTTTTTTATTTTAGAGTTAGCTCTAAGTTAAAATAAGATTGACAAGCGATATAATTTGTGCTTAGCGTATGCCTAAGGAGGAAAGAAACCATGGGATATTCTATCGGACAAGTTGCACAGAAAACCGGTCTGTCGACACACACATTGCGTTATTATGAAAAGGAAGGGCTGCTGCCTTTTGTCAAAAAAAGCGGTTCCGGCTTGAGAATCTTTTCAGACAGCGATCTCGGCTGGCTGGCAATGATTGAATGCCTGAAAGAAACCGGTATGCCATTGAAAGGCATCAAACAATACATCGACTGGTTCATTGAAGGCGATTCAACTCTGCAAAACCGCTTGGATATGTTCCGGGCGCAAAAAACACATATTGAAGAACAAATTGCCCAACTCCAAAAACACATGGAAAAAATCAACTATAAAATCAAGCTTTACGAAGAAGCCGTCAAAAAAGGCAGCCTGGATATCGCCTCCGCCAACAAACGCCTCAGAGAAGAAAGAAACCGCCTTTTTAATGAAGGATAGATTAACTGGCGCGAAATTAGATGCCCAAACCATAATCCCGTCAAATGAAGCGAGATTCCCTCGAAGCTGAATTCCCTCTCTCAGCAAAAAATCCCGCTCATAAATGAACGGGATTTTTTAATTGGCGGTGTAGTAAAACTCAACGGTATTGAGCATACGAAAGAGCAATTCTATCTACATATAGAAATTATTGCAACTATCATAGACGCAATGGCTATAGCTAAAGTCCATTTTGAAATAATCAAAGATTTTTTCAAAATAAGATCATTCGTTCTTCGTGAAAGTTCATTTTTTCCTATGCTGATTAGATGTTCAACATCTTCAATCTTCGAAACTATTCCGTTTTGATACTCTCCCTTATTAATATAAAGAGTTAGATTCGTAGCTCTATAAATTTCATTATAATTTATTTCCAATTTTTGAATACTGGCCAACAAATTCTTATCAGACATTGAAAATGGATATTCATAAGGAACTTTTATTTGGTACCCTCCTCCATCTACCGCTGGTAAAAAGTCATTATTCAAATTTCTTTTCAAAGATTTCTTAAAAAATTTATCAAACATTAGAATTTCACTTTCAAACATATCTTTTATTTTTCTAAGATAAATTTATCATAACAATAAATAAATTGTCAGCAACTTACAAACATTTTGCACCGATGACCATAAATCTTTTCTATCTCGGAATCACAAATGCATCATCGCCTCACTGCAATAACAGGGAATCTACAGGGAAATTCACCTTGTTTCTACCCAATATACCATCTTAAAATCCTTGAATTGATTCCCTTACGAAAGCATCGTGCTCAAAATTATCAGGGAATTTAAAATTAACAACAATATGGCCTGTCTTTAAATGGAAAATAACCTGTTGACAGGGAAATTGTTTGATGCCAACGGCACCATTTTTACCAATCAGGCTAACAGCAAAAAGAAAGCTACCAAACGACATTACTATTCTATTAAGGGTTTGTTCCTACCCACGGAGCAAATTGATAAGCTCGCCAAAGATGCCATAATTGAAATTCTGAACAGCAATCTTAACGGGCTGAACAAAGACAGCGCCATGGCTTTAAAACTTATAAACTTCAACGATATGGACTATTTTGCACAACGCAATTTTATCCGCAACTTCATTAACAAAATCATCTATCAAAAAGATCGCCTGACCTTCTTCTTTAATACCGATCCGATAATCCTCTCGGCCTATACCGGCGATTCGCTAAACGAAAACAACAACTCGCTGGAATTTATTGCTGATAATGCCAACAACCAAATTATCTACGAAAAACAGGTGGTCATCAACCGCGGGCTGTCAAGCAACGTTTATAACGCCGGAAAGGTCGGACTGATGAGTGTTAATGACAACAACCACCTCATCGTCAGAGCCTTTGCCTATGCATGGAAATTTAAGAAACTATATGAAAAAGGCATCCGGATGGAAGACATCATGAAACAGGAGAAAATGACCAAGCGTACAATTTACAAATACCTAAACCTCGCTTATCTATCTCCCAAACTCGTCAATCAGCTCCTCAACGGCACCTTAATCATCAACCTGCAAACCCTCTCCGATGTCGCCTCTAAAAACCTGAGCTTTGAAGAACAGGAAAAAGAAGTATTTAATTAAAAGAAAAAGAATTTAACGCTTCGACCACTCTTTCTTTTATCTGCTCATCAGGCTCTTCATGTCGTGCCAGAGTTAGATAATAGTTTTGATTATCTTTTCGATATAACACAATCCAATCACCTGTAAGTCTTTTTTCCTCATGACGCTTTAGATATCCATCATCTGTAAAAATTTGCCCCATCCTTCCAAGAGCATATTGATTTGCCTTATTTTCATCAAATTTCTCTATTACATAATAATAAAGAAATAAAGTATCATACACGAGCTTTTCATATTCATCTTCAGACATTTTTAAAGAACCAGCTCTTTTTTTCAACTCATTAATACAATTTAAAGCAATATGAGAGGCCTGGACATGATGTATATGAAATAGATTATCTATACCAAAATTTCTTAAAGGCTTATAGATATTTTTATTAAAAGCATTTTCTTCAAGCTTTTTAATTTTATCTAATATTACAAATACATTGTAATATATTTCCTCATATTGTTTGGTATATTTATTATAATAATTACCTACTTTATTAGCACCATGCTCAGTTAATTGCCTTAAAAATTCAGGACTAAAACGGTTATAGCCTAAAGAACTTTCTATCCACTCTTTCATTTTTTCCCTCAAGTAACAAATGAAGTGACTTCCCAAAAATTGGCAAAGTATGTAACTGTCTTAAATTTTGCACTTTCCAATATAAAATAAGCTTACCATAGTCATTTCAGCAATGTCAATCGCCAGCAAAGCCCGTGTTTCCGCGGGATACGAAAAAAGACGCTGCAATCCAGCGTCTTTTTAATTAAAATGGCGGAGAGAGAGGGATTTGAACCCCCGGTACGCTTACACGCACAATTGATTTCGAGTCAACCGCATTCGACCACTCTGCCATCTCTCCAATACATATTGTTAATAAAATCTTTTAAACAAGATTACAAGCATTAATTTAAATATCCCGACCGCTTTTTTCCAAAATTTCTTCTTTCATCATCCGAACCTGCTCTTTATCGTCCCTGGCACTCTTATCAACAGCATTCTCTTCTCGGGAATTTTCCTTACTGTCCATGGCATGATCACGTACCCTGGTGTCAAAACAATCAATAATTATCCCGATAACACCATACTTATGCTGTTCTTCATAGCTAAATATCCTGTTAAGTCGGACTCGGATTTCCTCACGATTATCATATCCAAAAACTTCCGGCGGCAACAACTCAACCATCGTTTCAACCGTATCAAAAACCAAAAAACCTTTTACCAGACACAACGTGCGATCATTAAGCTCTTTGCACTCAAACTCAATAACATCATTCGGCCGAATCTTTTGGCATTTTTCGGTATACAAACGAACCTCCACCTTTTTTGAACCGGACAGCAGCTTCTTAAAAGGCATCCACATCATCGGCATAATATGCTTCATACTTATCTCCGTTTACTGGTAATATACGGAAGTATGCTACAACTATTTACGAAAAATATCAAACACTTCCAAAAATTTTTCCCAGCGTGACAATTCCTGCGCCTGACGAAAGGCAAAATGTTTAAACAAAAGATAATTAAGAATAAACAACACACTGATTGCCACCGCCTGCGACAAATAGATATTCAAATGAAGCCGCCCGACCAACAAAGACAATATTCCGGCATTTATAACATAACTGACTGACCAGATTAAAACGCTCTTCGCATACTCCCGTACATGGTTTCCGCTCGTCCCAAACACCAAAATCTTATAAGAATAAAACGCCACAACAGAAGAAAACAACCACATCATAAGCAAAACCAGCTGATAATGAAGCGTTTTAAAAACAATGCCCAAAACAACAAACAAAACATAACGAAAAGCCATGTTTAGAGAAGCCAAAATGCCAAAACGCAGGCGCTCGTCCGTTTCAAACCAATGGTCTATTAAAGTTTTCTCCTTAATAAACCAGCCTTTAACTTTTTCATAAGCCGCATAAAGCCATTTCATTTTTCATCTCCGTAAAAGTATCACTTAGTTAAATATAATTTTCAATAAAGAAAATTAAACAAGCAATCGCAGCGTTTTTTTACGACAAAAACTTATGAACTAATTTAAAAGAAAAAGGCCTTGTAAAACAAGGCCTGGAATTGGAGCGGGCAATGGGATTCGGACCCACGACATCAACCTTGGCAAGGTTGCGCTCTACCCCTGAGCTATACCCGCATCATTTAGAACAAAGAAATAATTACCATAAAAAAAAATAATTGCAAGCAAAAAAATCAAAAAAATATATATTTTTTTCAATTTAATTATTTTACAAATGGTTAGGCTTTTACAATAAAAAAGAAAAAGGCCCGTGTAAAAACACGAACCTTTTCCTAAAAACCAGGTTTTGGTTAAAAACCCATACCGCCCATTCCGGCAGCGCCGCCGCTCATTCCGCCGGTACCGCCGCAACCGCAGGAACATTCTTTCTGCGGAGCTTCGGTAACCATAGCTTCGGTTGTAATTAACAAACTACCGACAGAAGCTGCATCCTGCAACGCCGTCCGGACAACCTTAGTCGGGTCGATAATACCGGCCTTAACCATATCGGTATACTCATCATTCTGAGCATTGTAACCATAATTGCTGTCAGACTGTTCAAGCAATTTTCCGGCAACAACCGCACCGTCAACACCTGCATTCTCGGCAATCTGGCGGATTGGCGCCTGAATAGCTTTACGGATAATATCAATACCCACTTTCTGATCGGCATTGGCCGGCGTCAGTTTATCCAAAGCTTTAATGGAATACAGCAAGGCAACGCCGCCGCCGGCAACAACGCCTTCCTTAACGGCTGCGCGCGTTGCGTTCAAGGCATCGTCAATGCGGTCTTTCTTTTCTTTGACTTCGACTTCTGAAGCGCCGCCGACACGAAGAACCGCAACACCGCCGGACAATTTAGCCAGTCTTTCCTGCAGTTTTTCACGATCATAATCAGACGTCGTGTCTTCAATCTGCTTGCGGATTTCAGCCGTTCTGTCCTGAATGGTTTCTTTGTTGCCCATACCGTCAATAACGGTGGTTTCTTCCTTGCTGACTTCAATTCTCTTGGCTGAGCCTAGGTATTCCAGCGTAATATTCTCAAGTTTCATGCCAAGCTCTTCAGAAATAACCTGACCGCCTGTCAAAATGGCAATATCCTGCAACATGGCTTTGCGTCTGTCGCCAAAGCCCGGAGCCTTAACGGCGCAGACTTTCAAACCGCCGCGCAGTCTGTTGACAACCAACGTAGCCAAAGCTTCGCCTTCAATATCTTCAGCTACAATCAACAACGGACGGCCGGACTGAACAACAGCCTCCAAAACCGGAATCAACGGCTGCAAATTGGAAATTTTCTGATCATAAAGCAGAATATAAGGATTCTCATATTCGCAAATCATCTTTTCCGCATTGGTAATGAAATAAGGAGAAAGATAACCGCGGTCGAACTGCATACCCTCAACAACATCAAGTTCCGTTTCCAGCCCTTTGGCATCTTCAACGGTAATAACGCCTTCATTGCCGACTTTTTCCATCGCGCGCGCCAGATATTCGCCGATTGAACGGTCGCCGTTAGCGGAAATCGTACCAACCTGAGCAATTTCTTCAGATGTCTTAATATCTTTTGAACGGGATTTGACATCTTCGACAACGGCTTCGACAGCCATATCAATACCGCGTTTCAAATCCATCGGGTTCATACCGGCGGCAACGGCTTTACAGCCCTCGCGAATAATTGCTTCGGCCAAAACGGTCGCCGTTGTAGTACCGTCACCGGCTTTGTCTGCCGTCTTCTGGGCAACTTCCTTAACCAGTTGCGCGCCCATATTTTCAAACTTATCGGCTAATTCGACTTCCTTGGCCACGGAAACGCCGTCTTTGGTAATTTTCGGCGCACCGTAGGACTTATCCAAGACGACATTGCGTCCCTTCGGCCCCAGTGTAACCTTTACTGTTTTTGCCAATGTTTCAACGCCTTTAAGCATTTTTGCTCTGGCGTCTGTTCCAAACATAATATCTTTCGCTGACATATTTTTACTTCCCTTGTAACATTTAATTATTCTTCAATAACACCGAGAATATCCGATTCTTTCAGGATAACCCGGTCTTCACCGTTAACTTTAACTTCCGTGCCGGCCCATTTGGCAAACAAAACCTTGTCGCCTTCTTTGACGCTCATCGGAATAATCTTGCCGTCCTCGGCTCTGAAACCGTTGCCGACAGCCTCAATAATACCCTCGCTCGGTTTTTCCTTGGCGGTATCCGGAATAATAATTCCGCCGGCTGTTTTGGTTGTTGCTTCAACACGTTTAATCAACACTCTGTCATGCAAAGGTTTAATTTTCATTTTCAACTAACTCCTCATAAATTTAATTCCTAACACCATAGTTAGGAATTAAATTTCATCAAATCAAGATTAATTTCAAAAAAATTAAAAGTTTTTATATCTTACACTTCGGCAGCAGCCCCATCATTTTGCGGAAGATTTCCGTAACCGCGCTCATGATAAAGCTGATAACCATCAAAAACGAGATAAAAATAAAGGAAACGAAGAAAATCCACGCGTACGGAAACTCCCGCATAACCGGTCGGGCAATATCCACCGCCCAGCCATCCAGCGTAAACAGTTGCAGCAATGTAAATGAAGAAGCCCCAAGCGTCGAAAATTCAACATAAGTATCACCAAACAGGCTGACCGCCATAATCGCAAAAACATAAAAGAACACGGCAAAAATCAACAGCATGGCCAAGAAACTCGGAATCAGTTCTATAAAAATGACAATCACCTGCCGCAAACGCTTAAAACGGTTAATATAACGCAAAACCAAAAACAGGCGGAACGTTCTCAAAACAATAAAGAAGCTGACCGTCGGCAAAGAGGAAATCGCCACGATAATAAAATCAAACAGATTCCAACCGTTTTTAAAGAACTTCTTTCCGTAAGCCCAAACTTTCATCAACATTTCGGCAATAAAAATCGCCATACATAATCTGTCAAGAATAAACAAAATCCAGTCATACGCGCCGAACAGGGTCGTTGTCATCAGTCCCATAATCACAGCGTCAAACAAAATCAGCGACATAATCATCATATCAAAATTACGCCCTTCGACCAGCTTTTTGACTTTTCTTTTGTCCTGATTGAGTGATTTTTTTAGATTATCCCAAACTTTCATCTTTTTTATCCTTTATATAAAAGCCGCACAGATTGCCGCCAAAGCCAAAGCCGGACCGAAAGCCCCCGCCCTTTTGCGGACCGCCAGCGCATAAACGGCAAAAATAATACACGCACCAATAATGACATATAACAGTTTTTCCAACCCCAGCCAGGCGCCGATAACGGCCAGATACTTAACATCACCACCGCCGAAAGCATCTTTGTGCTTCCAAACCAGAAACATTGCTGCCGCCGTCGGCAAAATATACCCGGCCGCCGCGCCGATGAAACTCTCAACCGGCAAGATACCGCCGCCGAAACAGGCAAAGCCAAACCCCAGAATGAGCAGCGGATAAGTTATTATATCCGGCAACAACAGCAAACGGCTGTCAATCTCCACAAGCAGCAGCGATGCCCCGGCAAAAATTGCAAGCCCAGCCGCATCAAAACCGGGATTTCTCAAGGCCAGCACATAAAAAATTACCGCCGCGGCCAAAGCATACATAAAACCGCGCCAACGAAGTGTTGCCCGCAAACGCAAAAACTTCTCTTTTCCCTTCGTCTGTAATGAAAAACGACAATGGCAAATGTCAAACAGAGCATAAGCAAACGTTGCCGGCATAAATTTTGCAAAACGCCTGGCAATATAAGGAATAAACAATCCCCAGACAAAACCGCATAAGGCATAAGACATTATATAATTGCTCCTTCTATGGCAACAGCTTAGTTCATAACATTAAAAAAAACATTAATACATTTTTTTACCGACTTCAAAAATCCTTAACGTTTATTATTTAAAATTAAAACAAATGTAATTTCATTCGGAGGAAAAATGCAAAATCAAACAGAAAAAAGTTTTTCAAGAAAAATTCTTATTGCCGTATGGAACTTTTGGACCAGCCCGACAGGAGCTTTTATTTTGGCCGTTTCTGCCATAGCATTGGGATATTACCAGTTTTACATCAGCCGCCCCATCCTGCGCTACGAAACGGACAGCGTCAAACTGATTTCCTCTGCCAATCAAAATGAATACAGTATTAAAGTCAAAGGCAGAGAATATAAAGATTTATACCTGAGTAAAGTTTACCTCTATAATCAGGGACAGCAAGCCCTCTCGGGAACTGATGTATCCCGCGTCGGTCATGATCCGATTCGCATCGTAATTCCCAAGGAAGCAAAAATGCGCCATTATAATCTGAATAATGACGAAACTTCTCAAGCCATGACGACAGAAATTATTCCCTACGAAAATGATTTGATTTTAAAATTTGATTTTCTCAACCCTGATTATCAATACGTTGTAAATATCCTGCATGAAAATCCGACGGCTGATTTTATCGTCACCGGCAGTGCTCTCAATGTCAATGAAATCACCCCTGCCATCAGCGGCAAAGAACTCAAAAACTGGATGATATGGGGACTGGGTGTGCTATACATTCTGCTTATCATCCGTTACATCGCCAAAATTTTAATAAAAGATTATCATAAAAAACATAAATAATCAAAAAAGGCGGCCTGCATTTAACAGACCGCCTTTTTCTTAAAAAGCGGACAACATATACGAACTCAGCCGCTCAGCAAAAAACGACGGATCCTTAATCGCTTCTCCTTCCGCAATCAGGGCCTGATCATACAAAACCCTGACCATTTCCGTTACTTTCGCTTTCAAAGCGTCATCGCTAACAGCTTCGGAAAGCTTGACAATCAGCGGATGATACGGATTAACCTCCAATATCCGCAAGCTGGCAAAAGCCGTCTGCTGCTGGTGATTGCGCATCAGCCTTTCCAAATGAATACTCATCTGCCCGTTTTCCACGGTCAGGCTGACCGGACTGTTTGTCAGTCTGTCCGTTGTTGTCACTTTGGCAATCTCGCCGTTCAAAATTTCAGCCATAAAATCCGTCAGCTTTTTCAAATTCTCGTCTTTGGCTTTGACGCTCTCTTTGCGTTCTATGATAAAATTTTCCTCCGCTTGAGAAATATGCTTAATCGGCTTGTCTTTATACGATGTTAAGACCTGAGTCCAAAACTCATCAATCGGATCAACCAGCAATAGAACATCGATTCCCTTGGCCTTAAAAGCTTCAAGCTGCGGATTATTCGCCAAAACCCGAACATCATCACCGGTAATATAATAAATGGCCTTTTGCTCATTGCCCATTGCCGCCACATATTCGTCAAGCGACAACATCCTTTCCGGATTTTTGACCGAATAGAAACGAGATAACCCGGCAATTTCATCTCGATTGCCGAAGTCTTCATAAATTCCTTCTTTGAAAGCAATACCAAAAGCTTCCCAGAACTTCATATAGTCTTCCAAATTCTCACTGCGCTTTTTTAACTCTTTGAGAATTCTGGAAACAATGCCACTGCGGATTTTGGCAATCATCGGATTTTGTTGCAGCATCTCGCGAGAGATGTTCAGCGGCAAATCGGAACTGTCAACCACACCTTTGACAAAGCGCAGATAATTCGGCAGCAGTTCTTCCACCTTGTCCGAAATAAACACCTTGTTCACATAAAGCTTCAGACCGTTTTTCCGGTCAGGCTGGAACAAATCATAAGGCTGGCTGCCAGGAATAAACAAAAGTCCGGTATATTCAATATTTCCTTCGGCTTTAAAATGCAGTGTCATCCACGGTTCGTCAAAATTCTTGGAAACATGATGATAAAACTCTGCGTACTGTTCCTTGGTAATCTCCGCCTTGTTCTTCGCCCACAACGCCGAACCGCTGTTAATCGTTTCTTCGCCGCCTTTTTCGCCAAGATTAAGGACAATCGGATAATTAATATGGTCGGAATACAAGCGCACAATCTGCCGCAAATAAATCGTATCCGTATACTGCTTTTCGCCCTCTTTCAAAAAGATTGTAATTTCCGTGCCGTTACCTTCTTTTTCGGCCTTGCCGATTTCAAAACCGCCGATACCGTCGGAAGACCAGCGCCAGGCTTCATTCTCTCCGGCCTTGCGCGTCAGAATTTCAACCTTGTCGGCGACCATAAAAGCAGAATAAAAACCCACACCGAACTTGCCGATTAAATCTACATCCGAACCGTTGTCCTTCACATTATTCACAAAATCAGCCGTCCCGGACTTGGCGATTGTCCCCAAATGATTGATTAAATCATCGCGATTCATACCGATGCCGTTATCGGCAATTTTTAAGGTATTTTTTTCCGCATCCGGCGTCAGCACAATACGCATTGCCCCTGACGACTTTGCCAAATCGGGATTCATCAAAGCCATGTACTTCAGTTTGTCGCAGGCATCGCTGGCATTCGAAATCAATTCCCGCAAAAAAATCTGCTTTTCAGAATAAATCGAGTTAATCACAATATCCAAAAGTTTATTGACTTCCGCCTTAAACTCCATTTTATCAGACATTTTCTACCTCCGTTATCAAATATTTTACTTAATATATGGGACACGGAAAGGCAATTCGCAACCCCCGGCAATAAAATACTTGATTTTAAAATCAAGTGTGAGTACATTGTGGTCTGAAAACAAACCGCCGGTTTTTTACAAACCGAAATTTAGGAGATATAAATATGGTTTCTGTTGTTAATGATTCTTGCATCAAATGCCGCGCCTGCGTTTCCGTTTGCCCGGTTGACGCATTTCATGAAGGTGACAGCCAGATGGTTGTTGATCCGGATACCTGCATTTCTTGCGGCGTATGCATTTCCGAATGCCCGCAGGGTGCTATCTGCTCAGATGATGAAGCTGATGCCGAAGTTGTTGCATTCAACGCTGAAAAAGCCAAAGAATGGCCGAATGCCAACGACTAATGATATTTTGATTAATCAAAAAACCGTTGTTGCTCAAACAGCGGTTTTTTTATATTTTTCTCCAAGAAATCGAACCATTAAAAACTTTATACACCTTTTTTTATTGCATTTAAATATACTTGTATTACTTTGTAGTAACGTAAAAGATTTTATAATATGAGGATAATAATGAACGCCAAACCAAACGAGTCTACTTTTTATGATGTTGTCGGTATCGGTAACGCCATCGTTGACGTCATGGGAAAAGTCGGAGAAAGATTTTTAAGCGAACGCGACCTGCCCAAAGGCGGCATGGTTTTGCTTGACGCCCTCTCCGCCGGAAAAATTTATCAGGATATTATGCCGGAACGCGAAGTTTCCGGCGGTTCCGCCGCCAACACCATCGCCGGCATGGCCTCTCTGGGCTCGGCCTGCGCGTTTATCGGCAAAGTTCACGACGACGAACTGGGACAGGCTTTCAGCCGCGACATCGGCGCCGCCGGCATTGATTTCTTCACCAAGCCGCTCAATGAAGGCCCCTCAACCGGCCGCAGTATAGTCTTGGTTACGCCCGATGCCGAACGCTCCATGTTCACTTACCTCGGCGCATCCACACACCTGAGCGTTGAAGACATCGACGAAAGCATCATCAAATCCTCGCGCATGACTTATGTTGAAGGTTATCTGTGGGAAGACCAAAACGCCAAAGAAGCCATTATCAAGGCCGCGGAAATCGCGCATAAATATAACCGTGACTTTGTTTTCAGCCTGTCTGACAAATCCTGCGTTGAACGCCACCGTGCCGAATTTATGGATTTAATCAGCAAACATGTCGATATTCTTTTCGGCAATGAAGACGAATTAAACGCCTTGTTTGAAAACGATGATTTTGAAGCAAACCTTGACTTAATCAAACCGTTGGTCGACATCGCCGCCATCACCAGAAACATCAAAGGGTCGGTTATTGTCAGCGGACGCGTTAAGACCTTTGTCGAATCGGAAACGGTCGATAACGTGGTTGACACGACCGGCGCCGGCGACTTGTATGCCGCTGGCTTTTTGTTCGGCCTGATTAACGGCCGCAGCCTCGGAACCTGCGCCATGATCGGCGGTCTGGCCGCTGCCGAAATCATCAGTCATTACGGCGCCCGCCCGGAAACATCCCTGCGCGGTTATGTCCGTAACAACTTGGTTAAATACGGCAAAACGCTCTAAATAAAAAATAAACTAAAAAAGAAAGGCTCTATTCCCGACAAACAGAATGAGCCTTTTCTTTTTGCTAAATACGTCAATGTTCATACCGATACCCTCCAAACATTGTTCCCAGGATACAATCTACAATCCATGGAGTAAATACGGATACCATAACGGCCAGCGAATGTCCTTCAAAATCCTTAAACAGGCCGGGGTTCAGAAAAACCAGCAAACAGCACGGAACCGCAACTGCAACATAAGCAACTGCCTTAACCACTGATAATAATGCGTTTTTTCCGAATTTTTGAACCAACAAATATTGCCCGACAATCGACAATATGCCTAAAACTAAAATAATAATGAGTGTTGCCATGATAATTTATGTTATAATAAGTTAAATAATAGAGTTATGCCAACAGTATTACCGGAAATGATTAACAAGCATTTAATGCGACTCCTGCACCTGAAAAAAAATAAATTAAATTACAGTAAATTCTTGAAAATTAAAATTAACTTGCTATTGTAAGGGCAACTTAGAACAGCATAGCTTTTCTATGAAGATTGGTTATGCTGGAAGCAAGTCCGGCGACGCAGTGTACAACGAATAGGACATAAGGAGCCGGATTTACGACATGACGACCTTTACCGGCGCGGTTTTTTCTTTCATAAAAGGCCGTGCTGGAAGTAAATTCGGCGACACGGTGTACAATAAACAGTACATAAGGAGCCGGATTTACAACATGACGACCTTTTAGGAAAGAAAAAAAGATGAACTTGAGAAATATTGCCATAATCGCTCACGTTGACCACGGCAAAACAACAATGGTCGACGGCCTGCTAAGACAGAGCGGTACTTTCAGAGATAACCAGAAAGTTGAAACCTGCGTTATGGACAGCAATGAGTTGGAGAGGGAAAGAGGAATTACGATTCTTTCCAAATGCACTTCCATTGAGTGGAAAGGAACCAGAATTAATATCGTTGATACACCGGGACACGCGGACTTCGGCGGCGAAGTCGAACGTATCCTGTCTATGGTTGACGGTGTTGTTTTGCTGGTAGACTCCTCTGAAGGACCAATGCCTCAGACAAAATTCGTATTGGGAAAAGCCCTGAAAATCGGACTGCGCCCGATTGTTGTTATCAACAAGGCTGATAAGCCGGATGCCCGCGCTGATGAAGTACTGGATGAAATTTTTGACCTGTTCGTCAGCCTGAACGCAACCGATGAACAGCTTGATTTCCCGGTTTTGTATGCTTCCGGACGCAACGGCTGGGCCGTTAAGGAACTGACAGATGAAAAGAAAGACCTGACCCCGTTGTTTGAACTGATTTGTTCCTATGTTCCCGAACCGGCCTGCGAACCGGACAAACCTTTCTCCATGCTGGCCACAACTTTGGAATCAGACAAATTCATCGGCCGCATTCTGACCGGCAAAGTCCACTCCGGCAAATTAAAGGTTAATGACACAGTTAAGATTTTAAACGGCAAAGGCGAAGAAGTCGAACGCACCAGAATCGCCAAAATTCTGGCTTACCGCGGTCTGACCCGTGTAGCGCTTGAAGAAGCCAATGCCGGTGACATTGTCGCCGTATCAGGCATTGTCAAAGGCACTGTAGCCGACACAATCTGCGCGCTTGACGTCAACGAAGCTATCCACGCCCAGCCGATTGATCCGCCGACTTTGGCAATGACTTTTTCCGTTAACGACTCGCCGCTTGCCGGACGTGAAGGCGACAAAGTAACCTCACGCGTTATCTGGGACAGACTCGAAAAAGAAGCGGAAGGCAACATCGCCTTAAAAATCTCCCGCACAGATACCAGCGACTCGTTTGAAGTCGCCGGACGCGGTGAACTTCAGCTTGGCGTTCTGATTGAAACCATGCGCCGTGAAGGCTTTGAGCTGTCCATCTCCCGTCCGCGCGTTTTGATGAAAAGAGACGAAAACGGTCAGTTAATGGAACCGGTCGAAGAGGTAGTTGTTGACGTAGACGAAGAATTTTCCGGCGCCGTCGTTGAAAAGCTCGGCCGCCGCAAAGCCGAACTGGCTGAAATGATTCCATCCCAGCTGGGCAACAAAGTCCGCCTGATTTTCAATGCTCCGTCCCGCGGCTTAATCGGTTATCATTCCGAATTTCTGACTGACACGCGCGGCACCGGTGTTATGAACCGTTTGTTTAAATGTTATGAACCTTATAAAGGAGAAATCGAAGGACGGCGTAACGGTGTGCTGATTTCTTCGGAAAACGGTACGGCAATTGCTTACTCTTTATGGAAACTTCAGGATCGCGGCCCGATGTTCATTGACGCCGGCGTCCCCGTTTACGTTGGCATGATTATCGGCGAACACACCAAGCCGAATGACCTTGAAGTTAATCCGACCAAAGCCAAACAGCTGACCAACATCCGCGCTGCCGGAAAAGACGAGGCCATTGACCTCATCCCGCCGCGCAAGCTGACATTGGAACAGGGACTGGCTTATATTCAGGAAGACGAACTTCTTGAAGTCACACCCAAAAGCCTGCGCCTGAGAAAGCGCATTCTTGACCCGATTCAGCGTAAACGTGCCAAACCGGAAGTCATGGAGTAAAACGAAAACAAGAAAACAAATAAAAGGCTCTTTTATCAAAAAGAGCCTTTTATTTGGTCAGTATCAAAAATATCATGATTTCTTCCGTATTCTGAGATTTGATGCCATAATTCTTCCCCGGTCAAAACACTCTTCATAACCGATTTCCTTACCCGGAATAAGAAAAGCAATACCTGCCTTTTCCAACTCAGAAATATGAACAAACACATCGTCACGGCCATCATCGGGAATAATAAAACCATATCCCTTTCTCAAACTAAACCATCTTACACATCCTGATCTCATATTAACCTCAATTCAAAAATCCTCTTGCTTACGAATTTTAGTATGAACGACTTTGCGCTGAAACACAAGACCTTAAAATCTGATTGTGTTACCGAAAAATATGTGCACTCTGCACGACAAATTCGCAACGAGGCATCGAAAAATAAGGACACTGCAATATAAAATAAAGAAAATTCAATACATTAAAAAACAAAAAAGACCTGCAACACAGATCTTTTTTACAGCTTGTATAAATCAGTCCAACGCGATTCCTACAAAAAACTTTCGACCTGAAATTTCTGTATTAGGCGCCCAAGCCGCTCTAAAAAAACGTGGAGAATGCGGCGAATAATAAGAAATAAAGGCGAAAGCAACGCAGCGTATAATGGCTAAGCAAAAAGCACCAAAGTAATGGTGCTTTTTGTCTGTAACATCTCAGTAAACCTTAGTGAGTAAGGCTGTGACAACAGCTGAAACGAACTTAGGTTCCTGAGTTAGTACGTGGCTTTCGACCTGAAATTTCTGTATTAGGCACCCATTATACACGTTTTTTCATCGAGAAGCTCAAGTTCGCTGATATACTCTTCAATCAGGCCCAACCCTTTCAACCAGAAATGCGGATTATGCGCATCCAAGCCGAAAGGCTGCAAAAGCTCATCGTATTTTTTGACTCCGGTCTGAGAAAGCATTTGCAGATATTTATCGGGAAAATCTGAAACCGTTCCTTCGCGGTAGACTTGGTAGAGGGAGTTTACCAGACAATCGGCAAAAGAGTAGGCATAAACATAAAAAGGCGAGTGATAAAAATGGCTGACAATCGGCCAGATATATTTGCTGTCATCATCCACAATCACATATTGTCCCAAACTCTCACGCATGACATCCAGCCAGATTTCGGAAATCCGCTCCTGAGAAAGTTCGCCTTTTTTGCGCTCGGCATGAATTTTCTTTTCAAAAAAATGAAAAGCAATCTGCCGCAGGGAAGTATTAATCATATCATTAACTTTGGAGGCAATCAGACATAATTTCGCTTTGTCGTCTTTCAGACTGCGCAAAATAGACTGAAATGTCAGCATCTCGGCAAAAACCGAAGCAACTTCAGCCAAAGTCAGCGGCGTATCGTCGTTCAAATCGCCTTCCTTAATACTCAACTGCATATGGCAGCCGTGTCCGAGTTCATGCGCCAATGTCAACACGTCGTTTTGCTTACCGACAAAATTCAACAGCAGATACGGATGCAAATCGCTTGGCAGCGGCATGGCAAAAGCGCCGCTTCTTTTTCCCTGACGCGGCGGCACGTCAATCCAGTTATGCGTGAAAAAGTCTTTCGCAACCTCTTGCAACTTCGGAGAAAATTCCCCATAAGCCTTCAAAACCAAATCAACGCTCTCCTGCCAACTGTACATATTATCGTCAGAAAACGGCAGCGGCGCGTTTCTGTCCCAATACTGGATTTTTTCTTTCCCCAGCCACTTGGCTTTTAACTTGTAAAAACGCTCGGCAATGTCTTTATACTTGCTTCTGACCGTTTCTGCCAGCGTATCGACAACCTCATCCTCAACCCGGTTGGACAGGTTGCGGGAAGCAATCGGCGATTTAAAACCGCGTTTTTCGTCCTCAATAGCGCCGTCCTTAACAATCATGTTGTAAATGAAAGTAAAAAGCTCACCGTTTTCCTTATTAACGCGATTCAGCTCCTTGCCCGCCTTTTCACGTACCAACGGATCTTTATCCTGCAAAAGCTTACTGATTTCGGCATCATTATATTCCTTGCCGTCAACTACATATTTCAGCTTGGAGGCTGTTTCATCATACAACCGAACCCAGGCGGCAGAAGAAGTCAAAGCCTTATCAGCCAGCAGCGCTTCAATATCTTCCGAAAGCTCATAGGGCTTAAACATTCTGACACGCTTCAGCCACGGCGCATAATACGCCACCTGACTGTCCTGCAAAAGTGCCTGAAACTTGTCTTCCGGCAGCGCGTTTATTTCCAGCGTAAAGAAAATGGCCGGCTTTCCGTATTCCGTCATCGTTTCGTTAGTGTCCTGATAAAAAGCCATCGCCTCCTTGTTGGACATTTGCGTAATCATATTCAGATAGGCAAAAATCCCCAGTTTGCTGGCCGCAACAGAAGCCGCTTCATAGGTTTTAACCGCCTCGTAAAAATCGGCTGCCGACAGTTTTGCCATTTTTCCCTTATATTTTTCGGCCAAGCCGAGATTCAGCTGCTTATATTGCTCCAAATCGCTTTTAATTTTGGGGTCATTAATACCTTTGTAAAGATCAGACAAATCCCAAGCGGGAAGTTTTTTTTCATCAGTCATTTTTTTGTACCTTCTTTTCCAATTCACTGCTTTGTTTAATCAGCTTATTCATACTGCCAGCCAAATCGGGATTTTCATTATAAAACGCCTGTAGCGCTTCATCCGGATTTCCCGTTTCGATTTCATCATCATAGAGATAGTTCGCCCATGGCGTTTCCTGCGCACCGGAAAGCCATTTGCCAATCCCGGAAAACACAACACCGACATTGCAAAAACCATTATTCACAACCGTCTCCAGCATACACCAGCTGCCGCCGCTGCCGCAAAGCTGAACCTGCTCCAGCATTTTTGCGGAACAGGCGGCAAAGCCGCGCTGCTGCTTATCCTGTTTCGGCGCCGCCAAAACCAAGATGAAAACGATAAAATAAATAAGAACAACGGTCGACAAAATCAAGCCAAACCAGTGATGTTTAACAAATGTCATAACTTCTGCTTTCTGTTTTGCAGATATTTTTCCAGCTGCGCCAGTTCTTCCTGCGTATTAGCACCGGCAACTTCCTCGGTCGATGTTTCAATCGCGCTGCATTTCAGCCCTTCGGCGCGGGCAATTTCAATTGTATCCGTCAGATAATATTCTCCGGCCGCATTATTGCTCTTTACCTTTGACAACAGCTCAAACAAAACCTTGCCGTCAAAAGCCATCACGCCGGAATTGCAGAAACCGATGGCTTTTTCTTCTTCGCTCGCGTCTTTATATTCCACGATTCTCTCCAGTTCGTCGCCTTTCATTTTCAGACGGCCGTAACGGGCGGCATCTGCCGGATGAAAACCAAGCACCACAACGGAATAACCGTCATCAAGCTTTTTCAGGGCGCGCTCAAAAGTCTGCCGGGTGATAATCGGATGATCGCAATAGACGACCAGAACCTTGCCGTCAAAACCTTTCAAAGCCTCTTTGGCACAGGCTACCGCATGCCCGGTGCCCAGCTGCTGCTCCTGAATACAATATTTATGCGGCGCAATTTCCTTTCTGACCAAATCCCCGTCAACAGACGTCACAACCACAACTTCGTCAGCCTTCATACTCTCGACCGTGTCCAGAATATGGCGAATCATCGGCTTGCCGCAAACCGGCATCATCGCCTTGGGCAAGTCGGATTTCATCCGTGAGCCTTTACCGGCAGCCAAAACAACCACCGCCAACTTTTTATCGTTCATCTGATATCTCCTTTATTATCTTTTAATAAATATAAGTTAGCATAACAAATATGTTTTATTTGTTAATAAAGGCGCTGAATTTATGAGAAAACTTTTTCTTTCAATTTGTTTCATGGGAATAATCGCCGCAGCACAAACCGCCTGGGGAGATGCCGTTGAGCTCAACAGCGCAGAAGAACTGCAGCAACGCCAATTGACGACGCCTCCTCCGGCTGTAACCGACCCGCGCCTGCCTGATTTAAACAACCAGAGCGGCGTCAGTGAATTTATTAAAAACCGGCTGCTAAACGACAATGTCATCATTGACACAAATTTTAACGACGACGACCTGAGCAACTCCAGCTCTCTGGACATCCAGCATAGTGAAGAATACATTCAGCAAATGAATGAAGAAAACAAATCCACCTTTGAAAAAATATACGACAGCGCCCTCAGCCGCATTTCTGATCAGGAACGCCAGCAGCATCGCGACATGATAAAAAACCGTGAAACGCTGGCACAAGACCGTCGGCGCCAGCAGCAGGAATGGCAGGAGGAACAACGGCTTCCTGATTTTCCGGTTGTCAGCGTCACTTTTCCCGGCGCCAAGAAACAAACCCTGGTCCCGGCCAAAGAACACATTCCTTATATGTTTTCTGACATTGAAATTCTGCCGACCGGACAAATCAACATTGAAGAAACCGTAATGGTCATCGCCAACGGCCAAAAACTCCACAACGGCCTGTCCCGGGCTCTCCCGGCTTACGCTTATTCCCGCACCGGCATTATCAAACCCGTTGACGTCAACCTGAACAAAGTAACCGTCAATGACATGGAAATCCCGCACAAGCTCGAAAAAAACGGCTTAAAAATCGTCATTGAACCGACAGACAGTTACATTCTCAACCCCGGCGTTTACACTTACAAATTCAGCTATGTCATCAACCGCAACATCTGGGACTATGATGACTTTTATGAATTTTACTGGAATGTTTCCGGCAGCTCCTGGAACCTTGTCATCAGCCGCATCGGCGCCATCATAACCCTGCCAGGCAGCCGGGAACCTCTCGGCACCATCGCCCTCCGCGGCTATCCCGGCAGTATGCAAAACGATGTTGCCATCCTGCAGGGACACGGCAATTCCGTCGGCTTCATCAGTACGGTTCCTCTCTTCATCGGCGAAGGACTGCACTTAATCGTTTCCATGAACAAAAATGATTTCATCGCGCCGGACTTTAATCAAAAATTCTCCTGGTTTTTGGACGACTACGGTGACATTATCATCAGCTTTTTGGCTCTCGCCGCCATCATCATTTCTTACTTCGTGTCCTGGAAATTGATGCAAAAAACTTCCGGACGGCAAAAATACAGTCTGAAACGCAACGCCCCGCTGCTGAGATATCTTGCATTTGAAACCTTTGACAAAGTTTCTTTCGGCAGTTTCCTTCTGGAACTGTTCAAAAAAAATATTATCGACTTTGCCAAAGACGGCGATAATCTGCAGCTTATCAAAAAAACCGACAATCTGTCCGCTTTGTCCCGCAGTGACAAAAAAGCCCTGCACGCCTTGTTTCCCGGTAATGAGGCCGTCTTTGAATTCAACAAGGCCAACGCTTTGAAAATCAAACGGGCTTACAACTGCGTCGCCAAAGACACCGTAAAAAAATTCAAAATGTTTACACTGAAAATCAACAGCGGCTACCTTTTGTTCAGCTGCGGCATGTTACTCTTGGGAGAAGCCGGCATCGCCCTGCTGCAAATCAGCCCGTTGCAGACATTCAGCATACTTTTCGGCTGCAGCCTGGCCTTTTTCTGCCTCATTCCGCTGTTTAACCTGAAACTCAAAAATAAATACCTGAACATCGCCGCCAAAATTCTCAGTTCTGTTATCATCTGTTTCAATCTGGTAATTCTCTGGCTCGATATCCATTTTATCAGCGCATTGTTTATTTTGGGCATGACCTGCGCCATATACGCCTATACAAAAATCTTTGCCCATCGCAGCGGCCTGATTCGCGAAAACATTGAAGACGCCAAAGGCTACGGCGCCATTCTGATAAAAAATGCCGGCAACATCAACCTTGGCCGGAACTTTCTGACCCAGCAACCGAATATTCTGGCTTCGGGCGTCGAAAAACATTTTCCCGATAATTTGAATATTGAAAAATACTATCGTCTGGACATCATTCAGGAAATACTCAAAAAACTCTAAAAAGAAAACCGGATTTCTTCAAAAATCCGGTTTTCTTCCGTTTATTTTCCTTTTTTCCGCCGATAACGCAGCTTATGGTCAAGGCGCTCCTCTTTAACCCCCACCGGATCCTGGTGAATGATTATCTGCGCATTCGGAAATTCGTCCAGTAAATTATCCTCAACCGCTTCAGTCATCTCATGCGCTGCCGACAACGGCAAATCGCCGTCCAGTTCCAAATGAAATTCAAACATATAAGCACCACCCAAATCCCGGGTACGCAAATCATGAATCCCCTGAGAAAAAGGATTTTCCATAACGATCCGGCACACTTTTTTTCTAATATCATCACTCAGCTCCGCATCCGTCAAAACGCTGACAGCACCGCAGGCCAGCTTATAAGCATTGAGCAGCAGATACCCGGCCACAGCAAGCGCCGTAACCGTATCAAACCAATAAATTTCAAACAGTTTAACCACAACCAGCGTGGCAATAATCGCCAGATTCGTTACCACATCCACCGTATAATGAGCGGAATCCGCGGCTATCGCCAGAGAATTCGTCCGCTTGGCCACATATTTCTGAAACAAAATCAACGCCGTTGTCGCCGCCAGACTGATAACCATCACGACAATGCCGAAATCCGGATCACCGACGGTTTTGCGCATAAACAGGCGCATTATGCCGTCATACAAAACAAAAATACCCGACCCGGCAACAAATGCCGACTGCACCAGCGCGCTGATTGCTTCCGCCTTTCCGAACCCGTAACGGTGGTCATCGGTCGCCTGCATTGACGCAAACTTCACCGCCACAAACGTAATTGACGAGGCAAAAATATCTGCCAGAGAATCAATCATCGACGATAAAACGGCCAAAGAACCGGTATAAACCGCAGCCGCTACCTTCAAAAGCGTCAACGCTGCCGCCAACGCGACACTGGCTGCCGAAGCCGCCCGTTTCAGCTTATTTTGCGCTTCCTTTTCGCTCAGCTTTAAGGACATATCTTATTTTCTCCATATTATCCTTGGATATCTCATAAAATTTGTCTTTAGCATAACGTTCTAAAAATAGCAAATTATTATTTTCCGCTATCTTTACAAATTCATAAGCCACATAAAACTTCTCGCCGCAGCGGTAAAATTTCAAACGTACGTCGCTGCCGTCCTCAGTCACCAGCAACACATCGCCGTTTTCGGCCTGCCGGGTTCCGGCACAAGGCAAAACTTCCGTCTGCCGGATCAGTTCGGTATTCAGAATATACTTCATCAACAGCGCAATGTCTTCGGCATTATTAGAACCGTTGACGCTAGCCAAACGCCCAAAGCGCAGATTCCACAAGGTCGAATAGGTCCATTCCCGCCAGTCGGTCGATAAATCAATAAAATCAACCGCAACCAGCCAAACCTGAAACTTATTGTCAAACTTTATGTAAGCCGCTTTGGCGCCTCTGCCGATATCAACATCATAACGGCCTACTTCAAAGCCCTCAATAACATTTCCCTGAGCCGATTGCAGCTCTATCCGCAAATTCTTTGAACCGTCCTCCGCAACCGGATTCAGGTCAAAACGCCGCAAATGCTCGGCATTGGCTGTCTTTCGTTCATAATATCTCGCTTCCAGCAGTGCACTGAGAAAACTGCGGATTCGCGCCTGATAGACAGGAACATCGGCAGGATTATCCAACATCCAGACGCCGTCTTTTTTATAAAAATTAAGCTCATAGTCATGACTGCGCAGAACAATTTTCTCCACCATATTAATCTTGTCGGCCAAACCGGAAAACACCGGCTTCCCTTCTATCTTTTCCGCCGAATTCACGTCAGAACGATAAACCGACCACAAACCGCAGCACAGCAGCAGAAGCGTAACCGCACCAAGCAGCAGAACCGGACGGTTCAGCTTAAAGGCGGACAGCCGCACCTGCCGTTTCCGTCGTGAAAACAAGACCAAGCCACCCAACCCAGCCAACAGCAACAGCGGCATAAAATAAATATTGAAAAACTTAACCGTCAAATCAATCCGCTTAATTTCGGCATTGGATTCTGTCCTGATTTTTCCGAGTTCAAGCCGCAGTTCTTCCAGATTCTTACGAATACCGGCAATCACCGCCAGCTCGTCGGCATTGAAATTCATCCGCTCTTCAAAATCCTTTTTATTCCAAATCTGTTGTAAATCTTCTTTTGCCTTGTTAATTTTTCTGAAAATTTCCGCCTCGCCAACTTTATAAGCCCGCTCGTTGTTGCGGCGCATTTTTTCAATGTCTTCAAACGGCCGGCGCAAAGAAGATTTTCCCCGAAGCCCGATAAGGTTAATCTTCTCGCCCAGCAGGCTTTCCAGCGCATTCATCATAAAATTGACATTATCCAGCACCGGAACCACGTAGCGGCTGTCCAACACCAGCTGCGTCCGCGACCAGAAAGAATCATACAGCATATCCGTATCGGCCACGGCAATAACCTCATAAGGGCGCTTCTCATCCCGGCTGATGATTTTTGCCGCCACAACCTTATCCGTCGTATCGGCCTTAAAATTCTGCAGCAGCACTTCCGGTGCAATACTCCGCTGAGCGGCATAAGCCGGCATCAGCTGAGAATTGATGCTGGTTTTCATCAACGGGATAAACGTCACACTGTCATCGCCCGGCAATGGTTCGATAACCGCCGCCGACGCAAACAGGATTTCTTTAAGCTGGCTTGTTTCCGCCGCCTGCCGGTTAAAATTCGCCGGTTTGAGAATAAACTGTAAAACATCTTGGGTAAAAGTCGGATTCGTTTTATAATTGTCCGTCGCATCCACCGTAATCGAATTGCTCAAATCAGCCGCAACCACATCCGTATTGAACTTAAATCCCCAGAACGCATCCAAACCGCCCAAATCTGACGGCAGCAAATCATTGTTGCTCGGTGAATACAAACGCGAAGCCTCCGGCGCCACATCGGCAAACAGCAAAATCTTGCCCCCCTTGTCTGAATAGTCCTTAATTTTGGCAATCACATTCTGCGTCAGGTTCCGCGGATAAATCATAATCAGCGCGTCAATACCGTCAATGTCATCCGTCGTTTCAATCTTGCGGACATGATAGAGCTCTTCCAGCTGGTCAATAAACGCCCACTTCTGCGAAACTTCATTATCCGTGCGCATGGTATCGAAAAGAGCCAGCGGCGTCAAAATCCCGATAGTCTTCTTGGCATGGCTCAAGGCATAAATTTTCGCCGTCAAATCCTGCTCCAGAAAATCAAAACGCTCCATGGCAAAAAACGGAATAACTTCATGATTATCCAAAACATCCGTCAGGCTCAGACCAAAAAACGCATTACGATTCATGTCAATAATCGGCAGCGGCTGCAACCCCGAAGCCAGTGCCTGATCTTCCCGCTCGCTCAGCATTTCCGGGTCATAAATACGGTAATCAAATTTTCCCTCAGACAAAAACGCGTATTGCCGCAGCAAAATCCGCACCTTGTCAAACATCTGCCGCAGCGCCGGATTCCGCTGCTCCAGAATTTTGGAATAATAAAGTTTTGCCGTAATCGGCTGCTGTATGCTCTGCAAAACGTTTCTCGTTGAATCCGTAATGGTAAAGACCTGTTCTTCGGTAAAATCATACTGAAAGCGCCGCAGCAAATTGTTGGCCAGCAGATTCAAGCCGACAAACCCGCTAAGCAACAACACAAACACCAAAATATAATAATTCCGCGACGCTGACTGCAAAAGCCGCGAACTTCCCGATGTCCGGAAACTGACTGCCAAAACCGTCGTAAAATTAAACAACAGGATTAAAGAAACAAAAAACACCAAATCGCGCAGCTCCAACAATCCGGCAATCATCGTGTTAAAATGCGTCAGAAAACTAAAAGAAGCAATCATGTCAATAATCGGCAACGGCGCAAACAGCCGGAAAAAGGAAAGAACATATTCCAGCCCGCTTAAAAAGAAAATCAGATTTGCAATAACCGCCAACACCAGCGCAATTACCTGATTTTTCGTCAGTGCCGACATTGTCTGCGAAATCGCCAGCATACATCCCGCCAGAACAAAACTGGCCAGATACCCGGAAACAATCACGCCGTTATCGGGTGTGCCAAGCATATTCACCGTAATCACAAACGGAAAAGTCAACGCCAAGGCCAGTGCGCAAAAAAACCAGGACGCCAAAAATTTGCCCCAGACCAGCTGTGCTATCGTCACCGGCATTGTCACAATCTGCACCACGGTTTTGCTGCGAAACTCCTCCGCCCACAAGCGCATGGAAATCCCGGGAATAAACAGCAGATAAAGCCACGGCTGATACGCAAACATCGGTGACAAATCAGCGCTTCCCCTGTCAAAAAAATGCCCGAAATAAATGGCGAAAGAACCGTTTAACAGCAAAAAGCTGACCAGGTAAACATAAGCCAGAGGCGATGAAAAATAACGCGCCAGCTCATTTTTAGCCACAACCCATACCTTATTCATTTCACGCCTCATCTTCCGTTGTTGTCAGCTTTGCAAAAGCCTTTTCCAGACTTTTGGCCTTCGTCTGCTTCAAAACCTCGGAGAGCGTTCCGTCGGCAACAATCTCTCCTTTATTAATCAGCACAATCCTGTTGCAGACCGTTTCTGCCTCCTCCAACAAATGCGTTGAAATAAGGATCGTCTTCTTCCGTCCCATCTGTTCAATCAGACCGCGGATATGCTGTTTTTGATTCGGGTCCAATCCGTCTGTCGGCTCATCTAACAGCAAAATCTCAGGATCGCTTAAAATACTCTGCGCAAAACCGACACGCCGAACATACCCTTTAGACAATGTTTCGATTTTCTGCCCCATAACCGGCTCAACTTTAGCCGTTGCCGCCGCCTGCTCAACCTGCTGTCGCTTCTCCCTGCCGAAAAAACCTCTGAGTTCCGCCATATACGCCAAAAATGCGGCAACGCTCATATCCGGATACAACGGCGCACCTTCCGACAAAAAACCGATATTCCGCCTTGCCTCCAGCGGATACTGCTCAATATTCCGTCCCAGAATTTTTATCTCGCCGCTGCTCGGCGTCAGATAGCCGGTAATCATGTTCATCAACGTCGACTTCCCGGCGCCGTTTGGCCCGAGCAACGCAATAATCTGCCCTTTTTCGGCCGTAAGGTTAAAATCTTTTATCGCTCTGATTTCGCCAAAATTCTTATTCAGGTTTTTAAGTTCAATCGTAATCATACAGCCGCCTCCGCTTTTATTCCCTGCTCATTTCATACAGGGCGATTGCCGCCGCCGTTGACACATTAAGGCTTTCCACCCGCGCATCAATCGGAAGCTTCACCGTTTCGTCACAGGATTCTTCCACCAAACGGCGCATACCTTTTCCCTCGCTGCCCATAACAATAGCGATTCGGCCGTTTTTATTCATCTTGTCGATTGTCGTTTCGGCATAACCGTCCATTCCCGCCACCCAGAAACCGGCTTTTTTCAAATGCTCAATAGCGCGCGACAGATTCGTCACCCGGCAAACCGGCAGAAATTCGATTGTTCCGGCGGAAGCCTTGACCATCGCCCCGCTCTCCGCCGGTGCATTTTTATCCTGCATAATCAGCGCATCCGCCCCAAAAGCCGCGCAGGAACGGATAATCGCCCCCACATTTTGCGGATCCGTCACCTGATCCAAAATCAAAACGCGGCACCTGTCTTTGCCTTCCGCCAGAATGCAAATATCTTCCAAAAGCTGATTTTCCAAAGGCTTCACTTGCGCCGCAATTCCCTGATGTACTGCTTCTGCCGGCAGCTGCTTGTCAATCTCCTTGCGCTCGACAACCTTCAAAAGAGCCGTATCCCTGCCGCTCTGCAACAACAGTTTTTTCAAAACTTCGCTGTTTTCCGCTGTTGTCATAATCCTGTTAATGACACGCGCCGGATTGCCGATTGCCGCTTCCACCGCATGCCGGCCGTAAATAAGCAAACCGCTTCCCTGATTTCCGCCCGCTGTCTTTTTATTAAATTTATTTCCCATAATTTATCTCACCTGTAAAACTTTTCTTAAAATACCGCCGTTTGCCTCAAGGAGCTTCTCAGCTTCCTCCCTGGACACATTTTTAACAGCCATGACACAGGCCGTCTTCACTTTATTCCCGCCGGCTTCAATATACTTCTGCGCATCCGCCAATGAAATCCCGGCAATCTCGGAAACAATCCGGCGCCCCCGCTCCGCCAGTTTTTCATTCGTCATCCGCACGTCAATCATATAGTTCTCATAAGTTTTGCCGATACGAATCATCGCACCCGTGCTCAGCATATTGAGAATCATCTTCTGCGCCGTTCCCGACTTCATGCGGGACGAGCCGGTCACCGCTTCCTCGCCGACAACCGGATTGATAAAAATGTCGCAAAACGCCTTAAGCTTTGCTTCCGGATTGGACGAGATACCGATAGTCTTACAGCCTGATGCCCGGGCTTTTTCCAAAACAGCTAAAACATAACGCGGCCCGCCGCCTGCCGAAATCCCGACAACCACGTCTTCCGCTTTCGGCGCAAAACGCAGCAAATCTTCCAAACCGAGTTCCGCAGAATCTTCCGAATTTTCGATTGAAAAACGCAGCGCCTTGTCCCCGCCGGCAATATAGCCGCAGACCATCCCTTGTTCAACTCCAAAAGTCGGCCAGCATTCCGATGCATCAAGAACGCCGATTCGCCCGCTTGTTCCGGCTCCGAAATAAGCCAACCGGCCGCCATTGCGAAAAGCTTCGGCAATCAGCTCAATCGCAGCGCCGACCTGTGGCAAAACCTTTTCAATGGCCAAAGCCACCTTTTTATCTTCATTGTTAATAGTTTTGGCGATTTCACAACCGTTCATCAGGTCTATATCCGTCGTATTGGGATTTCTTCTCTCCGTTAAAGCGACTGCCGCCATAAATATTCTCCGTTTTTCATTATTTGGATTTTAACATATTAATCAGAGACTTGTTAACAAAAAGTAATAAGAATATTTATTTTTTTATTCACAAATCAAAACAAATTTAGCTTTTTATGAAAAAAAGGTGTTGACATTTCCCCTCAAATGCTATTAATTTGCGTGGTAGTGATTACACAGAATAGTAAGATCCTCTACCCGAGATTGGATTAACACGGAGGGGTGGCAGAGCGGTCAAATGCAACGGACTGTAAATCCGTCGACTTCGGTCTACGAAAGTTCAAATCTTTCCCCCTCCACCATTCTAATTCAAGCCGGGTACTCTCAAAATGAGGTTGATTAAGCGGGTGTAGCTCAATGGTAGAGCAGAAGCCTTCCAAGCTTATGACGGGGGTTCGATTCCCCTCACCCGCTCCAAATATCTTCCCCCTTTTGAATCAGTCTTAACATTAAACTTTAGGATTTATAATAATGGCAAAAGAGAAATTTGAGCGTAGCAAGCCGCACTGCAATATCGGCACGATAGGTCACGTAGACCACGGTAAGACTACATTAACAGCAGCAATCACAAAAGTATTGGCGGAGAAAGGCGGCGCAAACTTCACAGCGTACGACCAGATCGATAAGGCTCCAGAAGAAAGAGCCCGCGGTATCACCATTTCTACATCCCACGTAGAATATGAAACAGACAACCGTCACTATGCCCACGTAGACTGCCCGGGCCACGCCGACTATGTTAAAAACATGATTACCGGTGCAGCGCAGATGGACGGTGCTATTCTGGTTGTATCTTCTGCTGACGGTCCGATGCCGCAGACACGTGAACA
>CEAB01057911.1_pt1 | contig 112797 bp, 87 predicted proteins | sample 557651 | NCBI WGS metagenome assembly CEAB01 (sample SAMEA3182046, study PRJEB8094) | gut metagenome | biome: human; feature: gut; material: Stool; isolation source: human stools | place: Canada | collected 2011-11-15 | reverse complement strand
CCGCCGCCAAAGCCGCCGCCGAAAAAGCTGCCAAAGATGTCGCCCAGATCGCCGAAGTCGAAGCCGCCGCCAAAGCCGCCGCCGGCTCCGCCTGCCCCTGCGCCGTAGCTGGGGTCCACACCGGCGAAGCCGAACTGGTCATACCGCGCCTTCTTCTCCGGATCAGACAGCACCTCGTTGGCCTCGTTGACCTCCTTGAACTTCTCCTCGGCCTCCTTGTCGCCGGGGTTCATGTCGGGGTGGTATTTGCGGGCCAGCTTCTTATATGCTTTTTTGATCTCGTCCTCGGACGCGCCCTTGCTGACGCCCAGGACCTCATAGTAATCGCGTTTATTTTCTGCCATCGTCGTTCTCTCCGATAATACCACAAGAAGGGACAGGCTGCCCTGTCCCTCTCGTGGGATATGTGTTACTTGTTCTGGTCGTCGTCATCGACTACCTTGTAGTCGGCGTCGTAGTACTGCTGACCGCCTGCATTGGGGTCGCCCTGGGGCTGACCGCCCATGTTGGGATCGCCCTGGGGCGCCGCCTGCTGGTACAGCTTCTCGCTCATCTTATAGAACAGCTGGGTCAGCTCCTCGGTGGCGGCCTTGATGGCGTCGGTGTCCTCGCCCTTCAGAGTCTCCTTCAGCTTATCCAGACCGGTCTGCACGGGAGCCTTCTCGCTCTCGGGCACCTTGTCGCCCACCTCGCTCAGGGTCTTCTCAGCCTGATAGACCAGCTGATCGGCCTGGTTGCGGATCTCCACCTTCTCCTTGATCTTGGCATCCTCGGCGGCATACTGCTCGGCCTCCTTGACGGCCTTCTCAATGTCATCCTTGCTCATGTTGGAGGAGGAAGTGATGGTGATGTGCTGGGCGTTGCCGGTGCCCAGATCCTTGGCGGACACGTTGACGATGCCGTTGGCGTCGATGTCGAAGGTCACCTCGATCTGAGGCACGCCGCGGCGTGCCGGAGCGATGCCGTCCAGATGGAAGCGGCCCAGGCTCTTGTTGGCGGCGGCCATCTCGCGCTCACCCTGCAGCACGTTGACCTCCACGGAGGTCTGGTTGTCGGCGGCGGTGGAGAAGATCTGGCTCTTCTTGACGGGGATGGTGGTGTTGCGCTCGATCAGACGGGTGCAGACACCGCCCATGGTCTCAATGCCCAGAGACAGGGGGGTGACATCCAGCAGCAGCAGACCCTTGACGTCGCCGGTCAGCACACCGGCCTGCAGAGCCGCGCCCATGGCCACACATTCATCGGGGTTGATGCCCTTGAAGGGCTCGCTGCCTGTGAAGCTCTTCACGGCCTCCACCACGGCGGGGATACGGCTGGAGCCGCCCACCATCAGCACCTTGGCGAGGTCAGAGGGCTTCAGACCGGCATCAGACATGGCCTGACGCACGGGACCCATGGTAGCGTCCACCAGATGGCCGGTGAGCTCGTTGAACTTGGCGCGGGTCAGTGTCACGTCCAGATGCTTGGGGCCGGTGGCGTCGGCGGTGATATAGGGCAGGTTGATGTTGCTGGTGGTGACGCCGGACAGCTCGATCTTGGCCTTCTCGGCGGCCTCCTTCAGACGCTGCATGGCCACCTTGTCGCCGCTGAGGTCGATGCCATCGGTGCGCTTGAACTCGCTGACCAGATACTTCATGATGCACTGGTCGAAGTCATCGCCGCCCAGACGGTTGTTGCCGGCGGTGGCCAGCACCTCGATGACGCCGTCGTCGATCTCCAGGATGGACACATCGAAGGTGCCGCCGCCCAGGTCGTACACCATGATCTTCTGGGCCTGCTCCTTGTCCACGCCATAGGCCAGCGCGGCGGCGGTAGGCTCGTTGATGATACGCTTCACGTCCAGACCGGCAATCTTGCCGGCGTCCTTGGTGGCCTGACGCTGGGAGTCGGTGAAGTAGGCGGGGACGGTGATGACAGCCTCGGTGACGGTGCTGCCCAGATACGCCTCTGCGTCAGCCTTCAGCTTCTGCAGGATCATGGCGCTGATCTCCTGGGGAGTGTAGCTCTTGCCGTCGATAGAGACGCGGTGGTCGGTGCCCATCTCGCGCTTGATGGAGGAAATGGTGCGGTCGGGGTTGGTGATGGCCTGACGCTTTGCCACCTGACCCACCATACGCTCACCGGTCTTGCTGAACGCCACCACGGACGGGGTGGTGCGGTTGCCTTCCGCGTTAGGGATAACGACTGCCTCGCCGCCTTCCATCACGGCTACGCAGGAATTGGTCGTACCGAGGTCGATACCGATAACTTTAGACATAATGATTGCCTCCTGAATTTATCTTAATTTCATTTATTTACGGGTTTAAGAGATCAATAGGGCCGGTCGGGCATGATGATCGCCGCGATGATATACGCCAGCAGACCGCTGCCGCCCAGCAGGCTGAACAGCACCCAGCCCAGACGCACCAGCGTGGAGTCGATATTGAAATACTCGGCGATGCCGCCGCAGACGCCGGCCAGCTTCTTGTCCGTACTGCTCTTATACAGCTTCTTTTCGTTCATGGAAATACTCCTTTCAGTTTGCCACCTTCACCATGGCGAAGCGCAGCACCTTATCTCCGATCATGAAGCCCTTCTGGAACACCTCCACGATGGTGTTCTCTCCGGCGCTCTCGTCCTCCGTGTGCATCACGGCGTTGTGCTTTTCCGGATCGAAGGGCTGCCCCAGCGCGGGGATCTCGGTAACGCCCATCTGGCCCAGCACGTCGATGAACTGCTTGCAGATCATCTCCAGCCCCTGCCGGTGGCCGTCACCCTCCTCAAACTGCTGCACGCCCCGCTCCAGATTGTCCAGCACCGCCAAAAACGGCTTGATGGTGTCGGCTTTGGCCGTACCGTACACATTTTCCTTTTCGCGGGTGGTGCGCTTGCGATAGTTGTCGTATTCCGCCGCCAGACGGAGGTACTTGTCGTTGGCATCGGCCAGCACCTTGGCCAGCTGCTCCATCTGCTCCATCTGGGACTTGGTGACGGTGAACGTCTCCTCCTGCACTGCCTCCTCGGCGGGCGCCGCAGTCTGTTCTGCCGTCTCCTGTGCCGCCGTTTCTTCGGCGGACGCCTTCTTTTTCTGCTTATCCTTTTCGCTCATTGTATATCCTCCGGTAGCTGTTTTTTACCAAACATGCGGCTCAGGCTCTCTGCAAAGTAGCTCAGCCGCGCCGCCACAGCGGCGTAATCCATGCGAGTAGGGCCCACAACGCCCACCAGACCCCGCATGTTGTCCCCAATGTCGTAGCTGGCGATGACCACGCTGCTCTCCTTCAGGGCGTCGTTGACGTTTTCCGGCCCGATGAGGATCTGCATGGGCGCATCGCTCTGGGGCACCGGCAGGTCCTCCTTATTGTCCACCATGAAGCTCATGAGATCGTGGGCCTTGTCGAGGTCCCGGAATTCCGGAAACTTCAGAAGCTGGCTGGCGCCGTTGGTAAACACCTGCTGGTGCTGGGTCTCCTCCAACAGCGTGCAGGCATATTCCGTCACGCGGTTGAGAAGCAGGAACCACTGGCCCGACACCTGATCCGACAGGCTCATCAGCGTGGCATTCATCTGTTCCGGCGCCGCCCCCACAAAGTGGGTGTTCAGCAGGTGGCTCAGCTGCGGCAGCGTCTCGGCATCCACCGGCAGGTCCAGCTGCATCAGCTGGCTCTTAACGCGGTTGTCCGACAGCATCACCACGGCGATAAAGCTGCTCTCGCTGACGGAGATGAGCTCGAACCGCTGCACGGTGGCGACCGTCCGGTGATCGGCCACGGCGTAGGTGGGATAGCCCACAAAGCTGGATACCATCTGTCCGGCCTGACTGATGACCTGATCCACCTGCTTCATCTGGCCGGACAGGGCATCGTTGATCTTGGCCGTCTCCTCCGGCGACAGAGCCTTGCGCTCCATCAGCTCGTTGACGTACAGCCGGTAGCCCTTGGCCGACGGCACACGTCCCGCGGAGGTGTGTGGCTGCTCCAGATAGCCCATCTCCACCAGATCCGCCAGCTCGTTGCGGATGGTGGCGGAGCTGATCTTGCCGGGCATCTGTTCCACGATGGCCTTGGAGCCCACGGGCTCGGCGGTGTTGATATAGCTTTCCACCACGATCTTCAATATTTGCTTTTTGCGGTCTGTCAATTCCATAGCTTTCTCCGTTTAGCACTCCTGCTTTTCGAGTGCTAAACGCAGTTTACCACCCTCCCCAGATAATGTCAATAGGGGCTATTTTAATTATTTGTAAACACGGCGCGGGAAAAAGCGCCCCGCCGGAAGGCGGAGCGCTTTGGGCCGTATGGCTTATTTTCAGGACTCCTCCGCCGGCTTGCTGCGGATGAACTCCTGCACCAGCGTGTATACGATGGAGCACACCGGCACGCCCAGCAGCATGCCCAGCACGCCGAAGGCCCCGCCGCCCAAGGTGACGGCGGCCAGTACCCACAGTCCGGGCAGTCCCACGGACTTGCCCACCACCTTGGGATAGATGAGGTTGCCCTCCACCTGCTGCAAGATCAACAGGAAGATCAGGAATGTCAGGGCCTTGATGGGGCTCTGGAACACGATGAGGAACGCGCCGGTGGCCGCGCCGATCCACGCGCCGAAGATGGGGATCAGCGACAGTGCCGCGATGATGACCGACACCGGCAGGGCGTAGGGCAGACGCAGGATCAGCATGCCCAGACAGCATAGGGTGCCCAGAATGAACGCCTCCGTCACCTGACCGGTGACGAAGCTGGAAAAGGCGTTGTTGCTCAGGCTCAGCAGCCGCAGCAGCCGGTCCGCCGCCTTCTGAGGCAGGCTGCGCCGCAGCAGCCGCCTGGACTGGGCGAGGAGCGTCTCCTTCTGGGCCAGCAGGTACAGGGAGAACACCAGCGCCAGCAGGAAGTTCACCAGCGCCCCCACGATGGAGGCGGTGATGTTCACCGTGGTGTTCACCACGCTGTCGCCCTTCTCCTGCAAAAAGCCGGTGATGGTATTCTTCACGCTGTCCGCGTCCAGCGACAGCTCCGGCAGGGTCACGCCGTGCTCCGCCCCGAAGGCGCTGAGGTTCTCCCACCACGCCTGGATCTGGGCCACGTAGGTGGGGATGTTGGCCACCAGCGTGGAGCCCGCCTCCTCCAACCGGGGAAGAAGAATAAAGAAGATGGCGAAAATGATGCCGATGAACAGCACCATGGTCAGCGCCAGACAGACGGGCCGCTTCAGCTTCCGGCTCCACCGGCTGTCCCATTTGGCCAGCGCACGGTCCCACAGCCGTTCCAGCGCCGCCATCATCAGGTTCAGCACAAAGGCGATGCAGATGCCCAGCAGCAGCGGTGACAGCAGATCCAGCAGCTTCCCCAGCACCTTTGTCACTGCCGAGATGTTGTAAAGCCCCCAGAACAGCAGCACCGCAAAGGTGATGAGCAGCATGATGCGCTGCATGGTCTTTTTGTTGAGTTCCAAGTGTACTCCGCCCTTTCTGACCGTATTTTCTCTATTCTACCATGTTTGCCGCCGGCAGTCTATTAAGATTCTGTATACTTTTTCCCCGCTTGTGTCTTTCCGACGCGGATGGTATAATCAGAGAAATGACAAACAGGAGGTATGCGCATGACTGTTACCGAAGCATTGGAAAAGCTGAAAACCTATGAACAGACCAGCTTTGCACTGGGCCACGCCATGGGCCTTTTGTACTACGACGGCGTCACCGTGGCGCCCAAGGGCGCTGCCGCCGTCCGCGGCGACACATCGGCGGAGCTGAGCCGTATCGACTATCAGCTCACCACTGCACCGGAGACGGTGGAGATGCTGGAGACCCTGATGGCTGCGCGGGAGGAGCTGGACGCCGTCACCCGCCGCAAGGTGGAGGAGTACTGGCGCAGCTACGACCGTACCCGCCGCATCCCGGAGGAGGAGTTCGTGGCCTATCAGCGTCTGTCGATCAAGGCTGACGATGTGTGGCAGACCGCCAAAGAGACCAATGATTTCGCCCTGTTCGAGCCGTATCTGCAGGAGATGTTCGACACCCTGAAGCGCTTCGCCCTGTACTGGGAGCCGGACAAGGCTCCCTACGAGACGATGCTGGACAACTATGAGCGGGGCTTGACCATTGCCGCCTGCGACGAATTTTTCGCCGCTCTGCGGCAAAAGCTGGTGCCCCTGATCCATCGCGTCACCGCCCACGCCGACCGGGTGGACGACGCACCGCTCCACGCCGATTTCCCCATCCCCATCCAGCGGGAGTTCTCCGACTTCGTCATGGATGTCATGGGCATCGACAGGAGCCACTGTACCATCGGCGAGACGGAGCACCCCTTCACCATCAACTTCTCCCGGGACGACGTGCGCATCACCACCCACTACCACGCCGACATGGTGGCCTCCTCCCTGTTCTCCGTGATCCACGAGGGCGGCCACGCCCTGTACGAGCTGCATACCGGCAGGGAGCTGGCCCGCAGCAATCTGGGTACCGGCGTCTCCATGGGCATCCACGAGAGCCAGTCCCGCTTCTATGAGAACATCATCGGCCGAAGCCGCGCTTTCTGCTCCGTCATCTACCCGTGGCTGAAGGAGCACTTCGCCCCACGCCTGGACCATGTGACGGAGGACGACTTCTACCGCATGATCAATAAGTCCGAGCCCTCCCTCATCCGCACCGAGGCCGACGAGCTGACCTATTGCCTGCACATCATGGTGCGCTACGAGCTGGAAAAGCGCATGTTCGACGGCTCCCTCACCGCCCACGACCTGCCCGCCGAATGGAACCGCCTCTATAAGGAGTATCTGGGCATTGATGTGCCCGACGACCGGCAGGGCGTACTGCAGGACTCCCACTGGGCCAACGGCAACATCGGCTACTTCCCCTCCTACGCCATCGGCTCGGCCTACGGCGCCCAGTACCTCCAGGAGATGTCCAAGGATCTGGACGTGGACGCCGTGGTGCGCTCCGGTGACCTGACCCCCATCAACAACTGGCTGGAGGACAGGATCTGGAAGCATGGCTGCATGAAGGACCCCGTGGCCCTGTTCGAATCGGTCTGCGGCAAGTTCGACCCCGACTGCTACGTGGCCTATCTGGAGAAGAAGTTCACCGAGGTCTACGGCCTGTCATAAGACAAAAGGGAACGCGCACATTGTGCGCGTTCCCTTTTGTCCTTTATACGGCGGCTCCGGCGGGGGCATTCTCCGTCTCCGCCTCTGCGGCGGCAGGAACCAGCTCCTTGATGAAGCACCGGCGGCGCTTGTGCTGCTCCGTTTGGAAGTCCTTCCACTGGGACTGCACCTTGTCGTTCATCTCCAGCATGGGGCCGGTCTCCGCCTGCTTGATGCCCATCTTCAGGCAGCCCTTCATGGCCTTGCTGAGGATGACGGCGTTGACGCCACGGGACTGGTAGTCCGGATGCACGGCGATGAGCAGCAGGTCTACGGTATCGTTTTTCCGGAAGGATTTCAGCACGTCCACCCAGCCGGTGGGGAACAGCCGTCCCCTGTGCTTCTGCATGGCGGTGGCCAGACTGGGTGCGCCTACGCCGAAGGCGACCATCCGGTCGTTCTTATCCATGACGAAACAGGTGGTGTGGGGGTTGATCAGCGGCGCGAATTTGGAAGCATACTTTTTGATCTGTTCATCCGTCAGATCCACCGTGCCGTACAGCGGGGCGTAGGCCACGTTCACCAGGTCGAAAAACGGCTTCAGCAGCGGCAGATACGCCAGCCGGCTCTTGGGCTCCACGATGTGCAGATGGTTGCGCTTGAGCACGAAGTCCGACAGCTTCTCCCACCGCTGGATGGTTTTCTCGTCGGTGGGCACGGTGATGAGCTCCTCGATCCAGTCCACGTCCTTCACGTAGCCCAGCGCCGCCATGTGGTCGATGTAGTAGGGGTGATTATAGTATGTAAAGAAGCAGCTGCGGCGGTCGAAGCCCTCCACCAGCATGCCCTCACGGTCCATGTCGGTGAAGCCCAGCGGCCCATGCACCGCGGTGCAGCCCAGCTCCCGTGCCCAGTCCTCCACGGCGGCGAACAGCGCAGCGGATACCTCAGGATCGTCGATAAAGTCCACCTGGGTGAACCGCATCCGGTTGGTGCCCCACTTTTCATTGGCCTTGCGGCTGCGGATGGCGCCGATGCGCCCCACGATCTCCCCGTCCCGTTCCGCCAGCCAGCACCGCGCGTCGCAGTAGGAGAACGCCGGATTTTTCTGACGGTCCCAGTCGGACAGGTCATCGCCATACGTGGCGGGCACGAACTGCGGCACGCCGCGGTACAGCTGATTGGGATAATCCACGAACCGGCGCAGCTGCGCCTTCGTGGTCACTTCTACAATAGAAACCATAACTGCTCCTCCTGAGCAAGCGTATTATATCCATATGATATATATGATGTATGTGTATCCACACCGTAATTCCATACAGTGACAGTGTACCTCTTTCTTTCCGTAAAAGCAAGCGCATAAAATACTGGTATCTTCTGCGGTGTTGTGTTATACTCAACTCAAAAATGAATGATCGGGAGGAGAGGGAAACATGGAACTTCTTTGGTACGACATCCGCACGCTGGACACGGATACCATGGCCCATACCGTGGGTATGATGGATGAGGAGCGCCGCCGCCGCGTCAACGACATCGCCGGCGAGGACGACCGCAGGCGCACCGTGGCCGGCGAGCTGCTGGCCCGCCGCCTGCTGGCGCAGCGCCTGGGCTGCGGCGAGGGGGAGGTTCCCCTGTGCTGGGATGAGATGGGCAAGCCCACCGTGGACGCCGTGGGCGTCTACGTTTCCGTCAGCCATTCCGGCCCCTACGCCGTCTGCGCCATCGCCGATGTGCCGGTAGGCGTGGATGTGGAGGTGGTCCGCTCTGCGGACGAGAAATTCATGCGCCGCGTCTGCTCCGAAGCGGAGATGGCCTACATCCGCGTGGGCGACGATGGCGACTGCGCCCGTTTCTGGGAGATCTGGACCGCCAAGGAGGCCCTGTTCAAGCTGACGGGCAAGGGCCCCCTGCTGGCTCTCAGCCGCCTGGCCCTGCCCCGGGGCGTGGTGCTGGATCACGTCATGCAGAAGGGCTGCGCCCTGACCACGGCCCTGCGTCTTGGTTAAATTTTCTGCAATTTGCGAAAAAAGGCTTTTCACCTGCCCCTGAATTTGTTATAATTTAGACGAGGATGATTTACGAGAACAGTAGAGGAGGAGCTTTTGTATGATTCGAGTTGGTATCATCGGCTGCGGCAAGATCGCGCAGGTGCGCCATCTGCCCGAGTACGCAGCGAACCCCAATGCCCAGGTGGTAGCCTATCACGACAAGAATCGGGCCCGCGCCGAGGAGATGGCCGCCCAATATGGCGGCGTGGTGTGCGACAGCTACTTTGACCTGCTGAACCGCGACGATGTGGACGCCGTGTCCATCTGCGTGGAAAACCGCAGCCACGCGGAGATCTCCACGGCGGCGCTGTACGCCGGCAAGCACGTCCTGTGCGAAAAGCCCATGGCCGTGACGCTGGCGGAGTGCGAGTCCATGGTAGCTGCGGCGGAGCGCAATGGCCGTCACCTGATGGTGGGCCACAACATGCGCTTCGATCCGGTGCACCGCCGGGCCAAGCAGCTGCTGGACAGCGGCGTCATCGGCGATGTCATCACATTCCGCGCCGTGCTGGGCAACGCCGGCCCCGAGGGCTGGTCCGGGGACGAGGGCACCTGGTTCTTCGATAAAAACAAGGCGGCGCTGGGCGCTCTGTCCGATATGGGCATCCACAAGGTGGACCTGATCCAATACCTGCTGGGCCAGAAGGTCATCGAGACCACCGCCAAGGTGGTGACGCTGAACAAGCGCGACAGCGAGGGGAACCTCATCGGCGTGGACGACAATGCCCTGTGCATCCTGCGGATGTCCGGCGGCGCGCTGGGCACCATGGCGGCCAGCTGGACCATCTACGGCAACGAGTGCCAGTCTACCTGCCTGTACGGCACCAAGGGCATCATGCTGATCTACAACGAGGCTTCTGCCCCCATCACGGTCAGCGATCTGGAGGGCAACACCACCAGCTACAACCTTGATGTGCCCCACAACGGCACCGGCGTCATCGACGAGTTCGTGGACGCACTGGTCCACGACCGCGAGCCGGAGGTCTCCGGACGGGAGGCGCTGACGGTGATGCGCACCATCTTCGCCAGCATCAATTCCTCCAACATCAGCCGCACTGTGGCGGTAAACAGCGACTTTGTCACCCACTTCTGAGCAAACGCACCATTGCGGGGCGGGCAGACGGCCCGCCCCGCCGTTTTCTATATCACACATGAAAGGGAGTATCCTTATGTATCGCATCGGCATTGATCTGGGCGGGACCAACATCGCCGTGGGCGTGGTGGACAGCGGCTATCACCTGATCTCGGAGGCCAGCGTCCCCGCCGGAGCCGGCCGTCCGGCGGAGCAGGTGGTGGCGGACATGTGCCGCGCCGTGGAGCTGGCACTGGACAAGGCAGGCCTGACGGCCCGGGACTGCGCCTCCATCGGTGTGGGCGCCCCGGGTACCTGCGACCCCCAGCGGGGCGTGGTGGTCTGCGCCTATAACCTGGGCTGGTTCGATGTGCCGGTGTGCCGTATGCTGACGGAGCACTTCGGCCTGCCCGCCCGCCTCAGCAACGACGCCAACTGCGCCGCGCTGGCGGAGACGGTGGCGGGTGCCGCCGTGGGCTGCCGCAACATGGTGCTCATCACCCTGGGCACCGGCGTGGGCGGCGGCATCATCGTGGACGGCCAGATCGTCTCCGGACTGGGCGGCGCCGGCGGCGAGGTGGGCCACAGCCTGCTGGTGCTGGACGGCCAGCCCTGCACCTGCGGCCGCAGCGGCTGCTGGGAGGCGTATGCCTCCGCCACCGCCCTGATCCGTCAGGGCAAGGAGGCCGCCGCGTCCCATCCCGACTCCCTGCTGAACCGCTATCCCGCTCTGACGGGCCGCGACGTGTTCGACGCCGCCGACGACGGCGACGCCGCCGCCAAAGCGGTGCTGGACCGCTACTACGACTATGTGGCCGCCGGCATCACCAATCTGGTGAATATCCTGTCGCCGGAGATGGTGCTCATCGGCGGCGGCATCAGCCGCCAGGGCGAGCGCCTGCTGGCCCCCATCCGCCGCTACGTGGCCGCCAACTGCTTCGGCGGTACGGAGCGTCCCCAGCCGGTGATCCAGGCGGCACAGCTGGGCAACGAGGCGGGCATCATCGGCGCCGCCGCGCTGTAACAGAGCACATAAAAAGGAAGCCGTCCCGCAGGACGGCTTCCTTTTTATGTCGTTCAATCGATGGTACGCACAAAGTTCATGCCGCTCTTCTGCATATGTACGTCCAGCCGCACGCGGTCACCGCGGATAAAGCTCCTGGTGTACTCGTAGATGCGCCCGTCCTCGGTACGGGTGAGCCGCTGGTGATAGAAGGCGCAGTTTCCCGCGTTCACGCCAAGCAGCTTGGCCTTCTCCGCGTCCAGCACCACCGCCTCATAGCTCTCGTCGGCGGCGAAGGGCACGATGCCCACATGGTACAGGAGGCTGTAAAAGCTGTGGGTCTGCAGCATGTCCCGTGTCAGATGGGGATAGATGTACTGGGGATAGTAGCTGGTCTCCAGGATCAGCGGCTCGCCGTCCACGTTGCGCACGCGGGTGAAACAGTACGCCGGCGTGCCCTCCCGCAGCTCCATCTTCTCGCACACGGCCTGACTGGGCACGATCACATCGAAGTCGATCAGCGTAGAGGACGGCACCTTACCCAGCGAGGACACCTCGGTGGTGAAGGAGTACCGCACGCCCCGGCGGTTGGTGGCGGGGTCGGCCACGAAGGTGCCGCGGCCGCGCTTGCGGACCACCAGTCCCTCGTCCTCCAGCTCGCCGATGGCCTGCCGCACGGTGTTGCGGCTGATGTTCATCCAGCGGCACAGCTCCGCCTCGCTGGGCAGCAGATCGCCCACGGCCAGCGCACCGGTGGAGATATTGCGTTTGATGATGCCCACCAGCTGGGCATACAGGGGAATATCGCTGTCCATGGACAGCTTGGCGTTCAAGATCGGATTCTGTTCCATTGTAAGGGGTTCCTTTCCCTCTCCTCTGAGTTGTACCTATTGTACCATACAAATCCGCGGAAAGATAGGCATATTTCTGATAAATATCGTGGGATTCCCGTTTTTTGCGGAAAATCACCGGTATCGCCGCCGTAAGTTTCACCAAAAGAATAGAAACAGCGCCGTCCCGGTGGGACGGCGCTGTTTCCGGAACAAAAAAGAAGGAAAACCTTTTTGAAAGGATATTGGCGTTTTACTTGTGATCGACGCTGTACATGTGCTCGATGAGGCACAGGATCTTGTCGGAGTAGCCGATCTCATTGTCGTACCAGCTGACCACCTTCACGAAGGTGTCGGTCAGGGCGATACCGGCCTTGGCGTCGAAAATGGAGGTGTGGGTGTTGCCCAGGAAGTCGGAGGACACCACAGCCTCGTCAGTGTAGTCCAGGATACCCTTCAGCTCGTTCTCGCTGGCCTTCTTCATGGCAGCGCAGATCTCGTCGTAGGTAGCGGGCTTGCTCAGGTTCACAGTCAGATCCACCACGGACACGTCCAGGGTAGGTACGCGCATGGACATGCCGGTCAGCTTGCCGTTCAGGCTGGGGATGACCTTGCCCACGGCCTTGGCAGCGCCGGTGGAGCTGGGGATGATGTTGCCGGAGGCGGCGCGGCCGCCGCGCCAATCCTTCAGAGACACACCGTCCACGGTCTTCTGAGTGGCGGTGGTGGAGTGTACGGTGGTCATCAGACCGTCGGCGATACCGAAGTTATCGTGCAGCACCTTGGCGATGGGGGCCAGGCAGTTGGTGGTGCAGCTGGCGTTGGAGACGAACTGCATGTCGGAGGTGTAGGTGTCCTGGTTGACGCCCATGACGAACATGGGGGTGTCGTCCTTGGAGGGGGCGGACATCACCACGTGCTTGGCGCCGGCGGCGATGTGGCCTGCGGCCTTCTCCTTGGTCAGGAACAGGCCGGTGGACTCGATGACGTACTCGGCGCCCACCTTGGCCCAGGGCAGGTTGGCAGGGTCGCGCTCTGCAAACACGGGGATGGAGCGGCCATTGACGATGATGGCGTTCTCGGCGCTGCCGATCTCGCCCTCGAACTTGCCGTGCATCGTATCATATTTCAGCATATAGGCCAGATAATCAGCGGGGCAAAGATCATTGATACCCACGATCTCGATCTCGGGGTGGTTCATGCAGCAGCGCATGACCATACGGCCGATGCGGCCGAAGCCATTGATACCGACTTTAATGCTCATAAAGTAAGACTTCCTCTCTGATGGAATATATCAAATGTATGGTATGTTTGTATTATATGCGATATTTTCAGAAATGCAACCCCTTTTTTAAAATTTTTTCCGATTCAGCAAAAAAGGACAAAAAACTTGTTTTTGCAGTTACCGTTTGGTATAGTGTGGATAACCAACCGGTAACTGCCGTGTATGGCGGCGGCCATCGGGCCACATTATATAGTAGTGTAGTGCCGCGCCTTCACAGGCGCGTGAAGGAGACTACCGTGCCGGCAGGCATGCCGGTCTCACAACGACGCAGGAAAGGAAGTGGCACATGAACGAGGAGCAGAAACCGCTGCCGGCAGACATCCGGCCACCGGACATCCAATCGCCGGACATCCAACCGCCATCGCCGGCCCCTCATCAGCGGGAACAGCTGCTCAATGAGGTGCTGCTCCACGTGGCGGCTCAGATGCGCACGGCGCTGGGCGGCATGCATATGGCGGTGAGCCGTCTGGCTCCGCCCGACCGGCGGGACGGGGATGCCGCGTTGGATCGGGACGCGGCCATGCTGAATCGGGGGTATTATGCCCTGCTGCGGATGGCCAACAACCTGTCCAACGCGCCCATGCTGCTGTCGGACGAACCTTTTTACAAGGAAAATGCGGACGTGGTAGAATGGCTGGCGGGCCTGTGCCATCAGGCGGAGCCCTTGTTTTTGCTGCGGGGCACGACCCTGACGTTCCAGTGCGCCGCAGCGCACCACACCGCGGCCATCCATCGGGACCGGCTGGAGCAGGCGGTGTGGAACCTGCTGTCCAACGCGCTGAAGTTCACACCGGCAGGCGGCCGCGTCACGGTGTCCCTGCGGTTTGAACGGAAGCAGGTGCTGCTGACGGTGACGGACACCGGCGGCGGCATCCCCGTGGAGCGGATGGAGACGGTGTTTGACGGCTACCTCCATCCGGAGCGGCTGGCGGCGCTGCCCTGCGGACTGGGGCTGGGACTGCCGCTGTGCCGCCGCATCGCCGAGGGCCACGGCGGCCGCATGGTGCTGGACAGCCGGCCCGATCAGGGCACGTCTGTGACACTGGCGCTGCCGGACGAGATGGCGGCAGACACCGTGGAGGACGTGCAGTTCGACTATGCGGGCGGCTTTCAGCCGGCGCTGGTGGGGCTGGCGGATGCTCTGCCCTATCAGGCGTTTCTGCAGAAGCACTCCGACGACTGAGAGCATCTGTCCGCCTAACGGGAACATACTCCTGCGGCGGAGCTGACATCCGCATATTCCGGTCTCTCCGGCGATCCGCGAGGGAGGCGTTTTCCCGCATTACTATCATTGACAGATATTGCCTGTTTATACCCGTTTTTTTCGTAGGAGCGAAGTTCATGATGAAGAAGAATTCCAAACGCGTACTGATTGCCATGTCCGGCGGGGTGGACAGCTCCACCGCCGCCGCGCTTTTGCAGGAGCATGGCTACGTCTGCGGCGGCGCGATGCTCCGTCTTTACAGGGACCCGGAGGTGGACTGCCTGTCCGCCCGGAACGCCGAGGACGCCCGCCGCGTGGCGGAGCGGCTGGGGATGGAATTCCATTTACTGGATGAAACGGAACGTTTTTCCAGCTGTGTCATGCAGAAATTCATAGACGAGTACTGCGCGGGCCGGACGCCCAACCCCTGTATCGACTGCAATCGGGAGCTGAAATTCGGGGCGCTGCTGGATCGGGCCCTGGAGATGGGCTACGACTATCTGGCCACGGGCCACTACGCCCGCATCTCATACGACGAGGAGGCGGGCCGCTGGCGTCTGCTGCGGGGCCGCGACCGAAAGAAGGATCAGAGCTATGTACTCTATCAGCTTACCCAGTTCCAGCTGGCCCACCTGCTGCTGCCGGTGGGGGAGTTCGACAAGGACACCATCCGGCAGGAGGCGCGGGAGGCGGGGCTGACCGTGGCGGACAAGTCCGACAGCCAGGATATCTGTTTCATCCCCGATGGCGACTACGTCCGCTTTCTGCGCCGGCACGGCGCCCCCCTGATCCCCGGGGATTTTGTGGACAAGGACGGCCATGTGCTGGGCCGCCACAGGGGCCTTCCCTGCTATACCAGCGGCCAGCGGAAGGGCTTGGGCGTCTCCGCCGGAAAGCACGTCTACGTAGTGCGGAAAAACGCCGCGGACAACACCATTCTGCTGGGGGACAACGAGGACCTGTTCACCGACACCCTGACAGCCTCGCGTGTCAACTGGATCGCCGGTGCGCCGCCGGAGGCACCGGTACGCTGCACCGCCAAGGCGCGATACAGCCAGCAGGTGGATGCGCCCTGCACCGTGTACCCGCTGGAGGGCCGCGCCATACGGGTGGTGTTTGATCGGCCCCAGCGGGCCGTCACCGCAGGGCAGGCCGTGGTGCTGTACAACGGGGATGAGGTGCTGGGCGGCGGCACCATCGAGAGCACGGAATAAGCGCTTTTAGACACGGACGGCGAAATGCCCAAAAATTAAACACTGAGGCGCCCTGTGGTCGAATTTTGATCACAGGGCGCCTCCTGTTGCTTGCGGAAATTTTGCGGGAGCGGTATGCTTTGGCCAACAAAGGAAAACATAAAGCATGAGCTTAGGAGGTATCCGTTATGTATTATTCCAGTGGTAACTATGAAGCGTTTGCCCGTCCCAAAAAGCCCGAGGGCGTGGACAACAAGTCCGCCTATATCGTGGGCAGCGGCCTGGCAGCCCTGACCGCAGCCTGCTATCTGGTGCGCGATGGCCAGATGAAGGGCGAGAACGTCCACATTCTGGAAAAGGGCTCCACCGCCGGCGGTGCCTGCGACGGCTGGAGGTTCGAGAACATCGGCTACGTCATGCGCGGCGGCCGCGAGATGGACAACCATTTCGAGGTCATGTGGGATCTGTTCCACTCTATCCCCTCTATCGAGACCGAGGGCGTCAGTGTGCTGGACGAGTACTATTGGCTGAACAAGGCCGATCCCAACTACTCCCTGTGCCGCGCCACCGAGAACCGCGGCCAGGACGCCCACACCGATGGCAAGTTCAACATCTCCGACAAGGGCGCCATGGAGATCATGAAGCTGTTCTTCACCCCCAATGAGGATCTGCAGGACAAGCGCATCACCGATTTCTTCGACGATGAGGTGTTCAACTCCAACTTCTGGCTGTACTGGCGGACCATGTTCGCCTTCGAGAACTGGCACAGCGCCCTGGAGATGAAGCTGTATATCCAGCGGTATATCCACCACATCGGCGGTCTGCCCGACTTCACGGCTCTGCGCTTCACCAAGTACAACCAGTATGAGTCCATGATCCTGCCCATGGTGAAGTATCTGGAGGGCTTCGGCGTGAAGATCCACTTCGGCGTGCAGGTGACCAATGTGGAGTTCGACTGCTCCGACCCCAAGCATAAGCTGGCCAAGCGCATCGACATCATCGAGAACGGCGAAAAGGGCGGCATCGACCTGACGGAGAACGATCTGGTGTTCATCACCAACGGCGGCTGCGTGGAGAACTCCTCCATGGGCAGCCAGGACAAGCCCGCCCCCTACAACACCGAGATCAAGGAGGGCGGCGGCTGGGACATGTGGCGTAAGATCGCCGCGCAGGACCCCGATTTCGGCCATCCCGATAAGTTCTGCTACGACCCTGAGCAGACCAACTGGATGAGCGCCACCGTGGAGACCCTGGACCAGCGCATCATCCCCTATATCACCGGCATCTGCAAGCGCGACCCGTTCAGCGGCAAGGTAGTCACCGGCGGCATCGTCACCGTCAAGGACTCCAGCTGGCTGATGAGCTGGACCATCAACCGCCAGCCCCAGTTCCGTGAGCAGCCCAAGGATCACTGCCTGGTGTGGGTGTATTCCCTGTTTACCGACAAGCCCGGCGACTTTGTGAAAAAGCCCATGCGGGACTGCACCGGCAAGGAGATCTGCATGGAGTGGCTGTACCACCTGGGCGTGCCCGAGGAGCAGATCGAGGATCTGGCCGAGAACAGCGCCAACACCGTGCCTGTTATGATGCCGTATATCGACGCGTTCTTCATGCCCCGCGCCTACGGCGACCGGCCCAAGGTCGTGCCCGACGGCAGCGTGAACTTTGCCTTCCTGGGCCAGTTTGCCGAGACGCCCCGCGACACCATCTTCACCACCGAGTATTCCATGCGTACCGGCATGGAGGCCGTATACACCCTGCTGAATGTGGATCGCGGCGTTCCCGAGGTCTGGGGCAGCGTGTACGATGTCCGCGACCTGCTGGATGCTACGGTGAAGCTGCGGGACGGCAAGTCCCCCACCGACATGGAGTTCAGCTTCATCGAAAAGCTCGCGCTGAAGAAGGCGCTCAGCAAGATCCAGGGCACCGATCTGGAGAAGCTGCTGAAGGAGTACCACATCCTGTAAGGCAGTCCGATACGCAAGAAAAAAGAGACGGGCGCGCCGCGCCCGTCTCTTTTTTGCGGACGGGAGATTTCACCAAACCATACAGGGCGCGGACGGGGAATTTCTGTATATTTGAATGATTCTTCTTGCGATAATAAATTTTTCTCTTGTATGACGCATGCATTTATGCTATGCTCCCTTCAACGTTAAGGGAAAGGAAGTGTGCGGCGATGACGACTGCCATGACCATGAATACCGCCGCATCTGCACAGGACACCTGTGCCGCTTTCGCCTGCGCTGCGATGAACAACTGCATGATCATTATTCTGGACGCCGCTCTGCTGGCGTCCATTTTTGTCCTGCTGCTGGACCTGATTACCGGTAAGCGGACTGCGGTGCATCGCTCCCCTATCTGCCGCCTTTTCTGAAAGGCCAACGACAGACAGATGAGACGAGAGGCTCCGCCGTCCGGCGGAGCCTCTTTTTTGATAAACGCGACCTCCTGCGTCCGGCCAGCGCAGGGGCGGCGCGGCCCCTATCGGCAGGCAGGCCGTGTGTGACCTGACCGCTGATCGTTATATTTATGCATAGAAAGTGAGAAAGCAACCATGGGTTTCCTGAATTTTGTGATGGCACTGAGTCCGATCATTGTTGTGCTGGTGGGTATTCTGGGGTTTCGCCAGTCCGCCAAGCGCGTCGCCCCTGTGGCACTGATCTGGACGCTGGTGCTGGCCTTTACATACTTCAACGTGACCGGCGCGACGTTCAAGGAGAACGTGGCCGTGTATGACGCCCTGCTGTGGAAGGGCATCAAGGAGGGACTGAAGATCGTGCTGATGGTGTTCGGCGCCTTCGTGATCCTGAACCTGCTGCGGGCCACCGGCGCGATTGACGAGGTCAAGGGCACCATTGCCCGCATCAGCGACGACCGCCGCGTGCAGGTGGTCATCATCGGTATGATGCTGCCCGTCTTTCTGGAGGGCGCGGCCGGTGCAGGCGCACCGGCGGCTATCGCGGCTCCGTTCCTGGTGGCGCTGGGCTTCGACCCCATCACGTCCATTGCTCTGGCCCTGCTGGGCGACGCCACGCCGTGCTCCTGGGGCGGCGCGGGCCTGACCACCATCAACGGCGGCGCGGCCCTGACTGACGCGGGGCTGAGCACCGTGGCGCTGAACTCCGCCATGGTGGGACGCATCCACATGTTCGGCGTGCTGGTCATCCCCTTCATTATGGTGGCTATGACCTTTGGCCGCAAAGGCTTCAAGGGCATCGTGCCCTATCTGACCTTTGCCGGTGTGACCACCGGCGCGGTGATGTTCGTGCTGTCCAACTTCGTGGGCGCGGAGGTCACCTCCATGGGCACCGGTGTGCTGTCCATCCTGCTGAGCGTGGCCTACGTGAAGACCGTGGGCGTCAAGACACAGGAGGAGTACCGCTACCACGTCGACCGCGAGGAGAAGAAGTACGGTGCGTTCCGCGCCCTGTCCCCCTACGCGTACATGCTGGTGCTGCTGCCCGCCGTGCGTTACGGCGTGCCGGCCCTGGTGCCCAACGGCTTTGCCGTCATGTGTACCTTCGGCTACATCGTGTGGGTGGACGTGGTCATCCTTATCTGCGGCTTTCTGGGCGCAATGACGCTGAAAACCGGCTTCAAACAGTACGGCGAGATCTGCAAAAAGACCGTGAGCCACGTGATGCCGGTGCTGGTGACGATGGGCAGTCTTCTGGTGGTATCCTACATTATGCAGTCCTCCAGCACGGGCATGATGAATCTGCTGGCCTCCGACGTGGCCGCCGTGGTGGGACGCTTCTACCCCGCCGCCGCCGTGGTCATCGGCGCCAGCGGTTCCTTCATCACCGGTACGGGGCTGGGCTCCAACATCATGTTTGCCGACATGCATATCCAGGCGGCTCAGGCGCTGGGGATGAACCCCATCACCGTGTTCGCCGGGCAGAACGCCGGCGCCTCTCTGGGCAATCTGATCTGCCCCAACAACACGGTGGCCGCCAGCGCGACGGTGGATCAGATCGGCAACGAGAACCTGGTCATGAAGCGGACGCTGCCCGCCTTCGCCATCATTCTGGTGATCTACATGGTGCTGACCATGCTGTATACCTGTGTACTGTTCCCCCATTTTGGCATGTAACGGAAAATAAACGCAAAGGAGTGTTTTTAAATGACGAAAAAACGTATTGTGGGTGTGATCGGCCTGGGCCACGTGGGCGCGCATGTGGCCTACGCCCTGGTGGTGCAGGGCATCGCCGACGAGCTGATCCTGGTGGATCAGAAGGAGCAGAAGCTGGCCAGCGAGGTGCAGGATCTGCGAGACGCCGCGGCCTACCTGCCCCACCGCGTCACGGTACGGGCCGGTGACTTCGCCGATCTGGGCGAGTGCGATGTCATCGTCAACAGCGTGGGCAAAATCGAGCTGCTGGAGACCCATGACCGTCTGACGGAGATGGATTTCACCATTCCCGCCGTGCGGAGCTATGCCCACAAGATCAAGGAGAGCGGCTTTGACGGCGTGCTTATCAACATCACCAACCCCTGCGACATCGTGACCCGCGAGCTGGCGCTGGGCGTGGGTCTGCCCCGGGGCCGCGTGTTCGGCACCGGCACCGGTCTGGACACCTCCCGCCTGCTGAGCGCACTGGCGCGGCAGACCGGCATCGACCACAAGTCCATCACCTGCTACATGCTGGGTGAGCACGGCAGCCAGCAGTTCGCGCCCTGGTCCTGCGTCAGCTTCAAGGGCATGCCTCTGGACAAGTGGGCCGAAACCGACGAGCGCTTCCGCTTCGACCGCGCCGCCCTGCAGAAGGAGTCCATCGGCGGCGGCTGGGTAACTTACATGGGCAAGCAGTGTACCGAGTACGGCATCGCCACCACCGCTGCGCGTATGGCTCACATCGTGCTCCACGATGAGAAGGCCATCATGCCCGCCAGCATGGAGCTGTGCGGCGAGTATGGCGAGAGCGGCCTGTTTGCCGGTGTGCCCTGCGTCATCGGCGCCAACGGCGTGGAGCAGGTGGTGGAGCTGCCCCTGACCCCGGAGGAAAAGGCCACATTCCACCAGTGCTGCGAGGGTATCCGCCGCAATATGGAGCATCTGAAGAAAATCTGAGGAGGCAGAAGCATGAATATCACTGTAACAAAAACCACCCATCCCGGGATGCTGCCGCCGGCGGACACGCTGGGCTTCGGCTCGGTGTTCACCGACCACATGTTCGTCATGGATTATACGGAGCAGGCAGGCTGGCACGATGCCCGAATCGTACCCTACGGGCCGCTGAGCCTCTCCCCCGCCGCCAGCGTGCTGCACTACGGCACAGAGGTGTTTGAGGGCATGAAAGCCTATCGCCGTCCCGACGGCGGCGTGCAGCTGTTCCGCCCCTGGGACAATGTGGAGCGGCTCAACAAGTCCTGCGAACGGCTGAGCCTGCCTCAGCTGGACCCCGACGATGCGCTGGAGGCTATCCGGAGGCTGGTGGAGGTGGATCAGGACTGGGTCCCCTCCGCCCCGGGCACCAGCCTGTATATCCGGCCGTTCCTGTTCTCTACCGATCCGGATCTGGCGCTGCACGGTGTGCATCAGGCCATGTTCGTGGTGATCCTGTCCCCCGTGGGCAGCTACTTTAAGAACGGGCTGGAGCCGGTGAAGATCATGGTGGAGACGGAGGACGTCCGCGCGGTGCGCGGCGGCACCGGCGAAGCCAAGTGCGGCGGCAACTACGGCGCGGCCAACCGCGCCGGTGACCGCGCCATCGAGAAGGGGTTCTCCCAGGTGCTGTGGCTGGACGGCGTGGAGCGCAAGTACGTCGAGGAGGGCGGCGGCATGAACGTCATGTTCAAGATCGCCGGTAAGGTGGTGACGCCCATGCTCACCGGCTCTATCCTCAACGGCGTTACCCGCCGGTCCTGCATCGCCCTGCTGAAGAGCTGGGGCGTGCCGGTGGAGGAGCGGCTGCTCAGCGTGGACGAGCTGTTCGACGCCGCCAAAGCCGGTACGCTGGAGGAGGCATGGTGCGTGGGCACCGCCGCTGTGGTCTCCCCCATCGGCGAGCTGTACTATCAGGAGCAGGGCTATGTGGTCAACGGCGGCCGCATCGGCGAGCTGTCCCAGAAGCTGTACGACGAGCTGACGGGTATCCAGTGGGGCAAGCGGGACGATCCCTTCGGCTGGACGTACCGCGTATAAATAAGCTAACTTCCATGTGTGTGTACGAGTACCCCCAGGGCCGGAAGGCTCTGGGGGTACCCGGCGTTCCGGGACAGAACGCGGCGTTGAGAAACGGAGTGGAAAATTGTATAATGTGTCCATCCGCAGAGAGGACGCGGAGGCGAAGCAGCCCCAATCAGAGTACGCGGACCGGCAAAAATGGCCATGTCTACGCTCCGCAGACTCTTTTCCGCAGCGATGGGATAGACGTTCGCAGGGCCGGTGCGGCATACTGTGACCACACAGAAAGGAGCGTGACCACTTGGACACTGCAAAGACCGGCGCCTATCTGGCGTCACTTCGAAAGGCGGCGGGCATGACCCAGCAGGACGCCGCCGACCGTCTGGGCGTTTCCAACAAGACCGTCAGCAAATGGGAGAGCGGAGGCGGATTTCCGGACATCACCGTGCTGCCCGCGCTGGCGGAGCTGTACGGCGTCACCGCTGACGATATTCTGGCCGGTGAGCCTGTGCGGCCCGGCAGCGGCGGCGGGCGGGTGGAGCAATATCTGGCCCGACGGGGCGAGCTGCGCTGGCGCATCGGCTTCTCCGCCGCGGCGCTGTTCCTGCTGGCGGCCATCGTGTTCCAGGGCTACGTGTGGTCGTGGCTGCTGGCGGCAGGCGGCGCGGCCGCGATCTGGATCGGCTGGGGCCGGTGCGGCGGTGAGGAGATCCGCCGCCGTCTGGTGCTGCTGCTGCCCTGGGCCGTGGGGCTGATGTGGTATGTCCTGTGCTATTTCCAGTGGGCGCTGCGGCTGGCCACGGCGCTGACGGAGGACTATGCAAATGGTTACAGCGTCATCTACTATCTGGCGTATATGCTGCGGTGGGATATGCTGCTGGTGCTGCTGGCGGCGGTCTACGGCCTGCTGCGGGCCGCGGCGGTGCGGTGGAGCGGGCAGGGCTGTCTGCTGAACCGGCCCTACTTGCAGGTCACGGGCATCCTGTGGCTGATCTCGCTGGCGGTGGAGATCGTCCGCTGGATCGTGACGCTGCCGCCCATGCAGGCGTTTGCCGCCACGACCCTCTCCTCCGGCACCAGGACCTATCAGGCGCTGTGGGATAAGTTTGCCGCCACCCTGCCCTTCCTGTACGTGCCGCGCATCACTGCGGCGGTGGTGCTGACGGTGCTGGCAGTCACGGCGCTGGCGGTCAGGCGGAAGAATGGCGCGGGAGCGGCCCAGAGCAAGGACGAAGCTGCGTAAACCCTCAATTTCACAAAACCCCTCGGAACTCTTTAAGGTTCCGAGGGGTTTTACAGGAAGGTCACGGGGCAGGCTGCGTCAGGGCGTCCGCCAGCGCGCGGCTCAGCTCCGACAGGAAGCCCTCGATCTGGGGCGTCAGCACCTTGCTGCGGTGCAGCACCATCTGCACCGACTGGGTAATATCCCAGCCCGTGACGGACAGCAGCTTCAGCCGTCCGGCCTCCACGTCGGCGCGGACGGTGTACCACGGCAGCAGGGAGAGATACGAACCGCCCAGCAGCAAATCCCGGGCGGCACTGGCGCTGGGCAGGCGCAGAAACGGCTCGCATTCCACCTGATGCTGGGCCAGCAGGGTCTCGAAGCGCCGGTTGTAGGGGGCGTTCTGCTCCATCATAATCAGCTCGCTGCCGGAAAGCTCCCGCAGGGGTACTTCGCTGCGTCTAACCAGCGGGTGGGACGGGCTGGCCGCCAGCACGATGGGCACCTCCGTCTGCTGCCGGATGTGCCACTGGGCGGGCGGCAGCGGGTCGTCGATAACGCACATGGCGTCGATGGAGCCCTGCTGCAGGAGCTGGGTGAGGTTCACAGTGGTATCCACCAGCAGCTCCACCCGTACCTTGGGGAAGCGGGCGTGGTAGGCGGGCAGCAGGGGCTTCATCAGCAGCTCGAACAGGGAGTCCGTGATGCCGACGCGGATGGCGCCGCCCAGCACGGCGTCGGATTTGCCGAAGTTCTCCACCGCCGCCACGGCTGCCACGGCGCTGCGGGCGTAGGGTACCAGAGAGCGGCCGAAATCCGTGAGGTATACGTTTTTGCCGATGCGGTCAAACAGCGGCATCCCCAATTCCTGCTCCAACTGGCGTATCTGGACGCTGACCGCCGACTGGGAGTAGCCCAGCTCCGCCGCGGCTCTGGTGATATTTTGCAGCGACGCCGCATGCAGGAACGTATTCAGGTTGCGTATCTCCATGGTGAGCGCCCTCCTTTCCTTCATCGTACCATAGATCGCGGGAAAATCAATGATATTTTTTAATAAATATAATAGAAATCATTCGTTTTACAAAACTATCCTCCTGCGCTACAATGCAGACAACAAGAGCGGTGCGGACGGCGCCGCCGTATGATGATCGAGAGGAGTGCATCACCATGGAAGGAAAGCTGCACATCAACACCACCGCCGTACACGGCGGCGGACGGAAGGACGACTGCTTCGGCGCCATTAACGAGCCTATCTATATGACCTCCAACTACCGCATCCCCACCGACGGCACGCCGGTGGACTGGAGCGGCATCCACAGCAACATTTATCAGCGCAACCGCAATCCCAACCAGATGGTGCTGCAGGACAAGCTGTGCGCCCTGACCGGCGCGGAGGACGGCGCGGTGTTCGCCAGCGGCGTGGCGGCGCTGGCCGCCGTGTTTACCACCACGCTGAACTCCGGCGACCACGCCATCGTCTCCGAGGTGTGTTACAGCGCCACGAACCTGCTGTTTCGGGAGTATCTGCCCAAGAAGTACGGCGTGGAGGTGACACTGCTGGATACCACCGACACGGAGGCTGTCCGCGCCGCTGTCCGTCCCAACACCAAGCTCATCCATGTGGAGACACCGGGCAATCCCACCACCGGCATCAGCGACATCGACGCCATCGCGGACATCGCACATAAGGCCGGCGCACTGCTGAGCGTGGACGCTACCTTTGCCGGCCCCATCTGCATCCGGCCCCTGAGCCACGGCGCGGATCTGGAGATCCACAGCATGACCAAGTACATCAACGGCCACGGTGACTCGCTGGGCGGCTGTGTACTGGGCCGCACGGCGCTCATCGACCAGATCAAGGAGCTGGCCATGGTGAACTACGGCGGCATCCTCAGCCCCTTCAACGCATGGCTGGTCGCGCGCGGCCTTTCCACCGTGCCGCTGCGGATGAAGCAGCACAGCGCCGTGGCCATGAAGGTGGCGGAGTTTCTGGAGTCCTGCCCCGCTACCCGCTTCGTGTGGTATCCCGGCCTGAAGAGCCATCCCCAGCATGAGCGGGCGGAGAAGCTGATGCACGGGGAGTACTCCGGTATGATCTCCTTCGACCTGAAGGGCGACGAGAAGCAGCACGAGAAGTTCCTGGACGCGCTGAAGCTGGTGACTCACGCTGTGTCGCTGGGCGATATTGAGACCCTGATCGTCTACTACGACCGGAACAGCGACAAGCTGCCCCACTACCCCGCCGTCTATCAGGAGGGCTTCTTCCGGTTCAGCATCGGTCTGGAGGACGCCGAGGACATCATTGCCGACCTGACCCAGGCCATGCAGGCGGCAGGGATGCTGTAAGTCTGACATATATTGTAAAACCCCTCGGGACCTCAAAGAGTCCCGAGGGGTTTCTGCGCGCAGTCAGGGGGTGGACTGCGGCACGGTGTAGATGTTGATGTGGTTGCCGGCGGGGTCCTTCATGCGGAACATGTGCCAGCCGTAGGGGCGGAAAAAGGGCTCCTGCGTCACGGCGCCGGCGGCCCGGGCGCGGCGGAAGATGTCCTCCAGCGACGGCACCTCCAGCTGGAAATGCACGGCGCCGTAGGTGGGGAAGGGGTCCTCCTGGGTCAGCAGGACCAGCTTTGCACCGGCCAGATCGTACTTGACGCCGCGGTCCTCCGGCCCCTCATCCCAGCCGTAAAACGGCTGAACGGCAAATACCTGCTCGTAAAAGGCGCGGCAGGCTTCATAGCGCTCCTGAGGCACGTAGAGCAGCAGCTGAAAATCCAGATAGTTCACGGTGGTTCCTCCTTACTGATGGCGGCGATAGGGGGCGAATGCGCCGCAGGTGTCCCGCAGCACGCGGTCGCAGACGTTCTCGCCCTCGCACAGCAGCTTTTCCTCGTCCACGCCGGTGAGGCGGTCATTCTGATAGACGACACGTCCGTTGATCATGGTGAGCCAGACAGGACCGGTGACGCCCAGCTTGGCCAGCATGGAGGCAGGGTCGTGGAGCGCACCGGCGTACTCCAGGCGGCGGACATCCACCATAAAGAGGTCCGCGGCCTTTCCGACAGCCAGACGGCCCAGCTCCGGACGGCCGATCATGTCGGCGCCGCCGGCGGTGGCCAGCTTCAGCATGTCGTAGGGCGAGGGGCAGCCGCCCCGCTGCTTGCTGAGGAACGTCTGCATCAGGTACGCCAGACGCAGGGTGTCCAGCATATTGGAGCCGTCGTTGGTGGCGCAGCCGTCCACGCCCAGGCCCAGGGGAATGCCCGCCTTCCGCATGCCGGGGATGTCCAGTATCTCGCTGCCGCCCAGCATGGTGGGGGCGGGGCAGTGGGAGATGCCCATGCCGCTTTCCGCCAGCAGGGGGTACTCCTCCGGCAGAGTCTCCCGCCCGTGGGCCAGCCAGATGTCGCTGCCGGTGAAGCCGATGCGGCGGCACCACTCCAGGGAGCGGACGCCGAAGCGGCGCACCATGCTGCTGTTCTCCCCCTCGCAGAGGTGGGTGTGCATGTGGACGCCGGCGCTGCGGGCCAGGCGGATGGTCTCTGTAAAGGTGTCCTCGGTGCAGTTGATGGGCTGGCAGGGGGCCAGCACGATCTGCCGCATGGAGAAGGGCGCGGGGTCGTGGTAGAGGGCCAGCAGGCGCTGGCAGTCGTCCAGATAGGCCGCCGTGGTCTCGCACATCTCATCGGGGATAGTGCTGCCCTGCCAGCGGGGCAGCGTGTTGGTGCCCCGGGCCGCCACGAAGCGGAAGCCCATCATATTGGCGGCCTCCATCTGGCGGTCCACCGCGGTGATGCCGGTGGCGGGGGTGTAGCAGTACTGGTGATCCACGGAGCAGGTGCAGCCGTGCTTGATGAGGTCGGCCATGCAGGCGGCGCTGGCGTAGAAGATCACGTCGCCGTTGATGCGGACAAAGACCTTGTAGATGTCGTCCAGCCACTGCATCAGGGTCAGGCCCGGGCGGTCGATGGTCATCAGGTTGCGCACGAAAGCCTGAAAGAAGTGGTGGTGGGTGTTGACCAGCCCGGGGTAGACGTACTTGCCCGCAGCGTCGATGACCTGTGCGCCGCCGGCGCTGAGGTCACGGCCTACGGCTTCGATGCGGCCGTCGGAGAGGAGGATGTCGCTGTGGCAGAGGACGCGGTCCGCGTCGTCGCAGGTGACGATGGCGTCGGCATTCCGGATCAGTATTTTCTCACTCATGGCGCTCCCCTTGCGGCGGGGTGTTCCGCTCCTTCATGTTGCGGCGGTAGGCCAGCACCTCCACCACATTCTTCTCGGCATCGCAGATCTGGAAGATGCGGTCGCCGTACCAGGTGTCGGTAAGGCCCAGCAGCACCTCCACGTCGGAGCGGCTTTCCAGCCAGGTGAAGCAGGCGTTGACATCCTCGGCTTCGATGGTGGTCAGGGCAGGGCCCTGGGGGGTGTTCTCCGTCTTTTGGCGGATGTCGGTAAAGCCGCCGGCGGAGCGAAGGCGGCAGCCCCGATCCTCGGGGCTGCGGTCCCACTGGGTCACCACGGGCATCTGCATGGAGTCACGGTAGAAGGCGGTGATCTTTTCCAGATCCTCCGCAAAGAGGATGGCGGTATACTCGTCGGTGAAATAGCAGCCGCCGTCATCCGGCCCTGCCGGATGGTACTGCTCGGCCCGCTGGTAGACCTCCACCCAGTTGCCCACGGGGTCCTTGATGCAGAAGCTGTACTCGCCCCAGGGGCGGAGCGCCAGTGGGCTGATGACGGTGACACGGGGTTCTTTTTTCAGATTGGCATAGCACAGCTCGATGTCCCTGGCCTCCAGCCGCATGCCGGCGGGGCCCTGGGGCAGCGTGGGATGGCGGCAGATCAGCTCCAGACGGTTGTCGCCGATCTTGAACTTGCAGCCGCGGTCCACGGGACTGGTGTACCAGCCGTACATCTGAGGCAGACGCAGCAGGTCGCGGTAAAAGGACTGGAGGGTGTCAAACTCCCAGGAATAATAGACGATTCGGTATTCTTTGCGCCACATAGCTTTCCCTTTCTGCTTTCAGTGCATCAAAATTTCTTCCCGCACGTTGCGCAGGTAGGCGTATATCTCCACCACATTGCCGCTGGGGTCGTACATCTGGAACAGACGCCGCGCGTCAAAGTCCGTGTCCCGCAGGACGCCGGCCTCCCGATAGTCGGGACGGCTGCTGAACCGGTCATACAGCTTGTTGACGCTGCTGGCCTCCAGACCGATCATGGACGGACCCATGGCGCAGTCCGCCGTGCGGCGGCGCAGCAGGAGCTGCGCATCTCCCGCCTGCAGAAGCAGGGAGTCCGCCTGCTCCTCCAGCAGCGGAAGACCCAGCTGCTCGCAGTAGAATTCCCGCGCCGCGGAGAGGTCGTCCTCGTAGAACACACCGGTGAAGGTACCGGTGAACATGTCTGTTTTGTCCACGTCGCCGCCGCAGGCGGCACTGTCGCTTTGCAGCAGGTGGATCAGATTGCCGCCGCTGTCCCGCAGCGTCACCTGCCGGGCGTCGCGGGAGAGGATGTCGATGTCCGGCATCTCCTCCAGAATGCGCTCCATGCACAGGGGGAGGTCGATGCACTGGGCCAGAAATTCGCTGCGGCCCTGACGGGGCGCGAAGGGGATCTGGGTGATCTCCAGACGGCCGCTGCCCATGTAGAAGCGGTAGCCCTTCCGGTCCGGCACGATAGACCAGTTGTAGTTGGGCTGGAGGCCCAGCACCTCGCGGTAGAAAAAGACGCCGCTGTCGTAATCCTTCAGGTGCAGGATGTAGCGACATTCGTGAAATGTGATGTTCATGCTTTCGGTCCTTTCGTTGATGCTGCCGCCGCGGCCTTTCGGCGCACACGGGGCGCGGAGAGCGGATGGGGATAGGGGGCGCCGTTGGCCGCCGGTGCGCGCATGCGCATACCGGTGAGCTTGATGCCGATCAGCGCCGCCAGATAGGGCAGCATCTGGGTCAGCTGCGTAGCCACGCCGAAGCTCTGAAGCCGCATGCGCAGCGCGGACATCACGCCGAACAGCAGCGTGGCCAGATACCCGCCTACCGGCGACCACTGACCGAACTGGTTGGCGGCAAAGGCCATGAAGCCGGTGCCGGCGGACATGTCGTTGACAAACACGTTGGCGGAGCTGAGGCACATGACGGCACCCGCCATACCGGCGAACACGCCGCCCAGCAGCACCGCCCGCAGCCGCAGGCGGTAGACGTTGATGCCCAGGGTAGCCACGGCGGCGGGATTCTCGCCCACGGCGCGGATGCGCAGGCCCCAGGCGGTGCGGCGCAGGAGATACTGCATCACCGCCACGGCCAGCAATCCCAGATAGACGCAGGAGGGATAGCCGCTGAGCATGGTGCCCAGCACGGGGATGTCGGATAAAACAGGGATGTTGACGGTGTGGAAGCCCTCCACCCAGGGGGAGATGCCGGTGGTATCCCACAGGGCGCGCATCAGCATATAGGCAAAGCCGGGGCCGAACAGGTTCAGGCCGATGCCGATGACGATCTGCTGGCCGTTGCAGTAGATGGCCAGCACGCCCAGGATCAGGGCCAGAAACGCGCCGCCGGCACAGCCGCACAGCAGACCCACCCAGGGACTGCCGGTATAGTAGGAGCCTACGGCGGCCAGAAAGCCGCTGAAGATCATGGAGCCCTCGATGCCGATGTTGATGACGCCGGCCCGCTCACTGATGGTGCAGGCCAGGGTGCCAAGGGCGATGGGGGCGGTCAGCCGGATGGCGGAGGCGAAAAAGTTGGCAAATGAGATCCAGAAGTCCATTACTCAGCAGCTCCTTCCTGTTTCCGTCGGCCGATCCGCTGACGCAGGCGGCCCAGCACGTTCCACACGTCCGGCGAGGCCACCAGCATGACGATGAAGCCCTGCAGCACGGAGATCATCTCCGTGGTGACCTGGCTGGTGAGGCTCATGCTGATGGAGGCGGAGCGCAGCATACCGAAGAGGAACGCGGACAGCAGCACGCCGACGGGGGAATTCATGGCCAGTGTGGCCACGGTGATGCCGTCCCAGCCGTATCCCGGTGAGAAGCCCATGACAAAGCGCTTGTACACCGCCAGACACTGGATGGCGCCGCCCAGGGCAAACAGACCGCCGCTGATGCACATGGCCGCCAGCGTCCGCCGGTAGATGGGCAGGCCTGCCTGCTGCATGGCACGGGGGTTCTGGCCCATGGCCCGCAGGGAAAAGCCAAAGGGCGTTTTATAGAGCATCCACGTGATGGCTGCCACGCAAAACAGCGCCACGAAGATGCCGTAGTTGAACTGGGTGCTGGGAAAAAAGCGGGGCAGGATGCTGCCCTCGTTGACCACCACGGTCTCCGTGTTGCTGGCGTCGGGACGCTGGAAAAAGCTCTTGACGATGTACTCAGTCAGCAGGGCGGCGATGGAGTTCATCATGATGGTGGCCACGGACAGCGAGGTCAGGTTCCGTCCGGCGAACAGCGTGGGCAGCACGGCCCACAGCGCGCCGGCGGCAAAGCCGGCCAGCAGGGCCAGCAGCCAGCCCCAGGGCGCGGGCAGCGGTACGGTCAGGCCCACGATGACGGCGGCGAGACCGCCCACCAGCACCTGCCCCTCTCCGCCGATGTTGAACACGCCGCTCTGAAACGCCACCGCCGCGCCCAGACCGGTCATGATCAGCGGCAGCGTGTAGGCCAGCACGTTCAGAAAGCTCTTGGTACTGCCGAACGAGCCGGCCAGGATGCTCCAATAGACGCTGAAGGGTTCCCGACCGGTAGCGCAGATGGTCAGTCCGAACAGGACCAGCGCCAGTACCAGCGAAAACAGCGACAGCCGTATCCTTGTCTTTTTCACAGTGTCCCTCCTTGAGAAGATGCCGCAGCTCCGCGGATAAAGCGCGGGGCTGAAAGCCGCGGAGACCTTCAGCCCTTTGCCGTATGTTCAGTGGGTCATGCAGCGGCCTGCCACGCCTTGGCGTCCTCGATGGTGCTGGGGACCACGATGGTGCCGTCCTTGATGGCGGCCACCACGGCGTCATACTGCTCCATCACCTCAGCGGGGATCTCGTAGGCGGAGCCGTCAAAGTCCAGATACAGGCTGTCCTCCGCGATGCCCTTCTCGATGGCCCCGGCGGTGAACTTACCGTCGATCACGGCCTGAATGGCCTCCTTGGCGCAGGCGGGGAAGTCACGGATGGCGCTGGCGATGTTGGTCTCGGGGGCGTCGGCGTTCAGGTTGCCGTCGAAGAAGATGGTCAGGAAGTTGTGCTCCTTGCCGGCGTTGAGGATGCCCAGGCCGCCGGCGCTGGCGGTGTGGTAGATGAGGCTGGCGCCCTGCTGGTTCATGGAGGTGGCCAGCTCATAGCAGCCGTTGACCTCGGCCCAGCCGTTGGCGTAGTCCACCAGCACCTCGCAGGCGGGGTCCGCGTAGTGGGCACCGGCGATCATGCCGGCAGCGCCCAGGTTGCACAGGGGGATGTCGTGGGCACCGATGAAGCCCAGCTTATGGGTCTCGGACAGGCTGGCACCCAGGAAACCGGCCAGGAAGCCCAGCTCCTGATCGCGCCAGGTGTAGCTGCGGATGTTGTCGCCTGCCACCACGGCGTCCAGGATCACGAACTTCTGCTGGGGATAGTTGGGAGCCACGTTCTCCAGACTGGAGCTCTGGCTGCCGCCCAGACAGATGATGAGGTCGCAGTCGCCGCTGTCGGCATAGCCGGAAATGAGGCCTTCGTACTCGGCGTCGTCCTTGGGCTCGGAATACACCCACTCGATGCCCATGGTGCTCTCGGCATCCTTCATGCCGTTGAACAGCGCGTCGTTAAAGGATTTGTCGCCCAGACCGCTGGAGGCGAACACCACGGCGATCTTGGCGGCGGAGCTGCCAGTGTCGCCGGTATCGCCGGTGTCACCGCCGGTGGTGCCGGTGTCGTCCGCGGTCTTGCCGCAGGCCGCCAGGGCCATCACCATGCAGGACGCCAGCAGCAGGGCCAGCCACTTTTTTACAGTTGCAAATTTCATTTTGGTTCCTCCTTGCATACTTGCACATTCAGGTGTGAGCCGCCCTTTTACCGGCGGCAGGATCAATAAGAAAATCAGTGGGCCTCGCCCAGCATCATGCGGCCCAGCCCCTCGCGGGTGGCCTCGTCCGCGTCCACAAAGCCCATGATCCGGCCGCGGAACAGGACCATGATCCGGTCGGATACCTTTATCAGCTCGTCCAGGTCGCTGGAGATCAGCAGCACGGCGCAGCCCTCCCTGGCGGCGTCCAGAATACGGTTCTGGATGTTGTCCGCCGAGGCGATGTCCACGCCGCGGGTGGGCTGTGCGGCCACCAGCATCCGGCAGCCCCGGGACAGCTCCCGCGCCACCACGATCTTCTGCTGGTTGCCGCCGGAGAGCGTGCCCACCACCACAGAGCCGTCGGCGGCGGCGATGCTGTACTCGGAGATGCGGGTCTGCGCATCGCGGCGGGCGGCGGCCCAGTCCTCCATCAGGGCGTTTTTGGCGTAGGGCTTTTCGTCGTAGGTATTCAGCAGCAGGTTTTCAAACACCCGCATGCTGAGGATCAGGCCCATGCCCTGCCGATCGTCGGGGATGCTTCCCACACCGGCGTCGCGTATCTGCTTGGTGGTGCGGCGGCTCAGCTCCTGCCCGCTCAGCAGGATACTGCCGGAGGCGGGGCGGCAAAGCCCTAAAAGCGCCTGTGCCAGCGGCGTCTGGCCGTTGCCCTCGATACCGGCAACGCCCAGCACCTCGCCGGCGCGGATGGAAAAGGTGATATCCTGCAAGGCAGTACCGGCGCGGCTGCGGACAGAGAGATCCTGCACCCGCAGTACCTCCTCGCCGATGGGATGGGGCTGGCGCCGTCCGGTGGGGACGGTCTTGCCCACCATCATCTGCGTCAGCTCCGCCATGCCGGTCTCCTGCGGCGTGGTGGTGCCGATGATCCGGCCCTGCCGGATCACGGTCATGCGGTCCGCGATCTGATAGACCTCACGGAGCTTGTGGGTGATGAATATGGTGGATTTGCCCAGATCGCGCAGGCGGCGCAGTACGTCGAACAGCGCGTCGGATTCCTGGGGCGTCAGCAGGGCGGTGGGTTCATCGAAGATGAGAATATCCGCCTTGCGGTACAGCAGCTTGACGATCTCTACCCGCTGGCGCTGGCCGATGGTCAGCTTGTCCACCAGCGCGTCAGGGTCCACCTCCAGGCCGTAGGATGCGGCCAGCTCGCGGATACTGCGGGAGGCCTCCTGCTTTTTCAGGCGGCCGCCGCGGGTCTTGATCTCCTGACCCAAAGTGATGTTCTCCGCCACGGTCAGGTGGGGGATCAGCATCAGCTCCTGGTGTACCATGCCGATGCCGTGCGCAATGGCGTCGGCGGGGCTTTTCAGCGTCACGGGCTGGCCGGAGAGATACAGCCGTCCCTCATCGGGCTGCTCGATGCCGTAGAGCATCTTCATCAGCGTGCTTTTCCCCGCGCCGTTCTCGCCCAGGAAGGCGTGGACCTCGCCGCGCCGCAGGGTGAAGTTGACGTGGTCGCTGGCCTGTACGACGCCGTTGTAGCACTTGCACAGGTCCACACACTGCAAGACGGTGTCCGGTGCGGCGGCGTGAGGGCATTCAGCCATGGTGGAGTCCTCCCTTCAGGGGCATTACCCGTTTCTCGCGCTCATTATACGCCTGCACCCGCAGGATTTGAAGAACAAATAAACGATTCAAACTCATCGGTTTAGCCGATGGGCAATGTGATGTCGGGGCGGGCCTAAGAGAGGAGCGGGACGCCTGCGGCGATTGCTTTTTCCCGCGGAGGGTGATAAAATAAGGAAAAACAGGCTTGTCTGGCGGCGGCGTTCCGGCGGGCGGCGCGGCTCCGCCATCTGCGGCGGAACGAGTATGAGGTGAAAACGATGACATTAAAGCAAATACTATATGTGCGGGCCGTCAGCAAGGCCGGTTCCATCGGCAAGGCTGCCGAGGCTCTGTTTATTTCGCAGTCCAGCCTGTCCGAATCCATCCAGAACCTGGAACGAGAGTACGACATGGTGCTTTTCGAGCGTACCAGCAGAGGTATCTCCCTGACCCGTCAGGGGGAGGAGTTCCTGAAGGACACGCAGCTGCTGTCCAACATCTATCAGGATCTGGATGACAAGTATAAGAACCGCAAAAGCGACCGCGAGCACTTCTGCGTATCCTCGCTGCACCATGTCTCCGGCATCGATGCCTTTGAGCATATCGTGTCCCAGCCGAAAAACCAGAAGTACCATCTGGGGTACTTTGAGGGCAACATGGATCAGGTGCTGCAGGACGTGGAGACCAACCGCTCCGATGTGGGAGTGCTGTTCTTTACCAGCGACAGCCGCAGCACCATCATCAAGGCGTGCAACCGGCGGAACATCTTTTTCCAGCATATGAAGTACGATCTGCTGCACATCTACGTCCACAAGACCCACCCGCTGGCCGGACGCGGGAGCGTGACGCTGGCGGAGATCCAGCAGCACCCGTTCATCTCCTACGAGGAGTGTCATCCCTCGTCTGCCCGCTTTACGCCCACGCGGCGGCAGTGGGACCCGCAGCAGCAGATCATCTCGGTGTCTGACCGCGCCATGGCCTATTCGGTACTGGCGCTGGGCAGCGCGTATGTGACCGGTTCGGGGTATCTGACCCAGGAGGACTGCCGGCGAGCTCTGGTCACGGCGCCCATCACGGATCTGGGGCAGATCGAGATCGGCTACATCTGCAACCCTGCCCGCGCCCTGTCGGAGTTGGCGCTGGAATACATCGAGTGGCTGAAGAAGATCACGGTGTGACGGAGAGGAGAGGAAAAGCCCTGAAGCCGCAAGGCTTCAGGGCTTTGTTGTGGCAAGAAAGAAAAATCCCACCCCGAATGAGGTGGGATATGGTGCGCGGTACAGGACTCGAATTGACCCGACACCATATCAGCCTGTACTATCCGGTATCGAAAAGTACCGCGAATAAAACCTCGGTCGAGGTGGTTCATGTTAGGCAGTGTTAAAACAGATTACCCGAGTTTACCGCCATAAGGCTAAAAATAAGGCTAAATTTTGTGGCCGCGCGGAATGTACCTGTGCCTTTAGCTCAGAAAACGCGGTGGACGGATGACTCACCCTTACCGAAAAGCCGTGGATGCTTTTGCGTTATACCCATTCATACCGAGGAAGAACCTCCAATCCCTTGTGCTACAAGGAATTGGAGGTTCTTCTTGTGATAGTGCGTTTTAGTATATGCCGGGATATTTTGCACAGATGTCGGAAAGCCGAGCAAAACACTTGCTGACAGAGACGGTTTTCTTCAAATTGAATGATTTTTCAACGTATGCTAAAATATCTGTAACCTTTCTGCGTTTTTTGCGAGTAGATAGATGATGGATATTTCCCTTAAAGGAAAGGAGCAAGGTATGAACGATGATAAAATAGTCGATCTTTATTGGATAAGGTCGGAAGACGCCATTACCGAGACATCAATCAAATATGGGAAATATTGTTACGGCATTGCCTACAACATTCTCGCGGATGCAGAGGATGCAGAGGAGAGTGTCAACGATACATACTTTGACGCATGGAATACTATGCCTCCGCACCGCCCGTCCGCGTTATCTGCGTTTTTGGGAAAACTGACCCGCCGCATCTCTATCGACCGGTGGAGAAAGCGTAGCGCAGCAAAGCGAGGCGGTGAGCTCGCCGCTGCTTTGGATGAGCTAAACGAATGCGTTCCCTCCCATGAAAACGTTGAACAGGATGTCCTTGCCGCTGATCTGGAAAAGAGGATCAACACATTTGTCAACGATCTACCCACCGCAGAGCGGCGTGTGTTTCTCTGCCGGTACTGGTATCTGGATTCTATTTCCGCGATATGCGAGCAGTTTGGCTATTCTCAAAGTAAAGTAAAGGTCATGCTTCATCGGACTCGTAAGGCGCTGCATAATTGTCTGGTAAGTGAGGAGTATGTGTTATGAACAGCAATCAACTGATAGATGCCATCGGCGCGGTGAATGATGCCGCTGTATTGGACGCAAAAGCTTTTCACTATAGGGGAGATGCTGCTGCTGCGAGACCGCAATTCAGAAAAATGACAGTTGGTGTTGCCGCTGTGCTGGCCGTCCTTCTGTGTATTGTCGCCGTCGCCTTTGCCGTGGATCAGGAGTTCCGTGCAGCAGTCCTGTCCTTCTTTCATATCTCCGCAGAGGATCATGTGGAACGCGTTCCGGTAGAGGATCAACCCCTCACAGGCGATGACGCGGCTGGGAAAAATATCACCGTCACAAGAGTGCGTGTTCCCAACAACGGTCACGCCGCAAATGGGTTATTTGCGATCTGCTCCGATGAGATCGAGTACAAACAAGGGAGTCACTACGATTTGTATAAGCAGGAGGGCGGTGAGCTGGTCAAACTCGAACTGCAAAGCACCCGCAGAGACTTTTCGTACAACGGAACGGCTTACGGTGTATATCTGGAGTGGGCGGAGGATAAAGAGGGGCGCTGTGCTCTCGGCTATGTGGAGCTTTCCGACAGCGTGACGGGTCAATATGCGGTGCTGCAATTTGTACCCGGCACGGGCGAAAAGCTACTCCTGCTTCTGGATGGTAAATATCCCGTTATCATCGACCTGTATGAGGATGGCGTGCAGGAGCTGATTCCCGCCGCAGTAATGGATGAACTGCCGTTCCTCAAAGCTGTTCATATAACGCGTGATGGTAAATACCTCCTTTTGAATGCAGGAAGGTATTACTGTGCAGCGATCGGTACGGAACCGCTCACCTGCCTTGATGAACTGTGCGGTGCGGCACTGACTGGGTGCAGCTACATCGGTGAAGGCATCTTTTCCTGCCATTCGCTGACCGGCGGCGCGGTGGATGAGGCAGACCTTGCGGCGTATGTACGTGGAGAGACACCTGCATCGCCGATAGACTTCGGCATGATTACAACGTGGAACGTTGACGTCCAGCGGCAGGCGGCCGGCGTCGTTGGCAGCACGGCGGCCACGGCGTTCACAAACCCTGATGCCCTCTGGCATGGCACCGAACGAACGGAGCCATTTTCACCCGGACTGGTATATGTGCCGCACGATGAAGGTGCATATATGCTGGAGGTGGACGGAGAACGCCATATCTATGTCGTTGATCTGCGAAGCGGAGAGCGGAATATGATAGAGGGAGCTTTGTGGCCCGATGTGGATTGGCCATATGCGAAGCTCGTGGGCAGTCCTGAGGGCGATAAGCTTGCACTTATCCAGCGGGACGCTACCAATGGCAGCCTGTGCCACCTGTCCGTCATAGATTTCAAAAAGATGCGGCTCTTCGCAATAGAACGCGATACGAAAGAAGTCGGAAATGAGCATTATGCGGACTGGTTTGATAACGACACCATCATGGTGGACAACAATGTAACCGATGAGACGGGGCACAACACCGGCGACAGCTGGTATTATCTGTACAGGATCTATTAGTAGATAGAAAGGAGGGTGTAGAGAAGTTCCCTAATAGATCAACCAAATTTTTTGCAGTGAAGACACAGTGAGAGGTACTATTTCTGACGCTTAAAAATGATAGAGCGATCGCTCTTGGAGAGAAAGGAAATTTACATGAAGATACGAAAATTGAGGTCAATTATCTGCTTGTGTCTTGTATTTGCGTTGCTTTCGCCGACCTTTACGTTTGCAATCAGCGATGGCGCAAGTGATGTGGCAGAAAAAACAATTTTTGATAACGCTGTGGACATGCGTGGTAATGGCAGTAGATCAACAACATATACTGCCCGTATAATGCAGGGAAATACAAACGAAGAGGATGATTGCAGAGCTGCGGAGAATGGTTTGCTCGACTCGGGAAGCTACACCACGACCAGCATAGTGGAGACGGGCTGGACGTACAACGGCAGAAACTCGTCTTCGATGGATCAAATCAGAGCAAACGCAACAAATTTCTTGTATTCGAAACTCTATGACTTTGCATATTATTCTGGACATGGCGGAAGGACTGGCGGAATTGCAACTTTAAACACCGTCCCCAGTAACTCTAGCTCTGCAAGCGGGACGTATTCTCAGTTCAATGTTGCGGAGACCCTAGGAGTCAATAGTAGCACATGGCGTGCAGATTCTGAATGGACTTCAACAGATAAACTGAGAGTACTGATGTTAGCTGCATGCTTTCAGTTGGACAGCAGTATCATGCATTATTATGCAAGGGCGATGAGGGCATCTTCCGTCAGAGCTATTGCGGGGTACCATGAAAGTGGCCCGGGTCACTCAACAGATGTTACCATAGCAGAGAATTTCTTTACATATGCTAATGCCGGAAACAGCGTGAAGTATTCTTGGCAGTATGGAAATACATTTGCAAATACTATCTATCCTTGGGCGGTTCTTGTCTATACACATAACAGCAATGAGTACTACCGTATTCCGGGATTCCCAGGAAACACATACTCGACGCCTTCGAGTAATGCGGCTGTGTATAGATTTAGAAGTGGACTGACAGGGTCGGAAGTTGTGAGTTATTCTAAAGCGGCAAAAAACGATGCTGTACCACTGTATATTACAGTATCCGAACCCGTAACACGCGCCGGAATTGGCATAGCGTTCGAAAACAGAGAGTCAATTTCTGCCACGGCAGACCTAGTGGTGGATACTGCGAGCGCGGATGCTCTCGTCAAACAAGCATTGGGCTCCGATCGATTTAGCGATTTGGTCTGTGTTCAGACACCTGTATACAGAGATGCGGTAGACATTGAGACGGGTGGTGCGGTTGATGGAAGTGAAACCGTCGTAGAGCGTGTCTATCATTACTTTAACACATACAATGGGATACGAATTTCAGATGCATCTATCGTAGTAGGCGTTGACGCAAACGGTATTTATGCGGTTGAGAACTATTGGAAGGAAGCCTCCGGAGGAAATACTGCAGAATATGCTCGCGTTATCAGTAGAAGAGAGTTGATTTCGGAGACAGCGGCTCTGGCGTCTCTGTCAAGTGCAGAACATAACGATTTCAATTTGCTTCGCTCAAGCTTGGTATATGCTCCGATTGAGGAAAATTCGTCGACCTATAAGCTGGCGTATGAGTTAATTTCTACCGATGGTAGAATCGCCTATGTTGATGCTGCGAATGGGGCGGTAGTCAATTATGACTATTGATTTGGGTGTTATGAACCGGGAGATTTAGTTGCCCTGAGAGTTTGGCACTGAAAGGAAAATAGCACGGAGTTTGATTTCGAAAGAATAAAAGCACAGGCACGGTTGACCCGTGCCTGTGCTTTTATAACAACAGATTTGATGTATATTCATTGTGAGCAATATTGTTTTAGTGGTTTAATGGTATCCAGACAACGGGAAATGACGTTGTCAACACTTGTATGCATATATGCACGCAAGTGTTGACAACTACAACATATTGTGGTATATAAGAGTTATTCAGTTATTTGTGCACTGCCCCAACGGGGTTTCCGAACACGGTTCGGATCGCACACGTTGTTAAGTTTGTACTTGAGGAGCACCATGCTCTCATTCGTAATTATGGGCCACTGCGCCCTTATATTTCAATGACTATGCTGCGAGAAATTCTCTCGCGGCATTTTCCACCTGTACGCCGCTTTGCCGCCATGCTATGATGTGCCTGTACTTAAGGCATCAAGCATTTAGGTCGGAGCAGAGCAGGCACGGGTGGAAGGCTATCAACAGCTTTTCGCTCTGACTAAGAACTCGAAGTATGTCAAAATGTGCCTCCCGAAAAACGGGCGGCCATCAGAATTGAACAATACTGCAAACGCAGGAAGGATCGTAAGAAGCCGAAACGGCAGGAAGATTCTTCCTGCGTTTTTGCTTACTATTTTTGTCGCGGCACTTGCCATCGCCGCGATACCGCAGGAATAGAAAGAGCGCCGAAATCAATTCGGCACAGATCAGAAAAAAGGAGCTTTTGTAAAAGTCGTTGGGACGATACGGCGTGAAAATCGTCAAGGGAGAGGCAAGCTCCCGCCCTGTATGCCGCAGTCAGAGTGCGGCGCCGGTCATACGGGACGTCGCATATTCTCAGATCCGTCGCCGGACGAATCACAGGACACCGGCGGAGCCTTCCGCAGCCGAGTTCAGCGGCCTGGTGTCCGCCACCGCTCCATCGAGCAGGGCATATTCGCCCCATGTGGCAGCGTACTGACCTGGCACAAGTAAAGAGAGACAGACATACAGGCAGGCCGTGAAAAGCATGCAGCACCAAGGCTTTCCGCCTGCGGCAGTCTATCCTTTCTGCGGAGATGCGCCGGAAACGGCTCTCCTTGCCAACGGGTGAAGTGCGTCCATCTGAACACAACTACGATTGCAAGGAGATTTTTGATATGACCACAAAAGGTATTTACCACACCCTCGTTACCCAGTTGGACAAGCTGGCCCGACACAACCGTCAGGGCAGCTTCCGCACGAAAGACCGCTACTATGAAGCAGTCAAGCGCTTCTGCGCCTACCTCGCTGTCCACTACCATCTGCAAAAGCTGGAGAACATCAGCGGCAAGCATCTGGTGAGCTACGTTCTCTATTTGCAGGAGCAGGGCAAGTCCGCCAGCACCATCAAAACCGACCTCTCCGCTATCCGTTTCTTCCACGACAAGATGTCCCATCCCCGCTATACGCTGCCAGGCAACGAAGAACTGGGCGTAGCCTTGGAACGCCGCCGCTTCGGGCAGCAGGACCGCACATGGACAAATTCGGAGTTCGGCAAGCTGATCGGCCGCGCCATGGCGGAAGAACGGGAGGATTACATCCTCGCCCTGTATCTGGCCCGCTACGCCGGTCTGCGTATCCACGAGTGCTTCCGCATGGACACCGCTGCAGCGGAGCGCGCCCTGCGCGAAAACGCCCTCACCGTAAGGGGCAAGGGCGGCAAAACCCGTATCGTTCCCATCGAGGATGACCGTATCACGATGATGCTGCAACGTATGCTGGAGGAAACCGAACGCGGCCACAAGCTGCTGGTGCCGGATAGCGTTCCCACTAACCGGGCCATCAATGGCATGCAGCAGTTTATCCTCCGCCACCGTGATGCGATATGTGACCCCACCGTACCGGGCAGGCGCATTACCTTTCATGGACTGCGCCATACCTACGCCGCCGAAAAGTACACATCCCTCGTCGATGGCGGCATGACGCCCTTGGACGCCCATTTTACCGTGTCACGCCTGCTGGGACACGAGCGACCCGACGTGACGAACATCTATCTGGCGTCCGTGAAGGGAGGCACTGCCCGTGGAGAATAAGTATCGTGATCTAAACGGCCTCCCCATGACACTGCGGGTGGAGGACTTGATGCCCATTCTCGGCATCGGCCGCAACACCGCCTACGAGCTGATCCGCAGCGGCCAGATACGAAGCGTCCGCATCGGAAGGCAAATACGCATTCCGAGAGATGCCCTACTGGAGTTTCTGCGGAAGTAGAGAGCTTTGTCACGGAAATTAAACTTGCACAACAGCCGCGCGGGATATATCATAGAAGTGGTACATTCCGCGCGGCGGAAAGGAGCGTATATGCCGCGTATAAAAACAGGAAAAGGAGCCGGCGGTGCCGGCTCTATCAGAAAAATCACAACAACAAGGAACGGAAAAACCTACACCTACTGGCAAGCCCGCTACACGGAGGGCTTCGACCCCGGCACGGGCAAGCAGATCCAGCGCAGCATCACCGGAAAAACGCAGAAAGAAGTGGCGCAGAAGCTGCGCCAAATCACGGCGTCGCTGGACGATGGCACCTACAAAGCACCCTGCAAGCTGACGGTGGGAGAATGGCTGGACATCTGGACGCAGGACTATCTTGGCGGCGTAAAAACGTCTACGGCATATCTCTATAAAAAGAATGTGGAGTTATATATTGCACCGCGTCTTGGGAACATCAAGCTGGAAGCCCTGAACGCTCATACGGTACAGCACTTTTACAATCAGCTTGTCTCTCCGACCGACCCGGCAGTCAATCCCCTTTCGGCAAAGACGGTGAAGAATATTCACGGCGTTTTTCATAAGGCCATGCAGCAAGCAGTGCTGATCGGTTATCTGCGCGTCAATCCGACGGATGCCTGCACACTTCCTCGTGTCATCAAAAAAGAGATGCACCCTCTTGAGGAAGATCAAGTCACTGCATTTCTAAAAGAGGTACAGGGGAGCCCCCACGAATATCTTTACAAAATCGCGCTGTTTACAGGGCTGCGGGAGGGTGAAATACTTGGATTAGGCTGGGAGCATATTGACTTTGAGAACGGAATCCTGACAGTGAAACGTCAACTCCGCAAAGAGCAGAAAAAGGGCGGGCAATACTACTTCTCTCCGCCGAAGAATAACCGCACCCGCAGCATCTCTCTGGCTCCCTCGGTGGTGTTTCTGTTTCGCTTGCAGAAGCTGAAGCAAAACGGCATGAGGCTGGAAGCGGGCAATGCCTGGCAGGAAAACGGTCTGGTCTTTTCCAATCAAACCGGCGGATACCTATCCTATCGCACGGTGTATGACTGCTTCAAGCGCATTGTGAAAAGAATAGGCTCACCCTCCACCCGTTTTCACGACCTGCGCCACACATACGCAGTTGCCTGTATCAAAAGTGGTGACGACATTAAAACCGTGCAGGAAAATCTCGGACACGCAACCGCTGCATTTACGTTAGATGTTTACGGACATGTTACGAAGCAAATGAAGCAGGACAGTGCCCTACGGATGGAGCAATTTATCCAGTCTGTTTCTATCGGGTGACTTCATAAGGCTAAAAATAAGGCTAAAAATAAGGCTAAATCTACTTTTGGGCAAAGAAAAAACCCTTGAAACCATGTGGTTTCAAGGGTTTCGGGTGGTGCGCGGTACAGGACTCGAACCTGTGACCCCATGCACGTCAAGCATGTGCTCTACCAGCTGAGCTAACCGCGCAGACAACAATGGTATATTACCGCAAAGTACCGCGATTGTCAACACTTTTCTTGCCATGCCGCCGAAAATTTGTTATACTGGCGGCAAGACTACGCAAGGAGATGGTGCTACATGGAAAAGATCGCACTGGTGACGGGCTCCTCCCGCGGCATCGGACGCGCCGCGGTGCGGAAGCTGGCAGCGGCGGGCTACGCCGTCTGCATCAACTATCGGGAACGGCAGGACTGTGCTGACGCGCTGGTGGAGGAGCTGACGGCGGCGGGACAGCGGGCCATGGCCGTGCAGGCCGACGTGTCCGTCCGGCAGCAGGTCAACGACATGGTGCGGCGGGTGGAGGACGCCTTCGGTCCCGTGTCGCTGCTGGTGAACAACGCCGGTGTGGCGGGACAGGCGCTGTTTCAGGACATCAGCGACGAACTGTGGCACCGATACTTCTCCGTCAACGTGGATGGCGCGTTCCACACCATCCAGGCCGTGCTGCCCCGGATGCTGCATGAGCACGAGGGCTGCATCGTCAATATCTCCTCCATCTGGGGATTGCGCGGCGCCAGCTGCGAGGTGACGTATGCCGCCACCAAGGCGGCGCTGATCGGGTTGACCCGTTCACTGGCGGCGGAGCTGGCGCCCTCCGGCATCCGCGTCAACTGCGTGGCACCCGGTGTTATCCGCACCGATATGCTGAACGCCCTGCCGCCCGCGGTGCTGCCGCAGCTGGCAGAGGAGACGCCGCTGGGACGGCTGGGCACGCCGGAGGACATCGCCGAGGCGGTGGCATTCCTGGCGGACCGACGGGCGTCCTTCATCACGGGACAGGTGCTTACCGTCGACGGCGGCTTCATTTTGTAATTCACAACAATGCAAAGGCGCACGGCTTGGCCGTGCGCCTTTTTACATATGCTGCTGGGGCAGGGGCTGGCCGTGGATCATGACGCGGCCGAAGCAGGTGAGGCTGCGGCCGCTGTCGCGGTGGAACGTTACGTCCATATCGGCCCGGGCGCGGTTCAGAGAGAACAGATAGACCATGCCGAAGCCATCGCGGTAATACTGCTTGCACAGCATGTCGCCGTCCACGCAGAAGATGCCTACGTCGCCGTTCTGCAGGGGATCGTGATTCACGTAGACCACGTCGCCGTCGGCGATCTGGGGCATCATGGAGTCACCCTGGATGCGGACGGCAAGCTCTGCGCCGGGGGGCACGTCACCCTCCACGGGGACGAGGGTGTAGTCCTCGCCGAATACAGGGGCGGCAAAGCCTGCCGCCGCCGGAGACTGGTACAGCGGGATGGTGCGCCGCTCCTGACGGGGACGGAGCCGCTGCTCCTCTGCCACCATGATGTCCAGTGCGTCCACCAGCGTGTGGACCGTCTGACGACCGGACAGCGGCAGGCGGCGGTATTTCTCCAGCAGCTTCCGCTCCTCATCGGACTGGATGCCGCCAATGTGGCGGAAGCTGCCGCGGTACAGGTAGTTGGGGTCCACCTCCAGCGCGTCGAACAACCGCAGCAGCACCTCCTCCTTAGGGGCGCTGACGCCGGTCTCATAGTTGCCCACCGCTGAGGGGGAAACGCCCAGGCGGGCGGCCAGCTCCGTGCGGCTCAGGCCCAGCTCCTTCCGCCGCTTCTGCAGCTGCTCACAAAAACTCATGGGAAACGCCTCCTCGCCAGATTTCGACAAATTCTGTCCCTATCCTAACCCAGATCCTTGGTTTTGTCAATCTATTTTAACAAGAAACTTGAGAAAATAGACTTGACATTACAAGATTCTTGTGATACGCTGTAAAAGTCAACAAGAAAACTGGTTTTCGAAATAGAGGAGAACCGCTGCGCCGTGACGGGCGCAGCGGCAACGGGATGGGAAAATAAAAAGTACCAACCGCCTGACGGTGATCGGTACTTTTTGCTGGGGGATGGTGGATTTACCCCTGCGGGGCATAAACTTCGACTCCACCGTTCTCCGCCAAAAAAAATATCCCCGCCGGTCAAACGACCGTCGGGAATATTTGGTGGGGGATGGTGGATTCGAACCACCGAAGGCGTTGCCAGCAGATTTACAGTCTGTCCCCTTTGGCCACTCGGGAAATCCCCCATATTCACTTGGAGCTGGTGGACGGATTCGAACCCCCGACCTGCTGATTACAAATCAGCTGCTCTACCAGCTGAGCTACACCAGCATCTCCATCAGCGCAGTTTATTCTAACAGAACTTTCTGGGTTTGTCAACACATTTTTTACGCAAGAAATGAAGAAATGAAGGAGAGTGATCGCGCGTGAAACTTGCCGAACTGTCACCGCTGTATGAGGACAGCGCCCAGCGCATCCAGAGGCGCATGGAGCAGCTGCGGCTGGACCTCCGGACCGCCGACGATCCGGACAGCGTCCGCCAGCTGCGCCGCCGTTTGACGGAGCTGCAGCCCATGCTGCGCCAGTGCCGCCAGCTGGCGCGGCTGACGGCCCATTACTACGACAGGAGTGACCGGAATTATGATCCATTCCGCCTTTGATCCCATGGATATCGCCGGCCTGCACCAGTGGATGCAGCAGCAGGCCGGCGACAACAGCCAGCGGCGGCAGCGGCTGCTGCACAATCTGTCCCGTGCCATGACGGAGGAATTAACCCCCCGCCAGCAGGAGATGCTGCATTTGTACTACTACGAAAAGCTGAATATGGCCCAGATCGCGGTGCGTCTGGGGGTCAACAAATCCACCGTGTCCCGCACCTTGTGCCGTGCGCGGCACAGATTGCATCACATCTTGCAATATAGCCTGTAATTTTCAAAAATATCCCTTGACTTTGCAGGCTATCGTGCATATAATGCCTTTTGTTACCGGAGAGGAGGGAACAAAGTGTCCGTCTATAATAAGATCCTGCATGAGCGCGGGCTGCGCCTGCTGGGCGGCATCGTGGGCGCCGCCATCATGGCGTCGGCCATCAACCTGTTCATCGTGCCCCAGGGCTTCTACGCAGGCGGCGCTTACGGCCTGTGCCAGGTGATCCGCACCCTGCTGGTGACGCGGGCGGGGGTAAATGTGCCCTTCGATTTGGCGGGCCTGCTGTACCTGTTGGCGAATCTGCCCATGTTCTATCTGGCCTATCGGGGACTGGGACGAACGTTTTTCGCCAAGGCCACCATCGTCACCGTGTGCAACTCCATTTTTTCCGCGCTGATTCCCTCCCCTGCCGTGCCCATCATCGCGGACCCGCTGACCAGCTGCCTGATCGGCGGCCTGGGCGTGGGCTTCGCCGCGGGGCTGGTGCTGAGCTGCGGCTGTTCCACCGGTGGTCTGGACATTCTGGGATTGTACCTCAGCAAGAAGAATCCCAAGTTCACCGTGGGCCGGTTCTGCATCTGCTTCAACGTATGTCTGTACACGCTGTGCCTGTTCCTGTTCAACGCCACCACGGCCATCTACTCCGCTATCTACAATATCCTGAGCAACCTGTTTCTGGATAAGCTGCACCAGCAGAACGTCAACGTGGAGATGCTGATCTTCACCAAAAAGAATAATCCGGAGCTGGTTCGCTTCATCATCGAAAAGCTGGACCGCGGCGTGACGTACTGGACGGCCCACGGCGCCTATACCGGCGACGAGGTACAGGTGCTGTGCGTGTGCCTGAGCAAGTACGAGATCGGTACGCTGCAGCAGGTGATGCAGGAGATGGACCCCAAGGCGTTCTTCATCGTGCAGGAGGGCGTCCACACCGGCGGCAACTACCGGCGGCATCTGAACTGATATTTCTATGGAAACACCCGCCCTGTAGGGCGGGTGTTTTTTGTGCTGTAAGTGAGTTCTTCTACAGTTGTGCGATTTCTGCAAATAATTCTGCATTATTTTGTTTTGACCATAGATTGAAGGATTCGTTAAAACTTGAATAAAGGCGCTCTGTATAGAAGGGCCTGTTTTGGAAGGAGGATTTGAAGCGTTTTAGGAGGGCCATATACACATCTTTATCATTTTTGATAAGGTTATGACACGTTGCACGCCAAGCCTCTTTAGTTTCCCAGCCGCTGAAGACATCATTTAGTTCAGGGACGAGAAAGTTAACTACCCCGCCGAAACCGACAGTTCCGAAAGCGTCTTTCTGCGCAGTGGAGTCCTCACAAATCAAAATGTGGAGAAAGAGATGCTCCAAGTAATCGCAGTAGACAATGTTTTCAGCTAATTGCCATTCAAAGGGATTTTGCATAGCGAAGTCTTTGTTTGCCAGCATGATAGCGTGGTCTTCGAATTTGTGATGCGCCAGAAGCCCATCCTTTGTACGGGAAACCTTTGGATTTTTATTCCACGATTTGGTCATATAATTGCAACGACCGATGCCATATTTTTGCTGGAGGTAGTCACAATATTCTAAGTATGTAAAGTCTTTAACTTTTTCGTATTCCTGCATGTTCATAAAAAGTTTCCCCCTAATAAATTCATGAGCATATTATAACGCTCTATGTTGCATTTTTCAATATTTTTCAAAGAGGCGACGAGGCTCGAACTCGCTTCCCGGCATCCCACGACTGGCTGACGCCATTTGCAGGAACCCTGCTTCACCTCTTGATTTGACGCGCTTCGCGCAGGTCGAGGCAGCGAGTTTGACCCTGCCCGCTGGCAAATTTCCAAAAAATAAGAGACACACTTTCGTGTGTCTCTTATTTTTTGGAGCGGGCGACGAGGCTCGAACTCGCTACCTCGACCTTGGCAAGGTCGCGCTCTACCAGATGAGCTACGCCCGCAAACGCAAGGTTGATTATAGCGTATAAACGCTGGTTTGTCAACCCTGCATTTTTTTGTTTTTTCGTTTTCCGCGGATGTTGTCCGCTCAGTGTACCAGCAGGATCTCCACCAGACCCACGCTGTCCCGATTCGGATAGAAGCGCACCAGCCAGTCTGCTCCGCCTGCGGAGCTCTCCACCTCACGGATCAGCCGCTCGATATCGGCGGCGGAGCTGTCGGTGCTGCTGAACTGCACCACCAGCTCCGCCAGACCCTCGTCCTGGGCCTGAGCCAGCAGGTCCCGCAGGGCCGAGGTATTGGTGACGTGGGCGATGCTTGCCATCTGCTGGGCAGTGCAGCGGTAGCTGATGGTGACGGTGATCTCGCTGTAATTGCGGGCGGAGTCGTCCAGCGTGTATTGCAGGTACTCCACGGCGTAAGAGCCCAGGGGCGTGTCATGCTCCACCTCGCGGCAGGCCATCTCTGCCGCATCCGTGGCGTCCAGGCCCTCCCCTCCATAGTACAGGCGGATGGTGCCCTCCTCCGTGTGGTTGCCCACCAGAAGGAGGATGTCGTTCACCAGATCCTGATAGGTGTCGGCCTGCAGCACGCCGCGGCCGCTGCCCTCGTAATAGGAGGAGCTGTGGTCCTTGACCTCGTACCACTCCCGCTGGAGAAAGCTGCCGCAGCCCGTCAGGCACAGCAGCACCGCCAGCAGCAGCGGCAGCGCTCTTTTCTTCATGGGATATCCTCCTTTCCGGCGTTTTACAGAAGCTCCAGCTGCTTTTCCTCACTGTCCTCCGGCCGCAGCAGGGCGCCGGCGGCGGGGATGGTGCGGGTACGGTAGCGGGCCTGGTTGGTGATGCCGGTGTCGGCCACATTGGCCAGCCGCTCCAGATGGTATTTGGGCTTGATGTTCATGACCTGCACACCCTGGGTGCCGCGGGTGGTCTTGGGCGCCAGCAGCGCCGTGTGCACCAGCAGGGCCCGGGGCTCATTGGTCAGCAGCGCCAGCTCGCGGTCCTCCGCCAGGGGCAGGATCTGCACCAGCGGGAACTTTTCGCAGTAGGCGCCGGTGAGCTTGCGGCGGTTGGAGGTGGTGGCGTAGGCGCTGAGGCTGACGCGGGCCACGCGGCCGTTCTCAAAGGCGAACAGCAGGCTGCCGCTGTAATCCCCGGGCAGGCACAGGAAGATCACATTCTCCCCTGCATCCAGCCCCAGCTTGGCGGGCAGATAGTCGCCCAGCAGCGAGGCTTTCGTCTCGCCGAACTCGCTGGCGCGGGTCTTGTAGACCTGCTGCCTGTCGGTGAAGAACATCAGCTCCGTGTTGTTGGTGGCCTCGAAGTACTGGCTGGGGCCGTCGCCCTCCTTGTACTTCTGGTCGCCGGACATCCGCAGGGACTGGGGCGTGATTTTCTTGAAATAGCCCTCGCGGCTGAGGAACAGGTGGACGGGGTAGTCCTCCGGCGCGTCCTCCGCCGGCTCCTCCGGCAGCTCGTGGCTGTATACGATCTCGGTGCGGCGGGGCACGGCGTACTTCTTCCGCACCTCTGTCAGCTCGTCGATGATAATGCGGCGGATGCGCCCGGCCTTGGCCAGCGTATCCTCCAGATCGTCGATCTCATCGGCCAGCGCCGCCGTCTCCTGCACCCGCTTGAGGATGTACTCCTTATTGATATTGCGGAGCTTGATCTCCGCCACGTACTCCGCCTGCACCTGGTCGATGCCGAAGCCGATCATCAGGTTGGGGATGACCTCGGATTCTTCCTCTGTCTCGCGGATGATCCGGATGGCCTTGTCGATGTCCAGCAGGATGCGCTTCAGGCCCTGCAGCAGGTGGAGCTTTTCCTTCTTTTTGCTGAGGATATAGTACACGCGGCGCTTGACGCAGTCGGTGCGCCACGCTGTCCACTCGGTGAGGATCTCCCCCACCCCCATGACCCGGGGCATACCGGCGATGAGGATGTTGAAGTTGCAGCTTACCGTGTCCTGCAGGGGCGTCAGGCGGAACAGCTTGGCCATCAGCTTGTCAGGGTCCACGCCCCGCTTCAGGTCGATGGCCAGCTTCAGGCCGCTGAGGTCCGTCTCGTCCCGCATGTCACTGATCTCCTTGACCTTGCCGGCCTTCACCAGCTCCGCCACCTTATCCAGAATGACCTCGATGGTGGTGGAATAAGGGATCTCGTAGACCTCGATGACGTTCTCGCTCCTGTCATAGCGCCAGCGGGCGCGGACCTTCAGGCCGCCGCGTCCCGTGGCGTAGATGCTGCGCAGGTCATCGCCATCGCAGATGATCTGGCCGCCAGTGGGAAAGTCCGGCGCCAGCAGCGTGGAGGAGATGTCGTGGTCGGGATTTTTCAGAAAGGCGATGGTGGTGTCGCACACCTCGCCCAGATTGAAGCCGCAGATCTGGCTGGCCATGCCCACGGCGATGCCCTGATTGGCGGACACCAGCACGTTGGGATACGTGGTGGGCAGCAGCGACGGTTCCTTCATGGTGTTGTCGTAGTTGTCCACGAAGTCCACGGCGTCACAGTCCAGGTCGCGGAACAGCTCGGCGCAGATGGGGGCCAGCTTCGCCTCCGTGTAGCGGCTGGCGGCGTAGGCCATATCCCGGGAGTACACCTTGCCGAAGTTGCCCTTGCTGTCCACAAAGGGGTGCAGCAGGGATTCGTTGCCCTTGGCCAGACGCACCATGGTCTCGTAGATGGCCTGGTCGCCGTGGGGATTCAGGGGCATGGTTTGGCCCACGATGTTGGCGGACTTGGTGCGTCCGCCGGTGAGCAGGCCCATCTTGTACATGGTGTACAGCAGCTTGCGGTGGGAGGGCTTGAAGCCGTCGATCTCCGGTATGGCGCGGCTGACGATGACCGACATGGCGTAGGGCATATAGTTCTCGTCCAGCGTGCGGGTGATGGGCTGCTCCACCACCGCGCCCCGCAGGCCCATCACGTTGGGGTCGGCGGGACGGTGGACGGTTTTTTCTTCCGTTTTCTTCTTTGCCATCAGGGTTCCTTTCTCAGCTGACGTCGATCATGTCCAGGTAGCGGCAGCCGTTTTCCGCGATATAGTCCTTGCGGCCGGACAGGTTGTCGCCCAGCAGCAGGTCAAAGACGCGGGCCGTCTCCTCAGCGTCCTCCGGCAGCACGCGGATGAGCCGCCGTGTCTCGGGGTTCATGGTGGTCATCCACATCATCTCCGGATCGTTTTCGCCCAGTCCCTTGGAGCGCTGGACGTTTACCTTCTTACCGGACAGCTCCTTGAGGATGTCCGCCTTCTCCCGCTCGGAGTAGGCGAACCACGTCTTTTCGCCGCCCTTTTCCCTGCAGGTGATCTCGAACAGCGGCGTCTCCGCGATGTAGACGAAGCCCTCCCGGATCAGGGTAGGGCACAGGCGGTACAGCATGGTCAAAATCAGCGTGCGGATCTGGAAGCCGTCCACATCGCCATCGGTGCAGATGACCACCTTGCTCCACCGCAGGTTGCTCAGGTCGAACTGGTTCAGATCCTTCACCGCTTTGCCGCTGACCTCCACGCCGCAGCCCAGCACCTTCATCAGGTCGGTAATGACGTCACTTTTGAAGATGCGGGGATAATCGGCCTTCAGGCAGTTCAAAATCTTGCCGCGGACGGGCATCAGGCCCTGGAACTCCGCGTCGCGGCTCTGCTTGCAGGCGCCCAGTGCGGAGTCGCCCTCCACGATGTAGATCTCCCGGCGCTCCACGTCCTTGGTGCGGCAGTCCACGAATTTCTGGACGCGGTTGGCAATGTCGATCTTCTCCGTCAGCTTTTTCTTCTGGTTGATGCGGGTGCGCTCCGCCGTTTCGCGGCTGCGCTTGTTGATGAGCACCTGAGCTGCGATCTTCTCCGCCGCCTCCTTGTTCTCAATGAAGTAGATCTCCATGCGGCTGCGGAGGAATTCGGTCATGGCCTCCTGAATGAACTTGTTGGTGATGGCCTTCTTGGTCTGGTTCTCATAGCTGGTCTGGGTGGAGAAGTTGTTGCTCACCAAAATGAGGCAGTCCTGTACGTCGGGAAACGTGATCTTCGATTCGCCTCTGGTGTATTTGTTGTTGTCCCGCAGGTATTTGTCGATGGCGGACACCATGGCCGAGCGGGTGGCCTTCTCCGGACTGCCGCCGTGCTCCAGAAAGCTGGAGTTGTGGTAGTGCTCGCATAGGGCCACGCGGTTGGAAAAGCACAGCGCCACGCTGAGCTTCACCTTGTACTCCGGCTTGTCCGCGCGGTCGCGGCCACGGCGCTCCGCCTCCCAGAACACCGGCTCTGTCAGGGAGTCCTCCCCCGCCAGCTCGCGGATATAGTCGGCGATGCCGTTTTCATACAGAAACTCCTGGGTCTCGAACTTCCCGGGGGCCGTCTCATTGCGCAGACGGAACGTGACGCCGGCGTTCACCACAGCCTGCCGCTTCATCACGTCCTGATAGTATTCCAGCGGCACGGCGATGTCGGTAAACACCTCCAGATCCGGCAGCCAGCGAATGGTGGTGCCGGTCCGCTTTTTATTGGTGGTCAGCTCCGTGCTCTCCAGCTGGCCCACGATCTCGCCCCGCTCGAAGTGCAGGCGGTACTCCCGGCCCTCGCGCCACACGGTGACGTCCATGTAGCGGGAGGCGTACTGGGTGGCGCAGGAGCCAAGGCCGTTGAGACCCAGAGAGAACTCATAATTCTCACTGTTCTCGTTGTCGTACTTGCCGCCGGCGTACAGCTCGCAGAACACCAGCTCCCAGTTGTAGCGCCCTTCCCTCTCGTTCCAGTCCACGGGGCAGCCGCGGCCCATATCCTCCACCTGTACCGACCGGTCCAGAAAGCGGGTGACGGTGATGAGCTTTCCGTGGCCGCCGCGGGCCTCGTCGATGGCGTTGGACAGGATCTCAAACACCGCGTGCTCGCAGCCCTCCAGCCCGTCGGAGCCAAAAATAACACCGGGCCGTTTCCGGACCCGATCCGCGCCCTTGAGACTGGAGATACTCTCGTTGTCGTATACGTTTTTCTTTGCCATATTATTCCTCCGGCATACACCGAGCCAATCGTTTTCTGTTATTCTACCGTATTTTTCCCGTCAATGCAAGTCTCGCCGCCGCGGTATGCGCCGCACTTCGTCTAAAAGATCCTCCGACCCAAAAAGGTTTACAGATTCCCACAAAAAATAACAGGAGCGCAACTGGGGAAACCCTTGATGGAAAAAGGCTTTCCACAGTTTCCACATGGTTTTCCACAACTGTTATGTCAACACAAAACCGGTAAAAAAGTGCGCAAAACCGTGGGATTTACCATAATTGCCGGAGAAATCACCATTTTCTGGTTTTCCGGCGGAATGGGTATTGTTTCCCCTGTTTCCCACGGTTTCCCGCACTTTTCGACAGGGCCTCTTTTCCCCACGACATTGGCCGCAGGAGAAAGTGCCGCGGCAAGCGAAAGGACCGCCAACAGGCGGTCCTTTCGGAAAAACCGGATAAACGGACTTACTTGATGGGCTCGCCGGCGGCTTCCTTGGCGGCGATCTCCTTCATGGCGTCCTTGTGGCTCAGGTTCACGCGGCCCTTCTCGTCGATCTCCGTGACCTTGACCCACATCATGTCGCCGATCTTGCAGGCATCCTCCACCTTCTCGATGCGGTGGTCAGCCAGCTTGGAGATGTGTACCAGACCATCCTTGCCGGGAGCCAGCTCCACGAAAGCGCCGAAGGTCATCAGGCGCACCACGCGGCCGTAGTACAGCTGACCCACCTCGGGCACGAACACGATGTCGTCAATGCACTTCTTGGCGATGGCGCAGCTCTCTGCGTCAGGGGAGGCGATGTGGATGGTGCCGTCGTCGTCGATGTCGATCTTGGCACCGGACTCGGCCACGATCTTCTGGATGACGGAGCCGCCCTTGCCGATGACGTCGCGGATCTTATCGGGATCGATGTGCATGGTCAGCATCTTGGGCGCGTACTTGCTCACCTCGGCGCGGGGCTCGGCGATGCAGGGCAGCATCACCTGGTCCAGGATCTGGACACGGGCGTCGTAGGTGATATCCAGCGCGTTCTTGATGATCTCCATGGTCAGACCGTCGTTCTTCAGGTCCATCTGGATGGCGGTAATGCCCTTCTTGGTGCCGGCCACCTTGAAGTCCATCTCGCCGTGGAAGTCCTCCACGCCCTGGATGTCGATGAAGGTGGTGAAGCTGCCGTCATCGTCCTGGATCAGGCCGCAGGAGATGCCGGCCACAGGGGCCTTGATGGGCACGCCGGCGTCCATCAGAGCCAGCGTGGAGCCGCAGATGGAGCCCTGAGACGTGGAGCCGTTGGAGGAAACCACCTCGGACACCACGCGGATGGCGTAGGGGAACTCCTCCACCGGAGGAATGACGGGCAGCAGAGCGCGCTCAGCCAGCGCGCCGTGGCCGATCTCGCGGCGGCCGGGGCTGCGGGCGGGCTTGGCCTCGCCCACGGAGTAGCCGGGGAAGTTGTAGTGGTGCATGTAGCGCTTCTCCGTCTCCTCCCAGATGGTATCCAGCTTCTGGTTGGCGGACAGGGTATCCAGCGTGGCCACGCTCAGCACCTGGGTCTGGCCGCGGGTGAACAGGCCGGAGCCGTGGACGCGGGGCAGCACGCCTACCTCGGCGTCCAGCGGGCGGATCTCGTTCTTCTGGCGGCCGTCAACGCGGTGGCCCTCCAGCAGCCAGGCCTTCACGATCTTCTTCTGGAACTTGTAGGTGATCTCGTCCAGATACTGATCCATGTTGGGATAATCCTCCAGGAACAGCTCGTGCCACTTCTCGATCAGCTGGTTCCAGCGGGCCTCACGGACGTTCTTGTCGTCGGTATCCATGGCGGCCTTGGCATCGTCCATGGTGGCGGCCACGATCTTGTCGAACAGCTCCTGATCGAAGTCGGCGTGGGGGTAGTCGAATTTGGGCTTGCCGATCTCGGACACCATCTGGTTGATGAGGGCGATCTGCTTCTGGTTCTCCTCGTGAGCGGAGCGGATGGCCTCGAACATGACATCGTTGGGCACCTCGTTGGCGCCGGCCTCGATCATGACCACCTTCTTGGCGGTGGACACCACGGTGACGTCCAGATCGCTGACCTTACGCTGCTCGGCGTCGGGGTTAAAGACCAGCTTGCCGTCCACCAGACCCACCTTCAGGGCGGCCACAGGGCCGTTCCAGGGGATGTCGGAGATAGCCAGGGCGGCGGAGGTGCCGATGAGGGCGGCGATCTCCGGAGAGCAGTCGTGATCCACGGCCATGACGGTACACATCACGGACACATCGTTGCGGAAGTCGTAGGGGAACAGGGGGCGGATGGGGCGGTCGATGACGCGGCTGGTCAGGATGCCCTTCTCCCCGGGACGGCCCTCGCGGCGGTTGAAGCTGCCGGGGATGCGGCCCACGGAGTACATCTTCTCCTCAAAGTCCACGCTCAGGGGGAAGAAGTCGATACCGTCACGGGGACGGGGCGCGGCGGTGACGCAGCACAGCACGCGGGTATCGCCGTAGCCCACCATGACGGCGGCGTTGGCCAGCTCGGCCAGCTTGCCCACCTCCAGCGTGAGGGGACGGCCTGCCAGATCCATGGTGTACTTGTGATAGTGGGGGAATTGACGCTTGGTGATGATCGTTGACATGACATTTCTCCTTTTTGTGAATTAGCATCCTGTACCGCGATCCGTCGCCGTTAGCACTTGAAAATGCCCCGAAGCCGCCGGTTTCGACGCATTTTCAACTGCTAAGGGTGAGGATACAGACTGGTACAGAATGTGAAAGAAGGGTGATGCGCGCACGCACATCACCCTGTTTCAACTTACTTACGCAGACCCAGCTTGGCGATCAGGGCACGATAACGCTCGATGTCCTTCTTGGCCAGATAGTCCAGCAGACGGCGGCGCTTACCGATCATCATCTGCATACCGCGGCGGCTGTGGAAGTCGTGGGGATGCACCTTCAGGTGAGCGGTCAGCTGGTTGATGCGCTCGGTCAGGATAGCGACCTGCACTTCGGGGGAGCCGGTGTCGGTCTCGTGGGTACGGTTGGCCTCGATAATGGAGGTCTTCTGGTCTTTCAGCATCATAGTTGTGTTTCCACCTTTCTTGAATTACGCCCGCATCCTGAGCCGTGGGAGAGATGGATCGCTCCGCGCAGCTAAGGCAAGGGGCAGTGCGACATAGTCGCGTACCTTGAAATGCTACCATAAAAAAACCGGTTTGTAAAGTGGATTTTTCCGTAAAATTGCATTTGTTCACGTTTTGTTCTTCACTTTTGGGGGGAGAACTGTTATACTGTCGGGGTCCCAGAGCAGAAAGGGGAGAATTTTTCCGATGAAACGCTATGTATCCATCATCGCGCTGCTGCTGACGGCGGCGCTTTTGACCGCCTGCGGCAGCGGCGCGGGCACCCAGAGCAAGGAGGCGGACGCCGCCGTCCAGACGGCGCTGCCGCCGGAGGGCATCACGGCGCTGGTGCTGTCCGACGACAGCCAGGTGCTGCGGTTCAGCCGCGAGGACGAGACCTGGTACTGGCAGGACGACACCACCTTCCCGCTGGATCAGGAGGCTATGCCGGCGCTGGTGGAGGCGGTTGCCGCCATGACGGCGGCCTCGCCGGTGCGGGTGGCGGAGGAGGATCTGGCCGACTACGGGCTGGATGACACAAAGATCACTCTGGCCGTCACGGCGGACGGCGAGACCCTGACCTTTGCCCGGGGCGATCAGGCGGAGTCCGGCGACTGGTACATGCGCTGCGCCGAGGACGGCACCGTGCGTCTGGTGTCCGATAACGCCGTGAAGATCTTCCAGCTGCTGGACGGCAGCATCTACGACATGGCGGCGCTGCCGGTGCTGCCGGTCATTACCGAGGAGAACCTGCTGTCCGCCGCGGTACAGGGCGGGGAGAACGTCCTGGTCAACATCCGCGTGGTGGACGGCGTGCGCAAGGTGGGCAGCCGCGATGTCACGGAGGCCACCGCCGCACTGGTGGAGGAGCTGGGCCGGTTGTCCGTCACCGCCTGCGTGGACTATGATCCCGCCGAGGGCGCCGCCGCTATCTGCGGGCTGGATGCGCCGGACGCTCAGGCGCTGGTGACCTATACCAACGAGCTGGGCACCGAGTCCACCCTGACGCTGACTGTGGGTCTGCCCGATGGCAGCGGCGGCCGCTACGTCACCGTCAACGACGATCCCACCATCTACCGCATGGAGGAGACGTCGCTGGTGCAGTTGCTGACGCTGGCGGAGACCGGCCTGAACTGAAGAGATCCAGGGATACCCCCATGCGTCAGCATGGGGGTATCCTTTCGGCCGCATTTCAGCGAATAGACGCCGGCAGGACCGCATGCCTCCACATGCGGAGCCGGCCTTGCAAAACGCACCCTTTTGTGGTATAAATCAAGGCGAAAAAAGGAGGGCTGCCTGTGCGTATTCTGATCGTGGAGGATGAAAAGCGTCTGGCGGACACGCTGGCGGAGCTGCTGCACCGGCGGGGCTACGCCGTGGATGTCAGCTATGACGGCGTGTCCGGTCTGGACAACGCCCGCAGCGGCATTTACGATCTGGTGCTGCTGGACGCCATGCTGCCGGAGCTGGACGGCTTTTCCCTGCTGCAGCAGCTCCGCGCCGGCGGCGAGACGGTGCCGGTGCTGATGCTGACGGCCCGCAGCGATCTCAGCGATCGGGTGCGGGGTCTGGACTGCGGCGCGGACTACTACCTGACCAAGCCCTTTGAGACGGAGGAGCTGCTGGCCTGCATCCGCTCCCTGCTGCGGCGGGGCGGCGAGACGGCGGACAGCGGCGCCACCGTCTTCGGTGACCTGCATCTCCAACAGTCCACGTTTCTGCTGTCCTGCGGCGACCGGTCCGTCCGGCTGAGCCGTCGGGAGTACGACCTTATGGAGCTGCTGATGAAAAACGGCAGCCAGATCGTATCCAAGGAGCAGCTGATCTTAAAGGTATGGGGCTACGACTCCGCCGCCGAGGATAATAATGTGGAGGTCTACATCTCCTTCCTGCGGCGGAAGCTGGCCCATCTGCGCTCCCGCGTACAGATCAGAACGCTGCGCATGGTGGGCTACTGCCTGGAGGAGGCGGTATCATGATCCGCCGTCTCCGCTGGAAGGTGGTGGGCCTGAACATGGGTATGGTGTTCTGCGTACTGCTGGCCGTGTTCGCCGCCGTGTTCTTCTTTGCTCGCTCCGCCCTGTCCCGCAGCGTCCGCCAGCAGATGGAGGAGGCCGTCCGGACCGGCGTTTACGACCTGTCCCAGCCGGACGGGTCCACCCTGCCCTGCTTCGTGGCGGAGGTCTACACCAGCGGCACCGTCCGCGTCTCCGGCAACGGCTACTACGACCTGACGGACAAGTCAGCGCTGGCGGACATCGTCACCGCCGCCCTGTCGGCCCAGGAGGACGAGGGCGTGCTGGCGGACTACCACCTGCGCTATCTGCGGAGCGTGGGGCTCCTGTCTACCCGCATCGCCTTTACCGACAGCACGCTGGAGCAGGCCACCCTTCGCGGCCTGCTGACCGGCAGCCTGCTCATCGGATTTGTGGCGCTGGCGGTGCTGTTCGCCTGCAGCTACGTGCTCAGCGGTGCGGTGACGCGGCCGGTGGCCCGTGCGTGGCAGCAGCAGAAGCAGTTCCTGTCCGATGCCAGCCATGAGCTGAAAACGCCCCTGACGGTGGTGCTGTCCTCGGCGGAGCTGCTGGACCAGTCCGCGTTGCCGGAGCAGCGGCAGTATGTGGATAACATCCGCGCCGAGTCCCGCCGCATGAAGCGGCTGGTGGAGGATATGCTGACCCTGTCCCGGGTGGAGCGCAGCGGCGCGCACCTGCCGGACGCGGCGGCGGACCTTTCCGACATCGCGGCGGACGCCGCCCTGCGGTTTGAACCGGTGGCCTTCGAGGCAGGCCATACCCTGTCCTACGACATCGCGCCGGACCTGACGGTGCGGGGCGACGGGGAGAAGCTGGCTCAGGCGGTGGCCGTCCTGCTGGACAACGCCATCAAGTACGCCGCGCCCCACACAGAGATCCGGCTGGACGCCCTGCGGCAGGGCCGGAACGCCTGTGTACAGGTGGAGAACCAGGGCGCAGACATCCCCGCCGACAAGCTGCCTCACATCTTCGACCGGTTCTATCGGGCCGACGAGTCCCGTACCGGCGGCGACAGCTTCGGCCTGGGCCTGCCCATCGCCAAGGCCATCGCGGAGGCCCATCACGGCGCCATCCGCTGCGACAGCAGCGGCGGCATTACCCGCTTTACCATCACCCTCCCCTGCCAGCAGGGAAAATAGAAAGGCGAAACCATGTTTGACACCATTCTCCGCGGCGGCACGGTGATCGACGGCACCGGTCATCCCGCCTTCCCCGCCGACGTAGGCATTACCGGCGGGACCATCACCGCTGTCGGCGACCTGTCCGCCGCCGCGGCGGGCCGTACTATGGATGTCGCCGGCCGCACCGTGACCCCGGGCTTCATTGACATCCACCGCCACGCCGACGCCGCAGCCTTTCGCCCCGATTACGGCTCATTGGAGCTGCGGCAGGGCCTGACCACCATCGTCAACGGCAACTGCGGCCTGTCCGCCGCCCCCTTCGGGCCGGACCACGCCGCCGCTATCCGCGCCTACCTGCGGCCCATCACCGGCGATATACCGGATACCCTGCCCTCAGCGTCTCTGGCCGCCTATCTGGCAGCGCTGCGGGACCTGCCCCTGCACACCGGCATGCTGGTAGGCGCGGGCATTCTGCGGGCGGACACCGCCGGTTACGAGCTGGAGCATCTGGACGAAGCGCACTACCGCGCCATCCACCGCGCCATGGAGCGTGCTCTGGGCGACGGCGCGCTGGGCGTATCGCTGGGACTTGGCTACGCGCCGGAGTGCTTCTGCACCACGGAGGAGCTGATCCATACGCTGGAGCCCCTGCGGGGGCAGGACATCCCCCTCACCGTCCATATGCGGCAGGAAGGCGCCGGTGTCTGCACCTCCGTGGAGGAGATGCTCACCGTGGCGCGGACACTCCGCATCCCTCTGCACATCAGCCATCTGAAGGCCATGGGGCGGGACAGTTGGGGCAAAAAGATCCCCCGTGCGCTGGCGCTTTTAGAGCAGGCGCGGCAGGAGGGAATGGATGTCAGCTGCGACGTCTACCCCTACACCGCAGGCTCCACCCAGCTGCTGCACATCCTGCCGCCGGAGTTTCTGGAGGGCGGCATGGACGCGGTGGTCCGCCGTCTGAGCGACCCCGCTGCCCGTCGGGAGCTGGCCCGGCGCATCGAAAGCGGCAGCGGGTTTGATGACATCGCCCGTCTGGCCGGCTGGGACGGCATCTACCTCACCAGCCTTCACTGCCCCGGGGATCACCCGTTCCTGGGCAAGAGCCTTGCCCAGATCGCGGCCCTGACGGGGCAGGACCCGCTGGACTGCTGCTGCGACCTGCTGGTGCGGGAGGACGGCCAGATCACCATGATCGACTTCATGGCGTCGGAGGAGGACATCACCGCCATCCTGCAAAGTGACCTGTCCAACCTGATCTCCGACTCCACCTATCCCACGGAGGGCATGCCCCACCCGCGGGTCTACGGCACGTTCCCCCGGCTCATCCAGCACTTTGTCATGAAAAAACATGCCCTGACGCTGGAGCAGGCGGTGCGGAAGATGACGGCTTTGCCCGCCCGGGCCCTGCGCCTGCGGCACAAGGGCGTCATCGCGGAGGGGATGGACGCGGACCTCTGCGTCTTTGATCCCGCGCAGCTGCGGGAAAACGGCGATTACCGGTGTCCCTGCCGGATGGCGTCCGGACTGGACGCCGTGCTGGTGGCGGGGCAGCCGGCGGTCATACACGATACACTCACCGGCGCACACGCCGGTACGGTCATCAGGAGGGAACTCATATGAGAACAGATATGCTGCAGCAGCTGGAGGGCGTTGTCCGCCGCGCCGGCGACATCGTCCGCGAGGCCCATGACATCGAGCGGGCCACCATGGAAAAGCACGGCGCCGCCGACCTTGTCACCAAGTACGACGTGGCGGTGCAGGGCTTTCTGCAGCGGGAGCTGCTGGCCCTGCTGCCGGAGGCGGACTTTCTGGGCGAGGAGGGGGATCACACGGCCCTGACCCGTCCGTGGACCTTCATCGTGGACCCCATTGACGGCACTACCAACTTCGTCCGCCGCCTGCATTACAGCGACATCTCCGTGGCGCTGGCTCAGGACGGCCAGACGCAGTACGCCGTGGTCTACGACCCCTTTGCCGACGAGCTGTTCTCCGCTCAGAAGGATGGCGGTGCGTTCTGCAACGGCCTGCCCATCCGGGTCAGTGAGCGGGACATGGCCCACGCCGTGTTCCTCTGCGGCTCCACCATCTACGACCGCAGCCTGACGGAGCAGAACTTTTCCCTGATCCGCCAGCTGTACGAAAAGGGGCTGGACTTCCGCCGCTTCGGCGCGGCGGCTCTGGACCTGTGCCAGGTGGCGGCGGGACGGGTGGAGGTGTTCGGCGAGTGCTGCCTGTCTCCCTGGGACTACGCCGCCGGCAGCCTGATCATCACGGAGGCCGGCGGCATCGTCACCGACTTCACGGACACCGCGCCCGATGTGCTGCGGCCCTCGTCGGTGTTTGCCAGCAACGCCAGGTGCCACGGCGTCCTCAAGGAACTGGAACTGTAACGACGAAAGAGGGACGGCCCGCAGGGCCGTCCCTCTTATTATTTCCTGTGGAAGCGCTTACAGAAACTTGTCCAGCTCCCGCTCCACCTCCGGCATCTTCTTCACCGTGGGGTTTTCGAGGCGCCAGCCGTCGCGGATGACCATGGACAGCCTGCGCAGGGCCGTCAGATCCGCCAGCGGGTCCGCAGGGCACACGATGAGGTCCGCCGCCTTCCCGGCCTCCACGGAGCCGGTAACGTCGGCAATGCCCGCCAGCTCCGCGTTCAGCAGCGTGGCGCTGTGCAGCGCGAAGGCGGGCGTCACGCCGCAGTACTTTACGAAGTAGCACAGCTCCCGCCACATGTCATAGTGGGTGATGTAGGGGCAGCCGGTGTCGGTGCCCAGTCCCACGGGGATACCCTCCGCCAGACACGCCTTGGCCAGCGCCACGATACCCTCGAAAACCACAAGGCCGTTGGCCTGCTGCTCGTAGGTGGCGTGGGAGATGCTGCGGTCAAACAGGGCGTAGGGCACGGCGGGAGAGATGGTGGACACCTGGAACGCGCCCCGCTCCTTGAACAGCCGCAGGATATCCGCGTCCGGCCTGGCCCCGTGCTCGATAGAGTCCACGCCGTTTTCCAGCGCCACGCGGACGCCCTCGGGGCTCTCCACATGGGCCGCCACCTTCATGCCCAGAGCGTGGGCCTTATCGCAGGCGGCCTTCACCAGCGCCGGCTGCATCCGCAGCACCCCGGGCTCACCCACCACCTCGGCGTCCATGACGCCGCCGGTGATCATCAGCTTGATGAGGTCGGGCTTCTCCGCCGCGATCTTCTCCACGCAGGCCGCAGCCTCCTCCGGCGTGCGGGCCTCGTAGGCCAGGGAGCCCGCCATGTGGCCTCCGGGCACGGATACCGCCATGTTGGACGCCACCACGCGGGGGCTCAGGATGGCCCCTGCCGCCGCCTGATCGCGGATCATGGTGTCAAAATCCGCCACGCCGCCCACCGTGCGGATGGTGGTGACGCCGCTGAGCAGCTCCATCTTGGCGTAGCCCTCGCACAGGCGGATGCCCACGCGGCGCATCAGGCCGTTGGAGGTGATGAGCTTCACCAGCTTTTTGGGGTCGGAGGGCTTCTTTCTGGGCTTGCCGGAGGCCGGCAGGTGGACATGCAGGTTGATGAGCCCGGGCAGCACGTACTGCCCGCCCAGATCCACCGTCTCGTACCCCGCGGGCGCCGCTCCGTCGGTGACGGCGGCGATACGGCTGCCGTCCACGCAGATGACCTTCCCCGTCTGGGGCGTCATATCACGGGTGCCGTCCAGCAGCACGCCGTTTACCAGCGCATAGCGTTTTTCATTCTTATACATTGCCTCAGACCTCCCGAGAGTGAGATTTTGTGTCTTTTCCGGATACATTGGCCACGAATACGCACACCAGAATGATGGCCACACCCAGCATCTGCCACACACTGAAGGGTTCCTTCAGCAGCACCACGCCCGCCAGCACCGACACCACCGTGGTGACGTTGGAAAAAAGTGATGTCTCCGACACGGACAGGTGGCTGTTGGCGAAGTTCAGCAGTCCGTAGGCCATTACCGAGGACAAAAGCCCCAGATACAGCACTGCCAGCCAGAACTGCCCGTCCTGCAAGGGCTCCAGGATCATGGGGCTGGTCAGCCCTCCGGCGTGGAGCAGCGCCACGGGGATGAACACCACCATGCCTACCACGAACATGACGTAGGTCATCTCAAACGGGGTGAACAGCTTGGCGGCGCTGTGGCTGATGCCGTAGTACAGCGTGTCGCTGAGCATGGTCAGCAGCAGGAACAGCATGCCCAGCGCCGAAACCATCACCGCCCCTCCGGCGGAGATCAGCGCCACACCGCCGATAGCGCACACGGCGCACAGCACCTGCTTCAGCGTCACCTTCTCGTGGAGCACCAGCACGTCCATCAGGATGCAGCACACCGGGACCGCCGCGATGATGGTGCCCGCCACCGCCGACGAGGTGTACAGGATACCGTAGTTCTCGAAGATGAAGTAGGCCACCGGCTGCACGATGCCCAGAAGCAGCAGCTGATACACCGGCTTGCCCCGCAGAGAAAAGGTGAACAGCGGCCGCCCCCGCAGCTTTCCCACCAGCGCGTTGACCAGGATCACCAGCGTCATGGCCGCCACCGCCACGGTGAACCGCACCGCCAGCAGCACTGTGGGGGCCGCCTTCTCCAGCGCCAGCTTGGAGAACATGAAGCTCATGCCGAAGATGACGGCTGCGGTGATGGCCGCCAGCAGCGACAGCGTATGGATCCTTTTCTGTGTCATGACAAGCTCCTTTTGCCCGCGGTGTGCGGGATCTTAATGCCGCTCACTATACCATAAAAGTGAAAAAGATGCAAGATTTCCCGCCCCTCCGGTAAAAAATACGCCCGCCCGCAGGAAGCGGACGAGCGTACCGGCGACAGGGAGATGGTGCCGCCACGGGGGGAGGTGAAACCTGAAAAAACGGAAAAGACTTACTTGCTGGTGACTTTGCTGACGATGCCGACTACCACAAGAAGACCGGCCAGAGCGGCCATCACGAAACTCGGACCCATGCTTCAGCGCCTCCTTTCTGCGGTTTTTCTTAACGTGTCTTTAATGTACCACAAGTGCGGGAATTTGTAAAACGCATCATAATCATCAAAACCATGAAAAAAACTTTGCACCGGGCCGACGGATATGCTATACTTGCATCAGGAAAGGAGCGTGCGCCATGAGTGTTGCGAAATATCAGGTATTCCTCAAGACCGTGGAGTGCGGCAGCTTCACTGCCGCGGCGCGGGAGATGAACTTTACCCAGTCCGGCGTCAGCCACGCCATCGGCTCATTGGAGGAGGAGCTGGGTGTGCCCCTTCTGATCCGCAGCCACGGCGGCGTCACCCCCACGGCGGACGGACGGGCGCTGCTGCCCTACTTCGAGAAGATGTGCGCCATGCAGCACCAGCTGGAGCAGCAGGCTGCCGACCTGCGGGGTCTGGAGACGGGTCTTGTCAAGGTGGCTACCTTCACCAGCGTGTCGGAAAAGTGGCTGCCCAACATTCTCAAGACCTTTCAGGCCCACTACCCCCATATCGAGTTCGAGCTGCTGCCCTCCAACTTCAACAACGAGATTGGCGGCTGGGTGCTGAACGGACAGGCGGACTGCGGCTTCATCAGCCTCCCCGCCCCTGTTGAAAAGTATCTGGACTGCTGGCTTCTCCAGCGGGACCAGTGGAAGGTCATCGTCCCCTGCGACCACCCGCTGGCGGGTGCGAACCCCTTCCCGCCTGCGGCGCTGGAGCAGTACCCCCTGATCCTGCTGGACGAGGGCGACGACTATGAGATCCAGGCGGTGTTCGACACGCTGGGCATCACACCGAAGATCCAGTACACCGTCCAGCAGGATCAGACCATCCTGGCCATGGTGTCCAGCGGGCTGGGCATCAGCATCATGGAGGAGCTGATGCTCTACCGCTGTGCCTATCCGCTGGTGTCCTGCTCTCTGCCCCAGCCGTTTTACCGGAACATCGGTATCTGCGTCAAGGACAGGAACGCCCTGTCCAACAGCACCCGGGCCTTCATTGACCACACCCGCCGCTGGGTACTGGCCAATTTTCCCGACGGCTGGAACGCCCCGCCCCCCACTGTCCGCTGAATGCGGAACGAAACGCCGCCCCGTGCCGTCAGAAACGGCAGAGGCGGTGTTCTGCCCGCCCGATGAAAGGAGTGTTTTCGATGAAAAAGCTGTGTGTATTCTGCATGGCCCTGCTGATGCTGGCCATGACCGCCTGCGGCAAGGACACGTCCGGCGGCGGTCAGTCCGTGGATCTGCGCGCCGCCTATGAAGCAGCCATCGCCCAGGTCAACGAGGAGCTGGGCGACAACGCCCCCGCCCTGCTGGAGGAAACGGCGGTGGAGCTGCTGAACGGCTACTACCCCGGCATCGCGGACATCCAACTGAAGCAGTCGGTGTTCTTCCTCTCCCCCACTGCCACCTCCTGCGAGGTAGCCATGGTGGAGGTGGCTGACAGTGCCGACGCAGCCAAGGTGCGCGACATCTTCCAGACCCGCGTGGACACCATGGCCAACGATACCATGTATCCGGACGAGGCCGCCATGTGGAAAAACAGCGCCACAGTGTCCGTCAACGGGAGCTACGTGGTGCTGGAGGTGCTGCCGGAGGGCTGCACCGTGCCCGACGCATTTCTGGCCAAATTTTGACGGGACGCCGGCATTTTTCCACCTCATGCGGTATAAAGAAGTGTCTGGTCGTCCGCGCCTTCGTCCCTGCATAGGATGACGCAGGCGGAATCCATACAAAAGAGAGAGGTCCTGCACGGCAGGACCTCTCTCTTTTGTATATTTCGCGTCTCTTACTCGCGGCGCAGGGCCTCAATGGGGTTGAGCTTGGAGGCCTTCACCGCCGGTACGAAGCCGAACACCACGCCGATGACCATGGAGAAGGCCACGGCGATGATGCAGGCCGGTACGCTGATGGCCACCGGTGTGCCCATGATGTGGGACATCATCTCCGCCAGGCCGATGCCGCAGGCCACGCCCAGGATACCGCCCATGCTGGTGAGCACGGCGGCTTCCGTCAGGAACTGCCAGCGGATACGGCTCTGCTGCGCGCCGATGGCGATCTTCAGGCCGATCTCGCGGGTACGCTCCGTCACGGACACCAGCATGATGTTCATGACGCCGATGCCGCCCACCACCAGGGAGATGGCGGCGATCCAGATGAGCTGCCGGTTGGAACTCTCGGACAGGCTCTGCAGCTGGCTGGCCTGCTGCAGCAGGTCCTTGGACTGGTACTTGTAGGTGTCGCCGGAGATAACGTGGCTGTTGAGGTATTCCGCCACGTTGTTGCCGGCGGTGGTCATGTCGTTGGTGGACACCGCCCGCACCGCCGCATACTGGGGCTCGTCGTAGCGATAGACGATGGGCCAGCAGCTGTCGGGGATGAAGATGGTGCCGGAGGTGCTGCCGGAGTACATGTAGTAGTCATTGATGCTGTTGATGACCGGCTCCGAGGACACGCGGGAGGACACCACGCCCACCACGGTGAAGGGCTCGCCGCTGATCTCCAGAGTGCCTCCGATGGGATTCTCGCCCTGAAACAGGCTCTGGGCGCTCTTGGTGTCGATGAGCGCCACCTTCCGGCAGCTGGCGAAGTCCGACTCCACGAAGGATCGGCCGTAGTTGACGGCGTAGTCCGCCGCAGACAGAAAGTGGCTGTCGATGCCGTACAGAGTGCCGCTGAAGGACGTATCGCCCACGTACACGCCGTCGGGCCACTGCCGCTGGTGGTACAGGGACACATCCGCCACGCTGCCCAGCTGGCTCATCTCGCTGCGCATGTCCTCCGTGATGGTGCTGACGCCCTGGGGAATGTCGGAGTAGTCCAGGCTTATCTCATTGCCGTCCTGAGTCAGCTGCACGCGGACCACGTTGTTGCCGGCGCCGATGAGGTTCTGCTTGATCTGCTCGTTGGTGCCCTGAATGGTGGATACGATGGTGATGATGGCCGCGATACCGATGATGATGCCCAGCATGGTCAGGAACGACCGCATCTTGTGGCTCCACACGCCCTGAAAGGCGAGATTGATATTTTCTAACATCGCTTCGCCCTCCTTACAGTCCGTTGTACAGCTCGTCGGCGTTGGCTTCCACCGTGGCGGCGCCCTCCCGCACGTCCTTCCCGTAGGGGAACGCCACATAGTCCTCCAGCGACAGTCCGCCGCGGATCTGGGTGTAGCTTCCCCACAGGTCGCGTCCCGTCTGGACCCAGCGCTTCTCCAGCCTGCCGTTGTCGCCGCGGGCCATTACGTAGCTCTTGCCGTTCTCCGTGCGGATGAACATGGTCTGGAGATAGATGGTATTGCCGTCGGTGGTGACGGTCTTCTGATAGGACATATCCACATAGTCTCCGGGCTGCAGGTTGGCGTCCTCGGAGACGAATACCTTAAAGGGGTAATAGGACACATTGCTGTTGCCGTCGCCCCAGTTGCTTCTGTTGTCCGTGGGGAAGTCGCTGATCTCCACGATCTCACCCTGACAGCTGGCGCCGGTCATCCAGCTGCTGATGTCCACCGTGTCGCCGAGCTTCACCTTACCCAGGTCCAGCTCGCCCAGTGCGCCGGTGATGTAATAGCCGCCGCCGCCGGAGACCTCCACCACAGCCTCGCTGTTGTTATAGGCCTCGTCCGCCGGCCGCACGGCCTTGACCACGCCGTCGATCTCGCTGTATACGGTGCCGTCGCCCAGCTCCTTCTTTTTCTTGTCCAGCCCGATCTGAGCCTGCTTCACGGAGCGCTGGCCGTCGTAGACCTGCTTTTCCGTGGTGGCGATGAGGGACTTCAGCTCTTCTTTGGTCATGGATTCGTTCAGCAGCTTCTCGATGGTGGCCAGCTGCTCCTCGCGGTCCTTGATCTCCGCGGTGGTGGGGGTCACATAGCCGTCCTGATAGGCGGGCAGGTCGTTCATCACCTTCAGCTTCACAGGCGTCTCCGTGTCCTCGGCCACGATGTACATGCCGTAGCAGGTGATGGCGCCGTTGTTCACGTTGCCCGCACGGGTCACCAGCACCACGTAGGCGCTGTTCCGGCTCTTGGGCAGGATGTCGTTCCGGATGATGTCGTCCGTCAGATAGTACTCCTTGGTGCGGGTATCCTCCAGCCACTGGTAGTACAGGGGCTTATCCTTGCTCTGGCCAAGGCTGTCGCCCAGACGGCCCTGCTTCACGGGGGAACCCCGTCCGGCCAGCTGGTCCTGCTGGGAGCGCAGCTTCTCCAGAATGGCGGCCACGCGGTCATACTCCTTCTGCAGCTCCTCGCGGTTCTCCGCCTTGCGGTACAGGGACAGGTTATTCTTGGCTGTTTCCAGCTCCAGCTGCATGCGCTCCAGCTGGATCTGGGCGCCCTCCACCTCCGCCTGAGACAGCGTGGTGTCGTAGGCCAGCAGCTTGTCGCCCTTCTTTACATTCTGCCCCTCTTTCACGTACACCTGACTCACCGTCTGGCTCTGGGAGAGGTAGATCTTCTGCAATTTATCGGTGCTCACCGAGCCGCTGGTGTTGGCGGTGTCGCCCCAGTAGTCGGTCATGGCGAAGCTGGGCACGTCGAACACCTTCACGTCGCCGCGCTGGGCGTTCCGCGCCAGCGTCAGGCCGCCCCATACGGCGGCGCACACGGCTGCGGCAATGCCCACGATCAGCAGCGCCTTTTTCAGGGATTTACTCATGGAACGCACCTCCTGACAGCACACCGTCGCGAATATTCATAATGGTGTGGGCATGCTGTGCGATGCCCTGATCGTGGGTGATCATGATAATGGTGGAGCCGCTCTGGTGCAGCTGCTGGAACAGATCCATCACCTGTGCGCCGCTGGCGGAATCCAGCGCGCCGGTGGGCTCGTCAGCCAGCAGCAGCTTGGGCCTTCCCACGATGGCCCGGGCGATGGCCACGCGCTGGCACTGTCCGCCGGACAGCTGATCCGGCCGGTGATCCACGCGGTCGGACAGGCCCACCGTCTCCAGCGCCTGACGGGCACGCTCCAGCCGCTCCGCCTTCTTCACCCCGCCATACAGCAGGGGCAGCGCCACATTCTCCACCGCTGTCAGCTTGGGCAGCAGGTTGAAGGACTGGAACACGAAGCCCAGCTCCTTGTTCCGCACCTCCGCCAGCTGCTTGGGACTGCACTTGGTGATGTCCTGCCCGTTCAGCAGGTAGCTGCCGCTGGTGGGCACGTCCAGGCATCCGATCAGGTTCATCAGCGTGGTCTTACCGCTGCCGGAAGGCCCCATGATGGCAAGATACTCCCCCTCCTCCACCTCAAGGTCGATGTGCTTGAGAATGTGGTTCACGGATTTCCCCATGGGGTAGTCCTTGCAGATGTCGTGCATTTCCAGGATCATACTCAGCCCTCCACCGGTGCGTCCGTGACGGCGCCGTCCGCAGCGGGCGCGGTCACGTCGCCGCCGTTATCCGCGCCGGACATATCCGCCATGCCGCCGTCCGTCATGCTGCCGTCCGTCATGCTGCCGTCCGTCATGCTGCCGTCCGTCATGCCGCTGCTGCTGTTATCGGGATCGAAGGTGCTCTCGTCGTAGGTCACGCAGGTCATGCCGGCCTTCAGCGTCTCGTCGGGGAAGGCGATGTAGTCCGCCGCCGTCAGCCCGTCGGTGACGACGTAGGTGTCCAGCTTCGCGTCATGCTCCCCCAGCGTCACGCTGCGCTTTTCCAGCTTGCCGCTGCTGCTCTGGGCCCACACCCAGGGGGAGGAGTCCGCGTCGTTGATGAAGTAGGCCGGCAGGTGGATGGCGTTGGCGTCCTGGGCGCCCTGCCCCAGATCCGGCTCGATGTATACGTGCTGGCCCATCAGCAGCCCATCGCTGCTGCTGAGCTCCACATAGAACGGGTACTTGCTGGAGTTGCCGGTGTCGCTGCTGCCGCTGTCGTAGTTGTTGTTGCTGCTCTGGGCGGGGTTGTTCCAGTCGATGCTGGAGATGGTGCCCTGCCACGTCTGGTCGCTGACGCGGGAGCGGATGACGACGCTGATGCCCTCGCTGAGCACCGATGCGTTGTTCTCGTTGACGTAGCCCTTCACGCGGTAGCCGCCGGTCTGCACGATGGAGATCAGGGGCAGAGGATTGTTGTTGTTGTCGGTGCCGCCATTGGCGTTGACGCTCTTGACCTCGCCGGCCACCTCCGCCTTCACGGAGCTGTTCTGCATGTTCTTCTGCAGCTTCTCGATGTCGCGGTTCTTTTCAGCGATGCTGCGATTGGTCTTCTGCATTTCGTTGTTGTAATTCCGAATGTCCAGCAGCAGCCGACGGCGCTCGGTGTCATCCGTGGTTTCGTCCAGCGCGTCCTCCGCCTGCTTCTTCTCTTCCTGCTGTGTTTCCAGCTGAGACTTCAACTCCTCCAAAGACAGTTGGGCATCCTCTAAATCGATTTCAAGCTGGCTCATATCATAGGTGAACAGCACGTCGCCCACGTTGACGGCGTCGCCCGCCTTGACCTTGATCTCGCCGATGGTCATGGAGTCGTCCTTTTTGATGTTGGTCTCGCCCAGCGCGCTGACCACGCCGGCAAAACGGTCCGTCATACCGGCGGAGCCCAGCCCGCAGATCATGGAGACGGATTGCACGGATGCTTCGCCGGCGCTCTGACCGCAGCCGGCGGCCACGCCCAGCAGCATGGCCAGCGCCAGAATGAAAGCAGCTTTCTTCATGGTGTTATCTCCTTTGCCTTTCCTCTGCGGTGCGCCGCAGTATTCCACATACATGTATGACGGCGCACCGCGGAAAAATGTTCCGCAGAATTTGTGAAAAAGCGTCGTCAGATGCTTGATCCCATCTTACCATGGCGGCCCCGTGCGAATGTGAACGGAATATGAACAAAGCATTAAGGCCCGACTAAGATTGCCGCCGAAAATGTTGACAGCGCGGCGGCCCATGGCATACAATATCACCATTCCCATACGCCGCCTCTGTCTGCGCGGCGTCTGAAAGCGGGAGGGATCTCTATGACGAAAAAACGCATACGTCAGATGAACAGCGCCCTGCGCCGCCGCCTTACCGGCCGCCCTGCGGCGGACTGGCTGCCCCAGGGGGAGTCGTTTGCCCGCCGTCTGGAGACGGAGGGCTATATGCAGCGCTTTGTCCCCCTGTTTCAGGGGCGGCGCCTGCGCTGCGCCGACGTGCTGGCCCTGTGCCGTCCGGAGCTGGACGCTCTCAGCGGCGGAGCTGCGCCGCAGCAGGGCTGGCTGGCCTATACCTACGACTTTGCCCGCCGCCTGCTGTATCCGGAGCGGGACACGCCGGAGCCCTTCGGCCCCGGAGCCGTGTTTTTCCTGTCGGTGCTGCAGGTGCTGTTCGCCGCGGAGAACGAGGTGCTGCCGCCGGACCCCGCCTGGACGTTCCGGCTCCTGACAGAGGCGGAGCTGTCCGGCAGCGCCTGCGCCGCCAGCTACGTCCAGATGCTGCGCTGCTGGAAGCGGGAGTACGTCTATGAGCTGATGCGTCTGGGGCTGGAGGCCACGCCCTACCGCACGCTGGAGCACATCGCCGGCGTCCACCACGTGGCCATGACGGCGGGCCGCGCCCTGCACCGCGCCGGTATCCCCGTGGATCTGGCGCTGGTGTCCGGCAGCGCCGCCGGACACGATATCGGCAAATTCGGCTGCCGTCCCGGGGAGCGGGTGCCCTACCTGCACTATTACTATACGGACCTATGGTTCCGCCGCCGCCGTCTCACCGACATCGGCCACGTGGCCGCCAACCACTCCGTCTGGGATCTGGAGCCGGACTACCTGTCTGTGGAGTCGCTGCTGCTGATCTACGCGGACTTCCGCGTCAAGCAGAGCGTAGGCCCCGATGGGCGGGAGATCACCCGCATCTCCTCCCTGCCGGAGGCTTTCGACGTGATCCTGTCGAAGCTGGACGCCGTAGACGATGCCAAGCGGCAGCGCTACATGCGGGTCTACGCCCGCCTGCGGGATTTCGAGCAGTTCATGGCCGACAAGGGCGTGGACGTGACGCTGCAGGGCCATGACACGCCGCCCCGCCCGCAGAAGCAGACGGCCCTCATGACCGACGAGGAGGCTCTCCACGCCCTGACCATGCAGTGCGTGGGCCATAACATGGAGCTGATGAGCCGCCTCACCGGCCAGCGCAGCTTCGCCCAACTGCTGGAGCTGGCCCGGGGCGAGACCAACTGGCGCCGCCTCCGCGCCTATCTGGGCGTGTTCGAGTCCTACTCCCTGTATCTCCACATTCCCCAGAAGGTCCAGACGCTGGCCTTTCTCTACGAGCTGCTGATGCACCGCGAGGGCGACATCCGCCGTCAGGCGGCGGCGCTGCTGGGCGAGATCATCGGCGGCTTCCACGCGGGCTACGCCAAGGAGCGCCCTGCGGGCAGCCGCCCCGACCCCCGCGCCATCACCGATCTGGACCAGTGGAAGCTGTATCTGGAGAAGATCATCTATCCCGACCACAAGCTGATGCCCCAGCACCGCCGCTGGATCGGCTATACCCTGAAATTCGCCGTTAACTCCCTTCTGCAGCACAGCGCGGGACGGGAGGAGCGGTTCCTCTCTCCCCTCTTTGCCTACTATCGCCACCCCGAACAGGTGGCGGACACCGTGGCCTTCCAGCTGCTGGACACGGCGGCGGCTCTGCCTGCGGCAGCCTATTCCCGCCGCCACACGGCCCTGCTGCTGCACTTCGCTCAGGAGCTGTCCACCCACGACTCAGTGGAGGTACGCACCGCCGCCGTGCTGCTGCTGGACCGGCTGCACCGGCTGTCGCCCCGCTCCGCCGCGCCCCTGCGGGCGCTGGAGCACATCTCCTGCGACGGCAGCAGCACTCTGCGCCTGCTGCGGGAGGACGTGCTGTCCGGCGGCGCCCCCGTCATCCTGGCGGATGACGCCGTGTCCGAGATCTTTCTGGACAACCTCAAGACCGCCACGCCGTGGCTTACCAAGCAGGCCAATATCCGCCTGCTGACGGATTTTGCCCGCAGCGGCGCCAGCCCTGTCCTCCACATCGCCACCCACCTCTCCAACCTCATCAAGGTCAGCGACCGCGTCACCGTGCGCCATAGTGCCGGTAATGCCCTGCTGGAGCTGGCGCCCCGCCTGACGGCGGACCAGCGCAACGAGGTGGCGGTGGAGCTGTGCCGCGGCCTGGAGCTGGGGCAGCAGGAGTTCACCAAGTATATCCCTGACTATCTGGGCCGCTTTATGCTGTGGCTCCCCCCTGCCGAGCTGGATGAGCTGCTGGACGACCTCTGGGTGAACCTCAGCGCCGCCGACAGCCGCGTGGCCGCCTCGGTGCTGGATACCGTGGGCGTGGTCTACGAGGCCTACGACACCTATCGCACCCGCTTTCCCGAGGCGGACGAAGCCTATCGCCGCCGCCGTCAGCGGCTGCTGGGCATGCTGATGCGGGGCCTGTACGGCATCGACGACGCCGTGCGGCAGGAGGCACTGTACGTCCTGGGCCGCAGGGTGTTCGGCTCCGCGGAGCTGGGCGACCACGAGAAATGCCGCGCCTTCGTGCTGACGGAGCGGAAGCTGCTGGCCGCCTACGACGAGGAGCCGGATCACGGCCTCACATTCTACTACCGCGCCGCCATGCTGGGGCGGCTCTACCGCTTCATGACGGAGGAGCAGCTGTTTCGCGAGGGCTTCGATTTCGGCCCGCCCCGTCCCATCGCCTTCTTCCCCGGCACCTTTGACCCCTTCACCCTGTCCCATAAGGGCATCGTCCGCGCCATCCGCGACGCGGGGTTTGAGGTGCTGCTGGCCATTGATGAATTCTCGTGGTCCAAGCGGACCCAGCCCACCCGTATCCGCCGCCGCATCGCGGCCATGTCCGTGGCCAACGAGTTCCACGTCCACATCTTCCCCGAGGATTTTCCGGTGAACATCGCCAACCCCGCCAACCTGCGGCAGCTGCGTCAGGCGTTTCCGGACCGCGGCGTCTCCATCGTGGTGGGCAGCGACGTGGTGGCCAACGCCTCCTCCTACCGCAAGCCGCCGCAGCCAGACTCCATCCACACCTTCGACCACGTGATCTTCCGCCGCACCGAGCCGGACGCCGCACCGGCGGATTACACCTGCATCACCGGCCATGTGCTGGAGCTGACGCTGCCGCCCCAGCTGGAGGAGATCAGCTCCACCCGCATCCGCGAGGCGGTGGACGCCAACCGTGACGTGTCCAACCTTATCGATCCCATGGCTCAGGAGTTCATCTACCGCAGGGGCCTGTACCTGCGGGAACCCCAGGATAAGCCGGTGCTGCGGACAGAGGATCTGGCCTTTCTGCCCTGCCCCGCGCCGGAGAGCCGGACGGAGCAGCTGCTGCGCCAGATCTTCCCCGATGACGGCGGCCCCATGCTGGAGCGTCTCCGCGCCAGCGGCGACGAGCTGCTGCTGCTGACCGACGGCGTCAGCGGCCATGTGCTGGGCGCGGCGTCCTACCGCTGCCTGGACTCCCAGCACCTGTTTGCCCGCCTGAACGATGCCGCCCTCAGCGCCGTGGTCCGGCAGAATGCCGGCGGCCGCACCCTGCTGGTCAGCGGCCTGTTCGTTCCCCGGGGCGACCGGCAGCTGGACTTTGGCCAGCTGCTGCTGACAGAGGTGCTGACCACCGCTCTCAGCCGCGAATATACCTACGCACTGTACTGCCCGCTGGAGGGCGCCGTCTCCGGCTATGGCCGTCAGCTGGCGCAGCTCCAGGGCTTCGTGCCTGTCCAGCACCGGGAGGGCTGCGACGTCCTGGGCGTGGACATGCGCTGCCCCATCGTCCTGAGCCGCAACGTGGAGACGGCCATCAAAGCCCCCCTCAGCACGTCGCCGCGGGTGCAGGCCGCCATCGCCGAGGCCCACCGCCGCCTGCAGAGCATGCTGACGCGGCTCCAGCCCGGCTCTCTGGTGCTGAGCCTGTCCGCCGGCGTCATCTACCACCGCCTGCTCCAGCGCATCACCCGGTGCAACAGCGTGCCGGCGGAGCCCACGACGCCCCGTGTGCTGGGCCCCGACATCTGCGTGCCCTACGGCAAGCTGCTGCGCGGCGTGGCGGTGCCCAACACCGTCACCAAGACCCTGCGCACCGACAAGGTCTACGAGGCGGACCTCAGCACCTATTCCATCGAAGCCTACCCCGATTACTCGCCGCTGCCGGATCAGGTCCGCACCATCCGCGCCTTTGACCGCCCCGTCATTCTGGTGGACGACATGCTCCACGACGGCAAGCGCATCCGCCGCCTGGCCCCCCTGCTGGAGGAGACCCACACGCCGGTGCATCAGGTGCTGGTGGGCTACCTCACCGGCATGGGCCGCGACCTCATGGAGCAGTTGGGTTATCCGGTGGACGGCATCTACTACCTGCCCAACCTGCGGATGCGGTTTGTGGAATCCACGCTGTATCCCTTCATCGGCGGCGACACCGTCCGCCGCGCCGAGCCGCTGTCCGGCGGACTGCAGCCCTCGGTGAACCGCATCCTGCCCTACGCCTCACCGGAATTCGGCCCCATGGACGGCCGCACCGCGTGGGAGCTGAGCCTTTGCTGCCTGGAAAACGCGCGGGACATCCTGCTGGCGCTGGAAACGGAGTTCCGCAGCCTGTACGCCCGCACCCTGACGCTGAACCGTCTGGGCGAGGCGGTGATCCTGCCCCTGTGCCCTGATAAGGGCGGCTGCATCGCCTACGATGCCAGCCGTGCCGCCTCCGCCTGTCTGGAGGGAGACATCGAGGTGCTGAAGCGGATGCGCCCCGGCGACTGATACGAATGGATACGAGAGGAGAACGACCATGGAGCTTTTCAACAAGGTTACGGCTGGGCGTCTGTCCCTGCCGGAAAAAGTGCGCGTGAACCTGCTGGCCCTGGGCGATGTGGGCAGCACCCTGCTGCTGGGCCTGCGGCTCATGGGCGGGGATGTCATCTCGTCCATGGGCATCTGCGATGTGCGGGAGAATGCGGCCCTGCGCTGGGAGTTCGAGCTGAACCAGATCCAGCCGCCCTCCGGCGCGGCTCTGCCGCCGGTGGAGATCATCTCGCCGGAGCAGCTGTTTGACGGGGATGTGTTCCTGTTCTGCGCCTCCCGCATGGTGCCGGACACCTCCGTCACCGGCGGCGACGTGCGCATGGCCCAGTACGGCCTGAACCGTGAGCTGGCGGCATCCTACGCCCGCATGGCGCGGGACAGGGGGTATCAGGGCCTGTTCTGCGTGGTCAGCGATCCGGTAGACCCCCTGTGCCGCGCGGTGCTGCGGGCGGGCGGCGGGCCGGACGGCACGGGCCTGCGGCCCTGTCAGGTGCGGGGCTTCGGCCTGGGCGTCATGCACGCAAGAGCGCTGTACTTCGCCCGCAAGGATCCCCGCTTTGCCGCCTACCTCACGGAGGGCCGTGCCTTCGGACCCCACGGGGAGGATCTGGTGCTGGCCAATTCCATCGACCGCTATGACGACGCCCTCTCCCGTGAACTGACGGAGCGGGTGGCCCACGCCAATCTGGAGATGCGGAAGCTGGGCTTCAAGCCCTACGTGGCCCCGGCCCTCAGCTCCGGTGCACTGAGCCTGCTGGCCCTGCTGCGGCGGGAGTGGCACTACTCCTCCGTGTACATGGACGATATTTTCATGGGCTGCCGCAACCGGCTGACGCCGGACGGCACCATCGAGACGGAGCATCTGACCCTGCCGCCGGCACTGGAAGCGCGGCTGGCGGAGACGGCGGCGCGGCTGCGCGCCATCGACTGAGGAGGTGCGGGCCATGCTGACGGTGTTATTGCCGGAGAACCGGTACAGCCCGCCCCTGCGGGAGCTGCTGGAGCCCCTGCTGCCAGAGGGCAGCGTGTTCCGCGACCCCGATGCGGGGCTGGAGGGCCTGACGGGGCAGCGACTGCTGTTTGCCGTGGCGCTGGATGAGGGCGGCTGCAGCGAAGCGTATTACCGGATGCTCTCCCGCCTGCGCCGCAGCACCACGCTGCTGCGTGGCTGCGTGGCGGGTCTGGTGGTCACCGGCGTGGGGGAGTTTTACACAAAGGACGTGGCGCGGGACATGGTGTTCGCCGCCAACCAGTCCGGCTGCGCCTTTCTGGGGCGGCCGCTGGTGGAAGCCACCGGCTCCCTGCGGAACTTCCGCACCCAGGCCCAGATCGGCGGCACCGATGAGGTCACAGCCTTTCACGCCGCCGTGGCCGAGCTCATCGGGCGTCTTGCGGACTGGGAAAAGCCCGCTCCCATCCGGCACATCCTGGCGCTCCACGCCTCCCAGCGCAGCACCTCCAACACGCTGGCCCTGTGGGAGCTGGTGAAAAGCGCCCTGCCGGACACGGTGACGGTGGAGGAGATCTGCCTGCGCAACGGCACCATGGCGGACTGCAACGGATGCAGCTACACCGCCTGTCTCCACTTCGGCGAGCAGGGCGGCTGCTTCTACGGCGGGCCCATGGTGGAGGAGGTGTATCCCGCCATCCGGCGGTGCGACGCGCTGGTGATGCTGTGCGCCAATTATAACGATGCGCTGGCCGCCAATCTCACGGCCTGCGTCAACCGGATGACGGCGCTGTTCCGGCAAAGCCGGTTCTACGATAAGCGGCTGTTCGGGCTGGTGGTGTCCGGCTATTCCGGCGGCGACCTGCTGGCACGGCAGCTGATCTCGGCACTGAATATGAACAAATCCTTCTTCCTGCCGCCCCACTTCTGCCTGCTGGAGACGGCCAACGAGAGGGGGAGCCTTGTGAAGCTGCCCCACATCGCCGACGAGGCGGCGCAGTTTGCGCAGCGCATGATGAAGAATTAAAAAAATCCTCCCGATTTGTCAGAAAAAATCGGGAGAACGGGGAAAAGCAGAACAGGACAAGGGGCGGATATGCGTTTTTCGCATATCCGCCCCTTGCCCTGTTGGGGGAGAAACGATCACGTCAGGAATTTGGCTTGTCATGTTTGCTGCGGAGGGCCTCGTTCAGCGTCCGCCAGCCCAGCATGGCGCACTTTACCCGCGCCGGCATGTGGGCCACGTCACGCAGAGCGCCGGCCTCCTCCAGCTGGTCGATCTCATCCTCCGATGCCTCGCCGCGGATCATCTTCTGGAACAGCTCACAGAGGCGGAGCGCCTCATCCTGCGGGCGTCCGATGACCATGCCCAGCATGATGTCCGCCGACGCCTGGGACACGGCGCAGCCGCTGCCCACGAAGGCCCCATCGGTGATGGTCTGGCCGTCGGTCTTGAGCTTCAGGCGGATCTCATCGCCGCAGCTGGGGTTGACGCCGGCCAGCTCGATGTCCGCATCCGGCAGGTCGTGCTTGAACTCCGGATGGAGGTTGTGCTCCGTCAGGATCTCGTTATAAAAGCGGTTAGTTTCCATAGCCCATACGCTCCCTGATGGTGGACAGGCTCTGCAGCAGGCGGTCCACCTCGTTTTCCGTGTTGTAGAAGGCGAAGCTGGCCCGCACCGTGGCGCTGTATCCCAGATGCTGCAGCAGCGGCTGGGCGCAGTGATGTCCGGCGCGGACATCCACACCGTCGCAGGCCAGAATTTCACTGACATCGTGGGGGTGGACGCCCTCCACGGTGAAGGTGACGATGCCGTTATGCTCCTCGGCTCTGTCGGAGCCGATGACGTGGATATGGGGCATATCGGCCATGCCGGTCAGCGTCCGCCGCGTCAGGGCCAGCTCCTGCCGGTGCATGGCGTCGAAGCCCACGGACTCCACATACTCAATGGCGGCGCGGAGCCCCGCCGCGCCGGCGGCGTTGACGGTGCCGGCCTCGAATTTATGGGGCAGCCCGGCAAACACCGCGCCCTCACGGGTAACGGACTCGATCATCTCGCCGCCGGTGAGGAAGGGGGGCATCTCCTCCAGCAGGGCACGCTTGCCGTACAGCACGCCGATGCCCATGGGGCCGTAGACCTTATGGCCGGAGAAGGCCAGGAAATCCACGTCCAGCGCCTGCACGTCCACAGGGATGTGGGGCGTGCTCTGGGCGCCGTCCACCACGATGACCGCGCCGTGCCGGTGAGCGATGTCGGCCAGCTGTCGGATGGGGTTGACGCGGCCGATGACATTGGAGACGTGGGTCACGGCCACCAGCTTCGTCTTGCCGGTGATGACAGCCTCGGCCCTGTTCAGGTCCAGACTGCCGTCAGGCTCACACTCCAGAAACTTCAATGCCGCGCCGGTCTGGCGGCACACCATCTGCCAGGGCAGCAGATCACTGTGGTGCTCCAGAATGGAGACCACTACCTCGTCGCCGGCCCTGATATGGCTGAGACCGTAGCTGTATGCCGCCAGATTCAGACCCTCGGTGGTGTTGCGGGTGAACACGATCTCCGACGTGCTTCCGGCATTGAGGAAGCGGCGCACGGCGGCCCGGGCGTTCTCATAGGCATCGGTGGCCGCCACGCTCAGGGGGTACAGGCCCCGCAGGGGGTTGGCGTTCTGCTCGCAGTAAAAGCGGTTCACCGCGTCCAGCACGCACTGGGGCCGCTGGGCCGTGGCCGCGTTGTCCAGATAGGCGATGTCCTGCGCCATCAGCAGGGGGAAGTCCTTTCGATAGGCGTTGGTCATGTCACATACCTCCGTTCAATTCATGCTGCACCGTCTCGGCGGTGGCGTCGTCGCCCAGATCGTGGGCCAGACGCTCCACGGCGGCACGGGCCATCAGGCGCTCCGCCGCATCGCGGTCGAAGCCGCGGCTCTCAAAGTAAAACAGGGTGTCGTCATCCAGCGCGCCGATGGTGGCGCCGTGGGTGCCCTCCACGTTTTCCTCGGCGCAGAGGATCAGGGGCACAGTCTTGTTCACCACATCATCGCCCAGCAGCAGCACCGTCTCCTGCTCGCTGCCGGTGGAGCCGGCGGAGCCGTTCTTGAAGTCGATGGTGCCGCGGAACACCTTTTTGGCGCTGTCGGACAGAGCGCCGGACACGTCGATGTCGCTGCGGGTGTTCCGGCCCACATGGTCCACGGCCAGATTCAGGTCGATGACCTGCTGCTTCCGGCCCAGATAGCCCATGGCGGCCTTCAGGGACGCACCGTCGGCCAGCGTCAGCCGGTCGTCGGCGTAGGTGTCGCCCCGGCCGGGAAGCAGGCGGTACAGCTCCACGGAGCTGCCCTCCGGACAGTGGGCCGAGACCTCGCTGCGCAGGACGGCGTGCTCATCCATGACCTGCACCTGCACCAGACGGATGACCGCGCCCCTTTCGGGCCGCAGCACCGTCCGGACATGGAGGTGATCGCCGCCGCGGAACATCTCGTACACGGTGACGCGCTGGCCCCGGGCGGCGGTGATCTCCACCGTTCTGCGGGCGTAGGGGGCATCGGCGGACAGCTCCAGCCGTCCGTCGGAGGACAGCACCTCCGTGCCGCCGTCCACGGTGCCCGCTTCGTCCCAGAGGAGGGCCGTTTCGTTGACGCCCAGCCGGTTCCAGGTACGGGTGGGCAGTTTATTTACCAGGATCGTTTCCATTGACAGACTCCTTTCCCGCTTAGCCGATGCTGCCCTTCATCTCAAGACGGATGAGGTTGTTCATCTCCACGGCGTACTCCACCGGCAGCTCCTTGGAGACGTTGTCGGCAAAGCCGCTGACGATCAGGGCCCGGGCGTCCTCCTCCGTCAGGCCGCGGCTCATGAGATAGAACACGGCGTCGCCGCTGATGCTGCCGATGCGGGCCTCGTGGCCGATGGCGGCGTCACGGGTGCGGACATCCATGGCGGGGATGGTGTCGGAGCGGGACTCCGAATCCAGCATCAGGGACTGACAGGATACCGAGGACTTGGCGCCCTTGGCGGCTTTTTCCACCACCACGCTGCTGCGGAAGGTGCTGACGCCGCCGCTCTTGCTGATGGAGCGGGTGTTCATATACGAACTGGTATTTTTGCCGATGTGGACCACCTTGGCGCCGGTGTCCAGATCCTGCCCCGCGCCGGCGAAGGTGACGCCGGTGAACGTCATGCGGGAGCCGTCGCCCTTCAGGACGCTCATGGGGTAGAGACAGCCGGTGTGGGAGCCGAAGGAGCCGGACACCCACTCGATGACGCCGCCTTCCTCTACCAGCGCCCGCTTGGTGTTGAGGTTATACATGTTCTTGGACCAGTTTTCGATGGTGGAATAGCGCAGCTTGGCGTTCTTCCTGACGTACAGCTCCACGCAGCCGGCGTGGAGGTTGGCCACGTTGTACTTGGGGGCGGAGCAGCCCTCGATGAAGTGGAGGCTGGCCCCCTCGTCCACGATGATGAGGGTGTGCTCGAACTGGCCGGCGCCCTTGGCGTTCAGCCGGAAGTAGGACTGGAGAGGGATGGACACCTGCACGCCCCTGGGGACGTACACGAAGGAGCCGCCGGACCACACCGCGCCGTGGAGCGCGGCGAACTTGTGGTCGGTGGGGGGCACCAGCTTCATAAAGTACTTGCGCACCATGTCGGCGTACTCGCCGTGGAGCGCGCTCTCCATGTCGGTATAGACCACGCCCTGAGCTGCCACCTCGGCGCGGACGTTGTGGTACACCAGCTCGGAATCGTACTGGGCGCCCACGCCGGCCAGAGACTTGCGCTCCGCCTCGGGAATGCCCAGACGCTCAAAGGTATCCTTGATGTCCTGCGGCACGTTTTTCCAGTCGTTCTGCATTTTTGTGTTGGGCCGGACGTAGGTGGCGATATGGTCCATGTCCAGACCCGCCAGCGACGGGCCCCAGTCCGGCAGCGGCGTCTCGTTGTAAATTTGCAGGGAGTGGAGACGGAACTGCTGCATCCAGAGGGGGTCGTTCTTCTCCTGAGACAGCTTTTCCACGATGGCGGGGGTCAGGCCCGCCTCCATGCGGTAGGCATCGTGCTCCGCGTCCCGGATGTCGTATACGCTGCGGTCGATGTCGTCTATATAGGTCTTTTCGCGCATGACGGCACCTCCGTTCACTGCCGCTGAAGGCCGGTGAAGCCCTTTTCGTTGATGGTGTCCACCAGCTCCGGCCCGCCGTTCTTCACGATGACGCCGTTTTCCATGACGTGGGCGGCGTCCACCGGCAGGGATTCCAGAATGCGGGTGCTGTGGGTGATGATGAGCAGCGCGCCATGCTGCTGCTCGCGGTAGAGGCGGACGCCGTGGGACACGGTGCGTACCGCGTCCACATCCAGGCCGGAGTCCGTTTCGTCCAGAATGGCCAGGCGGGGCTCCAGCATCAGCATCTGCAATATCTCGGCCTTCTTCTTCTCACCGCCGGAGAAGCCCACGTTCAGGTCGCGGTCGGCGTAGCTCTCGTCCATATCCAGCAGGGCCATGGCGTCCTTCAGCTTTTTCTTGAAGTCCCACAGGCGCAGGCGGCTGCCGGTCTTCTGCTCCAGCGCCGTGCGGATGAAGGCACTGAGGGTGACGCCGGGGACCTCCAGCGGGTTCTGGAAGGACAGAAAAATGCCGCGTCTGGCACGCTCGTTGACGGGAAGCTGGGTGATGTCCTCGCCGTCGAACAGGATGCGGCCGGCGGTGACGGTATAGGCGGGGCTGCCGGTGATGGCGCAGCCAAGGGTGGACTTGCCGGTGCCGTTGGGGCCCATCAGGACGTGGGTCTCCCCTGCGCCGATGGTGAGGTCCACGCCGCGGAGGATCTCCTTGCCCTCGACGCCGGCGTGCAGGTTTTCTATGGTAAGAAGCGGTTTTTGCATGTTCGTTGCCTCCTGTGTACAATTTACCTACTAATCTACTGGGGATTATAGGACGAATAGCCTATCTTGTCAATAGGGAAATGGAAAAAGAAAAGCGGAGCGGCAAAAGCCGCTCCGCAGGGGGCACGCAGGGGGTCAGGGCAGGTAGGTCAGCTGCACGGGGATGTGCTGCTCGGCGGTGAAGTCGAACCAGCGGCCGTCGAGGGACACGGAGGTAACGGTGTCCACGTCCACCATACGGTTGAAGATGTATACCGCGTGGGCGAAGGGGGCGGTCTCGCCGTCGCCGTAGATGTAGCCCAGCACCCAGTTCATCAGGTTCTGGCTGTCGCTGCTCACCGCGTAGGAGGAGCCGTCGGCATAGTGCAGGGTCAGCTCCTGGACGGTCAGCTCCTGCGCGGGGGAGGCATTGTCCATGGTGATGCCCACGGCGGAGATGCGGGCCGTTTCGCCGTTGGCGGCGGTGAAGGTCCGGACGGGGGCGTAGGTGCGGGGCTGGATGGCCACGGCGTAGGGCTCCTTGCCCTCCGCGCCGCCGTCGTAAACGGTGAAGTAGAGGTTGTCGCCCTTCTGATACGTCTCACCGGCGGCAAAGTAGGCCACCACGTCCAGATGGGTGGCGGTGCTGGTGGTCTTGTCCACGTGGAGCTTGACATTGATGCTGCCTCCCTGCTGGTAGTCGGGGGAGCGCAGGTACATGCGGGGCTCCAGCGGCAGGCCGTAGACCTCGCCGTAGCCGGCCTCCTCATAGGACACGCCCTCGGGATCGTCCACGGCGTAGGTCAGGATGCCGCAGCCGCTCTCGTCGATGAGGAACGTTCCCAGTGTGATGGTGGTGCTGCCAACGGTGAGGCCGGCATCCAGCTTGGACAGGTAGTCGCCCACCAGGCGCTGCACCGTCTCCACATCGCCGGGGATACGCTCCATGTCCGGTACGGTGATGAGCTCACCGGAGTTGCCCTCCACCGTGGGGGCGGAGGCGTCCATATCATCGGTGAAGGCGTGGAGCGTGGTGTCGCTGACGCCGTCGGCGGGGGTCACGTCCGCCTTGATGAGATGCACTACGCCGGCTGCTGCGGCCACCGTCAGCATCAGGGCGGCGGCGATGGCGATGACCACACCCTTGCGCAGGGTGCGGTGGGTCTTTTTGCTGTTCTCCATGGTTTTCTGAACCTCCATCAGTGTGTCGGGGGAGGCGTGCAGTGTGGAGAAGGTCTTTTGGAAAAGCTCGTGCTCTGTCATGTCTGCGGCACCTCCGATAAAATGTGTTTCAGCTTCTCTCTGGCGCGGGCCAGCCGTGTGCGCACCGTTTCCTCCGGTATGTCCATGAGGCCGGCGATCTCCTTCTGGCGGTAGCCCTCGTAATAGTACAGCAGCACCGGCACGCGGTAGCGCCGGTCCAGAGCCATCACCGCCTCAAACAGCTCCTGACACTGAGGCTCCTCAAAGGTCAGGCTGTTTTCATAGTCGGCGATGTCCTCCGTTCTGTGCCACGGGGCGCGGAGTATATTTTTGCACCGATTGACCGTAACGCGGATCAGCCAGTTCTTCACATGGGCGTCGTCATCGAACGCCTTGTCCGTTTTGTACAGCTGCAGCAGCACGTCCTGGGTCACATCGTCGGCGTCGGCGGGGGAGCGCAGATAGCTGTACGCCACCCGGAACACCGTATCCATATATCGCTCTGCCAGAGGGGAAAACTGTTGCTCTGTCATAGATCGATCTCCTTGCTGTCTGAAAGGCCCTTCATACTACATACACGTGGGGACGGTGAAATGTTTCATCGACAAAAAAATTTTTATTCCCGGGAATGAGCACATCATGTGGAAAACGAAAAGCACGGCATGGCGCGAGGCATTCGCGTCATGCCGTGCTTTTTACGCTTCCGATGGCGGCTCCGTCTCAGGAAGTCTGCGCGTGGGGGACGGATGCTTTCTTCTTACGGACACGGGGGGGGGACAAATTTTCGTAACGTCTGCGCCAGCAGGGACGCGTCTATCGGCTTGGCGACATGGGCGTTGAAGCCGGCGTCCAGACTCTGCTGGATATCATCGGAGAAGGCGTTGGCGGACATGGCGATGATGGGGATCTCCGCAGCGTCGGGACGGTCCAGCGCGCGGATGGCCCGCACGGTGTCCAGACCGTTCATCACCGGCATCATGATGTCCATGAGTATCACGTCAAAGGCGCCCTCCGGCGCGTTGGCGAAGGCGTCCAGCGCCTCCTTGCCGTTCCAGGCGCGGGTGACGGAGGCGCCGCGGTCCAGCAGCAGGAACTCGGCGATCTCCATGTTCAGCTCGTTGTCCTCCGCCAGCAGGACGTGGATGCCCTCCAGCCAGGAGGAACCCTCCGTCTCCTCCTCATCGGGGTCGGGGGCGTAATGGCGGTCGATCTCAAAGGGCAGGGTGACGCAGAAGGTGGTGCCCACGCCCTTCCGGCTGGTGAAGGTGATCTGGCCGCCCATGGCCTCCACCAGCCGCTTCACGATGGACAGGCCCAGGCCCGTGCCCTGATAGCGGGTGCGGGCATCGTCGGACTCCTGCATGAAGGGCTCGAAGATGTGCTGCTGGAACTCCTCGCTCATACCGATGCCGTTATCGGCGCAGGTGAACTGGTAGACGGCGCTGTCGCCGTCGGCGGGGAGCGCACGGCCGGTGAGCCGGATGCAGCCGCCGCTGCGGCCGTACTTGATGGCGTTGCTCACCAGATTCATCAGGATCTGGCGGAGGTGGGAGGGACTGCCGATGAGACGGGGCGCGTTATCGGTGTCCCACAGGCACTCCACGGTGTAGGCGATGCCGTGCTCGGCGGCGTAGGGCTCGTTGGTGACGCGGACCTCGTCCAGAATGTCCGCCAGAGCGAAGGACTTATGCTCCAGCTGGAGCTGGCCGCTTTCCAGCTTGCTCATATCCAGAACGTTGTTCACCAGATCCAGCAGGGTGTTCAGGGCGGTGCCGGCCCGCTGGCGGCATCTGGTCTGAAGCTCCATGTCATTGGGGGCCTGAGCGGCCATGGCCAGGTAGCCCTGAATGCCGTTGACGGGGGTGCGGATGTCGTGGCTGATGCGGCGGAGGAACTCGCTCTTGGCCATGTTGGCCAGACGGGCGGACTGGGCCTCCTCCATGATCTGGGCCTGGTACTCAGCCTCCTTTGTCTTTTCGCGGTTGATGTCCTGGAGCACCACCAGAACGTGGAGGGGGGCACCTTCCTCATCGAAGTCCACCGCCGTCACGGTGACGCGGCACCAGTTGACGGCATCGCCGCGGTAGGCCTGATAGTCGACGTAGAAGCTGTGGCGCACATCGGAGAGGTTGTCCCTGCGGAGGGTTTCGCGGATGGCGGCACTGCTCATCTGGCGGTCAAGCTCATCACGGTACTGCTCCAGCACCAGCAGATGGGTGAAGCGGTCCTTCAGCTTGGAGTAGCTGAGATCCTCCGGCAGGAAGCCGTCCAGCCATGGGGCCAGGAACACGGTGTCGAAGCGGTTCAGCTCCAGATCCACATAGAAAATGGTGAAGTAGATGTTCTCCAGAGAATGGAGCATGTTCACCGTCTTTTGCAGCTGGCTGTTGCTGCGGCGCAGCTCCCGCTGGCTGTCGGACAGCTCCCGGGTCTTGAGACCGAACAGCAGCACCCAGAAGACGCCGTACAGCGCGATGAACACTGCGGCGGCGGTGAGGGTGGAGGAAAAGACGGACAGGGCGGGGAAATAGATGTACAGGCCGTAATCCTCGCAGGCGGAGCGGGCGCCGTAATACAGATGTCCGCCGCAGCGGAACGATTGCAGGGCGCCGCCGCACTCCAGCCGGTTCAGGCAGTCCAGCACGGCGCTGTCATCGCCGATGCCGGCGGTGCTGGAGGCCAGCACCGCGCCGTCGCGGGTGATGAGGTAGGCGCCCTTGCGGTCCAGATGCAGGCCGGTGAGCAGGGTGGCCATGTCGACCTCCGTGTCGGCGAGAAGGCCGTTGGGCTGCTGGTAGAAGCCGATGACCACGCCGGGGGCGTCCCGCCGCGCCACGGCGCAGACATCATAGGAGACGCCGTCCTTCTCCAGACGCTGGGTGTAGATCTTGGCGGAGCCGATGAGACTCTCCAGCCGGGCGGAGGACGCGCCGTCCGGCCAGGCCATGCCCGCGTACTGACGGGTGTAGCCGGAGGCCTCCAGCTGCAGGTCCGCGTTGAGGAGGGCAACGCCGCTGAGCCGTATCTCGTCCACGAAGTCCTCCAGATAGGCGTTGGAGGCGAGGGTGGGGTCCAGCTCCAGATGGCGGCTGAGCGCCTGTACGCTGTCGGCCAGACGGAACAGGCTCTTGGTGCCGTCCGCCGATTCCAGCTTATGGAAGCTGATGCACTGCAGGCGCAGAGTGTCCAGCGTGTTGTCCGTCAGGGCCTGAGTGCGGCTGAGGCCGTTCCGGCCGGACAGGTCCAGGGTCAGGAGGAACAGCAGGATGCCGGCGAAGATGATAGGGACGACCCGCCACTGGAGGCGGGAGACGGTTCGCTTGATGTTGTTCACGGCGTCGTCCTCCCTAATGCGGTGTCGGCGCCCAACCCGAAGGACGCAGCGATGCGCTCCGTGGTGCCGTCGGCTTCCATGTCCGCCAGCGTCTGGGCCAGCAGGTCCCGCAGGGCGGTGTCGCCGCCGGCGGCGAAGGCCACGCCCAGCTGAGCGTGCAGCAGCGGCTCATCCAGAAAGCGGTAGGATACGCCGGCCTTTTCCAGCGCGCCGGCCAGCGCCTCGGCGTGGCTGGCGCAGGCATCCACATAGTATTTGCGCAGGGCGGTTGCCACCTGATCCATGTCCACCAGACAGTACAGGGCGCGGAGCTGGGGAATGCGGGCATCGGCGGGGTCGGAGAGGATGCTCTCAGCCTTGGAGCTGATCTGCACCGCCACGCGGCGGTCCGCCAGATCGGCCAGAGTGTAGATATCGCTGTCGGCGCGGACGGCCACCACCTGATCGCTGTACAGGTAGGGGCCGGCCCAGAGGTAGGTGTTCTCCCGTCCGTTCATGGAGAAGCAGCCCCACAGGCAATCCACCTGGCCGCTTTCCAGAAGGAGATCCTTCTCGTCCCAGCTGATCTGCCGGAACACCGGCTCGTAGCCCATGCGGCGGCAGGCCTCCGTGGCCAGAGCCACATCCACGCCGGCGGCCTGACCGTTTTCGTCCAGATAGTTATAGGGGCGGTAATCGTCGCTGCCGATCACCAGCTCGGGGAGATCCCCGGACGGCTCCTCCTGAGCGCCGCAGGCGGCGGGCAGCAGGGCCAGCATCAGCACGGTCAGCGCGATGAGATATTTCCTGATGTTCACTGCTCCGGCGCCTCCTTGCTGTCGGGATTTGTGTCGGCATCGCCGCTGCGGCGGGACAGCAGGCGGGCGATGGCCAGCTCCAGTGCCTGTACGCTGACGGGTTTGGCGATGTGGCCGTCCATGCCGGCCTCCAGCGCCGCCTGGCGGTCCTCCGCAAAGGCGTTGGCCGTCACGGCCAGAATGGGGATATGGGACAGCTGGGGGTCCGGCAGGGCGCGGATGCGCCGCGTGGCCTCGTAGCCGTCCATTCTGGGCATCTGCACGTCCATGAGGATCAGGTCATAGTGACCCGGGGCGGACCGGCGGACCTTTTCCACGGCTACGTCGCCATCGTCCGCTTCCTCCACCAGGAAACCGGCGCCGCTGAGGATCTCGCGGGAGATCTCACGGTTCAGGGCGTTGTCCTCCACCAGCAGGACGCGGCGGCCCACAGCGTGGAGCCGCTCCCCGCTCTCCGGCAGCTCCGGCGCCGCATCGGCGGCAGTGCCGGTGCGGAGGGTGTAGGTGCAGACGAACTCGGAGCCTTTGCCCGGCTCGCTGCGGCAGGTGATGGCACCGCCCAGCTCCTCCACCAGACGCTTGGTGATGGCAAGGCCCAGACCGGACCCCTCGATGCCGGAGACGACGCTGTTGTTCTCCCGCTCGAAGGCGTCGAAGACGCGGCGGCGGAACTCCTCGCTCATGCCGATGCCGTTGTCCTTTACGGTAAAGCGGTAGTCCGCGGTGCCGCTGCCGCGGCCGGTCTGGCTGACAGTGTAGGTGATGTGGCCACCGGCGGGAGTATACTTGATGGCGTTGCCGATGAGGTTCAGCTCGATCTGGTTCATCTTCAGGGCGTCAAAGTACGCCACGGGGTCCTGTACGTCGCAGGCGACGTCCAGCGTCAGCTGCTTTTTTTGCAGGTCCGCCTGAAACACGTACTTCACATTTTTCAGCATGGCGGGGATGTCGTGGGCCCTGATGTCCAGCGTCATCTTGCCGCTTTCGATGTAGGCCAGATCCAGCACGCTGTTGATAAGGCGCAGCAGATACTGGCCGGAGAGGTTGATCTTTTGCAGGCAGTCCGCCACGCGGGCGGGGTCGTTGACGTATTTTTCCGCCAGAGAGGAGAAGCCCATGATGGCGTTCATGGGGGTGCGGATATCGTGGGACATATTAAAGAGAAAGGTGCTCTTGGCGCGGTTGGCGCTTTCGGCGGCCTCCTTGGCCTGCCGGAGCTCCGCGGTGCGGCGCACATCGTCATCGATGCAGCGGGTCATGGAGATGGAGTACACATCGCCGGTGACGTTTTCCATCAGGATATTCCGGGTCTCCATCCAATGAACCTGACCATCATCGCCGGTCTGGCGCACCTGCACATGGAGCAGGCGCTGGCCCCGCCGGTAGGCGTCCAGCTGGGCATCGCGGTTCATGAGGGCATGCAGCTTTTCGAAATCCTCGGGATAGGGCATGGTGGGCTTCAGGGAGTCCATCATCTCCTCCATGGTGAAGCTCTGGAACAGGCCCTCGTTGACGACGCTGTGGTTATAGACGGTGAAAGCCTCGTTTTTCGTCAGGTTCTCCTCCAGAATGAAGGGGTACACGGTGCTGGCGGCGGAGACGACCAGGTCCATGCTGGTACGGGTGCGGATGCGCTCGTGAGTCAGCTCCGTGATGTTGCGGATGCCGGACAGCAGGCGGGGCTTCCCGGGATCGCTGCGGTCCAGGATGAACTTGCTTTGCAGATGCTGGAGCTCACCGCCGATGATGGCATCATATTCGATATAAAGCTCCCGCTGGCGCTCCAGCAGGGGCAGCAGCGTCTCCAGCCGGGCGGTGCGGAGGAACCGGTCACGGTCCTGAGGGCAGACGAACTGCCGGGCGAACTTCTGCATGCCGTGGGTATAGTCGGCGTCGCCGCCGGTCCAGTCCTCCAGACCGCAGCTCTCCCGCAGGCGGAACAGTTCCTCCTGCCGGGTGTTCAGATCCACGCTGATCAGGCAGAGGTAGTCGTCGGCCACGCTTTGCAGCAGGGAGGTCATGCGGTCGCGGGAGCGCTGGGCCTGAGCGGCGGATACCTGCCGGCGGGTGAAACAGAGCAGCTGGGCTCCGATCAGCATCAGGATCACGACCAGTACCAGCATGGTGAGCTGCTGGTCCCTGTTGATCTCCGCCAGCATCTGGGCCGCCGCCTGAGAGGGGAACAGCTGCAGGAGGGACCAGCCGGTGCCGGACACAGGCTGGATGCCGCCCTCGGACGCGCCGCCGCTGCCCACGAAGGAGAAGGTCATGGCCGTCTGATCGGCGGCAGCCTCCAGCACGCCGCGGGCCTGAGATACCTGAAAGTGGGAGAGGACGGCGTCCAGATCCTCCATGTAGGCAAGGCCCGCGCAGTACTGGCCCAGAGAGCGGCCATCGGCGTCCACCAGCATGGTGAAGGCGGGGAAGCCGTAGAGCTCCGTTTCCAGCACGGCGGAGACAGTCTCCTCATCCAGAAGGCCGAGCAGCACGCCGGTGATCTCATCGCCCAGCTGCACCGGCGCGTAAAAGCCGATGAGCCTGGCGCTGTTGAAGCGGGACGCGGAGACGGAGATGATGCCGCTGCCGCCGCGGATGCCGTCCATATAATAGACGCGGTCCGCCACCAGCGCTGTGTCTCCGTCGCTGGTATAGCTGACGCCGCCGGCATCGATGAAGCGGATGTGGTCAAAGCCGGAGGCCTGTTCCAGCTGGGCCAGATGGGTCATGTCCGCGCCGTTCTCCCCCAGCGCCTCACCGTACAGGCAGGCGGCGGAGGTGATGGCGGACAGCTTGTCCTGAAACACATCGCCCGCGTGCTGGGCCGTCCGGCCGCTGAGTACGCCGATGTAGACATCCAGCCGCTCCATCTGGCGCGTGTAGTTCCGGTGTGCCGCGGCGATCAGCAGCATCACCACGGCGGCGAGCAGCAGGGCGATATTGGTCGCCATGTGCTTGACAAGGCGGAGGTAATTTTTCTTCATGGAACGATCCTCTTTATACCGGCGCGTCATGCCTCCAGCTGCGGCAGGGTCTCTGTGACCAGCGCGTACTCCCGCGCCACGGCATCGTGCAGCGCACGGACGTTGTCCGGCATCACCGCGCTGCCCCGCAGGGCCTCGGTCATGGCGGCGCAGGCTTCGGCCAGACGGACAAGGCTCAGATTCAGGGCGATGCCCTTCAGGGTATGGACGGCGCGGAAGGCCTCCCCGGCGCTGCCGCTGTCCACGGCCGCCGTCAGGCGGGCCATGCTGTCGTCACAGGGCAGCATCCGCAGGAACCGGCCGATAAAGGCGTCGTTCTGCAGGCGGGCGGAGGCATCCTCGTAGCTTCCGCCTACGGCGGCGTAGAATTCAGTCAGTGTCATGGATATTCTCTCCTTATTCCGTACAATATGGTTTATTCCTCATACACGACGGCGCAGTTTTTGGCGCGCTTGGCGCGGTACAGAGCCAGATCGGCCTTGCCCACCAGCTCGGAGACGCGGCCGGAGCCGTATGCGCCGCCGATGCTCAGGGACAGGCGCAGGTCCGGATACTCCGGTATCGTCAGGGCGGCCACGGCACGGCAGATGTCCTCCAGCTTCCGCGCCAGCACATGGGCGGGCAGGCCGTGGAACAGCAGGAAGAACTCGTCGCCGCCGTAGCGCACCAGCTCGTCCCCGCTGCGCAGCATGGAGCGCATGGTCTGGGCCGCGTGGAACAGCGCGGCGTCGCCGGCGGGGTGGCCGAAGCGGTCGTTGATCTGCTTGAAATTGTCCAGATCGATCATGGCCAGGGCGTACTCGCCGGTGAGGCTGCGCAGGCGCTCGTCGTAATAGCGGCGGTTGAAGACCTGGGTGGCGGAGTCGGTATACACCTGACGGTTGCGGACCAGCAGCTGGTTCAGGATGTTCTCCTCGCCGCCGATCATATCGTCGGGGCGGATGGGGTTGACGCACTCCAGCGCGTAGGGGATGCCGTCCACCTCCACGCATACGGCGATGACATAGCAGACATCACTGCCGAGAGTCTCCACCTTGCTCTGGGTGGTGCGGGTGCGCACCGCGTCCTGAGAGATGCAGCGCTCACAGCGCTGGCGCTTGCCCCAGACAGCGTAGCAGTGTCCGGCGCGGTCTATGGAGTGGCCGTTGGCATCGGTGGACACCTGCATGCAGATGCCGGGGTCCACCAGACGCACGGTCTGGAACATGGCGCGATAGCTCTGCATCACAGGGCCCAGCTGCTCCGCCGTGACGCGAAGCACGTCGTCCCGCCCCATGGTGACGGGCAGCAGGAGCTGGCGGTCCGCCAGATGGCCGGCGGCGCGGGCATAGCGCTCCAGCCGCTCACAGTTGTCATCGATGTCGATGACTCTGCCGAACAGGGCGGCGCAGCGGCCGTGCTCTGCGGCGGACCACAGCACCAGAATGGCCAGCTGGCAGCGCCGGGGCCGTCCGTTCAGCACCAGATGGGCCGCCACCTCCAGATACGCCTCGTCCACGGTGAGGTCCGCCAGGCGGCGGCGGACGGTATCCACCGTCTCCGCTCCCACCCGCGCCAGAAAATCCGGATCGTCCAGAGGCGCCACGATCATGGACGGCAGGTCCGTCTGCTCCGCGGCGCCGCGGGACAGGCGCAGGGAGGAGGGGTGGGGCGTGTATTCAAACCAGATCTCCCCGCTGAGAGTGAAGAGGAAATCCTGCTTGGCGTAGGCGTCCTCCAGCTGCTGGGTCATGCGGGCGGCGGCCAGATCCTGCCCGCGGTACAGCTCCTCCACCGCGCGGCGGGGGGAGTAGCGGACGGCGCCCTCGCGGTCCACGCCGCGTCTGGCGGCCTCGCCGACCTCGTCCAGACAGGACAGCAGCAGGGGATCGAAGGAGCCGCAGTCCCCATTGTGGAGCATGGCCATAGCCTGCTGGTGGGTGCAGGGCGTCTTATAGCTGCGCCGGTGTACCAGCACATCATAGGCATCGGCCAGAGAGACGATCTGGGCGGCCAGAGGGATCCTGTCGCCCTTCAGGCCGTCGGGGTAGCCCTCGCCGTTCCAGCGCTCGTGGTGCCAGCGGCAGATCTCCATGGCGTATTTGGTCAGCTTCTCCCCCTGATAGACGGGGAGCTCCGCGATGAGCTGAGCACCGATGACGGTGTGGCGCTTGACGATCTCGTACTCCTCCGGCGTCAGACGGTCCGGCTTTTCCAGCAGCTCACGGGGGATCATGAGCTTGCCGATGTCGTGGAGACTGGCGGCCATGCAGACCGTTTCCACATCGGCGGGGTCCAGCGGGTGTACATCCTCCCGCGCCAGCAGGCGGCGCAGCAGCAGGCCCGTCAGGTAGCCGACGCCGGCCATGTGGCGTCCGCCGCCGCCGCAGCGGTGCTCCACGGCGGAGCTGAGGATGGACACCATCTCCTCCGTGGTCTTCTTATGGCGGTAAAAGTAATTGGACACGATGTCCATGAGCTGCTGCTTCTTGGTGTGCAGCAGGATGGTATTGATGATGCGGCGGCGGATGATGCCTGTGGTGAAGGGGCGGTTGATGTAGTCCGACGCGCCCAGCTCAAAGGCACGGTCGATATACGCGCTGCCCGTCTCCGCCGAGATCATGATGGTGGGGACCGACTCGGTCCAGCCGCGGCGCTGCATCTCCTCCAGCACCTGAAAGCCGTCCATCTCCGGCATGACGATGTCCAGCAGCAGGGCCGCGATCTCGCCCTCGTACATCTCCAGTGCGGAGATGGTCTCGTGACCGTCCACAGCCTCGATGATCTGAAAATCGTGATCCAGCATATTGGCCAGCATGGCGCGGTTCATCTCAGAATCATCTGCGATCAGCAGTTTCCTGCGATCCATACGAAAACGCCCTCCCTTTCGCCGGATGCCGTACCCTCCATGGCGCATCCGGCGCCATTTTTACGGCCGCACCCGCGGTGCGGCTCCCGAAGCATATAAAAACCACTTTTCATTATACCGCACGGCAAAACGAATGACTACCGCTTATTCATAAAATATTGAGCGAATATTCGCCTGCGTGCAGGCTTCTGCTTGAAATAACTGGAAGAAACAGGAAAGAAGCCGCCGCACCGGCGGAGAAAGGCGCTGCGGCGCCGGCACCGGGGAGAACGGTCAGATCCGGGGGAGTTTGGTTGAAAGTTTGGTTATTCATGAAGTAAAGTTTGCTGGGCAAACGGAAGAAAATGGATTATAATAAACCGGTACAATGGAGCAGATAGGATGAGGGAAATGGAACAAAAAGGAAATGTCACATATCCGCGGCCCCAAATGGAGCTGGTGTGCGTTCTGGACGAGGCGGAGCAGGCGGGGCATCTGATGGAGACCATCGTGGCGGAATTCACGGAGCACCCGTTTTCCATGCCCGCGCTGTGGGCCTGCCGGGACCACTTTTACCGGCTGGACGCGGCGGCGCGCAGGAGCCATCCGGCGCTGCCGGCCGTCTTTGCCCTGTTGGCGGCCATGGCGGGAGATTTGGATCTGGCCAGGGAGTATGTGAGCCTGCTGGGCACGACGCCCAGGCACTGGCGGGGGCAGGAGCTTCGGGGGAAGGATTATTACCGCATCTGCGCGGAGCTGGTCATGCCGTACATCAGCGACGGCATGTTCCTGCGCATCGTGCTTTTCCTGGTGAAAACGGGCATGGTGCCGGTGAGGTCGCTGACGCTGTCCGCCTGCCGCCCCAGCATCATCAACGGGTTTCGGGATTTTACGCGGTTCGGCCCGTATCTGGAGCGGCATAAGGACGCCATTACCCAGCTGATCCACCAGCTGTACGGCAGCGTGGGGAAGAACGTCTATGAGATCATGCTGGCGGAGTGGTACTACCAGAACAACGACTGCTTCAACGCGCTGATCCTGGCGACGGGGACCATCCCGCTTATCGAGAGGGAGAGCGATATGCGCTGCCTGTTCGTGGCGCTGGCGCTGCAGATGCGCATCCTGCTGATGAATGGGCAGGCGCGGACGGCCAAGCCTCTGGGGGAGAAGATCAGAGACCGCATCCAGGAGACGGGGCGGGAGGAGCTGACGGCCAGCCTGAACGCGCTGGAATGTCTGGCGGCCTGCTACGATGGGCAGCAGGAGGCGGTGACCCAGTGGCTGGAAAACACTGCCCCCGATGAGAATCGGGACATCTATATGATGGACATGTTTGCCTGGCTCACCAAGGTGCGCTGCTATTTGCAGGTGGGGAAAAACATGGCCGCCTACGTGCTGGTCAGGCAGCTTATCACCCTGCTGGAGCCGGGGAAGCGGCACATGGACCTGTGCGAGTGTCACATGCTGCTGGCCGCCGTGTACTACAAATCGGGGGACAAGGACCGCATGTGCCGGGAGCTGGAGACGGCGCTGGCGCTGGCGAAAAAATACCGGTACATACGGCTGCTGGCGGACGAGGGCGCCTGCATGGTGCAGATGCTGTTCATCTACCAGCGGGAGCGGGGCGCGGACGACTTTACCGACCGGATCATGGAGCTGGCGGGCGGCGTGAGCCGGTACTTTCCCAATTATCTGAAGTCTCCGGCGGAGTACTACGAGACGCTGACCGAGACGGAAAAAAAGGTGCTGCGCCTGATGGCGCTGGGCATGAGCAATGACGAGATCGCGGAGCGGATGGGCCGGAAGGCGGGTACCGTCAAGTTCCACAGCAACAGTATTTTCAGAAAGCTTCGGGTGTCAAACCGGCAGCAGGCGGTGAACCGCGGAAGAGGCATCGGCCTGCTGTGACATACGGCAGCCGTGAAAAAACAGAACGGAGGTTATGCACATGATCAAAAAAGGAGTATCCCTGCTGATGGCGCTGGCTCTGTGCCTGACGCTGCTGCCCGCATCGGCGCTGGCGGCGGAGGCGCAGGGGCAGGCCGGTCAGGAGCAGACGGTCCTGACGCAGGGAAACGACGGGCAGACGCAGGCACCCGGTCAGGATGGTGCGGGCGAGGACGATAAAACGTCCGACGAAGCACCTGACAAAGCGCCTGACAAAGCACCTGACGAGGAGCCTGACGAGGCGGTTTCGGCTGTGCAGGCGCTGATCGACGCGCTGCCGTCGGCGGAGGACATCTCGGACGCCAACGCAGACGAGGTCTCCGGCCAGCTGGACGCCATCGACGAGGCGAAGCAGGCCCTGACGGAGGAGCAGGCGGCTCTGCTGGACTTTGCCCGATACGACGCGGCGGCTGCCGCGGTGCTGGCGCTGGCGGGAGAGCCTGACGCCAATGAATCCGTGCTGCTGGCCGCCATCGCCGGTACGCAGCCCGGCGGCAGCGGCACGGCGGAGGACCCCTATCAGATCACCAGCGCGGCGGAGCTCATCTGGCTGCGGGACGCGGTGAACGCCGGTGAGGCGAACACCTGCGCGGAGCTGCAGCAGGATGTGGAGTACGTGGATGAGGTCTGGACGCCCATCGGCACCAGCGAGCATCCGTATACCGGCACCTTCAACGGCGGCGGCCACACGATCCGTGTGTGGCTGCATGGCTGGGGGCAGGCTCTGTTTGGCTATGTCGGCGCGGACGCGAAGCTGACGGATATCGCCGTGAAGAAGCGCCAGAGCGAGAATTATTCTCTCATTGCCAGCGCTCCCCTGGCGCGCAGCAACGACGGCACCATTACCCACTGCCGGTACAGCGGCGGTATAACGGCCAAGGGCAGCCTGGGCGGTCTGGTCTATACCAACAACGGCACCATCGAGGCCTGCTATGTGTACGCGGGCGAACTGGGCGGCAGCCGCATCGAGATGTACTACGGCGGCTGGGCAGGCGGCATCGCCTATGAGAACACGGGCACCATCGCCAACAGCTATTTCTACGGCGACATAGCGCAGGCCCAGTCCGGCGGCACGGTGCGGGACATCATCGGCTGGGGTGCCATCACCTATAAGAACAGCGGCACGGTCTCCAACTGCTACTACGGCGCGGACAGGGACGACGGCTACGGCGGCAAGACGGAGGACCAGTTCCGCGGCGGCGAGGTCACGTATCTCCTGAACGGCGGCACGGCCCGGGACGACTGGCGGCAGAACTGCTACGCCGGTGACAGCAGCGACGCGACCCCCGTGCTGGACCGGAGCCATGCCCAGGTCCGGAAGACCGGTACCAACTATGTCAGCCTGTATCCCCACGTCCACTGCATCTGCGGCGGTGACGCCACATCCGGCGGCCATCCGCGGCACAGCGACGTGACCTACACCGCGTGGACGAACGACGAGGCGGCCAGCCAGTACGGCGACAGCAGCCATACCGCGGCCAACTCCCTGCCCAAGAATCCGGGCAAGTACTATCTGACAAGCGATGTGACGTTGCGTGACACCGGCACATGGCGTCCCGCGGACGGCACGGTGCTCTGCCTGAACGGCCGGACTGTCAGAGAGTTTGCTTTTGATACGCCCGCGTATGACGCCATTACCGTCGACAGCGGCGTGACCTTCTCCTTGACGGAGTGCGCCTCCATCCAGGGGTACATCTATTGCGCCAGCAGAAGAGCGGTCCACACCGTGAACAACAGCGGTACGTTCAACATGTACAACGGACGGCTGCGGGGCACCACCAGCACGGCCGACGGCGCGGCGGTCTACAACACCGGCACATTCAATATGTACGGCGGCACCATCAGAGACAACGGCACCACCGCCCGGGGCGGCGGCGTGTATAACGCCGGTGTGTGCAGCCTCTACGGCGGCCTCATCACCAACAACGGCAGCGGAGGCGGCGTGTATAACAACGGCACGCTGACCGTGGGCGGCACCGCGACGGTCACGGGCGGCAGCCCCAACGTCTATCTGGCGGACGGAAAGACCATCACGCTGAACAGCGAGCTGGACGAATCCGCCCGCATCGGCATCACGGCGGAAAAGCAGAGCAGTCTCACCGATACGGCGGCGGCCATCACTGTGGTCGAGGGCGGCGCGGCATCGCTGGTATGCTTCTTCCCCGATGATGACGGCACCTATGACCTGTCCTTCAACGATGACGACGACGTCCTCCTGCACCGGATCCGCGACCACACGCACTGTGCCTGCGGCCACAAGGGGAAGTACGCCAGGAGCATCGGCGATCACACCGAGCACATGGACCGCGAGTTCGTGGCGTGGACAGATGAGCTGGTGAAGGAGCAGTACGGCAGCGGCACCACATACAAGGCGGCGGATACCCTGCCCAAGAAGGCGGGTTACTACTACCTGACAAGCGACGTGGATCTGGGTGCATACCCATGGGCGCCGAAGGACGGCACCATCCTCTGCCTGAACGGGCACAAGATCACCGGCAGCTGGTCTACGGCGGTGCGGATCGATTCCAATGCCCATATCGTCCTGACCGACTGCCGGGCCAGCGGCTCCATCAGAAACACCAACACCAGCGGTGCGGCGCTGAAATCCTCGGGCTCCAGCATCTCCCGGAACGGCATCGCCGATATCTTCCGCATTTCCCTTTCCGGCACCAGCGTGGGTGTCGAGAACTACACCAGCAATACCGTCAACCTGTATAACAGCACCGTTTCCGGCACCAGGTCCGCCATCTACAACACCGGTACGGTGAACATCGCCGGTACGGTCAAGGCCGCCAGCGATGCCGTCGACAGCGGACGTTACTGTGTGAACAACCTGGGTACGCTGACTGTTGACGGCACGCTGACGGCGGATGGCGGCAACATAGGCGTGGCCAATCGGGTCGAGGACTCGAGGAGCGGTACCATAACCGTCAACGGTACGCTCATCTGCACCGGCGACAGCGACGGCCTGAGCAACAGAGGTACGGCGACAGTCGCCGGTACGCTGACGGCCACCGGCAAGAGAAACGACGGTGTGTATAATTACGGCGGTACGCTGACGGTCAACGGTACGCTGACCGCCACCGGAAATGCCAGCGGCAGGCAGACCGACGGCCTGGATAACAGCAACAACGGTACGGTCACGATCAACGGCACGCTCACCGCCTCCGGCGGCCAGTTCAGCGTGTACAACTACGGCACGCTGAATCTGAGCGGCACGGTCAATGCCACCAAGAATGTGTTCCTCGGCACGGGCAGGACCATCACCGTGGTGGGCGAGCTGGACGACGCTACCAGCATCCCCATCCAGACCGCGGCTACGCCTGAAGCCGGCAGCCCCGTGACCATCGCCACCACGGAAAATGCCGACTGGATCAAGGCGGGCAGCTTTGTTAGCTGGACCCCCGGCAAGTACGCCGTCAGCCGCATTGATGAGGGCAAGACCGTGGTGCTGCGGGGCCATGAGCACGACTGGAGCTATACGCTGGGCAGCGACGGCACGGCCATCCGCGCCGAATGCGGGAATGCGGACGGGCTCTGCGGCAATCCCAACGGCGGCAGAGTCACCATCGCGCCGCCCAGCGGCGGACTGATCTATGACGGCAGCGCCAAGGCGGCCAGGCTGACCAAGACCGGGTGGACGGCGGCGGACGTGGGCGAGATCACCTATCAGAAGGACGGCAGCGCCCTGTCCGCAGCGCCCGTTGATGCGGGCACCTACACCGCCGGCATCACCGTGGGCGGCCAGACCGCCAGCGTGACCTATACCATCCGGCAGGCTGTCCCGCAGGCAGGGGACTTCGCCTTCTCCCCTCCCGATACGCTGACCTATGACGGCAGCGCCAGAACGGCGGCGGTGGCGGCCAGGGCCGGTGTTGCGGGCATGGGCGGCGTCACGGTGAAGTACTATCGGAACGGCGTCAAGGTGGAGCAACCCGCCGATGTGGGCACGTACAACGTCAGGATCGACGTGGCGGAGGGCAACAACTACGATGCCGCCGCAGACCTGACGGACGACAGCTGGACGTTCACCATCGCGGCCAATGAGACCGCGCCGGCGGTGACGCTGAGCGGCGACACCACCTATACCGGCAGGCGGATCACGCCTGCGCCCACCGTAAAGATCGGCAGCACCAAGCTGACCGAGGGGCGGGATTACACCGTCGCCTATGGCGAGAACCGAGATGTCAGCACGGGCGGCACCGTGACCATCACGGCCATGGGCAACTATGCGTTCAGCGCGGTGGCGGAGAGCTTCGCCATCACGCCCAGGGCCGTCACTGTCAGCGGCATCACGGCGGCGGATAAGACCTACAACGGCAGCGCTGACGCCGTGCTGGATGTCAGCGGGGCGGTCATCAGCGGCAAGGCGGAAGGCGATGAACTCACCGTTTCCGCCGATGGTACCTTCGACAGCAAGGACGTGGGCACGGACAGGACCGTCCGTATCTCCGGCCTGACGCTGGGCGGCGCGTCCGCGGGCAACTATCGGCTGGCGGCCAGCGGCCAGCAGGCTTCGACGAGGGCTGCCATTACCCCCGCTGTCATCACGGTGACGCCGGATGCCGGTCAGGGCAAGACCTACGGCGCGGATGACCCCGTGCTGACCTACATCTCCGCCGGTGCGGTGAACGGCGAGACCCCCGCCTTCAGCGGCGGACTGGTGCGTGACGCAGGCGCGAACGCGGGCAGCTACGCCATTACCGGGGGCACTCTGGCGCTGGCGGACGGCAGCGGCTTCCAGGCGGACAACTATACGCTGAAGCTCGCGGATGAGGTGGTGTATTTCACCATCCACAGGGCGGCCTATGGCGACAGAACGGTGAACGGTTCCGCCATGTACGACAACAACGGCACCGTGGACCTGAGCAGCCTGATCGCGGAGGGCGGCACGGCGGTGCTGGGCAGCGTGACAGATGATGCCGGTGTGCTGGCCGGTACGTGCTCGGTCAGCGAAGGTATCCTGCGCTTCGGCTTTGCGGACGATGCGTCCAAGGTGGGCAAGACCGCCAAGGTGAAGGTCAACGTCACCGGAGCCGCCAACTATGAGGACTACACCATCACCGTTATCCTGACGGTGGAGGCCAAGCTGACGCCCAGTCCGGAGGGCGCGCTGACGCTGAGCCCCGCCGAGATCACCTACGGCGAGAAGCTGGGCGCCATCGCTATCAGCGGCACGATGCAGGCGGACGGCAGAACCGTTGCGGGCACGTTCACCTGGCAGGAGCCCGACACGGTGCTGGATGCGGGTACACATGCAGGCGCTGCGTGGAAGTTCACACCGGATGACACCAAGACCTATGAGGCGGTCACGGGTACTGTGGCCGTTCAGGTCAACAGGGCCGCGCAGAGCGCCGCCGTCAGAATGGCGGACTACACCTACAACGATGCGCCCAGCGCGCCCAGCCTGACATATCAGGTGGGCGATGGCAGCGCGGTCTACTACTACGGCACCGAAAATGCCGCCAGCGGCGGCACGAAGTGGGAGGATGTGCAGCCCACCACGCTGGATGCCGGTACCTACTACATGTACGCGGTCATTGGCGAGACGGATAACTACAGGGAATTCACCACGGCGGCTGTGCAGTTTGTGGTGGAGAAGGCAACGCCGGACTATACGAAGCCCTCCGGCCTGACGGCGAAGTACGGGCAGAGGCTGGGCGACATCCAGCTGGTGAATCCCGAGGGCAATCTGGCCGGTACATGGAGCTGGCAGGCACCGGAGACGGTGCTGGAGCAGCTGGGCACCCAGAGCTTCGACGCCGACTTCAGACCCGACAGCGACAACTATAAGGGAGTGGTCGACGCCGCCATCGATGTGACCGTGGGGCCGGCGGACGGTCGGAATCTGAAGACTGTGGAACTGGTGCAGAAGTACACGGACACCGAGGAACACACCTACGCGCCGGACTGGTCCGCGCTTCCCGAGGGACAGCGGTGGACGTTCAACAGCGAGGCCAGCGAGGTGCTGCCCAGGCAGGACTTTGCGGCGGACGGCAGTCTTCTGACCTACGCGATCCCCGAGGGGAAGGCGCTGGGCGACCAGATCACCATCACCCTCAAGGCATCCTGCGCCAACTATGAGGACTTCACCATCACGCTGCACATTCTCCTGCGGGAGAAGGACGATCAGGCGGCGCTGCGCGTTACCGGCGGCACCACCGTGGTCTACGGTGAGAAGCTGCAGCTGGGCAGCAGCGGCGGCTCCGGCACCGGCAAAGTGACCTACGCCGTGACCAACGGCACCGGCGAAGCCGTCATCGACCCCGATACGGGCGTTCTCACGCCGGTGAAGGTGGGCATCGTCACCGTGTCGGTCACCAAGGCGGAGGACAAGGACTACAAGGAAGCTGTCAGTGATGCGGTGATCGTCACCATCACCAAGGCCAGGCCCACCGGTCAGCCCAACTACACCAAGATCATCACCCGCGGCAAGACGCTGGACGACGCGGCGCTGACGCTGGCCGACAGCACCATCTCCCCTGCGGACGGCGTGCTGGAGTGGGTGGACGATGCGGGGAACGTGCTGCCGGGCAGCACCCGCGTGAAGGCCAACACGGCCTACAAGTGGCGCTTTACCCCTGCGGACGGCAACTACACCACCCTCAGCGGTGAGATCGAGCTGTATTACAAGCCCAACGGCGGCAGCCAGTACGGCACCGATCACACCATCAGGGCGTCCGCCGGCGTCAACGGGACCATCTCCCCCGCCGGCTGGACCTCCGTCGGCGAGGGTGGGGAGCAGACCTTTACCATCACGCCGGATGCGGGCTACGCCGTGGCCAAGGTGCTGGTGGACGGCAGGAGCGTGGGCGCTGTGTCATCCTACACCTTCCGGAATGTCACGCAGGACCACACCATCGAGGCCGTCTTTATGAAGGCCAACGGCAATCCCCAGACCGGCGTGACCGTGACGCGGAGCACCATTGGCTGCGGGAGATAACGCCATGAGAAAGTTCACGCGCACCCTCTCCTGCACCCTCATCGCAGCGCTGCTGCTGACCGTGGCGGCCACGGCCGCCGCCTGCGGCAAAAAGGCGGAGTACCCCACCGTTTCGGAGGTGACGGGATCTCAGGCAGCCGGCGAGGTCATCCCCGCTGTGGACCGGCAGGAGCAGTTGGCCGCCGCCAAAAAGGCAAATCCTGACGCCGTGGCGTGGCTGTATATGCCCGGCGCGGAGGTGGACGATGCCGTGATGCAGGCGGCGGACAACGGGTACTACCTGCAGAAGGACGAGAACGGGAATTTCAGCGAGTGGGGCTGCTACTACGCCCATTGTGACGACCATCTGGGCAGCCGGAGCGCGCTGGATAAGAACACCGTGATCTTCGGCCACTCCGCCACCAACTGCGATCCGGACGGCCCGAAATTCACCAAGCTCCACCGGTACATGGATGCGGACTTCGTGCAGGAGAACCCCTACATCTACCTCTCCGTGGAGGGTGACGACATGGTGTTCCAGATCACGGCCTGCTTCATCACGGACACCAGCTTCGACTATATTTCTCCGGACCTCGCGGGTGAGGAGCTCACCGGCTTCCTCCGGCAGGTGGAGGAGAAGAACTGGCTGGCGTTTGACGGCGTGACCTTCGGCGAGGAGGATACCATCCTGACGCTGTCCACCTGCTGCCGGAAGTACGACATGGAGAATACCGGCGACCAGCGGCTGGTGGTCATGGCGAAGCTGCTGCCGGAGGGCGCAGCGGCGCAGGACTTCACTGTGCGCCTCGCCTCCGATCCGGCGATGCCCTGAGAAAAGCGCAGCAGGAAACAGGAAAAGGCAGGCACCCAAAGGGTGCCTGCCTTTTGTGCTGTGTGCAGGCAAGTCCTCGAAAGAAAGGGGGTACATGCAGCAAGACGCAGCCCCTTTCGCCTGCCCAAAAGCTGGTCGATCTCCCTTGCCCCAAAGACACCGCACAGCAGCTCATCCCGAAGCTGCCGCAGCTTACAGCGAGACGGACATTTACTTTTCCTTGTGCAGCATCCGCCACAGAGTAGAGCGGCTCACGCCAAGTTGGACCGCCGCCTGACTTTGATTGCCGTGGACTCGGCGCAGGGCGATCTCTACCAGTTCACGGGTCATCTCCTCCAGAGTACGATTTGTGTCAAACACCGGGGCCTCGGACATGGGCTGAGGGGACTCTAACAGCAATTGCTGGCGGACACTTTCGGCGGAAATATAGGACCGTTCCGCTGTCAGCGTCAGTTGTCGTATGACTCGTTTCAGCTGGTCCATATTTCCGGGCCACGGATAGCTTTGCAGAAGCTCCATCGCCTCCGGCACAAAACCGATGACTTGATGGGCGCTTTCGGCATTAAACTCGTTGAGGTACAGACTGCACAGGGCCGGGATCTCAAAGACGCGTTCCCGCAGAGGAGGCATCCGCAGCGTCAGACAGGAGCACTGCTGGCGCAGGACCCGACAGATGGGACAGTCCTCAGCTTGAGGGGTATCTGTGACGACCGAAAACAGAAAACGATTGTTTCTTCCCGATAGGATATGCCGAGCCAGAGAATCCGCCTGCTCCCCGGTGAGACAGTTGCTGTTCTTAAAATAGAAGGTGCAGCCGGTATCGTATAGCGGGGAGTCCGTTCGCGTGACAAAGCTCTGCCAGAATCTGCTGTCCGCCCGGTCGCAATCCACCACGCAAAGAGGGTGGTCACGATGCAGCCCGTTGGTATATAGAACGTTGGCGGCCCGATCCTTGTGCGTGCTGATCTCGCCAAGGATCAGCACAGGAGAATGGGAAGCCGCATAGCGCTGGAGATTTTGGTGAAGGGCGGAGTTGATGTACTTCTTGAAATACTGCGGCGAAATATCTTCGCAGCTAAAAAAGCTCACGACATCGCTGCGGGTCATGTCCTCCGGCAGAGGCTCGGCCTGCAGAAAGAAATAGGGGGAACCCTCCAGAAATACTCGCTGACAGGAAATCTTCCACGGCTGTTCCTGAATCCGTCGGATCTGCACACCGCCCTCTGCGGCGTCCGCATGTGCGGCGATTTTCTGCATCATTTTGCGCAGCCGGGGCTTTCGGGCAAGAGAGGGGTTTTCCCAAAATACCGTTTGATCCTCCTGCAGAACCGCCAGTTCCCATTGGTGCTGACGGGCTTGACGCTCCAGCAGTGCGTCCCGGACACGGACGGCGGTCATCAGCTGATGCAGCTGCAGCGCCTGACGGATCGAGTTTTCCAGACTTTCTACGCCGGAGGTGATCAGAATAGCGTCCAGCGAATGCTGCCTGGCATACTGCGTCGTCACCATATCGCCTATGATCAGGGTGACGTCCCGCTGAATTAGCTCATCTACCGTCTTTTCCAGCGTATCTCCCTGCGCGATCGGATAAATTGGTACATCATATTGCAGCACGCTGCACAGAAGTGTCGCCATGCGGGCAATGTTGGGATAGGCGACCAGAGCATAACGGCCGGTGTAGTTTTCCGCCAGCTTTAAGGCGGACAGCACATCATAACTGGATAGCTGGATCTCCACCACCGGGATGGAAACAACGGACCGCAGCACCTCCGCTGTGCCGCCGCGGGAGATGACGATATCAAACTCCTCCTCGTCGATCTCCTGCACCAGACGCGCTCCCTCGCCGAGGTCGCCGACCATTACTGTCAGACGGACCTCCGGCCTGTCCTTGCAGATAAGCAGCAGAATATTCTTCATGCTTTCATAGGGCGCTATGACCAGAATCCTGCACGGGATCATGCGATTCACCACCTGTCTTATTTTGAAACACATTTTTCATGTTACAGGTTTTATTTTACATCAATTATAAAAGTGTTGCAATATGAAACTTACTTTTTTGGTTTTACCATTGATTTGATAAAATCTCTATGATAAAAAAGGGACAGAAAGTAAAAAAATACGGGGCGCAGACCCCGAGGGAGGTACATATGGAGATCAAAGGTATCATTGCCGCTATGGCTACCGCCATGTATGAGGATGGCAGTATCAATGAGTCCGAAATCCGCAATCAGGTGAACCGGCATATTCGGGCCGGCGTTGACGGCATCTTCTGCCTAGGTACCAATGGAGAGTTCTACATCCTCAGCACGGAGGAGAAAAAGCGGGTCATGCGCATCTGCGTGGATGAGGCACGGGGGCGGGTGCCCGTCTATGCGGGGACCGGCTGTGTGGGTACGCAGGACACCATTGACCTGTCGCTGGCGGCGCAGGAGATCGGCGTAGATGTGCTGTCCATTATCACCCCGTATTTCGCGGCGCTGAGCCAGGAGGAGCTGTACCGCCACTATGCGGATATTGCCGCCGCGGTGAAGCTGCCCATCGTGATGTACAACATCCCCATGCGCACCGGCTGTGCCATTGAGCCGGAGACGGTATCCCGGCTGGCGAAGGACTTTTCCAATATCCGGGGCGTGAAGGATTCCAGCGGAAAGTTTGAAAACATTCTGGCATACATACACGGCACAGATCCGGAGCACTTCTCCGTCCTTTCCGGCAACGATGCGCTGATCCTGAAAACGCTGCAGAATGGAGGTAAGGGCGGAATTACCGCAGTTGCCAATATTCTGCCGGAAATGATGGTGAGTATCTACCAGAATTGGAAGAAGGGCGACATGGCTGCCGCTGAAGCTGCCCAGCAGGGGATTCAGCCCATCCGTGACTGCTTCAAGTATGGCAACCCCAACTCTATCGTTAAGCGGGCAGCCAACCTGATCGGGCAGCCTCTGGGTCCGTGCCGCAAGCCCTTCGGAATGGTGAGCGAGGAGACAGACAACGCCATTCTGGATACCATTGACCGATACTATGCGGCCTACAAACGCTGACAAGGAGGTGCGGAGATATGATTAGTCTGAAGCTGCCTGCGTGTACCCACTTGGGGGAGGGCAGTGTGAAAGCTGTTCCGGAGATCATTCGCAGGGAGAACGCGAAAAAGGTTGTTGTGTTCACCGATCAGGGCGTGCGGCAGTCCGGCGTATGCGACGTGCTGCTGCGTGAACTGACAGATGTTTCCTATGAGGTGCTGGACGATATACCGCGGGAGCCCAGCTACTTGGACGTAGAGAAAATCGCCGGGCAGCTGGAGGCAATGGCGTGCGACCTGATCGTGGCGATAGGCGGCGGCAGTGTAATGGACACAGCGAAGCTGTGTTCCATTCTCAAGGGCGCGCCCTATACCGTCCGAGATCTGCTGCAGGACCCCACGCAGGGGCGCAAGCAGGTAAAGACGGTGTTCCTGCCCACCACCTGCGGCACCGGGTCGGAGGCTACCTGCAATGCCATTGTAGCCATCCCGGAGGAGAGTGTGAAAAAGGGCATCGTCAACGATGCCATGATCCCGGACTATGCGGTTTTGGATCCGCTGACGATCCGCCATTTGCCGAAGGCTATTGTAGCCGCCACCGGTGTAGACGCGCTGGCCCATGTAGTGGAGTGCTATACCTCGCTGAAGGCCACGGATTTCAGCAATATGTTTGCCCTGACCGGCGCCAAGCTGATTTTTGAAAATCTGGTACGCGCCTATGAAGATCCGGACGATATGGAAGCCAAGACAGCCATGATGCTGGGTGCGTTTTACGGAGGCGTGGCCATTACAGCCAGCGGTACCACCGCCGTACATGCGCTGAGCTATCCTCTGGGCGGCAAATTCCATATTGCCCACGGCGTATCCAATGCGATCCTGTTTGCGCCGGTGATGCGCTGCAACCGTCCCGCCTGTGAAAAGGAGCTGGCGCAGCTGTGCGACGCGGTGTATCCCGAATGCCATGGGCAGAGCGCCGAGGAAAAATCTCTGCGTGTCATTGCCGCCATCGAGGATATTATCCGCCGCACGGATATCCCCACGGATCTCAAGCCCTACGGCGTGCAGCCGTCCGATATTGATTTCCTGGTCACCTCCGGCAGCCAGCAGCGGCGCCTGCTGGACAACAATCGCAAGGAACTGACGCTGGAGGAGATCCGGGCTATTTATCAAAGCGTCCTGTAAGGGACGCAGAAGAATCACAAGGAGGCGTTAACCATATGAATCGTCCGATTTTGGGGATCACCATGGGAGATCCCGCCGGCTGCGGTCCGGAGATCACCGTCCGGGCTTTGTCCGATGCCACGGTATACCAGCGGTGCCGGCCGTTGGTGATAGGCGATATCAAGTGCATCCGCGATGCGCTGCGGGTGACGAACCACTCGGAGCTGAAGCTCCATCAGGTGGACAGACCCAGTCAGGGGCTATATGAATTCGGTACCATAGATGTGCTGCATCTGGAGCTGGTGGACTGGGACAGATTTTCCTATGGCAAGGTGGATCCCATGTGTGGAAATGCCGCGTTTCAGTGCGTGAAAAAGGTCATCGAGCTGGCTATGGCGGGCGAGGTGGACGCTACCGTTACGAACGCGCTGAACAAGGAGGCCATGAATCTTGCCGGACACCATTTCAACGGTCATACCGAGATCTATGCCCATTACACCGGAACGGACAAGTACACCATGATGCTGGCACACGATGACCTGCGGGTGGTACACGTATCCACCCATGTATCTCTGCGGCAGGCCTGTGATCTGGTAAAAAAGGAGCGGGTGCTGGACGTCATCCGCATTGCCCACAAGGCATGTCTGGAGCTGGGTATCGAGGCGCCCAGGGTGGGCGTATGCGGCCTGAACCCCCACGCAGGTGAGGACGGTATGTTTGGACGGGAGGAGATCGAGGAGATCGCTCCTGCCATTGAACAGGCAAAGGCGGAGGGGATCCAGGCCCTGGGGCCCCTCCCGCCGGACACCGCCTTTTCCAAGGCGCTGGGCGGCTGGTATGACATCGTGGTCTGCATGTACCACGATCAGGGGCACATCCCTTTGAAGGTCGTGGGCTTCGTATACAACAAGGAGCTGGGCCGCTGGGATGCGGTGGCAGGCGTGAATGTAACGTTGGGCCTGCCCATTATCAGGGCCAGCGTAGACCATGGGACCGCTTTTGGACACGCCGGAACCGGAGTTGCAAATGAACTGAGTCTTGTAAATGCCATGGATTACGCCATCCGTATGGCAAATGCCAAAAAAAACGTATCCGCCGTGAAGTGAGGGGCCTGTATGTATTTCATCATTGCCGATGATCTGACCGGCGCAACCGATACGGGAATTCAGTTCCAAAAGCGCGGTATTGCCACCACGGTGCTGGTGGAGCCGCCGAAGGAGGCGCTGCCCTGCCCGGGCGAGCGCACTGCATTGTCTGTCAATGCAAGCTCCCGGGAGCTGTGCCCGCAGGAGGCAAGGGACCGCACACAGGAAGTCATGCAGCGCGTGGTCCTGCGCGATCAGGATACATTGTTTAAGAAGGTGGACTCGCTTATGCGGGGAAATCCCGTGGAGGAGCTGGAGGCTGCGCTGGAGGCTGCCGGCCGCCGGATCGCGTTGGCGGCGCCCAGCTTCCCGAGGATGGGGCGCACCGTAGATGGCGGCGTGCTCCGTCTGCCGGATGGTTCTGCGAAAGACCTGCTGGCCCTGTTCAGGGAGCGCGCGCACATGGCGGTCTGCCACATCCCGCTGGCGCGCCTGCGGGCGGAAGGAGCCGGTCTGGCTGCCGACCTCGTCCGGAGGGAAGCACCGCTTCTGTGCCTGATCGATGCCGTGACAGAGGAGGATCTGTCGCTGGCGGCGGGGATCGGGCAGGCGCTGGATACGCCTCCCGTGTACTGCGGCAGTGCGGCGCTGGCAGAGGCGCTGCCGGTGAGAGGAGAGCAGCCCGATGTACCGTGTCGCCCGGCTGCCAGGCGTGTTTTGGTGGTCACCGGCTCCCAGAAGAAGGAGACGGCGGCACAGGTCCGGCGCCTGGAGGCTGTCTGTGGACTGCACAAGGTTTTGCTGGATTCAGCGCGCTTACTGCACGAGCCTGCTCCGGAGGAGATTTCCCGCGCTGCACAGAGACTGACAGAGCTGCTGCGGCAGGAGGACGGTGCGATATTGGCCTTTGACAGCCTGTTTTGCAGCCAGACTGGATTTGCGGATGACGATGTCGCCGCACGGAAGGTGGGCAAGAGCCTGGCAGCCAAGCTGGGTGAGGTGCTGGGGCGTATCGATCACACGCTGTATGATGGATTGATCTTAGTTGGCGGTGACACCGCTGTGGCGGTGTGCCGCAGCTTGCAGACCACGCAGCTCCTGCTTTTAGAGGAGGTGCAGAGCGGGACCCCTGCCGGACTGTTGGCTGACGGTCCGCTCCGGGGGATACCGGTCGTCACAAAATCTGGTGCATTCGGGGATGAAGATACCCTGCTGCACGCGTGGAAATATATCAGGAGAGAAGGCGAGTAAGGAGGAGATCACACAAGAATAGCAGTGCACACGTCCCAAAAATCAAAAGTCGCGTTACCCCAAACAACCATTCTAAAAGAAAGAAGGAATCACTATGGCAACCCTCGAAAGCAAAAAAGCCGCTACTCTGGGAAAGAGATCCATCATCGGCATGATCCTTGGCCTGGCACTGGGCGCGATCCTGTGCTTTGTCCCGAACGGCTATGTCCGTGATGATATCGTCATCAATACCATACTGAACATTGTCGGCAATGGATATCTGAATCTGATCAAGATGACCATTATCCCCTTTGTTTTTGCATCTCTGGTCATGGGCATCTCCAGCGCTACCGATGTCAAGCAGGTGGGACGTATCGGCGGCAAGATCCTGATCATCTATGTAGCTACCACGGTGATCGCCTCCGCCTTCGGCATTTTGGGCGGCATGATCCTCAAGCCCGGCGTAGGCGTAGATCTCGGCTCTTTTGACCTGTCCAACACCTACGAGAACGTCAACACCTCGTTTGCCAGCGTTATCCTTGATTTTATCCCCACGAATATTGTAGAATCCTTTGCGAAGGGTAAAATGATCCACATTGTGGTCTTTGCCGTGTTCTTTGGTATCGCCCTGAGCCTTATCGGCGAAAAAGCGGCGGCGGTGAAGGCCTTCAACGAATCTCTGGCAAATACCATGCTGAAGATCGTCAATATCGTCATGCAGCTGACTCCCTATGGCGTGTGCGCTTTGATGGCCAAGACCGTTGCCAACCTGGGCTTCACGATCATTGTGACGCTGGCCAAGTACTGCGCCTCCGAGATTTTCCTGCTCTTCCTGTTCGGCCTGATCGTCTACGGCCTGATGCTGAAGATCTTCACCGGTCTGAGCTATGGCCGCTTCCTCAAGAAGTACAGCCGTATCGCGCTGGTGCCCTTCTCCACCTCCTCCTCCAACGCCACCCTGCCTTATTCCATCGAGTTCTGCCGCAGCATCGGCGTTTCTGAGAAGGTAGCGTCCTTCACCCTGCCTCTGGGCGCCACGCTGAACATGGACGGCAGCGCCATCATGCAGGGCATGACCGCCGTGTTCGTGGCGCAGCTGTACAACATTGAATTGACCTGGCCCATGATCGTTACCATTGTGATCGCCGCTACCCTTGGCACCATCGGCTCCCCCGGTATGCCCGGCGTGGTCATGGTCACGCTGACCGTGGTGCTGCAGTCCGTGGGCTTCCCGCTGGAGGCGATTGCCATCATTGTGGCGATCGACAAGTTCCCCGACATGTTCAAGACGGTGCTGAATGTGCTGGGTGACGCTGTGGACACTGTGATCGTTGCCAAGTCCGAGGGCGAGTTTGACGCGGATGTGTTCAACGGCCGGAAGGAAGCGGATGTCAGCGTGGGCGAGTGATCCCGCGAAACCGTTTCACTTTATATGTAAGGAGTATCCGTTATGGTTATCAGCAGTAAGTTCCTGGATGCACTGACCCCCTCATCCATTCGAAGCATTACGGCCAAGATCCGCGACAAGGCAAAAGACGGTATTCAGGTGGTGTCCTTTGCCGGCGGTCTGCCCAGCAAGGAGTTTTTCCCGCTGGAGGATCTGCGCCGCATCACCGACCAGGTTTTTGACGAGGAGGGCGGCGAGGCGATCCAATATGCCGCCTCTGACGGCTACGACCCCCTGCGTCAGTATCTGGTGGAGTTTATGAAGCGCTATCAGGTCAACAATATCGACTACAAAAATATCCTCATTACCAGCGGCGCCCAGCAGGGCTTGGCTTACCTCACTAAGGGCATGATCGAGCCGGGATCCGTGGTCATCGTGGAGAACCCGTCCTACCCGGGTGCGCTGGACACCTTCCGCTCCTACGGTGCGGAGATCGTGGGTGTCGGCATGGATGACGACGGTATGAAGATGGATGCGCTGGAGCAGGTGCTGCAGCAGCATAAAAAGGTGGCTTTCATCTACACCATTGCAGATTTCCAGAATCCCACCGGGCGCTGTATGTCCGTTGAACGGCGCAAAAAGCTGGTAGAGCTGGCAGAAACGTACGACACCTTCGTTGTGGAGGATGGTCCGTACAGTCTGATCTCCTTTGACGGACAGGTCATGCCGGCTATCAAGAGCTTTGATACGTATGGGCGGGTCATCTATTCCGGGTCAACCTCCAAGACCATTGCACCGGGGCTTCGCATAGGTTGGCTGATTGCCGATCATGAGAGCATTACCAAGCTGGTATATCTGAAAATGCGGGATGACCTGCAGGTGAACAACATTGCCCAGCGTCAGGTGTACCACTACCTGAAGGATTGCGATTTTGACGGCCATCTGGAAACGGTGATCGATGTGTATCGCCGTCGGAGAGACGTGATGGCAGAGGCTGTCCGCGCCAGTTTTCCGGAGGGTACACGGGTCATCCTGCCCGGCGGCGGCCTGTTCATGTGGGTGGATCTGCCCGAAGGCACAGATGCGTTGGAGATGTTTGACTTCGTCTTTCAAAAGAACATTGCCTATGTGCCCGGTCAGTTTTTCTGCTGCGATGGAAGTGGCAAGAATGCCATGCGGCTAAACTTTTCCACCACGGGAGAGGAAGACATTGCCCGCTGTATCCCCATTCTGGGCGAAATGATAAAGCAATATCTGAAAAAATGAGCTTGATCAAATAAGCGATGCTGCTTTGCCGCTGCGAAGAATCTCTGCTGTTCCGGAACGCGCGTGAAGTATACGTTTATCAGAGGGGGCGAACCCATGTAGGTTCGCCCCCTCTGCTTTTTCAAGACTCCTTCAGCCGGCGGGAGAATCCCTCCGGTATGATGGCGCCGCTGCCGCGATCTTTTTTCCGCTGGCCGTTTCTCTGCAGGTGGGCAGGGCCAAAACTGCCGTGACGAAAAGAAAAACCACCCCGAAGGGGTGGTTTTTGGTGGACCTGAAGGGATTTACCCCTCCGGGGCATAAACCTCGAATCCCTAGGCCCACAGCAAAAATAAAGCCACCCTTGCGGGTGGTTTATTTTTGGTGGACCTGAAGGGATT